>Ga0114945_10002161_pt1 | contig 11691 bp, 5 predicted proteins | sample OV2TP3_FD_87194 | JGI IMG/M metagenome (GOLD analysis project Ga0114945, IMG submission 87194) | Hot spring microbial communities from Beatty, Nevada to study Microbial Dark Matter (Phase II) - OV2 TP3 | ecosystem: Environmental > Aquatic > Thermal springs > Hot (42-90C) | place: USA: Beatty... | reverse complement strand
TACCCCTGGCCGGGAAACGTGCGGGAGATCAAGAACGCGCTCAGCTATGCTCTGGCCAAGGCCGATGGGCAGGACATCGGGATCCAGCACCTGCCCGAGCACATCGTGGCTAGCTGCCCTCGACCCGACCTGCTGGTCGGCACAGATTTGATTGAGAAGACGGCGTGTTTTGAAGCACACCTTCTGGCCGAGATGATGAAACAATATCCTGATCCCAGGGAAGCCGCCCGGCACTTAGGACTCGGGTTGCGCACGCTCTATCGGAAGCTGAAAAAGTACGGTATCTCTTCTCGCCGCTCGTGAGGTTGGCACTCAGCATATCCCCTGGGCAGAAAAATGACACCAGCGGTTTCTGGAGCGTCACGCCCGTCGCCCACACCGTTATGCTCCCTGTCATCTTTGTCACCGCTTAACTGACACGATCACAAGCACCTCCGCGTCAAGAGGTTGTTTTTCACAAAATAGCTGCGACATCATTGTCACCCTCACGTTCTGAAGAACCGCCCGCATCCGGGGAAATTGGCTCTGCCAATGTCGTGATAACTAGTCGTTCATCCATCAGTTAGCCTCTGTCGAAGTCGATCAATTGTAGCTCACTTTCAAGACTGGCACAGTGATTGCACAAAAGACTCACGGAATTGGAGGTATGGAGCGCCAGCCAACCACGACGGAGGCGTAAACCAATCGTCCTCGTCGGGTCGCTGACAGCCAAAGGTAATGGAAGCAGCAAACAAGAGACTGAAGCGAGGAGGAAAGCCATGAGATTCCACAAAAAGATTCTGAATGTGCTTGCACTGGCGAGCAGCATGTTACTGGCGACGGATGGAGTCCGCGCCCAATGTGTTGAAGGTCTGTTCCAGCTTTCAAGCGGTGGCAAGGGTTTCATGCTTTCCTGCAGCTCATGGCTGGCCAATGCCCTTGTGCGCCTGCAGAGGACACCAAGCGGAATGAGGCAGGCGTATCCACACGCGCTGGGTAAGGGTCTTCTCATCGGGGCGCTGGTAATGCTCCTTTTCCTGCCCGCCCGTGGGGTGGCACTGGCGACGAATTCGGTCGAGTTGACGGCGGCGGGACCGGTAGGTGTTGTCCAAGGGCAACTGCCATGCATTGTCCTTCCCAATAGTGGCCGGCAAGGACAAACTCTTCCGGTGGTGATCACTGTTGGTCCACACCCCATTTTTCTTTTGGTACCCCCGCCGCAAGTGTTGGCCAGCACCACGATTAGTTTTGTACCGGGCGGAATTCAGGCCGTGCTGCTTCAGTTATCTGTTACCGAGCAAGGGCAGGGCCGCTACACAGGCCTTTTCAATATTGCTGCTAACGCGGCACCAGGTCCTAGAGACATGACCGTTAGGATTCAACTTCCTACTGGAGGTCCTCCGGTAGAATTGAACTGCCCACGGGCGTTTACTGTGACTGGCGGGCCAACCACAACGATCTCCAAGACGGTAGATCAGACGGAGGTGTGTCCGGGGGATTTCTTGACCTACACGATCACGGTGGGCAACAGCAGTTCGACGGCGGTGGGGCCGCTGCAAGTGGTGGATGGGGTGCCGGCGGGGACGACGTTTGTGTCGGCGAATCTGGGTGGGGTGTTCACGCCGGCGCCGGCGCCGGGGCAAGTCACTTGGAGCATCAGTTCGATTCCCAGCAACAGCACGGTCATGCTGACGATGACGGTGCAGGTGAACTGCGATATGCGACCGGGGACGCGGATAATCAACCAGGCGACGCTGCAGGTGCCCGGGGCGGCAGCGACAACCAGCAACCAGGTGGTGTCAGTGGTGACGAACAATTGTCCGCCGGTCAGTCATCCATGCGATGGGCCGCCGTGGGCGGAGACGACCATCACGGTGGATCAAGATCCGCCGATTGTGGGGCGACCCAACCGGATCTGTGCGGTGGTCATGAACAACACCAACAGTCCGGTGACGGCGTGCACGCTGGTGTTTGGGGTGTTTCCGTTCGGGTTTGGCGCGCCGTTCACGCCGGTGGCGACGCTGACCAACGTGATGTTGCAACCGGGGGCCAATACGATCTGTGTGCCCTATGTGCCGACGTTCAGTGGGCACACCTGCGTGCGAGTGATCATCCGCTGTCCGGGATTCCCGGATCAGATCAGCCAACGGAACCTGGACAACAACGAGATCATCCCGCCGGGCGGGAGCGACAGCTTGCCGTTCACGGTGTGCAATCCGGATGCCAACAATCCGGCGGTGATCCAGCTTAGTGTGTTGGCCAACTGTCCGGGAGTGACGATCACGTTGTCCGAGACGCAATTGACGTTGGGGCCGGGCGAGTGCAAGACGGTGACGGTGACAGTGAACGTGGGACCGAACGTGCCGGTGGGGACGATGTGCACGTTTGACGTGGTGGGATATAACACCAGCACGCCGGTGCCGACGCTGGTGGGCGGCATCCGCAAGAAAGTGACGGTGGGCAGTCCCGGTTGTGTGATCCGGAAACGGGCGGACAGGCAGGTGGCGTGTCCAGGGGACACGATCACCTATACGATCGACGTGCAATGTCAACAGAGGGTGGCGACTCTCCTGATTACAGATCAAGTGCCCGCGAACACGACGTTGATTGCCACATCGCCTGGCGGCGTGTTCAACGCAATCACGGGCGAAGTGAGTTGGGTGATAAACGGCGTGTCCTCGGCGACGGTAACCATGACGGTACGGGTGGCACCGACGGCGCCGATCCCGAGCGTGATCAGCGATGTGGCGCAATTGCAGATACCGATCACGTCATCTTCTAATGTCGTCAACGTTCAGGTCCCGCCGAATTGTCCACCACCGCGCCAAATCTGCATTGACTTCGACAAGTTCCTGACCGGCGCGGCTATTGGTGGTGGGACCCTGATTACGACGCAATTCCAATCGCTCGGCGTGATCTTTACCAGCAATGACCCGAACGCGCCGGGGCTCACCACCGTCAGCGGCCCGGTTGCCGTTTCGCCGCCAAACGTGGTCATGGCAGGGAGCCACCTGGGCAACACCATGACGGCAACCTTCGTCGATCCAGCGACGAACGGACCGGGCGTGACGGATTTTGTCTCGATCATCACCGATAATGACGCCTTCGGAAGAACTGAAATGTTGATCGGGCTCGACCTTGGCGGGAACGTTGTGGCAACGGCGAATGTGGATTTCTCCCTACCAGGGCAAGTCGTCAGCATCGCGACGCCGTCACCGATGATCCATCAGGTTAGACTCTTGACCAGCGACTTCTTCGATGACCTCTGTTTCGCTCCGGTACGTCGCGCGGCGAACACATCGTCTGAGGCGAGTGGGAGTGCGGAGAAGACCCCCTCGCCGTCGGTCACCGGAGAACGGGCGTTGGAGACGCTTCTTACCTGGGCGTTGATGTTTCGATCGATGTTTTGATCATTGACAGCTTCATCCGCGAATCTGCGCGAATCTGCGCGAATGGTAGCCGCGAAGATTCGTGTAGATTCGCGGATACTTCGCCAACCGCGCCGTCGGCCAACGGCCTAGTCCCTCCGGTAAGGTCACATCCCAGATAGGGCTGAACACTTCTGTGTCAGCAGTTTCGGCATCAATAGAAGTGAAGCAGTACAACGGAAGGCGGGCGTGTTCATTGACAACCTTGTCACCGGCAGCGGGCTGATGAACCTCACTTGGTCACTGGTGACATGTCAAGATCTGGAATTCGGCGACCGCTTTGCAACCTGTTGACCCGTTGGGTTTCCATTGACCGGCGAAAAAACTCAAAAAAGTTGCCTGGGTTGAATGTTTTTTCGTCGGAATTACGTCTATAATGATGCCAAGCGCGAGATCAAGCAAGGCGAACGGGCTTATGTGTATAACCAGTTTCAAGATACCAAGGGTCATCAGGCTGGCAGCGGCGCTGCTGCTCTTGGAATTGACCTGGAGCGGAGCGGCGTTGGCGCTCGACCCCGAGAAGGCCATTACTCAATACCTTCATCAGGTATGGCAGATAGAAGACGGCCTGCCATCAAACGTCATCCCGGCGATTGTACAAACCCGCGACGGCTATCTCTGGCTCGGCACGGAGGGAGGGCTCGTCCGCTTCGACGGCGTCCGGTTCACCGTGTTCAACCCCGAGAGTACAGAGACGATAAAGAGCTACAGTGTTGAGTCATTGTGTGAGGGCCAAGACGGCAGCCTGTGGATTGGCACAGCAGGTGGACTGATCCGGCTCAAGGATGGCCAATTCACTACCTACACTACCAAAGATGGATTGCCTGACAACCGGGTGACCGCCATCAGTGAAGATCGAGAGGGAAACCTCTGGATCGCCACCTATGGTGGTGAGCTGAGCCGATTATTAAGGAATGGGACAATCACCACCCACTCAACTCAAGCAGGCTGGCCTGGGGGAGCGGTGATATCAATCTATAGAGACCGAGAGGGGAACCTTTGGATAGGTACATCAGTGGGGTTAGTTCACCTCAGCGGTGAAAAGTTCACCACCTATCCGATGCAAGGTGACCTCCCCAAGAAACCGGTGAGACCTATCTATGAGGACCGACGGGGAAATCTCTGGATTGGCACGGAAGGCGGCGGGTTATACAGGTTCAAGGATGGCAGAGTTATTCGATTCACCACCAGCGACGGCCTGTCTCACAACTATGTAAGAGCAATCTATGAGGACCGAGAGGGCAACCTGTGGATTGGCACATACGGGCGTGGGCTGAATCGGCTTAAAGATAGACAATTCACCCGCTTCACCACCAAAGACGGCTTGTCTGATGACCGGATATTAGCGATCTGTGAAGACCGAGAGGGTAGCCTCTGGATCGGCACCTACGGTGGTGGGCTGAATCGGTTCAAGGATGGAAAACTGACCACTTACACTACCCAGGAGGGCCTGTCTCACGATTGGGCGTATTCGATCTATGAGGATCGGGCGGGGAACCTCTGGGTTGGCACCAAAGGTGGGCTGAATCGGTTCAAAGATGGGACGGTGACGACCTACACGACGAAAGATGGGTTGTCTCACAACATGGTGAGATCCCTCTATGAAGATCGGGCAGGAACCCTTTGGATTGGCACTCAAGGAGGTGGGTTGAATGGGTTCAAGGCGGGGCGATTCACCACCTACACGACGAGGCATGGCCTGTCGAGTGACCATGTGAGATCAATCTATGTGGACCACCAGGGGAGCCTCTGGGTTGGCACCCTGGTGGGCACCGGCACGGGGTTGCACCGGTTCAAGGATGGGAGGTTCATCGCCTATGCCAGGCAGGATGGTTCTGCTTTTGGGGTGGTCTATTCCATGCTTGAGGGTCATGAAGGAAGCCTCTGGGTTGGCACAAATAATGGACTGTTTCGATTAAAGGATGGCGAATCCGTCCACTACATGAGCCAGCATGGTCTACCGGACAGCCAGGTGATGACATTATACGAGGATCGGGCGAGGGTTCTCTGGATCGGCACTTACGGTGCTGGGCTGAGTCGTTTCAAAAATGGGACGTTCACGACCTACACGATGAAAGAAGGTTTGCCAGACAATGTGGTCTACCAGATCCTCGAAGATGAAAGGAGAAGGCTGTGGATCAGTAGTAACAAGGGCATCTTCTATATAAGCAAAGACGAGCTGAACGAATATGCTGAAGGCAGGATCGGGTCTATTACGTCTGTCTCCTATGGAAAAGCCGATGGCATGAAAGCGATCGAATGCTCTGGCGCTCATCAACCTGCCGGGTGGAAGACAAGAGATGGACGGCTCTGGTTTCCCACTACCAAGGGACTGGTCATGATCGACCCGCAGCATCTAAAGACCAACATCCTGCCCCCGCCGGTATACATCGAGCAAGTTATGGTCGACCAGAAGCCCCTGGGCCCCGACGAGAAATTTGAGTTGCCCCCAGGCAAAGCAGAGCTTGAATTTCACTACACCGCCCTCAGTTTTCTCGATCCGAAAAAGGTCGAGTTTAGGTACAGACTCGAAGGGTACGATAAGGATTGGGTAACCGCTGGCACGCGGCGGGTGGCGTATTACACCAATCTCTCGCCAGGGGATTATCGCTTTCGCGTGATCGCCTGCAATAACGACGGAGTCTGGAATGAGGCCGGGGCGGCAGCCGAGTTTTCCTTAAAACCCCATTTCTATCAGACGACCCGGTGGTTTTATACCCTGTGTGCCATGGTGCTGATTCTCCTGGGACCAAGCATCTACCTGCTTCGCGTGAGACAATTGAAGGCGCGGGAGAAGGAACTCGAAAGGCTCGTCGAGGAACGCACGAAAGACCTGGCAGAGCTGAATCAAACCCTGGAACAACGCGTCATCGAGGGGGTCAAAAGACTGACCGAGGCCGAACGGATGGCTGCGTATGGCCAACTCGTGACAGGGGTGGCGCACGAGGTGCGGAACCCACTTTTTGCCCTCCAGACAGCGGCCTATGTGATCGAGACGCAGTGTGGAACGTTGTGCGGACGCGAGGGAGTGCGGCCACAATTGAGCGTGCTTCAGCGGGAAACCAAGCGGATGGCGAGATTGATGGAGGACCTGCTGGAATTCGCCAAGCCCAAGCCATTGCTGTTGGTGCCGACCGACCCCGGAAGGCTGTTGGCAGAGGTCGTGGAGACCTACCGTGTGGAACATGATGCAACGTCCCCGAAGATCGTATTAGTCCCCAATCCGGGACTGCCCCCCATCGTCGTTGACCGCAGCCGGTTGTTGCAGGTGTTGGTGAACCTGATCGAGAATGCGGCCAAGCCCGCGCGCGGGTTGACCACCATCACCCTGTCCGTTGGTTTGGTGACCCAGTCAGAACTGTGTATCCGAGTGAAAGATGACGGGGTGGGGATCCCACCGGAGCATCTGCCGCACGTCTTCGACCCCTTCTTCACCACCGGGAAAGGGACGGGGCTGGGACTGGCGATTGTGCGACGACTCGTTGCGGAGCACGAGGGCACGATCAGCGTAGAGTCAGAGCCGGGCAAGGGCACTCTCTTCACCATTTGTTTGCCCACGAACCACGCGAAATCACTCGAAAAAGCTTTTTGATATTCTTTTCGCAGGGTTCGCAGGGTTCGTGGGCTGGTTCATGGGCTGAGAGAAAGAACGTTGGAAACCAGACAGCGAATATTAATCGTTGATGATGATGCCTCGCTCATGGAGGCTCTGACCGGCCTTTTCAGCCAAGCCGGGTACCACGTGAGGTCTGCCGAAACGGGCGAAGCCGCCCTCGAGGTGGTTCGCCACGAACCCATCGAGTTGGTGCTTCTGGATCTTCGACTGGGAGCAGAAAGCGGGCTTGATCTCTTGCCACAACTCAAGCTGCTGCGGCCTGAAATGTCCGTCATCATGATTAGTGGCGTGGGGACCATTGAAGCCGCGGTCGAGGCCATGCGACTCAGTGCGGATAATTTCGTTGTCAAACCCCTGGACCCACGCAGACTGTTAGCCATGATCGCCAAAGGGTTCGAGTCATGTCTGCTGCGCCGCAAGAATCTGCAGTTCGAGCGATTAACATCGCAACGTCGTTCACTGGTTTTTGGTGAAGGCGGAGCCACCAGTGAGGTGCTCAGATTGGCCGAGGTCGTGGCGGCGCGAGACACGACCGTCCTGCTTCGTGGGGAAACCGGAACGGGGAAAGGGCTCCTGGCCCGTCTGATTCACGAGGCATCACCGCGCAAGAAGGAACCGTTCGTGGAATTGAACTGCGCCGGGCTGCAACGGGATCTGACCGAATCCGAGTTGTTTGGCCACGAGCGCGGTGCCTTCACTGGGGCGGTGGAGCGAAAGATCGGCTTGTTCGAAGCCGCCGCCAGCGGGACGCTGCTTCTGGATGAGATCGGCGAGATGGAAATGGCCGTGCAGGCCAAGCTGTTGAACGTGTTGGAGCAAAAAAGGCTTCGGCGTCTGGGCGGGGTCACGGAACTCGAAGTGGATGTCAGATTGATTGCCGCCACCCATCGGGATCTGGCGCGCGATGTGGCCGAGGGTCGATTTCGGGAGGATCTCTTTTACCGATTGAATGTGTTCACGATTGATTTGCCGCCGCTGCGGGAGCGGCCAGAGGACGTCCTTCCGTTGGCCCTGCACTTTCTTCGTACATTTCAAACTGCCCAAGCGCCACTGCTGGGAATCTCATCTTCGGCAGAGGAAATCCTGCTCAGTTATGAGTGGCCGGGCAATGTCCGCGAGTTGAGAAACGTGATCGAGCGGGCGGCGATTCTGTGTCCTCCGGGCTCAGAGATTCTGCCCATCCATCTGCCGCCGCTGAAGGCTTCCAAAGGAGGGACAGACTTCAGTCTGCCCGCCCTGGACGGATCAACAACCAGTGGCGCCTCCTCCGACGCAATGACGATGGACGAAGCCGAACGACAACACCTGGAAACGGCTCTCAAATCGCATGAGTGGAACCTGCAAGCCACCGCCCGTGCTCTGGGCATCTCCCGCGCTACGCTCTATCGAAAGATCGAAAAATACAACATCTCGAGAGAGTGAGTCCGCTAATACCGGGAATGACCCTGGATCCCATTGGAGAAGATTTGCGTCATTCGCGGATCCATCTCCGCGGCTTAATTTGCGACATGTCTCAAAATAAGACACTCTGAGTGTCTCACTTCGAGACAGCCTGCCCAATTGTTCGAACCACATCTAGCTAGGGCGATTCTCCAACTGCTTTACATCTGTTGAGTTAGTCCCTTACTGTTGATCAAACCGAGCGCTGGCACACTATTTGCACATAGAGTCGCTGGAGTTGACGGGATGAGAAACGAGGGATGATTCGATGGATCGAAAAAGGATACTCATTGTGGACGATGATGATGCGGTCACCTCAAGCCTCAGATCCATTTTGCAATCCGACGCCCTGGAGGTTCAAACTGCATCCACAATGGAGGGGGCCGTGATGCTGTTGAAAGCCGGGACATTTGATCTCGTTATCACTGATCTGCGATTGACGGGGAGCGTTGGGATGGAAGGATTCGAACTCATTTCCAGAATCAAACAGCGGACACCGGAGACCCCGGTGGTGCTATTTACCGGCTATGGGTCGCCGGAGATCGAACAGCAGGCCCGGCAGCGCGGTGCCGCCGACTATTGGGAAAAAACGATTCCCATTCCGGCGCTCATCGAGAGAGTCAGAGCCTTGGGCATTCCCGTCGGTTCCGGACTGTGGCCGGGCGACTATCGCACTCATGTAAATCCTCATGGAGGACAATACTGAGCGGAGGCATCAGTGGTGCGATGGTCGCTGGTATCACACCAAGACAACAGGAGGAAAGAAGATGAGACGGGAACAAGCAAAATCGTTTGTAGCTCGATTCGGGGATCAAATGGCCAAGCGGGGTCTGTGGATGAGCGTGTCCCTGATCCTGATTTGGCTGATAATTTCTTCGGTGTTTTGGGGCCCGAGCATCGCCCAGCAACAAATCGCTCGTCGCCCGAACATCCACTTTGATCTGGATTCATTCGACGTCCAATTGGCGGCCTGCCATGCGAGCGGCGAGGGAGATCTCGTGCTCCGGGCCACGTCGGCTCGATCGCTCAGACAGCGAACGGAATTCAACGCCCGAACGGACGTGGAAGTGCGACTTCAAACCGAAGGCCAGGATGCGATGATTGAGCTTCAGGTCGACGGACAGACAGAAGTGAGCCTGAACACGGTCGGAAAGGCTCAGCAAGTTTTGGCCAACAAGCAAGAGTTCCATGACATCTTGATGCCTCATCCCTGCGGCATAGGCATCACCGAACTCTTCTCCATAGATCGGCGGGTGAAGCTGAGTGATATTGAGAACTACCTGGCGGGAGTCGCCGCTGGGAACGTATCGGTCTCGGTTTCGGTCGCCCACGAAGCCCTGCTTTCGGCCCAGGTGTCATGTCCGGATGGGTCCTTTGACACGGTGGATTTCGGTACTCTCAGATGGCAGCGGAATTACGTTGTCGCAGGAAATTGGCATCCGGATATTGGGCGGTTGGACCACGTCCAGATTGGTCCTGATCCGAATCGCCCGGAGATCTCGGACGCTACGCTTCAATAGCCGCTAGAGGGACACCAATGGAATTGTCCTCATCTCATGAGGGCGCTTGTATCGAACCACCCTGCAATGCTCATGCAGAGGTGTACATCTTTTGGGGAGGTTGGGATGAAAGCAAAGAAACTTCAGTCGCGTCGCCGGACAGCATCTCGATACCTACTCGTGGCTCTTGGGCTACTGGTATGCCTGGGTTGGTTGTTCCATCCAAAGAGCGCCTTCGTTCTATCGGGGCCGCAGCCTGACGTTCAATTGACCGTGCCGCCGGAGGTTCTCATTGGAGAAGACGTCAAATTCAAAGTGACCTTCAAAAACGTGGGGACGGCGGTCGGGTATGGGCCGTTTATTGATTTGGTGTTGCCCGCCGGCGGCGCTGATCTCACGACTGCTGGTGGACCGTGCGACGGCATCACGTTCGTTCAGGCGAAAATGGTGGAGGTCAATGGCGGCCCCCTCACGCTCACTCATCTGCCACCCTCTCCGTCGCCGACGGCTCCCTGCACGTTGCTACCAACGACGGTGACTCACCCGTTTGCCGCCAGCGGAGTGTCATCGGTCATCGTGCCTCCAGGCGGTCAACTGGTGACCCTCGAACTTCCTTTCGGCAGCTTTGAGCCCACGCAGCCGGACATCGTCGTCGAGGTCACGGCCCATGTCAGCGATCACGCCGACGCCAACACGCCGCTCACCATTTGTGCGCGCGGCGGCTTTCGCTACGGCGCTGACCCGCTGGACAATCCGGGCACTGATCCTCCCATCGTGAGCGATGTGGATCTAAACGGCCCGATTCAGGATAGCACACAATGGCAAGCGTGCCAAAGCACCTCTCCCACTGTGTTCACCATCAGCAAAAAATACCTCGGCCCAGAAAATGAAACCGCCACCGGACCGAATTTCCCCCGCCAGTATGAAATCAACGTAGACATCGCCGCTGGTCAGACGATCCAAAATCTGATGGTTGTGGACTGCCTTCCCAACAATATGGTCTTTCAAGGCTTGGTCCTGGGCGCGACCACGCCGGGGTTTGCCACTTTGAACCTGCCACCAACTTGCCTCAAGCTAGAGTATAACTCGGTCACGGGCGTCGCCGGGACCGATGTCACCGTGACCTTTGAGTTCTACATCCCGGAGAGAGATGCCAATGGTGATTTGATCCTCGACCCCACCAACTGCAAGCCTGCCGTGTCCATTGATGATGTTCGAGCCGAAGGCGACTGGACGCCGGTTGACCCGCGCGATCCTGATCCCACCCACGTCATCAGCGATGTGACCAACGCAGATCATCAGCTCCTGGATAAATGCCTGGCTATCCAGAAAAGTGTAAGCGTGGTGCAAGACACAGGGGCGCCCGGCCCGACGCCGGGCGATGTGTTGCAGTATACGCTCGACTTTCAGATCTCCGACTTCTTATCCATGGGCGAGCTGGAGGTCGAAGACATTCTCTCAGACGGACAGGAGTTGATCACGCCCGTTCCGCCCGCGATTCTACAGGTCACCGATCAGTTCGGCACGACCGTGGGAACGTTCGTCGTCAACAACGATCTGTTTGTCACCCCCGACCCCGACGTTGAGTGCGGCGGGGTGACCGGTGGGACGCGATTGCGGTTTATGGTCTCCAGCGCCATGCAAAGTGTGGCCACCATTCCGAGGCATGCTCAGGGTGTCTTAACCGGCGGCCACGCGCTTGGTGTTCCTACGCCGGTTCCGGCCACCG
>Ga0114945_10002158_pt1 | contig 11705 bp, 10 predicted proteins | sample OV2TP3_FD_87194 | JGI IMG/M metagenome (GOLD analysis project Ga0114945, IMG submission 87194) | Hot spring microbial communities from Beatty, Nevada to study Microbial Dark Matter (Phase II) - OV2 TP3 | ecosystem: Environmental > Aquatic > Thermal springs > Hot (42-90C) | place: USA: Beatty... | reverse complement strand
GAACGTGATCGGCGCACCCGACATGATGCCCTGCAGCTTCGAGAACGCGATCACCGAGCCCGAAAACGTGATGGCGCCGATGGCGGTGCCGAGCGACATTTCCACCAGGCTGCCGGCGGCAATCCCACCGCGGTTGCCGAGGCCGTAGGCCTCCGGGTGGTAGAACGCCGCCGTCGCCACGAACACCGCCGCCATACCCACCAGGCTGTGGAACGCCGCCACCAGCTGCGGCAGCGCCGTCATCTGGATGCGCCGGGCGATGATGGTGCCGATGGTGCCGCCGACCAGCATGCCGATGATGATGGTGCCGTAGCTGATGACGTCGGGCTTGGCCAGCGTCGTCAGCACGGCGACGGCCATGCCGGCGATGCCCCACAGGTTGCCCTGGCGGGCGCTCTCCGGCGAGCTCAAGCCGCGGAGCGCCATGATGAAGCAAACCGAGGCCACGAGGTAGGCGTAGCCGGCGAGTGTTCCGCTCATCGATGGGCTCCCCTCACGCCTTGGCTTTCTTCTTGAACATGGCGAGCATGCGATGGGTGACGATGAAGCCGCCGAAGATGTTGATCGAGGCCAGCGTCACCGCCAGAAAGCCCATCACCTTCGAGAAATCCATCTCCGCCGGCCCGGCCGCCAACAGGCCGCCGACGATGATCACCGACGAGATCGCGTTGGTGACGCTCATCAGCGGCGAATGCAGTGCCGGCGTAACGCTCCACACCACGTAGAAGCCGATGAAGCAGGCGAGCACGAACACCGTGAACAGGAACAGGAATGGGTCGCCCCCCGATTGCGCCTGGGCGTCTGCAAGCTTGGTCGACGCGTCGGCCAGCCTTTCCGCCTTTTGGAACAGGTTGGCCGCGTCGGTCGCCAGCTCGGCCGCCATGTCGCGAATGGTGTCCGCATTCATGTCACTTCCCCTTTTCCCGGCCCTTTTCTTGGCCCTTTCCCGAGGCCTTTTCCTTGTCCTGTTTGTCCGGCTTTTTAGTCGCCCCGGCCGGACCCGCGGATCCAGCTTTCTTGGCGGCCAGCATCGGGTGCACGACCTTGCCGTCGCGCGTTACCAGGGTGCCCTTGACCAGCTCGTCATTCCAGTCGATGGCCAGCTCCTTGGTGTCTTTCTTGATGAACGGGGTGATGAAATTGAGGATGTTCTTGGCGAACAGGGCGCTGGCGTCCTGGGCGAGCTGCCCTGCCAGGTTGGCGGGCCCGACGATCTTGACGCCGTTCTTGGCGACGACGACTTGACCCATCTTGGTCAGCGCGCAGTTGCCGCCGGCCTCCGCCGCCAGATCGACGATCACCGAGCCCGGCTTCATGTCGGCAACCATCTCCTCGCTGACCAGCACCGGCGCCTTGCGACCCGGGATCAGCGCCGTGGTGATGACGATGTCCTGCGACTTGATGTGCTCGCGCACCTTGGCGGCCTGCTTCTTCTTGTAGTCGTCCGACATCTCCTTGGCGTAGCCGCCCGCAGTCTCGGCCTCCTTCTCAGCTCCCGGATCGACTTCCAGGAACTTGCCGCCGAGGCTCGCCACCTGCTCTTTGGTCGCCGGCCGCACGTCGGTCGCGGTGACCACGGCGCCGAGCCGCTTGGCGGTGGCGATCGCCTGCAGGCCGGCGACGCCGACCCCCATCACGAACACCTTGGCCGGGGCGACCGTGCCGGCTGCCGTCATCATCATCGGAAACGCCCGGCTGAACGCGGAAGCCGCCTCGACGACCGCCTTGTAGCCGGCAAGGTTGGACTGCGACGACAGGATATCCATGCTCTGGGCGCGGCTGATGCGCGGCATCAGCTCCATGGCGAACGCGGCGATGCCGGCCTTGGCGTAGGCTTCGACGTCCTTTGGGCTGGTCAGCGCGCCGAGCGAGGCGACCAGCATCGCTCCCTTCTTCATCAGCGCGATTTCCTCGGGCAGCGGCGCCTGCACCTTGAACACCATGTCGGCGGTCTTGAGCGCCGCCTCCTCGTTGGCGGCGATGGCAGCGCCGGCATTCTCGAACGCCCTGTCGGTGAACGACGCGCCGGCCCCAGCGCCCTTTTCGACGACGACCTGAAAACCCAATCCTATCAGCTTCTTGACGACATCCGGCGAGGCGGCCACCCGTGGCTCGTTGCCACGGCGCTCCTTCGGTATGGCGATCTTCATGGCGGGAGGGTTCCTCGTGGTCCCTGAGCGAAATTTATGCGGGGGGCGCTCCTTTGCGGGCTCCCTGGGCTGGAATTTTATGCCCCCTCCGGCCGCGTTGCACAAGTCCCGCCTGCGACCAGCGCCAACTGGCCAGTGGTTCCACGGTTCGCGGCAACGGCCGGCCGCCGTGCGACCACCTTCTGGTACATGCCGCCGAAAAAGGTGCTCTTGGACCACGAAAAAGCGCTTGGACGGCTCGCCAGCCGGCAGATGTCGTAGCGCCACAGCTCCTTGGCGAACGGCTCGAAGCGATCGAACACCGCCGACATGACGGGCTTCAACGGGTGCCATGGCCGCGGCCCGTGGTAGTCGACGAACACCACCTTGCCGGCCGGCGCGACACTGGCGAGCAACGCGTCGACGACGGCGCGCTTCCACGCGCCCGGCAATTCGTGCAGCAGGAAATAGCAGCAGATACCGTCATAGGGGCCGCCGCCCGGATCGCGGGCGTCGGCGCGACGCACGCGAGCCCACGGATATTTTCGGAGCTTGTCGCGGCAGCGCGCGACCTGCAGCGGCGCGATGTCGATGACCTCGAGCCGCCCCCTGGGTCCGAGGATGCGCGCCAGGCCGGGAATGAAGTCGCCGTAGACGTGGGCGGCCTGCAGCGCCCGCTGGCCGGAATGGAATTCGGCGTAGGCGGCGCGCTTCAGTCGCCGATGATTGCCCCATAGGATGACCGACACGATTTGCTCGTGATCGAGACACGCGGCGTTCGACGGGTTGAGATAGGCCCAGTGGTACACGTCGCGCAGGTAGGCGGGGACGATCGGCGCCGCGGCGGCGGAGACAATCGGCGAAGCCATGGACACAGCGATCGGAACGGCGGTGCGGCGGTGGCTGGTCACGGCGTGATCATTTGTTTCGCGGCTTTTACCATGTGCCGTTTTCGCCCACTGCTCTGTCTCCAGCGCACCGCCCGCAGCCCGCCTGTATCATCTTCAGTAACGGACATCAGCCGCCGACGGCTTTCTTGTAATGCTCCTCCCAACCGTCGGGTAGCTTGTGGGCGATGCCTTGATGGCAGTCGATGCAGGTTTCTTTGCTCTTGGTCGCCTCCCGGTGGAACCGCTGTGCGCGCTTTTTCTGGTCGTCGATTTTCATGGTTTCGAGCGAGTGGCAGTTGCGGCATTCTCGCGAGTCGGTGGCCTTCATGGTGCGCCACACGTTGCTGGCGAGCTGCAGGCGCGCCGCCTCGAACTTCTCCTTGGTGTTGATCGTTCCCAGCACTTTGTGGAACAGCTCGTTGGTGGCCTGCACCTTGCGCACCAGCTTCGGCCCCCAGTCCTTCGGCACGTGGCAATCGGAACAGATCGCCCGCACGCCGGCGACGTTTTTGTAATGCGGCGATGCCTGGTATTCGGGATACACGAACGCCCGCATCTCGTGGCAGGAGGTGCAGAACGCCTGCGTGTTGGTGAACTCCATGAAGGTGTTGAAGGCACCCCAGAAGGCGATGCCGGCGATGCCGCCGACGACGAAGATCGCCCCCCATGTGAATCGCGCCGTCGGACTCCAGAACCAGCGCCACAAGCGCACCAACGCGTTCGAGCGGCCTTGCTCTTCGAATTGTGCCATGATCGATCCCCTTCTTGAGCCGCCGCCATATCGGATCGGCGGCGCTAGTCCCCTCTAGCCGTCGACAAGCCTAGGACGTTCCCGTTGCGGTAGATATCGTCGTTGTCCGCCGCAACGGGTTGCGCCCTATTGTATCCTGGGGAAACTGGGCTTTTCGCTGCCCGTCGTCATTTCACGGTCACCGCCGTGATCGTCGCCTTGGCGCCGATGCCCAGCGTCACCGGGAACGAAACGTGGTGGCCGCGGGTGGTGATGTTGTCGTCGTGCACAGCGAAGCCGACGTTGTAAACACCGCCGGGCTTCAGGACCTTGTCGTCGGCGGGGTGCCCGGTATTGAAGCCGCGGGTCCACACCACGGTCCACTTGCCGTTCTGCCAGGAACCCTTGACGTCGTTATTGTCGGCGGCCGACCCGGATGCATTCTTCGGCGACACCACGTAGCGCGGGATCAAATCGCCTTCCTTCCAGCCGGCGTTGGGGTCGAACGCTGCCGCGTTCTCCGGTGTCATAGCCGCCGGCTTCAATTGATCACGCAGGTCGGCCATGGTCCGCGACTTGAAGCCGACCTTCTTGGCGTCGTACATGAACTTCGGCTGCTTTTTGTCGTTGTCCCAGTTGGCGGCGAACGGGTTCTTGCCCTCGTCGAACAACCGGTATTCGAGGACATAGCCGTCGTCGGCCATGTTGGCCGGATTGGAGCGGTGCGCCCGCCATTGCATCAGCTCGACGAAGTGGCCGGCGGCCTTCAGCTTGGCGATCTCTTCGGCCGATTTGGTTTTGCCCCAGGTCGCCATGTCGTCGGCGCGCGTCTCCGGCAGGTACTTGCGGACGTCCTTCTTCTTCAGCGCCTTGCCGAGGAATGGATGCGCCTCGACTGTTTTCTCGTCGGCAAAATTCGGCATGTCGCGCATACCGTCGTGACAGGTCAGCCAGCAGCCCTGGTTCTTGAACCCCGGCACCTTGTCGTCGTCGAGCATGATCGTCAGGCGGTCCTCGTAGATCGCCGGCTTGTTGTCCTTCCACACGTCGTCGTCCAGCCTCGGCCAGCCGTAGGATTTCCACGCCTTGCCATCGAAGCGGAAGTGCGGATAGGCCGAGCCCGGATAATCGTTCCTGGTCTTCCACTGGAAGCGCAGGTAGAGGTTCTTGTCGTCATGGGCGGCCTGCACCGCGAGGTCAATCGTCGCCTGCTTGCCGGCGATCGGATGCGGCTCGAGTTTTTTGCCGCTGACGATCTTCTGGCCGATCTCCGCTTCCTCGCCCTCGTGGCATGAAACGCAGGCATCGCCCGCCTTCACTTTCTTGTCGGCGCGCTTGTGCGCGGGGCTGCGCAGCCACTGGTAGCTCGACTGCCCGGGGAAGAACAGCTTGACGCTCTTGGCGGGGACTTGTGACCAATCGGGCGGTGGCGCCGACAACGCCGGCGTGGAAGCGGCCGCCGCCAATGCCGTGACCGCCACCCCGAGGGACAGTCTTTGCACGAATCCGAACATCGTTATTCTCCCGTGTGTGGACGATGACAAATCCAACCCCGCAATGATCGCCATTTTGCCAGCGATAACATTGACCGGGGTCAATTTATGTTCGTCGCGCGCATGGTCTGCAGCCTCGGAATCCCGCGGTTTTGGCGCCGAGGCCGGGGGTCGTCAGCCCGCGGCGGCGGTTCCGGGGCGCCGCCTCGCCGGTTGCCCGGCCTCTGCGATGGCGGCAAACTGCCGGCCGCAACCCCTAAGGAGCCCCGATGCTGACGACGCTCAAGGCCACCCGCGGGATGGTGGTCGCCCCCCACCACCTCGCCGCCCAGGCCGGGCTCCGGATATTGCGCGACGGCGGCAACGCGGTCGAGGCGACGGTCGCGACGGCCGCCACCGTCGCCGTCGTCTATCCGCACATGAACGCCCTCGGCGGCGACAATTTCTGGCTCATCGCCCAGCCCGGCAGCAAACCGACCGGCATCGACGCCTGCGGCGCGGCGGCGGCGAAAGCCGACATCGGCTTCTATCGGAAGCAACACTTTACCTCGATTCCTTCGCGCGGTCCGCTGGCGGCGTTGACCGTCGCCGGCGCGGTGTCGGGATGGCAACAGGCGCTCGCAATCGCCAAGCCGTGGGGCGGTGGCCTGCCGCTGGCGCGCCTGTTCGAGGACGCCGAGTATTATGCCCGCGCCGGATTCCCGGTGACGGCGTCGCAGCACAACAACACCCGCGACAAGCTGGCGGAGCTCAAGGACGTTCCCGGATTCGCCGCCGCTTACCTGACCGACGGTAAGTCGCCGCCAGCCGGCGCGCCGTTCAGGAATCCGGCGCTGGCCCGCACCTTCAAGCGCCTCGCCGAAAACGGGCTCGACGATTTCTATCGCGGCGGCGTCGCCCGCGACATCGCCGCCGATCTCAGCCGCGCGGGCAGCCCGCTCGCCGCCGACGATCTCGCCCGACATCAGGCGCTGACGGTTGAGCCGTTGTCGGTGAATTTGCGCGCCGGCACCGTCTACAACATGCCGCCGCCGACTCAGGGCCTGGCGTCGCTGATCCTTCTCGGCGTGGTCGAGCGTCTCGGCGTCGGCGAGCCGGAGGGCTTCGAGTTCGTGCACGGCCTGGTCGAGGCGACCAAGTGCGCGTTCCGGGTGCGCGACCGGCACGTCACCGATCCCGCCTACATGTCGGTGAAACCGGGCGACTTCCTGACGCCGAAGGCTCTCGACGGCATGGCTGCTGGCGTCGACAGGCGCCGCGCCGCGCCATGGCCCGAGGCCAATCCCGGCGGCGACACCGTGTGGCTGGGCGCCGTCGACGGCGCCGGCCGGGCGGTCAGCTTCATCCAGAGCATCTATTGGGAATTCGGCTCCGGCGTCGTGCTGCCGGAGACCGGCGTCACCTGGCAAAACCGCGGTATCAGCTTCAACCTCGACAAAGGCGCCCACAACTGCCTGATGCCGGGGCGGCGGCCGTTCCACACCATCCAGCCGGCGCTGGCCCGGCTCGCCGGCGGCCGCACCATGGTCTACGGTACCATGGGCGGCGAGGGCCAGCCGCAGACCCAGGCGATGGTGTTCGCCCGCCACGCGCTGTTCGGCCGCGGCCTGCAGGCGGCGGTGACGGCGCCGCGCTGGCTGCTGGGCCGCACTTGGGGCGCCGATAAGACCCAACTGCGCATCGAAGGCCGCTTTCCGCCGCACGTCATCGACGCCCTTCGTGCCGCCGGCCACGACGTCGAGGTGGTTGGGCCGTTCGAGGAATTCATGGGCCACGCCGGGGCGCTGGTGCACCATCCCGCCGACGACGGCGACGGCGGCGTGATCGAGGGCGCCGCCGACCCGCGCAGCGACGGCGCGGCGGCCGGGTTCTAAACGGCATCGGCCGCTACCAACCGATCACTTTCGGCAGCCACAGCGCCAGTCCCGGGTAAAAGAAAAGCACCACCAGCGCCGCTACTTGCAGGATGACGAACGGAATGACGCCGACGTAGATGTCGCGGGTCGTCACCTCGGGCGGCGCCACGCCTTTCAGGAAGAACAGCGACCAGCCGACCGGCGGCGTCAGGAACGACGTTTGCAGGTTCAGGCACACCAAGATCGCCAGCCACACCATGTTGACGTCGGTGCCGGCGAGCACCGGCAAGAACAACGGCAGCACGATGTAGGAGATTTCGATCCATTCCAAAAAGAACCCGAGGATGAACAGGATCACCAGCATGAATACGATGGCGCCGGTGACCCCGCCCGGCACCAACTTGAACATGTCCTTCACCAGGTCCTCGCCGTTGAGGCCGCGGAAGGCGAGCGAGAACGCCTGGGCGCAGATCAGGATGAAGAACACCATGGCGCTGATCTTGAGCGTGTTGCGGACTGTCTCGGTGAGTACCTGCCCGGTGAGCCGCCCGGCAATGGCGACCACCAGAATGCTGCCGAGGGCGCCCATCGAGGCGGCTTCGGTCGGCGCCGCGATGCCGCCGATGATCGAGCCGAGCACGGCGACGATCAACAACAGCGGCGGCAACACCACGCGCACGGTCTTGCCCGCCAGGTCCCGGCGCGACATCTCCATCCGTTCCGCCTTCGGGATCGCCGGCGCCGACCGAGGGTCGAAATAGCCGACGGCGATCATGTATACGGCATAAAATCCGGCGAGCAGCAGCCCCGGAACCATCGCCGCCGCGAACAGCGTTCCCACCGATTCGCCGAGGATGTCGGCGAGCAGGATCAGCACCAGCGATGGCGGGATGATCTGTCCGAGCGTACCCGAGGCGCAGATGGTGCCGCAGGCGAGCCATTTGGCGTAGCCGCGGCGCAGGAACACCGGCAGCGTCAGCAGCCCGAGCGTCACCACCGTGGCACCGACGATGCCGGTCGACGCGCCCATCAGCACGCCGACCAGGATGATCGACAGACCCATACCGCCGCGCAGCCCGCCGGCCAGATGCCCGACCACGTCGAGCAGCTCCTCGGCCAGCCGCGAGCGCTCCAGCATCACTCCCATGAACACGAACAACGGGATTGCCATCAGGGTGTAATTGGTGACGACGCCGAAAATGCGCAGGGGGAGCAGGTTGAACAGCCCGGGACCGAAGCCGAGGTAGCCGAACAGCAATCCGGCGGCGGCGAGCGCGATCGCCACCGGGAAGCCGATCAACAGCATCCCGAAAAAGCCGAGCGCCATCAGGATGGCAAGGACCTCGTTAACCACGGCCGCCTCCAGCCCTGGCGGCAATGATGCTGCGCGCCCCCTGCCCCACCGCCTGCAGGGCGACCAGCGCGAAGCCGACAGGGATGAACGACTTGAGCAGGAACCGGTAGGGCAATCCGCCGGGGTCGGTGGAGCCTTCGAGGCTGGTGAAGGCGTGTTCGACCTGGGCGAACGACAGCTTAAAGATGACGGCAGCGACGATCAGCGTCGTCACCGCGACGCATAGATCAACCCACGCCTTCGTCGCCGGGCCGAACTTCTCGTAGAACATGTCGACCCGGACGTGCTCGTTGTAGCGCATGGCATACGCCATGCCGATCAACGCGATCGGCGACAGCAAGTGCCATTCCAGTTCCTGCATCCAAACCGGCCCGATGCGGAACAGGTAGCGCAGCGTGACGTTCCACGCCACCAGCAGCACGATGGCGAGCGTGCACCAGGCGGCCCAGCGACCGATCAGGTCGTTGAACCGGTCGATGCGGTCGGCGAGCCGGGCCAGCGGCGTTTCGGGCGTCGATGGCGAGGGTTGGCTCATGGCATGCGGCTCACGCGGACGGGAAGGCTGCGGCGGTCATCGACTCAACCGATGCGACATGGGTGAGATCGGCAATTCGGAAAAGGCACGCGGCCCCGCCCGGCTTTGGGGACGGGGCCGCGATCCGGATCAGGCCTTGCGAATCTGGCCGTTGAAGGGAACCTCGCTGAGATCGTTCCAGGCGTCGTGCTTGGCCTTGAACGCGAAGTAGGAGTCGAAGACCTTCTTGGTGAGCGGATCCTTTGCCGCCTCGGCGGCCAGGAACTCCTTCGCCTTACCGTGCATCACCTTGAGCACGTCGGCTGGGAACGGCTGCGCCTTGACGCCATGGTTCTTCACCAAGTCGGCTAGGGCGTCGCCGTTATTAGCCTCGGACCAGGTATGGCTGGTGAGATTGGCGTCGCGGGCCGCCGCCTGGATGATTGCCTGAATGTCCTTCGGCAGGCCGTCCCAAGCCTTCTTGTTGATGATGAGATCGGAGGTCGTCGAAGGCTCGTGCCAGCCGGGAGTGTAGTAGTTCTTGGCCGCCTTGTGCAGGCCGAGGCGGCGATCCTGATAGGGACCGACCCATTCGGCCGCGTCGATGACGCCGCGCTCCAGCGCCGGGAAGATCTCGCCCCCCGGCAACAGCACCACCTTGACCCCGGCGGTGGCGTAAATCTTGCCGCCGAGGCCGGGAATCCGCATCTTGAGGCCGTTGAGGTCGGCCGCCGATTTGACCGGGTTCTTGAACCAGCCGCCCATTTGCACGCCGGTGTTGCCGCACGGCATGCCGACCATACCGAACTCGCCCAGGATCTGGTTCCACAGATCGAGACCGCCGCCGTGATAATACCAGGCGTTCTGGCCCTGGTAGCTCATGCCATAGGGCACGGTGCCGAAGTATTCGAACGCGCCCTTGCGGCCCGACCAGTAGTAGGCGACGCCGTGGTTCATCTCGACGGTGCCCTGCTGGACGGCGTCGAAGCCGCCGAACGCGGGGATCAGCTCGCCGGCGGCATAGACCTTGATCTTGAGCCGACCGTTCGTCATCGCCTCGATGTTCGCGGCCATGCCCTCGGCGCTGCCCGGGCCCGACTGGTAGAACGGCAGCTTCGGCGGCCACGTGGTGGTCATTTTCCAGTTGAAGCTCTGCTGGGCGTTGACGATGGCCGGGGTGGCGAGCGTGCCGACCGCGGCGCCGGCCAAGCCGGCCTTCAAAAATGTACGGCGTTTCATGAAACCAACCTCCCTGTCCTGGGTTGAATGACGCAGTTTGTCTTTTTTTGCCCGGTATTGATGGTATCGAGGGCGAAGACCTTGCGATACCTTAGGCCGATCGGAACGCAAAAGACAACGGTTGCCCCCGACCGCCGCGCGCCGCCGGATAGGTAGATTCCCGGCCCGGCGACGGCGTCGGAAGCATCCTTCGTGCCAGGCATTCGCAAATTCCTCGCCAGAACTGCAGCGGTTTTTTCGACGCCTGTCGAAATTCTTGAAATCAAATGCAATTCACCGTATTGGCTGGGCAGCTCCGGGCCCCCGGCGATGTGACCGCGGCCGCTGCTGCCCGTTCGATGGGCAATTCAGGCCGCCATGGGCAGGGTGATTGCCTAATTGTTGACCGGATGCCGATCAGCGATCGCCGTCGACCGCTTTTTCCAGCTTGCTCGCTCGCGGATGGGCCGGGTCGTCGACGACGCTCGCCCGCGGGTCGCGCCAGCTTCCGACCAGATCGTGCAGCACCACGGCGTGGGCGTCGACTTCGTCGATCCGCCGCCGCGCCTCCCTGGACATGTCGGCGTCGGGATGGCGGTTGAGAAACATGCGTAGGGCGGCGGCGCTGGCGGAGATCGCGGCGACGCTGTCGAGCAGGCTGCGCGGCCGCTTCATGTAGACGTCGTGGACGTTGCGAAGGCTGTCGACCAGGATCTGAATCAGCGTCTTCACCATCGGTGGCTGCTTGGCGAGCAGCGCCGCGATGCCGGCGCTGGGGACGTTGACGATGACGCTCTCCTCCAGGGCAACCGCGTGCGCCATGCGCTTCGAGCCGTCGATGATCGCCATCTCGCCGAACAGCTCGCCGGGGCGGATGGTAGCGAGCTGAAGATCGGCGCCGTCGACGGTCTTGAAGATGCCGATGGCGCCGGTTTCGACGATGTAGGCGGCGTCGCCGGCATCGCCTTCCTTAAAAACGATGTCGCCGTGCTTGAAGAAGCTCTTCTTCAGCGCGCCACCGTCGACGTACATGGAAGTCCCCCGCCGCCCGCCGCGTCGGGCCGGCGCAATTCTAGCCGCCGGCGCGCACCCCGCACAAGCGATGCCGGCTCAATCCGCGGACGGGATGCCGAATTTTTCCAGCATCTTCTTCTGGCGCTTCGCCAGCGCCGTTTCGTCGAAATCGTCGATCAGGTCGTGGAACAGGCGGTGCCAGTTGATTTCCGCCTTCAGGTGGGTGAACACGCTGCCGAGCCCGATGGCGGAGCGGTCCATCAGCACGAATTCCTTCGGCGGCGTGACGCCGCCGACGCGGCGCAACTCCTGGTGAACCTTGGCGGCGACGCCGGCCCCGTACATCACGCCGCCGTCCTCCTGGATGGTCTTCGCCCGGTCCTCGAGCAGCGGCGCGTAGAGGAAATGCGCCCACTGGTTCAGGATGTCGATGACCTCGTGGCGGAGATTGACGAAACCCCACGTCTCGTAGGCGTGCACGGCCAGCGCCTCGTCGTCGTCGCGGAG
>Ga0114945_10002157_pt1 | contig 11706 bp, 11 predicted proteins | sample OV2TP3_FD_87194 | JGI IMG/M metagenome (GOLD analysis project Ga0114945, IMG submission 87194) | Hot spring microbial communities from Beatty, Nevada to study Microbial Dark Matter (Phase II) - OV2 TP3 | ecosystem: Environmental > Aquatic > Thermal springs > Hot (42-90C) | place: USA: Beatty... | reverse complement strand
GAAAAACGGGTACATCTGGTAGGAGGAGACCCGGCCCTGAAACCCGGCGGCCTGCGTGCACCGCAGGAGGGAGGCAGCCGTGAAGTAGTGGCGATGAGCCTGGTGGTAGAAGAATGACCGGTAGGCGGGATTCTCGTAGGCCGACAACAGGGCGTCGCGATGGTTGGGCACTTCGAGGTGCAGCACGCCACGACGTCTCAGGAGACGGTGGGCTTTTCGAAGGAAGCCTCTGACGTCGGGCACGTGTTCCAAGACCTCAAGTGCGCAGACGACATCATAGTAATTCTCCGGCAGGCTGGCTTCTTCGAAACTGGTAGGGATCACCTCCACGCCAAAGGTGTCTTTCACAAACCGCGCATCATCAGGATTGGCTTCAACCGCGTGGCATTCTTTCACGATCGGCTCGACGTATCGGATCAGCCCGCCAAACGAGCAGCCGATCTCCAAGTAGCGCGTGGTGCGGCGGAAGAGGACTTTCTTCAGCTGCTGGAATTGCCGGCGATTGAGATCTTCATAGATCGACAGGTGCTCTTCCTGCGAGGTGGATTCGCCGAGGTTGGCTGAGTGCGCTTTCCGATACTCCGTTTCGTAATACGTCGGGGAGACACCTGGGAGGCCATCAAGGGTACCGTGGCCGCAGGTTTGACACCGGCGCAGCGGGGCGTTACCGCCCTCTCGCAGAGTGACAGAGGCGTTCCTGAGTTTCTTGGACCGACACGCGACGCAGCTGGCCGTCTTGGCGGTCGAGCGGGAGACTCTGGAGAGCGTCGAGGCTACCATACCGACCGCCCTCCATCCATGACCACATTCTGTCCCGTCATATACGCGGAGGCGTCTGAGCAGAGAAAGATGACGGCGCCTTGGTATTCGCCCCGAGTGGCCATGCGCCCCATCGGGATCAGGTTCGTGAGCTTTGTGACGAACGCCTCCGGCTGGTGATCGAACACCCCGCCGGGGGACAAGGCGTTCACCCGCACGTTCTGCTGCGCCCAGTAGGTTGCCAGGTAGCGGGTGAGACCAATCAGCCCGGCCTTGACCACGGAATAGGTGACTGGTTTCACCGGCTGGCGATCCGCCTCTACCCCTTCCCTGGCGTAGATCCGCTGGTCCGGCGCAATGATGGAGAGATCCGAGGCGATGTTCAGGATGACGCCTTTGCCTCGCCGGGCTAGCTCGCTCCCGATGATCTGGCTACACACAAACGCCCCCGTCAAGCCCGTCGCGAGGTCCTGCTCCCACAGGTCCAGTGGGAACCCTTCAACACGTGACCAGTGCGCTCCAGTCTGTCCCCCCGCCTCGACCTTGGGGTCGTGCATCGCGTTGTTGATGAGGATATCGACCCTCCCAAACGCCGAGAGCGTCTTCGCAAGTGCCTCCTCGATGGCCTCAGGCACCGTCACGTCGGCGCACAAGCCCATCGCCTGGACCCCGTAGGCGGCGGCGAGTTCCTCGGTGCGGGCGGTGACGACGTCAGCACGCAGATCGAGCAGGACGGGGATGCCGCCCATCTCGGCAACGGCTTCCGCATGCTTGGCGCCGAGGAGACCGGCCCCGCCGGTGATGATCGCGACCCTCCCCGTCAGATCGAATGGATCCCGGACCGACATGGTCACATCTTTCGGAATGTCCCGCATCTCAGGGCTCCTGGGACGCCACCGCACGGAGGCACATCCGCCGGTCGGCATGCCGTCTCAAATCGCAATACGGCACTTCGCAGACGAGCAGCCCGTCGTCGGCGAGGAGACGACGCACATTCTCCGGCACACTGATGGCACACAAGCAGCTCACGCGCTGAAAAAGGATTTTCCGGTGCCGGCAGATGGGGGAACTGCCGCTCAAGATACGGCAATGACGACCGACCGTCGAACCTCGAAGACGCACACATGAAACAGGCAGACTCCTCCTGATGGGCCTCCTCGCTTGCGTGTGGCACGACGGATGTCTGCATCGTTCAGTCGTCCTCAGCAGGAGGATCTGGTCTGTCCCCCATCGACTACCAGGCAGGCGCCGGTAATAAACGACGCCCGGGGGGACGCGAGGAAGACAACGGCATCGGCGATCTCTTCGGGGCGGCCGAAGCGCTGCAACGGCACCTCGGTACGAATCGCCTGTGCAAGATCTGGGTGTTCGATAAGCTTTCGCTCCCACGTGCCGCCGGGAAAGAGCACGTTGCCGGGGGCCACGGCGTTAATCCGGACACCACGCTGCCCGACTAATCGCGAGAGACTCTTCACGGCGCTCTGCAGGGCGGCTTTTGCGGCGCTATACGGAACAGGGGCATCAATGGCCTCGCGCCCGGCGATCGAAGAGATGAACGTCAGGCTCCCCCCACGATCCTGGAGGTACGGCAGCGCGGCACTGGCCAGCGCCATGCCACCGAGCAGATTGATCTTCAGTGCCGCTTGCCAATCGTCCAGACTCAGCTCCCACCCGCCCCTGGCGGCGCCGCTGCCGATGTTGGCCACGACGGCGTCAAAGCCGCCAAACGTCGCGCGCACCTGATCGAGCGCACGACGGATCTGGGAGGGCTCGGTGAGATCCCCCTGAATGGGCAGCACCCGGGAAGCCTCTGCGTCGCGGCGGAGCGCGGCGGCCGCCTCCTGCAGCGAGTCAGCATGCCGTCCGCTGATCGCCACGCGAGCCCCCTCGCTCAGAAAGGCCCGCCCGATCGCCAGACCAATGCCTCGGCTGGAACCGGCAATCAACGCGACCTTGCCATCCAGCTGGAGATCCATTCGCGTCAGGCGATCCGGTTCGCGGCGGCCGCGAAGTGCGCTTCGACAAACTGGCGGTTTCGGATCGCCAACTGGACTTCGCTCAAGCCGGCTTCGCGGGCGGCCTGGAGCAGAAGCGGTCCCTGGAAGTCCGCCTCATGGAGGAAGCCGAAGCATCGACGAAAATCCGCCGCGCCGCTGCCCAACGGCACTGACTGACCGTGGAAGAGTCGGTCCTTCACATGGACGCTCCCGAGCCACGGCTGGATCGCCGGCAGCTCTTCCGCGGGATCACGCCCGAGAGCCGCGCTGTTGCCGATATCATAGGTCAGCCGCACGCTCGGCTCTCCGAGCCCTTCCATGAGCCTCACCACCTCGGAGGGAGTCAAGTCCGTTTCAAGATGCAGCTCCACACCGGCGGCTTCGGCGGCAGGTGCGACCGTCTTGAGGAACGTCGCCAGCGCCTCACGCTCCCGAGGCGAGACGAGTGACGACGCATCCACGAAGGGGAGGACGAGGTAGCGCGCCTGCAGCGACCCGATCCGACCAATCAACCACGCCAGATGCGCCATGGGCTTCGCCTGCGGCACCCCGCCCCGGCTGATCAAACGCTCTGTCATGTAGTAATCCGCGCAGACGGACCAGACGGCGACACCGGTTTCCGAGGCCAATCGGCGGATCTCGGCGACGCCGGCGTCTGTCCGCAGGGGGTTCTCCGATTCCGTCTCTTGCTCATACACCCATTCGATGCACGCCAGCCCGGCTTCATGGGCTCGGGCGAATTCGGCGCGCCACGAGGCGACCGGAAAGGCCTGGAGCCGCCCATTGACAGGTGGTGAAAGCCGCCCCTGCAGAATGCCGATGGGGTTCATCCCACGCCCTGCTGGCGGCGGTGCCTCGTGCCGGGGTAACGTCTTGCCGAGCGATCGTCAGTACCTCGGCACCGCCGAGGCCAGCATCCGAGACATTGACGAGTGGGGTGCCGGCTCCAGCCCTGCCGAACGGCAGGGCTACCAGCAGGGCGTGGGATCATCAAGCTCCACGGAGCATCTCGACGAGCTCAACCGTCGTCCCGTCTGGGTCCCTGCAGCAGGAAACCTTCACGCGGCCGTCTGGGGAGCGCTGGGGCGGAGCGTTGAACCGGACGCCGGCCCGCGACAAGCGGCGATACATCTCCTCCACATCGCCGACACTAAAGGCCACATGCGACGGCCCGATCGAGTCGATCTCGCGCTTCGCCGCTGCGCCGTCGCGAGGCGAGGCGAACTGCAACAGTTCGATCAGCGTCACGCTCCCGTCAGCCGACAGCTTCACCGTTGTCACGCGGGTGTTCTCCAACGACAGCAACCTGTCGAGGTAGGCCCCGGATTCATCAAGCGTGCTCTCGACGGCAAGGCCGAGGAGATCGCGGTAGAACCGCAGAGAGCGCTCCAGATCCTTGACCACGATCCCGACGTGCCTGACGCTCGTGACCCCCGAGCGGCTCGGCGTCATGCGACCGCCTCCTCTATCGACTCACCCAACACCCTCACCCCTTCCACCAACGCCTCATCCGGGATGGTCAGCGGGGGGCCGAGCTTCACCGATTCCCGCCCCGTGTGTACCACCAGGAGGCCCTTGCGCATGGCGCACTCACAAATCCTGGTAGCCGTGCCCGCGTCCGGCGCCCCAGTCGAGGGATCAACGAGAATCAGCGCCGCCACCAGCCCCTTGCCCAGCACGTACGGAATCCGCTCGCAGAATCGCCGCTGGAGCTCCCGAAGTCCCCCAAACAGCAACTCTCCCTTGCGCGCCGTCTCAGCGACGAGGTTCCTCGATGCCATCACGTCCAGTGTCGCCAGCCCGGCCGCGCATGAGAGCGGATTGGCCGAATGCGTGCTGCTCATGGAGCCAACCTCAGGCAAATCCATGATGGTCGCGCGTCCCAGGACGGCAGCGAGCGGCAGACTCGACCCCATGCCCTTCCCGCAACAGACCAGGTCCGGCTCAACCCCATAGTGTTGGTAGGCGAACCACTTGCCGGTCCTCCCGAAGCCGCCCTGAATCTCATCGAACACCACGAGGATCTGATGCGCCCTGGCAAATTCGACGAGGGCTTGCACATAGTCGGATGGGTAGAACGCCGCGCTCCACCCCAGATAGGACTCCAGGAAGAACCCTCCGATGTCCTGCTCGACATCCACTCCCTGCGAGCGCAGCCGATCCATCTGCTGTTTGAACGTCTCCTCGCCGAAGCGGTGCGTGCCATCAGCCTGTTGCACCGACCAGGGGTATGGAAACAGCCACCGGTGGATGTGGGGGTCTTCGTAGCCGATCCACGCCCGCTGGGCCGCCGTTCCGCCGAGCATCTGCGCGCCCATCGTGCGCCCGTGCATGCTCTCCTCGAACGCGATCACGCCGCCGCTGCGCTTCCCGGCTGCACGAGCGTGCAGCCTGACGAGCTTGAGGGCGCACTCGGTCGCCTCGGTTCCGGCTGAGAGAAGGAAGGCCTTCTCCAACGGTGACGGGCTCGCCTCAATGAGCCGCTTCAGGTAGCTGGCCCTGATGTCGGTCGCAAACGTGTAGCTGTGGAGCAGGTCACGATCCAGGACTTGTTGAATCGCCCGCTTCACCTGGGGGTGAGCGTGCCCGATGTTCGCGACAAAAATCGTCGAGGTGAAGTCGATCCAGCAGTTGCCCGCACGGTCCCACACCTGGAAATCCTTGGCACGATCCCACACGACTGGCAATTGCCCGTGCATGGATCGCGCTTCGTGCTTCGCCAAGTCTTCCAAGACAGACAATGCGTCGGGCGCAGGAATCCGCGTGCGGATGCGTCGAAACGCCGTCTCGATCTGGGGGCCCCCCTCCACGACGTCGGTCGGCATGCGTTACACCCGTGCCGACCCCGCTCGCATGAGGCCGGGTGAGAGATCCTTCAACGCCTCCCGGAGCGGATGATTGTGCTTCTCGATGAGGTACTCCACATACTCGAAATCCTCCGGCCGATCCACCTCCACGGTCACCGGTGTCACATAGGCCAGGACCCTCGGGCCGTACAGGGTTGCCGGTCCCACGATACGGCTTTTGACGACGTCGACGTAGCCGTTCGGATGGTACGCCGGCGGAAAGGCCTGGCGCGGCAGGTTAAAGGACTCAGGCCTCGGATCGTCGGGGAACAACCCCGCGAGAAACCCGTTTTGAATCCCCATCATCTTCTGCGGAGGCTCCGCCAGCTCATGGACGGAACGCAGCGCGGTCGCCCCATCGTGCGCCGCCAGCCATCGAACGGCTTCGCCGATGCGCGCCGGGTCCCGAAGCGGCGTCGTGGGTCGAAGCTGAACCAGCAGCTCCGGCACCTGGCCTTCCTGCCGCTGGAACCACTGGAGGGCGTGCTGGACCACCTCCAGGTCAGCGGAGGTATCTTGAGCGAGCGCGGCGGGTCTCAGGAACGGCACCTCGGCCCCATACGCTCTGGCGACGTCCGCGATCTCCGGCGAATCGGTGGACACAATGACCCGCGCGATGTCGGCGCACCGTTTCGCCGCGACGATGGAAAAAGCGATCAAGGGATGGCCTCTCAGCATCCTCACGTTCTTCCTGGGCACGCCTTTCGAGCCCCCCCGAGCTGGAATGAGCGCCACCACCCCACGAGCCGCAGAGGTCATCCGGCGGCTCGAGCTCCCAGGTCTTCGGCGGGGCCGTGGAACGGCCCCCAGTACCGGAGTTTTTTGGCGTTGGTGAGCTCGGCCGGTGTCATGCGCTTCACGCCATCACCGAGGACGAACGGGATCGTCCGAATATAGCTCACCAACAGCTCCAACCCTCGCTTTTCGAGCGACGCAGCCTGATCGCTTCCGTACATGGCGCGGCTCAACGTGATATGCCGCTCGACGGCCACGGCCCCCATCATCGCCGCGAGCACCGCTGGGATCATGGTGACCTCGTGGCCGCTGTAGCCAACCTGACAGCGGTAGCGCCGTCGCAGTTCGATGAGACACCGCAGATTCAGCGCGTGTTCCGGAGCGGGGTACTCCGCGACGCAGTGCATCAGGACGAACGGGCAGTGGTGACGACGGAACACGGCGACCGCCGCATCAATCTGCTCGTAGGCGCTCATCCCTGTGGAGATGAAGGTTGGTTTCCGTTCTTCCGCAACCGTCTCCAACAGCTCACGGTGAGCGATCATGGGGGAGGCGATTTTGTTGTACGGTAACTCATATCGCCTGAGGAAGTGTTGGCTCGGCGCATCCCAGGCTGACGCGAACCAGTCGATCCCCACCGTCCGGCAGTAGGCATGGATCTCATCATATTCCTCTGGACCGAATTCGAGCGCTTCCTTCTGCGCCCGCTGGGTGGTCCCCCACGGACTCTCCCGTGGCGAATCGAGAAACTCCTGGGAATAGACCAGATCGATGGTCCGCTTCTGAAACTTTACGGCGTCGCAGCCTGCACCCTTGGCCATGTCAATCAACTGCTTGGCGATCCCGAGATCGCCGTTATGGTTGATGCCGATCTCCGCGATCACCAGAACCTGTCGGGCGATCGGCCAGGGCTCTTCCTGGATCACCTCGGTGGCGAACGTCACGGCCTCGATCCCCCTCGTCTCCTCACGCACCGCCATCGGCACCTCGCTCCTCGGTTGGCACCAGCCGCAAGGCGCGCCGCACTTCAAAGCCCAGCCGCGGCCAGGGCATCTGCTGTTCGGCTCGGAGCGTCTCCGGCACGGTAACGGGCCGCAGGCGTTCGAGGTACGCGGCATAGGGAATCTGTTGGGCTGTCGGGTTGGCCACTGAGGTCACGAGCGTGGGATCCGCCAGCAGTGCGTCAAGATCGAGGAGGCGGCCGTGGGCATCAGCGAAGACGACGCCGTGGGCCACGTCGAAGACGCGCCACGCCCCCTCGGTTTTGGCGAATGAGAGGACGAGGACCGGCCCTCCAGGGACGTCACGGACATACTCCCAAAAAGCTGGGACGCCGGCATAGGTTGCCAGCGTGCACAAGACATCCGCCATCTGATCATCCAGCCCATGGCCGCGGATAATGATGTCGAGGATGTGGTCATCCACAATGGGCCACCCCTGAGGGGTGGTTCGGATGTGGCGGCGTGTCCAGTCGAACACCGCGAGGATCCGCTCCTGATCTGAGGTCAGGCCCTCGGTGATCTGTCGGGCCAGCAGACGGTAGTGGGCGTCCCGATGCAGGAAATCGAGGACCTTGACATAGAGAGGTATGGAGTGGTTCGAGACGGTGAAATTGACGCCTTGTCGGGTGATCGCAGCGGTTTGCAACCCCCACACCGCCACACCGCTCAGGCCGATGGCGAGGCAGGCGCTGACGAGGATCGTGCGACGACGTGCGTTCATCGGACCTGCGCCTCTTCTGCAGCAATGACCGGCCTCCCGAGCACAGGGGTGTCAGGGATGGCTAAACGCCCAAGCGCGCTGCGGCCGGGAATCGTGACGATCTGCTCTGCCGGGATCCCGAGGAGGTGGATCTGCTGGATGAGCTTGCGGTGGTCCTTGAACGTCGCGATGACGATCCAATCAAAGTGGAGCGCTGAGAGTGCGGCCAGGCTGCCGACCGGCTGGTTCATAAACGTCGTCTTGCCATTGCCGGGTTCCTCCAGCACCGCCACAACCTGCAGCCCCCGTTCCTGCATGGCGAGGAACGCGACCTCCGCCAACTCCCCGGTGCCGTAGATGACGACCCGCCTCCCGCCAGCGCGCGTCATCTGCACCAACGTGTCGGTCATCAGGGTACGCATATGGCGGAAGAGCGCGAGCGAGTACTCAAGGTACTGATAGGTCAGCCGGGCTTTTTCGGCCAACCCCTTTGGGGTAATCAGGTAGCGCAGGCGCTTGCGTTCCAGATTGACGATCTTGACATAGCCCTTCTTCACCAACCGGCGGATCAGGAAGTTGGTCAAGCCAAGAGCCAGTCCATGCTTTTTGGCGAGATGCCGCTGCGTCACCGAATCGCCGGAGGAAATCTCCGTCAGCAGACGGAGCTCTCGGTAGTTATCAACGTCCATGAGATCTTATGTTCATTTTATGAACACTAAGCGATTATACGGGGTCCCCCTCATTGCTGCAAGGAGATTCTTCACCGGAACGCGAGGATGTTCAGCGCTCCGACGTGTCCCAAAGTTGCTGGACAGCACGCACGAACTTTGGCGCATTGACCGCAAGCGAATAGCGGGCTTCGACGGTGGCTCGGGCCGCTTCGCCCACTCGTTGCCGCATCGCCTGATCGTCTAGCAAGACCTCCAGCGCCTCCACCCATTCAGGGATGGACGCAGCAAGGAGCCCGTTGACGCCATGGGTGATGATCTCGTAATTCATCCCGACACGCGAGGCGACGACGGGCACACCGCAGGCCATGAACTGCAGCGCCTTGAAGCCGCATTTCCCCCGCGACCACGCATCATCAAGAAGCGGATAGACCCCAATATCACAGCGTTGGAACTCCTCGAGTTCGCGCTCAAGGCTCCAGGCGCGTTCCTCCAGCGTGACGCCCGGCAGATGCAAGGACCTCCCCGCCCCGATGACGCGCAGGACAAAGCGGCGTCGGCTTGCGAGTCGGCGAAACGCCTCGCCGTACGACTCGACGTACTTGGCGCTCGTCGGCGTGCCAATCCAGCCGATCACCGGCACCGCCCCGTTCCCGGTCGAGGGGCGTACGGGCTGGTACCGACGCGTGTCAATCGGCGTCGGGATGATCGTCACGCGGCGCTGATACGCCTGCGCGTAGGAGGCGAGATAGGTGTTGCCAGCGATCACCTGCCGGCTCCATCGCAGGACGTGCGAGACTTTCCAGGCGCACTTCAGCCGGTGCACCGCCCCGTTGATCGGGTTGGTGTCACCCAGGAAGATCGCATCATCAAAGTCAAAGATGATCGGCAGGCCTCGGCGCGCGCAGACCCATTCCCAGATCGGCGGCCCGATCGGTAACGCCTCTCGATAGATGAAGACCCCATCGAACGATCCCAGTGACCACAGCTGTCCGAATCGTGCCAGCGCCCGCTGGCACCCCAGCAGCGCCTTGCGCCCGTACGCCCCCTCGGCATACACCAACTCGAACAACCGATCCGAGTAGAACGGCTGCACGGTCGCCTGAATGCCATCCGCCTCCAGGAACGGCAGGTACTGTTGGATCCGGTAGCGGCAACCGGCGCCTCGCTCAGAGACCGGCGTGATGATCAAGAGACGCTTGGCCATACGCTCGCCAACCATAGGCTTCGGTCGGGCTCACCTGGATGTTGGTCAGACGCATCTGTGCCAACCATCGCTGGAGGGTCGGGCCATCGTAGTAGGCCCGATACGGCGCGGCGAGCCGGTCGAACCAATCGGCCCACGCCACCGTGAAGGGATACTGGCTATACAGCTTGACCCGTTTCCACGCGAGCCGGTCGATCTGCGGTCCGATGCGTGGGATCCTCCTGAGCGCTTTGTAGGGCACGACGAATCCGCTATAATCCACCACGCCTGCGACCAGACTGACGACGCGGACCACGGGAGCCGGCAGGCGGGTCGTCACGCGGCGGACCATCTCCAGAGTGCGATTGAGCCACCGCCTCGTGTCGCTGTAGACCCAGATGATAATCGTCCCACCCGGTTTGAGGAGCGGCACCAGGCCCCGGAAGCCCGATTCAGGGTCCGGCAGATGATGCAGCACACCGAGACTATAGATGAAATCGAAGGTCCCAGGCCGAAATGGGAGCCAATAGAGGTTGGCTTGCACCACGTGGGCGTTTGGCAGCCTCTGGAGGTTCCGTGACGCGGACTCAACGGCCTGGCTGAAGTCGACCGCGACCATCTCGGCGCCCAAGTGACTTGCGTAGTAGGCGTGACGCCCAAACCCGCAGCCCGCATCCAACCCCAGCTTGCCTTCGAAAAACGTCCGGTCGAGGGGACCCATGTAGCGGAAGAGATCCTGGTAAAACACCGGATGCATTCTTGAGAAGTACCGCCACTGTTTCCCAAAACTCTTTTGGGTCAGCCGCTGGGCGTGCAGGAAGCGGTTGGGGGCCATGCTGGGTGGCGCACCGCGCTCGATCGCGAGGAGCCGTGGGATACCTCCCAGAATGTCATAAGACGATCCGCAGCCACACCGTAGGAGACCATCTCTGCCTGGTGCGTGATCAGGGGGGGGGACGAGGGACAGGTCGCCGCCGCATGCCGGACAGCATAGCCACTGCAGCAGCCGTGGGTTCATCGCAGCAGTTCCTTGGTCAGCGAGCGCTTGCGCCAAATCGTCCATCGCCGTTGGAGACCTCGGAGAGGAAAGCCGGCGACGTACCCGAGGACCATCGGCGACATGATCAGGGCCCGCAGGGTCCACTGGAAGCTCTGACGCCATTGGCGCCGGCGCACGTGGCCGCCCGCGAGCATCGCGTAGAATCGCGCCCAGATCATCATCTCCCGCCGCTGAATTGCCGGTGGAAGGATCGGATCGGCAAACACACGCTGGAGGGTCCGCACCCCGCTGTCCCGAAAGATCTCCAAATCGTGACTCCGATTCCCTGCGTGTTGGCGGTACAGCACCAGACGCTCTGGGAGGCTGTGCAGACGATGACGGCGCAGCAGTCGGCAGGCAAAATCCCAGACTTCCTCACGGTCTGTTGAGAAGCCGCCAATGTCCTCGAGGCAACGCTTACGAGCCAGCAGTGTTGAGGCCAACGCTGGGAGGCTGCGGAAGAGCAGCGCGTCCAGGTACGTCTGGCGGCCAGGACGGCACCGCCTGACTTCAAGAACCTCCAGGGCATTATTCACCAGATAGGCACTGCATTGCACGGCGTCCAGTTCTGGCTCACGTTGGAGGACGGCGAGTTGCCGTTGGAGTTTCTCCGGAAGCCACAGATCGTCCCCATCCAACAACGCGATGAATACCCCTCGTGCCTCAGCGATCCCTCGGTTACGGGCCGCCCCAGGTCCACGGTGCGTTTGACGGATGTACCGCAGCCGATCACCGAACGCGAGGATGCGCTCGGCTGTCTCATCGGTCGACCCGT
>Ga0114945_10002156_pt1 | contig 11714 bp, 13 predicted proteins | sample OV2TP3_FD_87194 | JGI IMG/M metagenome (GOLD analysis project Ga0114945, IMG submission 87194) | Hot spring microbial communities from Beatty, Nevada to study Microbial Dark Matter (Phase II) - OV2 TP3 | ecosystem: Environmental > Aquatic > Thermal springs > Hot (42-90C) | place: USA: Beatty... | reverse complement strand
TGATGGTGATGCTTTGACATATACTTGGGATTCTGGATTATTTGTCAAGCATCAAGGCACGCAGTACCATCAAAGGAAATTCACAAGCTTTGGCACAAAAGAAGTTGAGGTTACTGTAAGCGATGGTAAGAATGCTATTAAGCAATTGATAATTGTTAATGTTGTTTAATAACAATGCATAAATCGATCAACAATCTTTATAAACCACCTTTTCTTTATTTTGCAAATGGCTAAGTCAATCGATATCGAATACCAATTTGATAGCGCTGTTCTAAATCTTGCCTTAAATACCTTAAAGATTGGAAAGCAAGCACTCATTTTTGTAAATACGAAAAAATCTGCTGAAAAAACTGCCGAAGAGATATCTAAAAAAATAAAAACTGAAGATGAGATTTTAAACGCAATTGCAGATAAAGCCCTTAATTCATTATCAAGGCCCACGAAGCAGTGTGAACGGCTCTGCACTTGTCTAAAAAAGGGCATTGCTTTTCATCATGCTGGGTTGGTTCAAAAGCAGAAAGATGCTATTGAAGAGCAGTTTAAGAAAGGAGCGATAAAGATAATTTGCTGCACCCCAACCCTTTGTTTGTCAAAAGATACGAAAATATGGCATGGGACAAAGGAAAGTGAAGTATATAAATTAGATGTTGGTAATTCAATCTTTGTTCTTTCTGATAACAAACTAATTAATATGCAAGCTCAAAAAGTTCAAAATAATGGAAATTCATCAAAGCTTATACAAATTTCTTCAGTTTCTGGCTATTCAATAAAAGTTACTCCTAACCATAAGATGTATATAAAAAGGGACAACAAAAAAGTAATAATTCCTGCTGATGAGATTAAGGTAAAAGATAAAATAGCCACAATTGGATTTTTAAATATCCAAGAAAGGATTATGCCTAAAATAAGCGATTTTGTCAAAGACAATTTTTGTCCTGTTAACATAAGTCTTAATCAAGATATTTATTATTTAATAGGTGCAATGATTGGCGATGGCTATTCCGGCGCTGAAACATCTAATAGTAAAATAATATACAAAGGAAACCCATCAATTGTTGGAGAAGACGAAGAAATATTCTCTAATGTAATAAGAGCTTGTAGGGATCTAAAGATAAGTTCTAGAATAAGCAAAACTTATCACGGAACACCGCAGTTAGTTTTAGGCAAGAACAAATGGTTTAGGGAATTTCTTTGCAGATGCGGTGTTGAAAAAGGAGAGCATAAACATATTGCTGATTTAATAATGAACTCTGAAGAAAATTTAATCTGCAATCTATTGCAGGGACTATTTGATACAGACGGTTTTGTGCAGAAATATACGAGAAATATTGGTTTTTGCAGTATATCACATAGGCTTATCACGAATGTGCAAAAATCATTTTTAAGATTTGGCATTGTTTGTACGATACGAAAACGAAAAGAAAGTTTTATGCGTATCTATAATAAAAAGTATGCCACAAAGTCAATATACGAGCTTTTAATAAACCAGAAAATCTGTATAGAGAGATTTTATGAAAAGATTGGTTTTAGTGTAAAACGAAAGCAGGAAGCGCTTGAGAATATTCTAAAGTCATTCAAAATGAATATTCACTACATTTCTTGTGTTAAATGCAACTATAAGATATATAAGGATTTATTTGAAGGCAGATCCAAAAAACAAAAAGAATGGGGGCTTAAAAAATTAGAAGTTATAAAATTATTAGGCTGTCACAATGAGCTTGGTTCAGGAGAACTGGTTCAAAATCTAGGATACGAGCCTAAGAAAAATGAAGTTAGGCTAAACCACCACTATCAGCTAATTTCAAAAAAAAGAATAGGAAGCAGGAGTAAAACTGAATGGTATTGGTCTTTGAACAATATGGGCAAATGGGTTTATGATTCGCTCGATGAAGATTTTAATAATATTTTTAGAATGAATAATTGCCCGATATGCAGTACAAAATTCGCTATTTCTATAAAAAAAGGCTGGAGAAATTCAGATTTTGAAGGGGATATTTTTTGGGACATAGTAAAAGAAGTAAAAACTATCGGTTGTGATGGAGAAGTTTACGATGTAATATTGCCAAGCGAGCCATTAAATAGTCATATGTTTGTTGCAGAAGGGTTTATTGTCCATAATTCTTACGGAGTCGATTTACCAGCTTTTAGAGCAATAATAAAAGACCTGAAAAGGTACACAGTCCATGGCTTAAGTTGGATTCCTGTTTTGGATTATATGCAGATGTCTGGACGAGCAGGCAGGCCAAATTACGACAAGGAAGGGGAATCAATTGCAATAGCACTAACAAATTCTGAGAAGGAAAAGATCGAAGAGAGGTACTTAAATGGAGCTCCAGAGGAAATATATTCAAAACTTGCTGTAGAGCCTGCATTGAGAACTTATGTATTGTCATTGATTGCAACTAATTTCGCTACATCGAAAAAGCAGCTTTTTGATTTTTTTGACAAAACATTCTATGCCCATCAGTTCAAGGATTTAAGAAGGCTCCATTCAATAGTAAGCAAGGTTATAGAGTTGCTTGAGGAATGGGAATTTATTCTTGCTTCTGGCGATGAATTCTTAAGCGCCAATGAACTGAAGGATGAAAAATTAAGAATAACCCTAATCGGAAAAAGAGTTGCAGAGCTTTACATAGACCCATTGACCGCATATTTCATTATAACCTGCATGCGAAATGCTTCTGATAAAAAGATTGCTTCTTTTTCATTCTTGCAGACCATATCACATACTTTGGAGATAAGACCATTGCTTAAAGTTGGAATAAGAGAGCATGATAGAATACAAGAATCAATGCTTGAATTTAGCGATTTCTTGCTTGAAGATGAGCCTTCAATGTACGAGCCAGAATATGAAGATTTCCTAAATTCGGTAAAAACAGCCCTAATGTTTCATCAATGGATAAATGAGCAAGACGAAGAGTTTCTGCTTGAAGAATACAACATCAGGCCAGGCGAGCTAAGAGCCAAGATTGAAATTGCAGACTGGCTTCTTTATGCAACAGAAGAATTATGTAAGATCATGCATTATCAATATCTTATAAAAGAAATTGCAAAGCTTCGGTTAAGATTGAAATACGGCGTTAAGGAAGAATTATTGCCATTGGTAAGATTGGAGAATATTGGGAGAGTGAGGGCAAGAATTTTGTATAGAAACAGGTTGAGAGACATTAAAGAAGTTAAGAATGCAGATTTATCAACCTTAACACAATTATTGGGAGAAAAAACTGCATTAGGCGTTAAGAAGCAGCTAGGACAAGAGCAAATTGAAGTCCCAGAAAACAAGAGAAAAGGCCAGATTAATTTGAAGGATTGGGATGACTAGCATGCGGTCTATTAATTCTAGGGTCGGGATTAGAAATAATTATATCGTAATTTCCTTTAGGTCTAGATTCATCAAAATGCGGATTATAAACTCCAATATTTACATGCACTCTTCTATTTGCAATACCTCCTGCTAAACCATTAGGATCTGGATGATCTCCCTCTCTTATTTTTGTCCACTCTATAACTTCAGGTCTTTCCCACCAGCCACGCATTAATTGCACATCTTTAAGTGCGTAAGGAGAATCTCTTAATGCTTCAAAGAGGGAGGGAAAAACAATTTTTGGATGGCTAGCAACAGTTAATCCTAGCCCTTCAGATCTTTGTGTTACTTTGTCAAACAGATTTGGTATGCCACTAAGTGCAGCACCATAAACAGCAACTAAAATAGGTCTTTCACTAACTTGCCCTATTAGTTTCATTGCTTCTTCAACACCTTCTTCTAAAGTTAATTCTCTGGTAGTTATTGGAGAGTTTGTTATCATAAATTAGGAATAGTTCATCAATTTATTAACTTTTCTATTAATTCTACTTATCAGTAATAAATATAAAAATATAAATTTGAAATAGAAAGTATGGATAATAAACAAATAATATTAAGCAACCTGACTCATAATGGGTACAGCAACTTGATATCCATGTTTTTCTGCTACATCTATTGTTTCTGCCACCCTAATGCATATTCTTTTATAGAAATTTGTTGGTAAACCTATGTTCGGGAAAGAACTTAATGAAGCAATGGACTGTAAATCACGACTGGGAACCTTACGCATTTTATCCAAAGCCCATATCATATAAGCTATTTGTACAGGAGTTCCTCTTAGATCCCTATATATCTTATCATCATCTAGAGAATAGGGTGTGCCGCCATGCGATCCTCCTTCTATTTTTATCCTCGGTTCTATTTTAGAGCAAATTGAATCAACTGCCGCCAACTGCATTGCGCCAACAGGCGCATCATCTGAATTCCACATTCTGTGATGGTACTGTTGCCTATGCAGATTCACTCCTTCTAGAAAAAAAGCATTAACTTTCTGGGTATGGACCCTGTATTCTAAAGCTAATCTTTCAAGAACAGGCATATCAAATTTGCTGTATTGGCCTACAATATCATGAGGTCTTTCATTATCATCGGGACTTTCAACATTGAGTGCATGTAGGTAATACTCCACATGAAAAGAGTGCCTTAAAATATCTAACATCTTTTGAGCAACTTCCTCGTCAGATGGATGCAACAAATTCGAATGCATGGTATACCATTCTACAAGTTATATATAAATCTTGTTTTATACAGGGTATTGATTTTTTTCTAAATGTTACCTATGTTTTGTGGTGTTGTTTTTATAGCTTAACTGACATAAATTTATAAACAATATTTTAAACCCTGATTCTATGCCCCTGTAGTATAACGGACCAGAACGTGAGGTTGCGGACCTTGAAATCGGGGTTCAATATGGATGCAAGATAAAAATCTTCTCCATGACCGTCCCCGCAGGGGCATAATATAAAAATTTCAAGAAAATGGCAATTGCCATAAAAAAGTGGTTAAATAAATTAAAGCAGTCTACATCAGAATACATACTCACAAGCTTTGTGCTTTTGAGATTTCTTGGCTTTGTTTACTTTTTTGCATTCTTGTCATTAGCAACTCAAGTTATACCATTGATTGGAGAAAATGGCTTATTGCCTGCCAAATCATTTCTCGCTTCATTTAGATTTGAGAGCCAGCCTGCTGCTTTTATGCATTTACCCACTATATTCTGGTTTTATTTGTCAGATAATTTCCTTTTAATTTTAGCTTGGATAGGTGTTATTCTATCGTTTATTCTTCTTATTGGATACGCGAATGGCTTAATGATGCTCTTGTTATGGTTTTTATATATGTCATTCGTTCATATAGGGCAGTTATGGTATAGCTACGGTTGGGAAATTCAATTGCTTGAGACTGGGTTTTTAGCTGTTTTCTTGTGTCCTTTTCTTGATCCAAGGCCTTTTGCAAAGCCCCCAAAAGCAATTATATGGCTTTTTAGATGGCTTGCTTTTAGGATTTATTTGGGAGCAGGGTTGATAAAACTAAGAGGTGATCCCTGCTGGAAAGAATTAACTTGCTTATATGATCATTATGAAACTCAGCCAATTCCAAACCCATTAAGCCCATATTTTCATTATATGCCTAAATGGTTCCATAAGCTTGGTGTTCTGTGGAATCATTTTGTTGAATTGATAGTTCCATGGTTTGTGTTTTATCCTAGAATTGCACGTTATATGGCAGGAATTCTAATGATTTCATTCCAATTGATTTTGATTTCAAGCGGCAATCTTTCATTTCTCAATTGGCTTACTATAATACCAAGCATTGCGTGCTTTGACGATAATTTTTTCAGGAAAATACTGCCAAAATGGCTGCTGAATAAATCGGAAAAAATGCACCATAAAAAGCTCAGCAGATTCTACACTTTAGCTTCAATAATATTGCTATTTGTTGTAGCATGGCTTAGCATTCCAGTAATCCAAAATCTTTTATCAACAAGACAAATAATGAACACTTCATTCAACAAACTAAACTTAGTGAATACTTATGGTGCATTTGGCTCTGTTGGTGACACAAGATACGAGCTTATAATAGAAGGAGCAGCAGAAGAAGCTATAAGTGAAAAAACACAATGGAAAGAATATGATTTTAAAGCAAAACCAGGCAATTTATACAAAACTTTGCCAATTATTGCTCCATACCAACCAAGAATTGACTGGCAAATTTGGTTTGCTGCAATGCAAAGACCAGAACACAATCCATGGCTTCTGCATATGATGTGGAAATTATTGGATAATGATAAGGAAACATTAAGCTTGCTGGATAATAACCCATTTCCAGACAAGCCGCCAAAATACATTAGAATACAATTTTACAAATACGAATTTGCTGAACCAGGGAATAACGAAGATAAAGTGTGGGAAAGAACCTATATTGGCCAATGGCTTCCTCCACTGTCAAAATCAACGCAAGGTTTTAGGGATTATCTAATTGCTTATGGATGGGAATCATAATTTTTTTATTATTCTAATTATACACAAATACCTCTTCTTTTCCAAAGCGTAATTTTGGTTTTGCATTATCAGCGGCATATCCTACAGGGCATAAGGCTGCTGGCACTAAATTATCTGGTAAATTAAGAATCTTTGAATACTCCTTAGGATCAAAACCTTCCATAGGGCAGGAATCAAAGCCAAGCGATTTTGCACCATTCACAGCGTTGCCCAAAGCCAAAAATGTTTGCCTCTGAGACCAAGATAATTTCTGTTCATCATTAAGATTTTTCTCAAAATTCCTCATCATATCAATATATGGCTTTATATTTTCAGCTTTAGCACCATTTTCTATCATCAATTTTTCAAGCTTGTCTATATTCCCAGCAATATCCTTATTTGCACAAAAAACAAGTAAGTGGGAACAAGAGGTTATTTGTGGTTGGTTCCAAGATGCAGGAGCAAGCTTCTCTTTCAAAGCTTGATTTTCTATAACAATAATGCTCCAAGGTTGTATATTGAATGAAGAAGGCGCATACCTTATTATTTCCAAGAGTTTATTCAGCTTTTCTTCAGGAACTTTTCTTCCGTCAAATAATTTTGTTGCATATCTTTCTTTGACTACATTTTCAAAATCCATAAATTTAGTTTTCGACACAATCTTTTCCATTTTTCACCTTTGCTTGATTTATAATAATGCAGGGCCGGAAAAAAGAGGGTGCAAAATTCCGACCTGCATTTCTATTTACTATGAATAAGAAAATGGAAAAAATCAATTTTTCTTTTCCAGATCCTTTATCCTTTCCGAAACGCCTTTGGCTTCTTTTTCCAGAGATTCTTTGTAGTTCTTAAGCATCTCTACCTTCTCCTCCTTTGTGAAGAATCCCCGTGCTCCGCTACATGTACATCCACAATCCATTTTTTCTCACCTCAGAGCTATAAGGTCCCGAAAAATTATATTCTCAAAACCCTGATTGCAATTTGTTATATCGGATATACGATACTTATATATAAATATATCGCTTGTACGATATATACTTCTAACTACACAATAAAATATAAATACGCGAGCATTTGAAATTTATATATGAGAACATGCTGCGATATGAGGGGCTTTCTAAGCTTCATAGTACTCAGATTGATAAGCAAAAAGAACATGTCTGGAGATGAAATCAGGGAAGAATTAGCAAAAAGAAAGGGACACAAACCGAGCCCTGGCACAATCTACCCTGTTTTGAAGGCCTTAAGCGAAAGCCGCTTTATACAGGAAGTCAAGAACGGAGGCAAAGTAAAAAGGTACAGGCTTACCAAAAAGGGAGATAAAGAACTTGAAATTGCAACTAGGAAATTCTGCGAAATATTTTATGACATGGAAGGGGAATTTGGCAGATGCTTAAAATAAGCTAAAATTTAAATTAAGCATCTTATTTCCAAATTCATGCCAAAATACAAGCTGGTCTGCTTTGATGTTGACGGGACTTTGATAGACAATGTTAAATTCTCATGGCAGATTTTTCATGATTATTTCCAAACAGATAAGCACAGAAGGGAAGATGCAAAAAACAAGTTCTTCAATGGGCAAATTACCTACAAGGAATGGGCAGAGCATGACATAAATTTATGGAAGGAAAGAAATGCAAAAAAAGAAGAATTCTTCATAGCCATAAACCATTTAAAATTAATGAATGGCGCAATGGAAACATTGGAGGAGCTCAAAAAACGGGGCATAAAGCTTGCGATAATCTCGGGCTCATTAAACATACTGCTTGAAAAATTCATACCAAATTATGAAGAATTTTTTGACGATGTTTTCTTAAGCAGGATATATTTTGATGAAGAGGGAAATATATCAAAAGTCGAAGCTACAGAGTATGACATGGATGGAAAAGCATTGGCTTTGAGTAAAATAGCTGAAAGGGAAGGGATAAGTCTGAAGGAATGCGTCTTTGTTGGCGATTACCTGAATGACAAGAAAATAATACAGGAAGCAGGTTTGGGAATAGCTTTTAACTGCGAATATGACGAGTTAAAAAGAGTTGCAGATGTTATTATAGGCAGAAAGGATTTAAGAGAGGTTTTGAAATATATAATTTAATGATTTTTTTAGATTATTTTTATTATTATATTTTTTTATTATTTTTTTTAATTTATCCCTATTGTTTTTTCTATATTGCTTAATTGTTTTAATCAGCAATGGTATTCCCCTTGTTATATTGTCTATAATGCTTATTGTTGCCATTTGCGCTGTCCTTGATAATGGATTCAAGTCAATCGTAATGATTTTTTTTCCGTTTTTAATTAATGCTTCTGCCCTGTCGCCGTCTTCCAAAGGCACAAACACAACATCCGCTTTTAGGATCCCGTTTGAATTAGTATATTTCCTGTTTGACTCGAGAAATTTTATTTTGGTATACTTTTGTGGCAATAAAACATTTTTTGCGCCAAATTTCTTCAGGTATTTTTTTATTTTTATTTCCCTAAGTTTTGATGTATGAAATATATTGACTTCTAGTGGACAACCTAATATTTTAGATAATTCAGCTAATTCTTTCGGGACTAATGCAGCAGCATTTCCATTGACGGAAATCACAGGATATTTTGCCAACAGCAATAAAGCAGCTGCGCTATCTATAGATATTTTCGCAAAATCGTTTGTTTTTTCTCCTATTAAATAATCAAATGATTCTCCCCTACCATGAGCAATCAAGCCATGGATGGAAGTTATGCCCTTTTCAACTCCTTTTACTATTAAATCTCTTGTCCTTAATGAATTATATCTTGGGTGTGATTTTGGTATTTTCATAGCATACGTGCTCCAATATCCGATATCTTGTATTTAGATGCTCCTTCAAATGGCTTGTCGCTGAAAACAGCATTGCCAAGCATTATCATTGACGCATTTCCGCCATTTTTTTCTGCATCTTTTATTGTTTTAATAGTTTGCTTGTCTTTTAATAATGAACTTCTCATGGCAAATTCTTTTGATATTTTAATTATATCTTTGAATTGAATGTTTTTATTCGATTTTATTAATTGCTGGATTTTGTCTAGTGATTTATCAGCAGCATGATTTATCTTATTTTTCAATTCGTTATTTGTTATTATAGATTTCGTTGAAATCTTGCCAAAATATCTGCAATAAGTATCTGTATTATTCAATGATATTTTCTTGACAATAAAATATGAACTCGGCTTTGACTTAACACAAAATCCGCCGTAATACTGATTTACAACATCTCCTAACCCAGTTTTGTTTTCAACTTCAGCAGTATGTACAATTATTGCTAGCTCTTTTTTTGGTTTTTTTAATTTTAATAAATCATTTATTGCATAAGCAGTTGCCAAGGCACTTGCACCGCTCAACCCAAAACCGCAGCCTAATGGCAGTTTTGACTTGATGTAAACTCTTATTTTTTCTTTTGTTAGTTTATTTATTACGCTTGTAACAGTAGGAAACTTTATTGATTCATTATTGAAAACAATTTCATTTCTTTTTGCCCTTGAAACTTCAACTATCACACCTTCATTCAACGTAAACCCAACTCCATAAGAGCCCATCCATCTTGGATTTTTATGCTCGTAAATCTTAAAAATGCAGCTTATGTTTGCTGGTGCAAATGCTTTTGGCATAGAACAAGATTATTTTATTGGTTTAAAAAGTTAATCTATGCCGCAACTTATTGTCAAAACCAAAACCGAAAAGTATTTATATTAGTGTGTACAGAGTGTGTATGATGGCAGAAATCCAAAGAATAAACATAACGATTCCCAAGAAATTAGTGGAAAAGTCAAGGGTTTTGATAGATGAAGGTCTCTATTCCAACTTTTCCGAACTTGTTAGGGAAAGCTTGAAGAACGAATTGCTGCTTGATAAGAATTTGATTGAAAAGAAAAAAATTTTGGATAAATGGTTTAAGGAAGAAGAAGGCAATTGGTTTGATACTTCTAACTTAACTCAGGAAGAAATAATTAGCAGAATACGCAAGACTAGGAACGAATTGTGGGATGAAAAGTATGAGGAATGGTTTGAGGGACTAAGTTGATAATAGTTCTTGACAGTAATGAATACATTAACTACTTGAGTAAGAATGCACTGCTTCTTGATAAATTAGTTTCTAATAGTAGAAATGTAATTTATATTAATGAGACTATAACTAAGGAAGTTATAAACAATTTAAATGAATATCTTGTGAAAAAATTTTATGATTTTTTGTTTAGAAACAATATAAACCCTTTTGATAAAAAAATACCTTTTAGTTTGCTTGAGAAATATAAAAGACTTGGCTTGAAAAAAGGTGATATAGTGATTGCAGCTTTTTGTGATGATATTAATGCAGATTATATTGTAACTGAGAACAGGCACTTTTTAAAAGATGTAAAATTTGATAAGTTTAAAGTTATAACTTTGGCAGATTTTGTAAAGATAATGTAATTTATTTTATTATTTCCGCTTTTTCCCAGACTTTGTCGAAATAATGGGTTAATGCTTTTGAAAGCTCTTCGCTTTGTATCAGGATATTAGTTCTATCAAGGAAATCATTTTTATTTAGTATCTGTATATTTGATTCTTTTCCGTCTTTTATGAAAATTCTTATTTCCTGAACAGGATAATATCGCACTTCAATGCCATAATTTAAAATTTCTTTGATAAGTTGTTTATTCTCTTTTTTTGTTGCTATAATCCTTATTCTAAGATTTTTTGATATTTTATCAAGAAGAATTCGTTTTGTGTAAGTATGGATAATCTCGAATGTAAACATAATATCCAGAGATTTTGACGCAGTTTCCATTAGGTAATGATTTGCTGTAAAAGCGTTTTTCTTTCCTCTGAAAATTGAAACCTTTTCATCTGTTTCTTGCTTTCTCAGACTGCTAAGCTGCTTTATTCTCTTAGGAAGGTTCCTTTCCAATTCCTCAAGATTCTCCTTCTTTGATTTGATATACTGCTTTAGCGCAATTTCAGGATCTATTGACTTGAATAATTTCGGCTTTGCGTTCATGACAGAGACAAAGCCTTTCTCCATCAGTTTGTACAATGTTTCATATATTTTGCCTTGGGGAACGTTGCTGGCTTTGCTTGCTTTAAGCCCTGTTAATGTACCCTCTCTAACTAATGCAATATACGCTTTGCTTTCATATTCTGATAGCCCTAAATTCCTTAGTTCCTGCTCCATTTTCAACTAAATTATGTTTAAACAACCACTAATAGTTGTTCATCTTATTTAAATTTAATGTATTTGTGATACTCTTTTTTGGTGGTTAAAATTAGAACTCTTACACATTTCCTAACTAGGGATGCCTCTCTAATAGCAATTGAAAGCTGGTATAATGGCAGGATGCATCTTTTCAAGGAATATACTGGACTTGGT
>Ga0114945_10002155_pt1 | contig 11716 bp, 14 predicted proteins | sample OV2TP3_FD_87194 | JGI IMG/M metagenome (GOLD analysis project Ga0114945, IMG submission 87194) | Hot spring microbial communities from Beatty, Nevada to study Microbial Dark Matter (Phase II) - OV2 TP3 | ecosystem: Environmental > Aquatic > Thermal springs > Hot (42-90C) | place: USA: Beatty... | reverse complement strand
GTGTACGACGCACCCGCGTTCTCGATCGTCGCGCTGAAGAAGAGCGGCATCGCCAAGCCGAAGGACCTGGAAGGCAAGGTGCTCGGCGCGCCGGCGGCCGACGGCGCGTGGGCGCAGTGGCCGATCTTCGTGCAGGCGAACAAGATCGACGCCTCCAAGGTCAGGGTCGAGAACGTCGGTTTCCCGGTGCGCGAGCCGATGCTGGCGCAGGGCAAGGTCGACGCCATCACCGGGTTCTGGTTCTCCTCTTACATGAACCTCAAGGCCCAGGGCATCCCGCCGGCCGACATCGTGGTGCTGCACATGCGCGAGTGGGGCCTCGACCTCTACGGCAACGGCATCATCGTCAATCCCGACTTCCTGCGCTTCGAGCCCAAGGCGGTCGCCGGCTTCGTCAAAGCGACGATCCGCGGCATCCAGGAGACGATCCGCAACCCCGAGTCGGCGGTCGACAGCGTGATCAAGCGTAACCCGATCGCCAAGCGCGAGGTCGAGCTGGAGAGGCTGAAGCTCTCGCTGGAGAAGAACTTCGTCACGCCCGACGTGCGCAAGAACGGCATCGGCGCGATCGACACGAAGCGCCTGGAGCGCTCGATCGAGCAGATCGGCCTCACGTTCCAGTACAGCAACAAGCCCAAGCCCGCGGATGTCTTCACTGCGCAATTCCTGCCGCCGAGGGAGCAGCGGCTGGTGAAGTAGAAGTTCTTCGCCAGTGGCCCGCCGCGAGTTCGCCATCAAGGTGGTTTCGCCCGCGGCGTTCGTGGTGGCGATGTTCGTGCTCTGGGAAGCGGGCTGCAGGGCGCTCAACGTGCCGCTCGCCATCCTGCCCGCCCCTTCCGATGTGTTCGCCGCGTTGTGGCAGTACCGCGCGCCGATCCTCGACAACTCCTGGGTCACGCTGTGGACCACCCTCGCCGGCTTCGCCATCGCCACGGCCTTCGGCCTGCTGCTGGGAATCGCGATCGGCTGGCACCGCGCCATCTATGCCGGCATCTACCCGGTGCTGGTCGGCTTCAACTCGATTCCCAAGGTGGCGGTGGTGCCGGTGCTGATCCTGTGGTTCGGGCTGGGCGAGATCCCGGCCATCCTGACCGCGTTCCTGATCTCGTTCTTCCCCATCGTCGTGAACGTCGCCACCGGGCTTGCGACCACCGAGCCCGAGCTCGAGGACGTGCTGCGCGCGCTGGGGGCGACCAAGCTCGACATCATGCGCAAGGTCGGCATTCCCCGCTCGCTGCCGTATTTCTTCGGCTCGCTCAAGGTCGCCATCACGCTCGCCTTCGTCGGCGCGGTGGTTTCGGAGACGGTGGGCTCGAACAAGGGGATCGGCAAGCTGATGCTCGATGCGCAGGCGGCGTTCCAGGTGCCGGTCGTGTTTGCCGGGCTGCTGGTGCTCGCGGTGCTCGGCATCGTGCTCTACGCCGCCACCGCGGCGATCGAGACCCGCTTTACCGGATGGGCTTTCCGGGGACAGGCAAACCGTTAAAATCCGGCATGGCACGCGTGCCGTACGAAGACGAAATCATCATCTCGTGGGTCGAGCTGCACCGCGACGCGCGCTACCTGTCGGAAATCCTGCATAACAAGGGCCCCTGGAAGGGGATCATCGCGGTGACGCGCGGCGGCCTGGTGCCGGCGGCGCTGGTGGCGCGCGAGCTCGACATCCGCCTCGTCGACACCGTCTGCGTGACGAGCTACGACGCCGGCAGGGAAGGAGAAATGAGCGGCGGCCCCGCGCAGCTGCAGGGCAGCGTCAAAGTGCTGAAAGGCGTAGCGGGCGACGGCGAGGGCTACCTCCTCATCGACGACCTGGTCGACACCGGCCGCACCGCGCAGGTCGTCCGGCAGCTCCTGCCCAAGGCGCATTTCGCCTGCCTGTATGCCAAGCCGGCGGGACGGTCGATCGTCGACACCTTCGTCAAGGAGTTCAAGCAGACGAAGTGGATCCACTTCCCCTGGGACATCGAGTACAAGTTCGCCACCCCGATCAAGGACGGCGGGCGGGTGGTGGCAGGTCCCGGCTGACCTCCATCATTAGTCGCTCATGATGTTGGGGTAGATGAAGCCGAACGAGATGACGGACAGCGTCACTTTGATCACGAAGACGAATTTTTGGCGCGGCGTCATCTCGCCAAACTTGACCGGCTGCTTCGTAAGGTGGTGGTCAGTCATCCTGGGGTGTTCGGACTAGTGCGCGCTTCATGCCCGGATACATTCGGTGCGCACAATTCGCACCGAAGGCGGAGTGGCAGAGGGGAGCATGCGAGGGTCTGCAACGCCCTACGACGTTGGTTCGAATCCAACCTCCGCCTCCACCATCTCCTTTCACCTCAGTCGCTCTTCTTCTCGCCGTCCTTGCCCTTATCCTTGTCCGTGTCTTCGTCCGAGGGCGGCGCAGACTGCGGCTCGGCGGCGAGGGTCGACTTGGCCGCAATGGGTGTCGCCGCATAGGCCGAGATGGCCATGACGGCGAGCAGGGCGGCGAACAGGCTTGCAAACAGCGCTTTCATATCGCTTCCTTTCCTTGTGGAGTGGTGGGGTAAAACGCCTGCGGCGAGCGCGAGCCGGTCAGTCCGACTTCTTCTCGCCGTCTTCTTTCTTCTCGCCTTCATCCTTCTTCTCTTCCTGAGGGGCGGGCTGTGCCGCCGGACCGGCAGCTTGCTGCGCCGGAGGGGCTGCCTGCTCCGCCGGAGCGACGGGCTGGCTCGTGGCGCCCGCGCTGCCGCTCGCCTGTGGCGTGGTGTCCGGGCCGCAGGCGGCGAGGCCGGCGGCTAAGAGCAGTAAGACGGGAAAACCGACTTTCATGGCTTGGATCCTTTCTGGGGTTAGTGTCAGCAGTGCGGCGCTATTGAAGCGCGGGCATGTAATCGGAGAGTTGCCGGCCGGCGCCGATTTGTAACAAGAGCGGGGGGCGATGTTGCGCCATATTGCACGGCGCGCGTTCGTTGCAAAGCGTTACATGCGCGCTTGACGCGCACGGCGGGGCGGTGCGATACATCAGCGCGAATGGACCGCCCGGACCACGTGCTGGTCGTCGACGACGACGGGGAGATCCGCAGGCTGCTCGGTGAATACTTGGAGCGCAACGGATTCCGCGTGACGCTCGCCACCGACGGCAGCGAGATGCAGCGGGCGCTCGATTCCAGTCGTCCCGACATCATCGTGCTCGACGTGATGCTGCCCGGGGAGAACGGACTCTCGCTGTGCCGCAACCTCCGAGTGCGTTCGGGGCTGCCGGTAATCATGCTGACCGCGCGCGCCGACGAGGTGGACCGTGTGGTAGGCCTGGAGATGGGCGCGGACGACTACCTGACCAAGCCGTTCAGCCTTCGCGAGCTGCTGGCGCGAATCAATAGCGTCCTGCGCCGCGCGCGCGCGCTTCCGCCGGTGCGGGGTGGCGCACAACGCGTGCGCTTTGGCGGTTGGACGCTTGATCTCGTGGCACGAGAACTCGTTGCGCCGGACGGCGTGGTGATCGCCCTGAGCAGCGCTGAGTTCAGGATGCTATCCGTATTTATCGAGCACCCGAACCGCGTGCTCAGTCGCAATCAGCTGATGGATCTGACCATCGGGCGCGACGGCGCGCCCTTCGACCGCTCGATCGACGTTCAAGTCAGCCGGTTGCGCGTGCGCTTGCGCGACGATGGGCGCGAGCCGCGCATCATCAAGACGGTGCGCAGCGAGGGCTACGTGCTGGCGGCGGCGGTGGAGCGCCTCGACTGATGCGCCTGCTTCCCGCTTCGCTCTTCGGGCGCACGCTGCTCGTTCTCGCAGCAGGCTTGCTCGTGGCGCAGCTGGGCAGCGTCGTGGTCAACCTGTTCGATCGGGGCAGCTCGGTATACCGGCTCGCCTCGTTCCAGATCGCTGCGCGCATCGCTCAGGCGGCGCGCATCCTCAATCGCCTGCCTTCCGTTGAACGCGACAAGGTGGTCGAGGAAATCAGCGGTCGCCATCTGCGCGTTGCGCTCAGCGACCGGCCGCTCGCCATCGGCGGCGGCTTCGTTGAACACGACCCGTACGAGGTGGCGTTTGCAGCGTCGTTGCAGCAACAGATCGGGGCGCGCTGGCCTGTGCGCGTGGACATCGCGCCGCGGCCGCGTTCGCGCAGCTCCAAGGGGGAGAGCGAAGACGTCACGGGCAGTTTCGACCTCTGGATGGCGAGGCACTTCTATTTTCTGTTGCCCGGGCCCTTCTCGATCGTCGTGCAGGTCGGTCTCGAGGACGGCACCGTCGCAGTGTTCACCGCCAACGTGCCGCAAGAACCGCTCAGCCGGCTTGAGTCATTGGTGCCGCGCCTCGTCCTGCTGCTGTTGGTGTGCTTCGTCCTCGCCGCGTTGCTCGTGCGGATGACCACGCGCTCGCTCAGGCAGCTGGCGCGTACCGCGGATGCGATCGGCGAAGATCCGGAAGGAGCGCCCCTTGCGCAGAGCGGTCCGAGCGAGATCCAGCACGTGATCGCGGCGTTCGAGCGCATGCAGGCGAAGGTGCGCGACTACGTCGTCGAGCGTACGCGAATGCTGGGCGCGATCTCGCACGACCTCAGGACGCCGATCACGCGCCTGCGGATGCGTGCCGAGATGCTTCCCGACACCGAGCTGCGCCTCAAGAACCTGCGCGATCTCGACGAGATGGACGCCATGGTTCGCTCGACGCTCGAGTTCTTTGGCGGGCTGGAAAAGGAACCGCGACGCCAGCCGGTCGACATCGCGGCGCTCGTCGACAGTCTCTGCGAGGATCGTCGTGAGCTCGGCCAGCAGGCAAGCGTGCGCGGGACGCCGATTGCGCCTTACCACGGACATCCGCAGGCGCTGCGCCGCTGCCTCGACAACCTTATCGGGAATGCTGTGCGCTACGGCGAGTGCGCCGAGATCGAAATCGAGGACTCGGCTGCGCTGCTGCGCATCGCCGTCCGCGACCGCGGGCCCGGCGTACCCGAGCCGGAGACGGAGCGTGTTTTCGAGCCGTACTATCGCCTGGAGGGCTCGCGCAACCGCGCGAGCGGCGGTGCAGGCCTCGGCCTTTCGATCGCGCGCGGCGTCGCCCGCTGGCACGGCGGCGACGTCAAGCTGCGCAACGTCGCGGATGGCGGCGGGCTGATCGCGGAGTTGGCGCTGCCGCGCTAGCCGCTGGAAATCGGTAGACTTCGCGGCATGCAGCTCGTCATCGGCAACAAGAACTACTCGTCCTGGTCGATGCGACCGTGGGTGCTCGCGCGCCAGGCCGGCATCCCCTTCGAGGAAGTGCAGCTCAAGTTCGACGACGCCGGGGCCGTGGGCGGGGTCGAGCGCTATTCGCCGACGCGCAAGGTGCCGGTGCTGCTCGTGGAGGGCGAGCCGGTGTGGGATTCGCTCGCCATCTGCGAGACGCTGGCCGAGCTCCATCCGGAGAAGCGGCTCTGGCCCGCGGCGCCCGAGGCGCGGCGCGTAGCCCGCTCGGCCTGCGCCGAGATGCATTCCGGGTTCCAGGCGCTGCGCGGCGCGATGCCGATGAACATCCGCAGCCGCCATCCCGGCAAGGGAATGAACCCGGACTCGCGGCGCGACATCGACCGCGTCATCGCCTTGTGGACGAGCTGCCGCGAGCGCTTCGGCGGCGGCGGCGAGCTGCTTTTCGGCCGCTTCGGCGTCGCCGATGCCTTCTATGCGCCGGTGGTCACGCGCTTCCAGACTTATGCGGTCGCGCTGCCTCCTGCGGCGCAGCGCTATGCCGAAGCGGTGCTCGCGCTGCCGGCAGTGCGCGAATGGATGGAGGCGGCGCGCCGCGAGGCCGAGTTCGTTCCAGCGGACGAGCCCTACGCTAGCCGGTGAAATTCGGCTGAAGGCCGTGCGGTGAAGACCTATGTGGTAGGAGGGGCGGTGCGCGACGAGCTCCTCGGCCTTCCCGTGCAGGACCGCGACTTCGTCGTCGTCGGCGCGACCCCTGAAGAGATGGAGCGCCTGGGCTACAAGGCGGTCGGCAAGGACTTCCCGGTATTCCTGCATCCCGTGACGCACGAGGAATACGCGCTCGCCCGCACCGAGCGCAAAAGCGGGCGCGGCTACAAGGGCTTCACGGTACGCGCCGCGCCCGACGTCACGCTGGAGGACGATCTGCGGCGGCGCGATCTCACCATCAACGCGATCGCGAAAACCGAAGACGGCACGCTGATCGATCCGTTCCATGGCGAGAAGGATCTGCGGCAGGGAGTGCTGCGCCATGTCAGCGAGGCCTTCGCCGAGGACCCGGTGCGCATCCTGCGCGTCGCACGATTTGCCGCTCGATTCGACTTCAAGGTTCATGAGAAGACCCTGGAGCTGATGCGCGGCATGGTCGCTTCAGGAGAAGCCGACGCCCTGGTGCCCGATCGGGTGTGGCAGGAGTTCTCCAAAGGGCTCACGGAGGCGCATCCCGAGCGCATGTTCGAGGTCCTCAGGGCTTGCGGTCTTCACGGGAAATTGCTGGGTGAGATACGAGCCACACCACCCCGTTTCTCCGGCTCGCTCCCTGTGCGGTTTGCGCTGCTCGCGTGGCCGCTCGACGAAGCCGGGGTGAAATCCCTGTGCGAGCGCCTGCGCGCGCCGAGCGACGTGCGGGATCTTGCGATGCTCGCCGCGCGGCATCGCGAGACGCTCGAGCGCGCGCAGCCGGCTTCTCCGCGTGAGCTCTTGAGCCTGTTGAAGGGCGCCGATGCGCTGCGGCGCCCCGGCCGCTTTCACGAGCTGCTCGAAGTCGCGCGCCTGGCCGAGCCCGGCATCGACACCGCGCGCATCGAGCGCGCGTTGCGCGCGGCAGCCGGCGTCGATGCCGGCGCCATCGCGGCCGCCGCCCCCTTGGCAGGCGACATCCCGGCGCTCATCGACGAAGAGCGCATCCGCGCCATCGCCCGGGCGGCATGATCGCCCGATCACTCGCCAGGAATCTCCAGGCGGGAGCGCGGCTGGCGCTGTTCCTGCCGCTGCGCGCTTTCGACTACCGCGTCTCCCCGCTCGATTACGCGGTGCTGCTCGCCTTCAACTTCGCCGTCTGGGTGGCGGGCGCCGCGGTGCGCGCGGGCTTCGCCGGCGAATTCGACTCCTCCGCGATCGCCATCTACCTGGCAAGCGTGCCGCTGGTGCTTGGAGCCGCGCTGCTCGTTGCCCTTGCCTATGGCAGGCCCGCTCGGCTGCTGGTGCTCGCCACGGCGCTCACCGCGAGCGACCCGGTGTTCGAGGCCGCGGCGCTGGCGCTGCCCGGGGTCGCGGCGGCGGGGCTGGGGCGCGCGGCGCTGCTCGCGCTGCTGGCATGGATATGGGTCGTTTCCGTGCGCGCCGTCGCGGTCTGCGAAGGAACGCGCCGGCCGCAATTCCTGCAGGGCGCGCTGGTCGTGAGCGGGATGATCGCGATCGGCTTCTTCGCGCTTCCGCGCAGCGACGTGTGGACCGCGCCGCCGGCCGGGGAGGCGCACGACACGCTCGCCGCCGAGCGGCTGTTTCACCTGCAGGGGCAGCTCATCGAGCGTCATCTCGCCGCGATCCGGCCAGGGCGGCCGGGCGTGCCCGAGCTCTATTTCGTCGGCTTCGCGCCGGATGCGAGCCGGGATGTCTTCCTGCGCGAGATGCGTTTCGTGAAGCGCCTGTTCGACGAGCGCTTCGGCACCGCCGGGCGCTCGATCACGCTCGCCAGCAGCCACGATGCGCTCGAGGAGCTGCCGATCGCGAGCGTCACGAACCTCAGCCGGGCGCTCGCGCGGGTCGCCGAAGCTGCGAACGGCGACGAGGACATGCTGTTTCTGTTCATCTCCGCGCACGGCGACCGCGAGCAGCGGCTGTCGGCTTCCCAGCCGCCGCTCGAGCTCGCGGCGCTCACGCCGACCGCGCTTGCCCGCATGCTCCAGGAAGCGGGGGTCAAGTGGCGCGTGATCGTGGTGTCCGCGTGCTATTCGGGAGGCTACATCGAGCCGCTGCGCGACCAGAACACGGTCGTGATCACCGCGGCCGCCCCCGACCGCAGCTCTTTCGGCTGCGTGGCGGGCCGCGACTTTACCTACTTCGGTGAAGCCTTTTTCCGGGACGCGCTCGCCAGGACGCGCTCCTTCACCGCGGCTTTCGATCTGGCCAGGGACATCGTGACGAAAAAGGAAGCGGCGGAAAACCTGGCGGCGTCGCTGCCGCAGCTCTGGGTCGGGGCGGCGATCGCCGAGCGCCTAAAGCAGCTTGCCGAGCGCCCAGACAAGTAGCGACAGCAGCACCGTGCTGGCGAACGGCACGTAGACGAGCCGCCCGCGCACCGGGATGCGGAAGTCGCCCGGCAGCCTGCCGAGGCGAACGCGCCCGAGCCAGGGGGTGGCCGCCGCTAGAATGACCAGAACGACCAGCAGCGTGAGCAGCCACTTGAGAATGATCGACCTCTATACCTGGAGCACGCCGAACGGGCGCAAGGTCTCCATTATGCTCGAGGAGTGCGGCCTGCCTTACCGCGTGCACAGGATCGACATCGGCAAGGGCGAGCAGTTCGCGCCCGACTACCTGAAGATCAACCCGAACGGCAAGATCCCGTCGCTCGTGGATCCGCAAGGCCCCGGCGGCAAGCCGATCGCGCTGATGGAATCGGGCGCGATCCTGATCTACCTCGCCGACAAGACGGGGTCGTTCTTCCCCGAGAAAAGCAAATACCGGATTCTCCAGTGGCTCATGTTCCAGATGGGCGGCGTCGGGCCGATGTTCGGCCAGGCGCACCACTTCATGCGCGCGAAGAAAGACGAGATCCCCTACGGCAGCGAGCGCTACGGCAACGAGGCCAGGCGCTTGTACGGCGTGATGAACGCTCACCTGGAAAAAAACGAGCTCTTCGCAGAGGAATACTCGATTGCGGACATCGCCATCTACCCCTGGGTGGCGCGCTACGAATGGCACCGCGTCGACCTCGCCGGGTTTCCGGCCGTGAAGCGCTGGTACGACGCACTCGGCGCGCGGCCGGCGGTGGCGAAGGGAATGGCCGTCCCCGGCTAGGGGCTACCACAAGGCACTAGCGCCCCGCGCCGGTCCACTCGGGGTGGTAGCCCCACATCTCGGGATACCAGTCTCCGAAGTCGTAGTCGTCGCTCGCCGCCTGCGCCTCGAGATCGACCAGCTCGAAGGCATGGCGCTCGTGCAGCTGCTCGGGAAGCCACGTCGCGATCGCCGGAAAGGCGATCAGCAGGCCGATCGCGGCAACCTGGATGCCCAGGAACTGCGCCATTCCGTGGAAGATGCTCGAGAGCGGCCAGGAGGGCACCACCTGCTTGAGGTAGTACGCCGACATGGCCACCGGCGGCGAGAGGAACGCCGTTTGCAGTGTCAGGGCGACGAGCGCGCCGAACCAGACGAGGTCGATGCCGAGCGCCGCGACCACCGGGTAGAAGATCGGCACCAACACGAGCACGATCGCTGGCCATTCGAACGGCCAGCCAAGAACGAAGATCAGGGCCACGATGACGGCGAGCATCGCCGTCGGCGGCAGCGCCATGCCGAGCAGCCACCCGGTGATCCAGTCCGCCGTGCCGAGCCGCGCGAACACGGCGCCGAATATGTTCGAGGCGACCGCGAGGTAAAGCACCATGCTCGAGGTGGCGAGCGAGCGCAGCAGGGCGCTGCGCAGGGCCGCGGCATCGAGCCTGCCATGCGCCGCCGCCAGCGCGGCCGCGCCCACCGCGCCGACGCCGGCGGCCTCGGTGGGCGTCGCGAGGCCCACCAGTATCGAGCCGAGCGTGGCGGCGACCAGGACGAAGAGCGGCACCACGCCGATCGCCGCCTCGCGCGCGATGGCGGCGGCCGAGGGCGCGCGCAGCCCGGGCGGCACCGGCGGGCCGAGGCGCGGGTCGAGCTGGCAGCGCGCGAGGACGTAGAGAAGATAGAGCCCGGCGAGCATCAGCCCGGGCAGCATCGCCGCGGCATAGAGATCGACCACCGACACGCTGATCACCGGCCCGAGCACGAGCAGCATCACCGAGGGCGGGATCAGGATGCCGAGCGTGCCGCCCGCGGTGATCGCGCCGGCGGCGAGCCGGGGGTCGTAGCCGGCGCGCAGCATCACCGGCGCTGCCATCAGCCCGAGCACCGGCACGGCCGCGCCGACGATCCCGGTCGCCATGGCGAACACCGTGGCGGTGAGGATCACGACCACGAAGAGCGAGCCGCGCACCGGGGCGAGGGCGAGGCGCAGCGCAAAAAACAGCCGCTCCATCAGCCCGGCCTGCTCGACGACGTAGCCCATGAACACGAACAGCGGCACCGCGGCGAGAAGCTCGTCGCGCATCAGGCCCGTGGCCTGGAAGAACGCGAGGTCGAAGACGCGCGTGCCGAGCACGCTCGCGCCGAAGCCGAAGGCGAGCACGAGCAGCGTGAAGGCCACCGGAAAGCCGATGAAGATGGCCCCCATCATGACGACGAGCATCGCGAGGCCGATGAGGGCTTGCGCGCTCACCGCGTGCTCCGCCAGGCCTCCACGCTTTTCAGGAGCTCCGAGATCCCCTGCACCAGGAGCAGCAGCGCCGAAGCGGGGACCAGGGCCTTGAGCGGCCACAGCGGCGGAAACCAGGCCGTGTCGGCGGAGCGCTCGCCGAGCGCGTAGGAGCTCCAGGTGGCCTCGAGCCCGGCGGCGAGGAAGAGCAGCATCCCCGGAAAGAAAGCCGCAAGGTAGGCGACCGTGTCGATCGCGGCGCGCGTGCGCGGCGTCCATTTCTCCCAGAGAAAGTCGGTGCGCACGTGCGCGCCCACGCGCAGCGCATACGCCGCGCCGAGCATGAACATCGCCGCGTAGAGCGCGTAGATGGTCTCGTAGGCCCAGGTGGTCGGCGCGTCGAAGGCGTAGCGCGCGACGACCTCCCAGATCACCGCGGCGACGAGCGGCACGAGCAGCGCCGCGAAGGCGAGCGCGCTGCGCTCCGTGAAGCGGTCGATCGCACGGGCGACCCGCTGCATCAGTGGCGGGCGTGCCTGGTGAGAAAGGCGAGGATCTCCTCGACTCTGAGCTTTGGTTCGCCGGGCGCGGGCTTCGAGCCGACGACGCGGTTCATCCACTCCATGTTCTCCCGCATGCGGGCGACGACCGTCGGCCACTCGGCGGCGGTGTGGCGCTTGGGATCGGGCAGCACGTGGCACTGGTTGCACGCCAGCCGGAAGGCTTCGCCCGAAGGCTGGTACACCTCGGGATAGCGCCGGGGATCGAGCGGCTTCTGGGCATGTCTCCTCAGGTACGCGACCAGGACCTTGGCTTCTTCGGCGCTCGGCGCCTCCACGCCCGCCATCATCTCGAACATCAGCGCGCCCATGTTGCCCTTGCCCTGCATGCGCAGCACCATGCGCTCGACGATTCCCGGCCACTTCGCGGCGTGATGCATCGCGGGGTTCGGCACGTTGTGGCACTGCACGCAGTAACGCAGCGTGAGGCGGGCGCCCCGCGAATCCGGCCGCGGCAGCTGCCGCTCGTCGAAAGTGGGCGGCAGGATGCGCTCGAGCAGCGGTCCGTGCGGGCTCTCGGCCCAGCGCTTTTTCGCCTCGGCAGTCTCATCGGCCGAGACGGGCAGGGCGACGAGAAGAAGAAAAAAGGCCCGGCGCATGCCTAAAGCGTATGCGATCGGTCGCCGCTCGCAAAGCCCGCGAGCGGCCGGCGACGGGCGAAGTGCTGGAAGCGGCGAGCGCGATCGAGGTGCCCGTTCCCTACGTCAGCGAAATCGGCCTTGCGGCGCGCGCCTGGATGCGAAGCCTGGCGCAGTGCCTCG
>Ga0114945_10002154_pt1 | contig 11717 bp, 9 predicted proteins | sample OV2TP3_FD_87194 | JGI IMG/M metagenome (GOLD analysis project Ga0114945, IMG submission 87194) | Hot spring microbial communities from Beatty, Nevada to study Microbial Dark Matter (Phase II) - OV2 TP3 | ecosystem: Environmental > Aquatic > Thermal springs > Hot (42-90C) | place: USA: Beatty... | reverse complement strand
GAGGTCGCCCGTGCTACCGTCGTCGGAGTTCCCGTCTGCGCAGCGCAAGACATCGCACCACCACCGAGAGGGATTCATGCCTCCGATAGTCAGCACGGGCGCCGCCCCGTGTCAAGGGTCAACTGGATTACCGCAAAACCGCAAAGGGCCTACACGAGATTGTTGCGTCTTTGCGGTGTCGGGATGGGATTGTGAAGCAGGCGCTAGGGGCGGGGTTTGGGGGTGAGCGAGACGACGACTTCTTCGTGTGTTTGCGGATCCGACAACACCACGCGGGTTTCCGAAACCTCCAGCACGGTGAATCTGGCAACCGTCTGGCCCACCTGGAGAAAATGCGTCTTTTTGGTCGTGAGGTCCTCGACAATCGCCCGGGGTTTCGCGCCCATCAGGATGTGTCCTTTATAGACAAACTGCGGACGGCCAGGCTGGGCGGGTGCAGCGGTCGGCCCTTCGGAAGACACGGTCGGCACGTAGGGGACCTGTCGACGTTGGGAGGAAAAGGGATTCGCCCGAACCACGGCTTCCAAAAGCGCCGGCGGCACCTGCGCAGCCTGCGGAAATGACCCGGGCATCGGGAATCGCTCCCGCACCTGCTGCCACGGCTCTGTCACGCTGGGCTTCTTGTGGCTCCGGAGAATCGCCTGCTGCCAGCTCCAGGCTCCGGCCATCAGCAGAGCCAGCACGGCTGCCGTGACGATGGCCTCCACAGGCGTCCCCCTCATCTCGTAACTGAAGTGTTGCAAAAAGAGTTTATGGTGTGATTACGCAGATTGAGAAAAATGATTTCGCAGATTTCCTCGTCGAGCCCTAATCTGTGGAATCGTTTATTGAGCAGTGCGCCGCCGTTCAATTCTAGCGCCGGGGGGTGGTTCCTCCTGAGGTGGCTCAAGTTCGGGTGTCGTGACGAAGTAGCGGGCGAGGACAAGCTCGGCCTCAAGTTCCTTCGACTCTGTCGGAGTCGAGATGTGCAGGCTCTGGAGGTCAATGAGGGGGCTTGCGCGATCCAGCACAGCCAGAATTTTGGCGAGCGCCTGCAGAGAGCAGGACAGGCGAACACGAACCGGAAGCCGTATCAGAAATGCTTCTTTCTCTTCCCCGAGAGGAGCCACGGGCTGGGGGTCTTCCACTTTGACCGAAGCGAGTTGTGAAATCCCCTGGGCCATGATGTGCGTGGCTGCGTCGTCGATCAGTCCAAGCTGCACAAGCAACCGGGGAACCATCTCAGGGGGCGGGAGCTCCTTGGGAAATCCCAGTGGAACAGGGATGGGCATCCCCCGGGCTGTGGCGAGTCGTTCCAAGATCCGCTGGACCTCGTGAAACCGCTGCTGGAAGTACAACTGAGGGTCAGCCTGCTCTTCGATGGCCGTGGCCACGGGTGCCACGAGCTTCAGGGCCGCCTGGTATTGCTTCTCCAAGGCCACGATCCGACTATTCAGGTAGTCGATCACTTCACGGTTGGGAGGCAGGCGCCCTCCCAGATGCAGGCTTTGCAATGTGGACCGCCTGCGCGCGATCGCCTGATCGAGGGCTTGCACCCGAATCCACCACCCGAAAAACCCGCCCACGACGACGACAGCGAGCAGGATCCCTCCGAGCGCGGACCACAACGGCTTAGCGCGAGGAGTCATTTCGTAATGCGAAGGCGCATTTAGGGCCTTCTCATTCTGGACCGGTTGTTGTCTTTTCCTGAAGGTGTTGCTGGACCTGCACCGTGAAGGCCACCAGTTCCTTCCCTGTGGCTGGATCCGTGGTCACGGCAGTGGCGAGAGGTTTCACCGTCGTCCAGCCGACCGAGGTTTTGAGCTGATCCATCAGCCGAGTCAAGCTCTGAAACGAACTCGAGTAGCCTTCCAGCGTGCCGTCGATGGTGCCGTCCTTGGAAAGCTCCAGTCTCGCCAACCAGATCTCATTAGGGAGCGCCTCGACGAGCCGTTGAAAGGCTTGGATGATCAGGGTCCGGGCCAGCGCAAGCTCCTCAAGCTGGTTGAGGCGATGCTCAAACTGCGCCTGTTGCTGGAGCAGGGTGCGGACCTCCGGACGGAGCGTCTGATACGTCTGTTCCTGCTGGATGAGGTTCTGTAACATCGCCTGCCGGCGTCCGAGCACCGTGGCCATCCCGCTTGCGCTCAATGCGACCGCCAAGAGCGCGCAGAGCCCACTGGTCGCCCAGGCCACGCGGCGGATCTCCTTCACCCGACGCAGGGACATGATCTCAGCAAGAAGGTTCATCGGCAGACGAGCCAGCCCAAGGCCCTGGAGCGCCAAGCCACAGGCGAGCGCAAACTGGTGGGGAGGTTGGACGCTCGTCGACTCACCTGCCCGCCCCGAGGAGTGAGAGGGAGGCGGGAGCGTCACCATCCCAGAAGGGTTCAAGACCTCAACTTCGCAGGCCAACGTTCGTTTCATCTCCTCAACGAGATGGGAGCTCGAGGCCAACTCTCCAAGAAGCCAGACCGTTTGGCGTCGTTGCACTCCAGGAGAAGTTGGAACCGGCGGGGACGCTTTCGCGGTGAGCATCTCCTGAAAGCTATTCCAAGATGTCTGCAGGAAGGCGGTGAGTTGTTCCTGGCCTGCTCCGGAATCGGGTAAGAAGGTCGGGAACACATACAGGCCTGCGGGGGTCATCGCGATCCACTCAAGGACAGACCCGTCGGTGCGGAGCACGATCCCGTGGGTCGTGTCCGTTGCACTACGCTGTCGAACCCAGGCATTCACCGCGGCGACACAAGCCACCTCAACCGCTGTAATCGTGAATCCGGCCTGCCGGCAGGCGCTCAGGTACTCCTCAAGGAGGGTGCGTTTCATCGCGGCGACGACCGCAGGTCTTGGCAAGGGTGGCTGTTCGCTCGAGCTCGCCCTCCCGTTCGCCGAAACCCACTGGTAATGCCACACCGTCTGGTTGACATCGTAGGGCAGCTGTTGCTGCAACTCAAACTGCACGGCTAACGCCGCCCGCTTGCGGTTGACCACTAAGGGCTGAACCGTCGTGACGATGGCACAGCTCGTGGGAACCCCAAGGATGACGGGGGATGTCAGCGGGATGGTGGTGCGAAGCTGCCTGAGGCTTTCGGTGAGGCCTTCCCCGGGTGTGCCCGACCAGGGCACTTGCGCGCAGGCAATCAGCTTGACCTCCGAGCCCCGGCGTTCGAGGAGCACAGCTCGGACGACCGAAGTCCCAAGCTCAAGCCCTGTGCTGATAGCCATAAGGTTGGCTCATTCGATTCGCCAAAGCTTAATCGGAGCGCCGCGGGGCACGAAGATCGCTGAGGGTTCAACCCCTACAATCCACGTGCGCTCGGCCGGTGTCGGGTCTTCCTCATCAAGCTGGATGCCCGGAATTCCGTTGGTCTCTTTGGCGGCTTTGACCTTGAAGTAGTGGTTGCCAAACGGCAGGTCCGATTGGCTGACTGTGGTCTGGCTCGTCCACTCGGACCATGCCTGGTGGTCAAACGCGTAGGCAAACACGCAGTCACGCTCCGGACAGGTAAAGGTAAACTGGGCCTGCGCTAAAGCCGTCAGCCCCGCAGGGCCGCTCAGGATGATCGTCTCGGGGGCCAACAAGGCCAGCTCGATCTCATCAGAAACCGGGTCCGAGACGTTGCCCACTTGATCCATAAACTTCACATAGACCTTCTGGGGCCCGCGCACGGCGGTCAGCCGCCACAGCTCGCGGAGCGACACATACGGTTCATCGACGAAGCCAATTAACGGATCGTTGCTCACCAAGACCCGGGTGACGCCGGAGGTCCTATCCGACGCGCTAAAGGTGAGCGTGACATAGACGCTGGTGGTCATCGAGGCCCCGCCATTAATCAGCACGGACCCGGTGGGCGGAGTGACATCGGCGGTGAAGCTCCAGACCAAGGGAGTCAGGGCGTTACCCACACGGTCAGTGACCCGAAGCTCGATCCGGTTGGCTCCTTCCTTCACCATTCCAGCACCGCTTGCTGTCACCACCCCGGTGGTCTGGTCGAAGCTCACGCGGGCCTGTGAGCCATTGATCGTCAGGGAGATGGCCTGTGGATCGACCCCGCTGTGTGTGTCAGTGACGCTTGCGGTGATCGACGGCGCCACGGTGTTGAGCAGGCTTGCCGGTTGCGGACTGTACGAGCTGATCGTCGGAGGCGTCGCATCGACCCAGAGGTCAAACGAGATGGCTTCCCCAGCGTTACCGGCCGTGTTGATCGCTTTCACCCAGAAGGTGTGCTGGCCATCGGTCAACTTCCGCAGCGGATCCTGAGCGACGTTCCAGGACGTCGCGGTGGTGTCGACCGTGTTATCCGGCACGGCATCGAGCGCATAGCTGTAGCCGGCAATCTCTAAGCCAGCCGCCGGCGCTTCCCAGATAAAGATCGGGTCCGCATCGCGCTGCCACGTCTTTGGCGCAATTTCAGGGCCTAACGAATGTTCTTTGGCATATAACACGGTGATGTCAAGCGGCTTGGGCCCAACCTTGCGCTTCCTGAGCGCCACCTCAAGGAAACCAGCTCGCACCTGAACGGTCGAGCCTGAAAGCTTCGCTCTGGGAATGACGGATCCGATCGAGCCAGGTCGAACCTGAAAGTTCGTGCCTGACAGCGTTCCCCCACCACCCTGGTTGACCTCGCTGGCGTCAAGCTGGTGACTTTTCCCCTTGCTCACCGCCGCCTCAACAATCGAGTGGCTCAGTGGCCAGGTGGCTAAGTGGCTAAGAAACAGTAATCCCGTAACCAAAAAAACCCTTGGCCACTCAGTCACTTTGCCACTTTGCCACTGACTCAGCCACGTTGCCATTGTTTAGCGCTGCACGATGGCCTGGATCCGTTGAGAGGCTGTCGGTCGGTCCCGCTCAAGTGACTCCCCCAGGCTCATGATCTGGAACACTTGCGAGCGCACCGTGATCAGATGCGCCAATCGACGAAAACGGTTCAGTTTTTCCTCTTCGGTGTCGCCCAGCACCGTGCCGACCAAGAGGTCCCCGATGCCGCGCGCCTTCTCCTCCTGGTCCCCGTAGGGACGACCCAGAATCAGCCGCTGCGCAATCGCGTCGGTCATCCCAGGCAGGCTGAGGAGGACTTCAAGCGGCGCGGTGTTCACATTGATCATCCCCACGAGGGTCAGGTGCGGATCGAGCACGATGTGGTCCAGATGGCACACGCCGCTCGGTGATTCGCACCGGACTTGCAACACGAACGTGTTCGACGGAGTCTCATCCAGTCCCACGGTCATCTGCCCGACGATGATGCGCCCCTGCGCGTCAGTCGAGCGGGTCGGGATCCACTCGCTGTAAGCCCCGCCTGCCAGTTGCCATCGCACCGAGAGCTGTTCCCCGCTCCACCCATAGAGGCTCAGACGGTACTGTCCGTCAGGGACATCGAGCCAGCGCCAGGTCCCCTCTGCGCCCTGACGGCTCGTCTCATAGCCCTGGGTCGTCTCACGCCAATCCGCTTGCCCCTCAAGGAGGTGACCCTCCGTCTCAAGCCGAAGCCCCTCGACCGTCATCCGATCGACAATCTTCGCGAGATCACTGCTGGCGATGGCGCGCCAGGCGATCCCGCTTGGAAGCCCGGCCAGCTCACCGACCGACGAAAGCCGCCGATTCGGCACGGTGACTTCAGTCGCTGGATCGTGCTCGATCTGCACAAGTCCCTTGAGCTCTTTGAGACCCGCGTTGTCATTCCGAGCACCTGGAGTGTAGAGTTTCAGCGAGGGAAACCACCCCTCATCGAGTCCATCGGAGTCCGCATCGCGCACCACAGCGGGGTCCCCTTTTTCCAGGCTTTGAAACGCCGCGACCAGCCCCAGCGGAATCGAGTACTCCACCTCGTCCACCACCCACTCGTTGGCCCGCAAGACAAGGTTGGCGGACACGCCAGCTGGCAACGTCATCGAAAGCCAATCGGTATCCGGGGACAGCGGGCCGCCTGGGAACTCAAGCTGCACCACCGTGGCGTCGTTCGGCACCCCCCACGCCGAGCGGACGTCAATCCCGTTTCCCGACAGCCCAACTTGCGTATCATCCGCATCCACCGCAGCGACCAACAGGCCATGGGCTTTGATCACCGATCCGGCCGGAAGCCTGGCTTGGCGTCCCCGGGTGGCTTCCCCCTCCAGCACCCAGCCGCTTGCGTCAATAGCCTTGTCGCTGAGGTTGATGAGCTCGACGTATTCCGCGTCGGGTTGCAGGGAGAGAATCACCTTCTGAAAGTAGTATATGCCGTCCGAGGGCGTTTTACCAATAGTCACCGTGATTTTTTGGTCCGAGCCCACGGTGAGCGTGGAGGGATGCCGTTGGCCGTGAACGAGTTTCGTGGTCTGCCCATTCACCCGCACCTCCCCCACCATCTGCCCAGCCTGGGATCCATACACTCGGACGTGGTAGCGCCCGGACGGCACAGCGGAATTCGTCCACGTCCAGATGGCCTTTCCCGTTTGGCTGTTCGAGCACGCTGCCTGTCCGACCGGACAGGTCCATCCAGAGACCTGTGGGTCAAACACCGCCTCGGAAACCGACAGTTCAATCGTTGGGGAAACCATGAGTTCATTGATCCGAACCGCCTCAATGCCGCGGACCATCACCGTCGAGAGCCCTGGAGTGGCTTCCGTGGCCACGAGCTCAAGCCCCTGAAAGGCGCACAGGTTCCCCACAGGCTGACGGCAGGTGACCCGGACCGTGATCGCCCCGCTCACCTCGAGGGTGCCAAACGACTCGCTCGAGTCCATGGACGATTTGGTTTGACCTTGGATCTCGACGTCACCCACTTTACGACCTGCGATCCCATGCACGAGGATCCGGAACGTACCTGACGGCACGCTCACGCTCCAGACCAGGGATTGCCCATCTGAGATGTCCGTCGCGTAGTGGCCCACAGGCTCTGTCTGCCAGCGCCAGGTCCCTTGGTCCCCTTGATTCGGGATGTCGTAGCGCACCGCCACCTTGCTCAGCCTGGACATCGCCAGGTCGGGATCCACCGCGTCGGCGACGTTGGCCGCCATCTGCCACGGGTTTTCCACGCCGGTCTCAAGGAGGGCACTGAACAACTCCTCCGCGATTGCCGTGTTGATGTCCAGGCGGGCTTGGCCAGTCACGCTCACATTGGGATCCCAGCTGTAGACGGTGGCGAGCGGCGCCAGGCGCTTCAGCGTCGCGGCGTCAAGCCCCCCAAGCCCCAGACACTCTTCGAGACTCTCAACCCGCCGATCGTCACCCCGGAGCGCCAGGGGCTGGTGCTCGTCGGGCTCATCGACCGCTCCATCTCGATCATCATCGACCAGCGCCGTACCCGGCCGTGTATCTGGACCATAACGATAGTGTTCGATCGCCAAGGCCACGCCCTTGGCATCGGCGATCCCGGCCCGTGTGAGCAAGGCTGTGAGGTCCACGGCATCCACCCCGGTTTGCTTCGGGTCAGCCAGGGCGGTGTTCAGGTTCACCTTCCCGGCCTCGTCCTTGATGAGGACGCCATACCGCCCGACCATCTCGTCCTGCGCATCAGCAAACCGCAACCACCGTGCATCGACCGACCGGACATTCAGCGGGTTCCCGCCGTCGATATCGACGTCCTGGCCAGCGAACTGCTGAGCCCACGGTTCCGTGAGATCGTCGATGCGGTAGCCGAGCCGGTCCTCATCGAGGAGGGCCCGGGCATGGCTCACGCCGGCTTCAGCCAGATACCGGGCCTTGGCGGTTGCCGAAAACTGCTGGTAGGCCTGCGTCTCAAGGTGCATCGAGAAGATGAACGACACGCCCATGATCGCCACGACGGTGAGCACGCTCACCACAATGAGCAGCGCGATGCCTTTGGCTCGAGGCTGGAGGCTGGAGGCTGGAGGCTGCCTAGAGCCTAGAGCCTTGAGCCTTGAGCCTCGGTTAGCTGGTCGGCAAGTAGATGACTGTCTCAAACTGTTCTCCCTTCGGTTCGCCAATCGTCAGGGTGATGCGGATCGCTTTCGGTACCTGGGCCGCTTGGGGGGCGTCAGGGCGCCCGTCCCACTGGGTGAGCCACTGGGTTCCATCGAAGTACAGGACGCTGAATTCAGCTACCCCGCTGCCACAGAGCTCATCCATCCCAGTCGCGACGTAGTCCCCATCAGCGGGCTCCTCATCGTGGCATATGAGCTCATCCACCCCGTTGACCCAGTAGCCTCGCTCGACGAGCCCCGCGCGCCCTGGAATGGCTCCGACGAAAAAGACCTCATCCTGCCGGCTTGCGGCCTTGAGCGACGTGCCTTGCCCCTCGTCATGACCGATGAACGGGTAGCGGGCATTCACCACGCAGGAGCTCAGTTCCCGCGCAAACAGGTCAAACAACAGCCGCGCCTGTTGATAGCGTTCGGTGCGCAGCTGCCCGCTTTGCCAGGCCCGGGTGATCCCCCGGAAGACCAACATCGTGGAGGCCGTCACCGTCACGAGGATCGCCATCGCGATGAGGAGCTCCACCAACGTCAACCCGATTGACGATTGACGATTGCCCGCCCCGGCAAGGGCGACAGGCGGGCCGGGGACGATTGACGATTTGACAATCTTGAAATCGAAAATCGAAAATCGAAAATCGAAAATTTTACGAACGTCCTTTAGGAAGTGGCTCGATGGAGATACGTCGCCACCGTGAGCGACCGTGAGCGCCCCTCCTGCGTCCAGCTCACCGTGACCGTCACCCGTTTCAGACCAGTAGGATCAACCAGCCCCTCCACGTCAGGCTGATCAACGACCACGGTGATGTCGAAGGACTCCTCGCGGCTCGTGGACTCGCCTGCTTCCAGGTCTCCCCATGACACGAGTTTCAACGACTCGATGGTGCGTTGGGCCGCGATGGTCGCGCGGCTGACCAGCTCAGCCCGTTGCGAGGCTCGCAAACCCACCGGGAAGACCTGAATGGCGCCCACCAACCCGACCGAGAGGACCGCGATCGAGACGACGACTTCCACAAGCGAAAAGGCGCTCTGGGCTCGAGGCTGGAGGCTGGAGGCTGGAGGCCAAACCTTGAGCCTAGAGCCTTGAGCCTTGAGCCCCGTCATCCGAGAATCTTCGTCAGCGAGAGCAACGGCAAAAACATCGCGATGACGATGAACCCGACGATGCCTCCCACCGTCACGATCAACACCGGTTCCAGGAGCTGGGTGAGCCCACTTAAGCTGATATCGACCTCTTCCTCGTACGTGTCAGCCAGCTGGACCAGCATCCGATCCAGCTGCCCGGTCTCCTCCCCTAAGGCGACCATACGGGACACAAGCGGTGGAAAGACGCCGGACAGCTCAATCGGCCGGGCCAGAGACTCTCCGGTCTTGAGGCTGCGCTCGATCTCTTGGAGGGCGTCGTCGAGCACCGCGTTGGACACAGTCGCGCGCACGGTCTCGAGCGCCCCAAGGATCGGCACCCCACTCGAGAGCAAGGTCCCAAAGGTCCTCGAGAAGCGGGCGATGAGCACTCGCTGGATGAGAGAGCCAAACACCGGGAGGTGCAGCAGCGTCCGATCCAGCTGTCGCTTGCCAGCCGGGGTGCGCAACGCCGCCTGGAGAAGGGCAAACAACCCGCACGCGATGAGGAGAACGAGCCACCAGCCCTGGCGCACGAGGTTGCAGATCGCGACCAAAATCCTGGTGGGCAGCGGCAGGGCCGATCCCAGCTCCGCGAACATGCCAAGAAACGTCGGCACGACGAAGGCCATGAGGATCGCCAGGATGCTCACGGCCGCGAACATGACGAAGGCCGGATACATCAGGGCGCTCCGAACCCGATCCCGGATCCGCCGCTGCTTCTCCATCAGCTCGGCCAGCCGCCTCAGGATCTCGTCGAGCAGGCCTCCCACTTCACCGGCACGGATCATGTTCACATAAAACGGAGGAAAGTAGCGTGGGTAGCGGGCCAGCGCCTCAGAGAGCTTCACGCCAGCCTCAACATCGCTCGCCACCCTGGCGAACACCTGACGCAAGGTGCCTGGCTCGAGCTGATCGCTGATGGTCCGGAGGGCACGCAGGAGGGGCATCCCGGCTTTGACCAGCGTGGCCAACTGCCGGGTGCTGACGACCAGTTGGCCATGGGAGGGACGGGCAAACGCAAAGCGCGACAACCCAGCGCGACGAGGAACCACTTTCCATGCGCCCATTGTCTACAGTCTATAGTCTACAGCATGCCGCACAGTGTCTGTAGTCTATCGACTGTTGACTGCCCGCCCCAGCAAGGGCGCCAAGCTGGCCGGGGTGGACTGCCATGCAGGTCACTGGCTGTGCTGGACGACCAGATCGCCGACCTGGAAGGATCCTGGTGAGCGAGACGCGATGATATCACAGGCGGCCAACTGCGGTCGGACCCGAACCGCCACAGCCTGTCCGACCGTCCCTCCGCCGCGGAGGATCTCAAAGGCCATGCCAACCCGCACGCCGTCGTTGGCGCCTTTGTCGATCACGACGAACCGGTGCGCCGCATTCACCTCGACCAGCCGAGCGCGAATCGGTAAGCCCGTCCCAGCCTGGTCTTTCCGGACCACAATGGGAGGCAGTTCAACCGTCTGGGACGAGGCGCTGGCGCCGTTGGATTTTGGCGTGCCTGCCTGCCCTGTGCTCCTCGTGGCAGGCAGGGAGGACACCGGGCTCGACGAGGAGAAATCCATTGGAGGAGTGGGGCCTTGGGGAGAGGTGACAGGCTGAGTGGTCTGAACATCCCTGGCTTGCTCAAGTTGAGTGAGCCGATTACTCAATCGCTGATAATCTCGATCCAGGAGCGTCAGTCGCTCCCGCAGCCTGGCTGCAGTCCGTTCCAGATCCTGTTTGTCATCCTGAATCGTCTTGAGCTCGTCCTTGGCCTCGTCGCGCTCCTTGGTGAGCCGCCCGACCTGCATCTCGAGATAGACGTTCTCATCCTTGAGCGCGTCGTAGCGCGCCTGCAATGCTGTCACGGAGCTGCGCAGCGTCCCCAGCTCCTCGGTCGCCGAGGCGAGTTCGCTGCGCAGGGCATTGAGGCGCTCCTCCAGTCCCTTGCGGGTGACCTCAAGCTTGGCCAGCTGCTGCTGGAGCTCGTCGTTGTGGGCCGTGAGGAAGGTGATGTGCTGCTGCTTCGCCACCAGTTGCCACTTCAACTGGGACAGCCGCATGAGGAGGACGGTCGCGACGGTGCCCAGGACGAGCGTGACGGCGATCAGGACGAGGACGGGTTTCGGAAGGCGCCCCACGAACCGTGGTCCGGCCATCGGTTAGTCCATAGTCCACGGTCCATAGTCCACAGCCCGGTCGAGAAATCTATCTGTGGACTGTCGACTATTGACTGTTGACTGTTGTCCCTGTGTCATGATCAGGAGTGACAACAGCTAGGCCTGAATGAAGATCTCACGGATCACCCAGCAGGCGGCACCCAGCGCCACCGCGTTGTCCCCGAGCTTGGCCGGCAGGACATCAACGAGACTGGCGGGTTCCTCATAGGCGTAGCGTTTCACGGCTCGCCACACCGGTTCCAACAGGAGCGCACCGGCCTTCTCGATCCCTCCACCGATCACCACGACTTCCGGATTGAGCAGGTTGACAATCGACGCGATACGAATCCCAAGCTGCAAGGCACTGTGCTCGATGAGCTCCCTGGCCAGCTGATCCCCTGCCTGGGCCGCCTGGATCACGGTCTCCATCGTGATCGCATCCGGGTTGCCTTCCACCATCGTGGCGATCGCGGTCTTGTTGCCTTCCTCGATGAGTTTCCTGGCCTGTGTCGTCAAGCCCAGATCCCAGACGTTGGACAGGACAAACCCGGG
>Ga0114945_10002152_pt1 | contig 11719 bp, 11 predicted proteins | sample OV2TP3_FD_87194 | JGI IMG/M metagenome (GOLD analysis project Ga0114945, IMG submission 87194) | Hot spring microbial communities from Beatty, Nevada to study Microbial Dark Matter (Phase II) - OV2 TP3 | ecosystem: Environmental > Aquatic > Thermal springs > Hot (42-90C) | place: USA: Beatty... | reverse complement strand
GGAACGATCCTGCCGATGGCCGGCACGGTACGCGTCGCGCAAGGCGGCAAAGCCCACATTCAACTTCCGAACGGGGCGGTGTTGTTCCTCAAGGAGTTCTCCATCGTCCGGTTGAACGACTTGTCCAATGACGCCGCCGTGGAACTTGCGGTTCCCTACGGCGAATTCCTTGTCGGCATGAAAACGCCGCCCGCGGACGGGAAATCGTTCAAGATCGTCACGCCGGCCGCAACCGCCGACATTCGCGGCTCCGTGATGTGGGGCAAGGTCAACCCCGATTTGTCGGCCACCTTCGGATCGCTGACCGGGACCCTTGCGGTGACGCATCCGGAAAAAGCGGTGGAAGTCGGGCAGGGTCAATCGTGTGACATCAAATTCAAAGAAGCGCCGGCCGATCCTGCGACGATGATGATGGCGGATAATTATGCGCAAACCTTCGCCATCGACGGATCGCTCGAAGGACTGCCTGAACAGCCGAAGGAAAATTAAACGCCCGATTCTGATTCTCCGAGAGGGTTGACTATCATGAACCGAATGTTTCAGACGCTTGTCCTCTGCGCGGCCGTCTTGTGGATGACGGTCGGACCCGTCGCCGCTGATATCTCGCGGGATTTCAATACCGCCATGCACTTCTACAAGAAGGGCGAATACGACGAGGCCGCGCAGAGGTTCGAGCTGATTTTGAGCCGGTCCGGCGCGATTGCGCGCGGCGACGAGGTGACCTTTCTGCTCGGCGAGTCCTATTACCATCTGGGAAAATACGCCGACGCGCTCGGGCTTTATAAGCGGTTCGCCGCCGAATTTCCGGAGTCCAAATTCGCCACGCGAGCGTCGCTGTCCGCCGGATATGCGTCGAAAAAATTGGGCCGGTTCAAGGATGCCATAGGGTTTTTCTCGCAAGTTTCCGAAGACCCGGCGGCCAAAGGCCTGGAGGTCGAATCCCGCCTCGCCCTCGCCGACTGTTTTTCGCAGGCAGGCGACGCCCGCCGGGCGGAATCGATCTTGCGGGATGTATTGGCCATGCCGAAACTGCCGTCCGACCAGCGACAGGACGCCGGGTTGGCGCTCGGGTTTCTCCTCGTCCGGGCGGGCAACCTGCCGGATGGTCGGGCGGAACTTTTGCGCGTCGCCGAAAAGTCCGGGCCTCGCCAGGCCGAGGCGCTCATCGCCCTGGCCGACCTCGCCTATGATGAGGGTAAGTATCAGGAGAGTATCCAGTGGTACGAAAAAATTTTCGCCAAGGGCCGCAGTGTTTCTCGCGAGACCCGCGCGGAGGCCCTCTACGGCGGCGCGTGGGCCTATATCGGCATGGGCGAAACGGAGAAGGCGCGTGCCCTTTTCAGCGAAGTCTTCGAGGACAAGACCGCGGCGGCCGGCTTGCGGTCTGACGCCGCCCTGCAGTTGGCGCACCTCCACAGGGACAAAGGCAATAGACAGGCGGCGGACAACATGGCCAAAGCCGCCGAACAACTGGCGCAGGAAAGCGGCCGAGCGGATCGCGCCGACGAAATCCTCCTCTTTCGCGCCGACTCCGCCTTCCTTCAGAAAAATTTCGATCAGGCCATGGTATTTCTTGCCCGCATCTCAAATAAGGATTACCGCGTCGTTCGGCTCACCGGCCGGATTTTTTTTGAAACCGGCCGCCGGCTCGACGCTGTTGATTATTTCGAACGCGCCGCCCTCGCCGCGCCGACGCGCGCCGCCCTCAACCTGTGTCTTTTCGACATGGCGCTTGGCCTCCATTCCGCCGGACAGTTCGACACCGCCGTCGCGACGCTCGACCGAATCAAGGAACCGAACGACGACCTTGTTCCGCGCCTCAAACCTTTTCTGGCCGACGCGCTTTTGGCCGCCGGAAAATCCAAGGATGCCGCGAAACTGTTTGGTCTTTTGGCCTCCGAATCCACGGATACCCGCGCCGGACAGCGGTACCGCTACTTCACCGCGCTCGCTCATTTCCAGGACAAAAATTATTCAAAGGCAAATAAAGTTCTCGAATCATTTTTCGAGACCGCGTCAAAAATAAAAATGGACGCCGCAACGGATACCACGGCCGCCGCCGCCATGGTCCTCCGGGCCGACATACTCGCCGCGCTGGGTAAAAATGACGAGGCCCGCGATGCCTACAAACGGGCAATTACCGCCGCCAAACAGGTCGATGCCGATGCGCTCTTCCTCGCCTATTCGCACCTCATCGATTTTTCGGCCAAATATTCCGGGCGCGACCTGATCGAATATGTCGACGCTTTCGCCGCCGACCTCGGCGACGTCCGCGCCTACGCCTTCATCTTCGACCGCCTTTATGCCGCTGAAAATTATAAAACCCTTTTGAGGTACGCGAACGCCATGTCCGGCAAATTTCCATCCGACGCCGAAATTTACGGCAAGACTCTTTTCTATAAAACACTGGCTCACTTTAAACTCCGTGACATCCCGGCCGCCCGGGACGCCTTGGACAGGCTGTCCCGTTGGCTGACGGACCGCCCAGCGCCGGATTTGGCCGACGACGTCGATTTCTGGCGCGCACGGATTCTTCAGGGATCAGGCGAGTCCCTCAACGCCAAAACGGCCTTCCGATCGTATTTGGATCTGCATTCGTCCGGCAAATACGCCGCCGAAGCGCGCTTTCATCTCGGCGTCATGGCGGTTGAAGAAAGCCGGCCGGATGACGCCGAACTCGAATTCGGCAAATTGCTTTCCGGCAAATCTCTTAAAGACATTCTCTCCAGCCCTTTCCTCTCGGACGCTCAATACAACATGGCATCCGTCCGCATCCTTCAGAGCCGATTCCTGGAAGCCGAGGTGATTTTGGAGCCGTTGAGCGCGCTTAAATCCTTCAAATCCGATCCTGCGTTCCTCTACAAACTCGGCTACGTCAAAGTAACTCTTGCCAAATGGCCGGCGGCGGAACAGCTCTACCGCGAAGTGCTCGCCAAACCGGCCGCGCCGCCGCAGACGATGGATAACAGCATCTACGGCCTCTTTTCGTTGCTCTACCGGCGGGAGAGATACGGAGAACTGGAATCTGAATTTAGGCGCCTCGCGGGCCGCATTCGGGATCCCGTGATTTCGTCAAAAGCAAACTTTCTCATGGGCATGGCGCTCTTTGACGCCGAGCGATTCGATGAAGCGGGCCTCTATTTCGAAGACATAAGCCCATCGGCCGATACGGAGCTTCTCATCGAATCCTCTCTGCGCCGGGCCGACTGTGAATACAACCTCAAACGCTTCAAGTCGGCCCTCGACCGTTATACCAGGATCGCCGAAACACACGCCGCCACGGGATGGGGCCGGGAAGCCGCCTACGCCGCGGGACTGTGCAAAATAAAGCTCGGGTTTGCGGAAAGCGCACTGAGCGGATTCGAACGGTTCTTGCAGCAAAATCCCGAAGACCCGCTGGCCATCGATGTGGCGATGGAAGCGGCGCGGCTTTACCAAAATCGCGGCGACCTCGACGCCGCGGAACGAAAACTTGATTTTCTCGAAAAACGAAAAGTTGAACGCACGGTGGCGGAGGAAATGATGCGGCTCCGCGTGCGCATTGCGAAAAAACGCGAAGACTCCGACATGGTCCTGACTTTGGCCCGATCGCACCGCGCCGCGTACGGCCCCAACCCCGAAATCGCCCTCGCCGCCGCTGACGCCGCCGTCAAACTCCGCCGGCCGCAGGAGGCGATCGGCGCGCTGGAGGGATTCGGCGCAAAGGACATCGACTCCGTTGTCCGCGCCAATTTCGATTTTTACCGGGCCGAGGCCCTCTCCCAGCTTGGAGATAAAGGCGCCGTCGAACTTTATAAACGTCTCATCGATTTCCCCGATGATGAAATCCGCCTCGCCGCCCGGTTCCGATACGGCAACCATCTGATGGATCAAAAGGAATACGCCCGGGCGCGGGAGATCCTTGTATCCATTCTCGACGCGCCGAACGGGAAATCCGCGCCCTTTTTCCAGGAAGCCCTCATCAACGTCTTCGCCGCCGCCAAATCGGCCGGCGAACCCCCGGAAATCGCCCGGCTCTACGATAAATTCAAAAAAAATATTTCCGGCCGCCAGAATCAGATTGCCGCCGCGGAATACAACCTATGGGCGCGCTTGGCCCTGAAGGACGACGACAAATCCCAGGACGCCATATACGACCTTCTGGCCATGGACGTCCCGGCGCGACGCCGAACGGAAGTCCTCCTGACGTCCGCGAAACTTCACGAATCGATGGACAATCCCGATCGCGCCGACGCCATCTACACGTCCATCCTGAACAATCGTGACGCCGGAGCCGATCTGCGGGAGCAGGCCGAATCCCGCAAGGTCAAACTCGCCGTCTCGCGTGGCGCGCGGGGGTTGCCGATCCTCGAAGAGTATCTGCAACGAGGCGCGACGGGCGAGTGGGCTTTACGCGCCGCCGATGCTCTCCTCGACGCCGCCGCGCAGGATAAACGTCACCTCGACGTCATCCGCATCGCCGATCTTATCGAACACACGCTCGGCATCTCCAAAAACGCCGCGCGCTACGTCTCGGCCCTTTCGCGGCTGGCCCTCTCGGACACCCACGCCGCCTTGGGGGATTTTCACAAGATCGCCGACGGCTCGTCCTCCGAGACGTTCTATGTCGCCTGGTCATCCTATCGAATCGCGCAAGACGCCGTCCCGAAAAAACTGTGGCTGGAGGCCCGGCCATATTTGCAGGCGGCATGGAAAGGACGTGAAAACTTGAGCGACGCGGCCGCCCGGACCGTCTACCATCAATTGACCCAAACGCTTTTTGAACTCGGCGACGACCGTGCCCTGAAAACATTTGCGGCCGATCCACTGCCGCCCGGCGTTTCCGCCGGCGCGCCAAATCTCCTGAAAGGCATCCTGGCCTTCCAGGCCGAAGATTACTCGGCGGCGAACCGGCATTTAAAACCCTTCGCTCCGACGTCCGATCAAATTCGAATGCTCTACGCGCAGTCCCTGGCCATCCATGGCGACACCGTCTCCGCCTATGATGAATACGACAAGCTCGCGGACGGAAACGGCCCGCTTGCCGGTACCGCCCAATTCCGCGCCGCCGACCTCTTAGAGTCGGCCGGCCGGGTCCCGGAGGGGCTGATCGCCTATTACAAAGTTTTGGCCATGCACGAATCCGACACCCAGTCGGATCTGGCTGCTGAAGCGCTTTTCAGAATTTCCAGCCTCTATGCCAAAACCGGCAACTTGAAAAAATCCAAAGAGGCCGCGTCGGAGTTGCTTGCCAAATTCCCCAACAGCCCCGTCGCCCGTGAGGCGAGGGCGTTGGCGGTGGGAGAGAATATTCATGAACCAAACAACTGAAAGAGAGGTGGAGAAAATGTTGAAGCGAATTTTTCTTGGGGCATTGACGGCCGTGTTGAGCGTCAGCCTGATCGTTTCGGGATTCGGGGAAATGGCCGCGGCCGTGGAGCGAACCGAACAGGCGACGGTCGTCGGAAAGGACAAATCCCAGCAGTCGGAGGAGCCGCCCACCGACGCGAAAACGCCGCGTGACGAATCCAAAATGAAGAAGGAATCGGCGCCGGCGGGACTCAAGTCCGACAATCCGGACATGGCGGCGGGAGAGAAAATGCAAAAACCCAGACAGGCGGAACGCGATCGGGACAAATCCAAAAATCCGGACAACGAGTCCGTTCTGAAATGGTTCGTCGGCATAATTCTTCTCGCAGGCCTTGCGGCGGCGTTGAAGTAGATCACACAGAAAGGAAAGGAGTGTTCATCGAATGAACGCCATGTGGGAATTGACCGCCAAAGGCGGATTTATGATGTGGCCGCTCTACGCGACCGCCATCGCTTGCTTGTTTATCATCGCCGAAAGGATTCAGGCGTTGTGGAGATTCAAACGCAGGGAGGCCGAGTTTTTGTACATGGTGCCGTCGCACGGCTTGCTCGAAGCCGCCAGACAATCGCCATCCTTCGCGCCCGCCCGGGTGATCGTGGAAGGAGAGGAAGTCGAAGCCACGCTCGCGGAACTGGCGGAGGTGCTGGAAAGGGAAATCGGCCGCTTCCTCCACGCCCTCGCCGCCATCTACAAGGGAGCGCCCCTGATGGGACTGCTGGGGGCGACACTGGGGATCATCAAGGTGTTTCACAAATTGTCCCAGCAGGGATTGGAGCAGATGGAGTATTTCGCAGGGGGCATCTCGGAAGTCCTCATCACCACCGCCACGGGGCTTCTCATCGCCATTCCCGCCCTGTTCTTCGCGTTCTACCTGAACGGTCTGCTCTCCCGGAAAATCAGCCAGTACGAAACGCTGTATCTCAAGGGAATGAAAAAGGGGAAAGCGAGGTCGGCCGCATGAACGCGCGACGCAAACAGCGGATGCTTCTGTCCGATCTCGATTTCGAAATCGTGCCCTTTGTTGACACGATCATCCTCCTGCTCATGTTCGTCGTCGTCACCACCAGTTTCCGCGGCCAGCCGGGCATCAAAGTCGACCTCCCGGCCGCCGCGTCGACTCCGGCGGAAATCCCTCAATACACAGAGGTCGCCATCACCCAGGACGGCAAACTCTTCGTCGGCAACCGTGAAATCCCGGACATGAACGCCCTCGGCCGGATCCTTCAAGAACGCGCGGCCGCCTCGGCTTCCAAAATCCTCCTCGTGCGGGCGGATCGGTCAACCAGGCACGGGCTGGTCGTCGCCGTCATCGACGCCGCAAAACGCGCCGGTTTCGTCGAGGCCACCGTCGCCACGACAACCGCGCAAGGGTAGCGCGTTGGATCCTCGTCGCTTGTATATCCGCTCGCCGCAGACGGGAAAACAATACCGCGCGGCGCGGGTTCTCGGAGCCGCGCTGGATATCCTCGGCCGATGGACTCGCGAGTATCTGTCGACCGAGCGGAACCGCCGCGACGCGCGCAGCGCCCTGATTTCCGTCGTCTCATTTCTTGTTTCCCTCTACATCGCATCCCACGGCATGATTCACTCGTCCCGCCTGATTGACCGGACCGGCCGCGCCATCGCCGTCCGATTCATGCCCGCCCCGTCGAGCGCCGTGGCGGACATCGCCAAATCACGGATCGTCAAGGAACAACCGCGCACGATCGTCAAAGACCGGAAAGCCGCGCCGCCCAGCCGACCCGCCGGGCCTTCGCGATCTGCGCCCCACCAGGCGCCACGCATGGCCGCGGCCGGGATTGGAACCCGGCCGGACTATTTCGGCGGCCGCGCCATTCTACCCCCGGCCAATAAAGACCTTCCCCTCTCGCGCGATTTGCCGGAAAAGTGGTCAGATCGTCCGAAGCCCTCTGCTCATTCCTCGGAACAGTCCATCTATGACCCCGGCCAAGTTGAAATGCCCGTCCCAAAAATCGGCGGCACTGTGCCGGCGGCGGAAAAAACACACGTCGTCTCGTTTGATGTGCCGTCTTCCCAAGCCGGTTCCAGAGGCTCAAAGGGCGCGGATTACATCTCTCTTTCATCCGCGGACCTCCCCTCATCCATCGGCCGCCCCGATGGGACCGAACTCTCAACTCGCAGGTCCATTATCCGGTCGCCTCTGCCCGCCGTTCCTGATTGGTTTGAACGCAAAGGCCTCGACAGCGTCGTCACATTGCGGGTGACCGTCTCGGCCGCGGGCAAGGTCGAGTCGGCGGAGGTGGAGAAAACCAGCGGTTTCAAGGAAATCGACGCCGACGCCCGTGACGCCGTTTTGCAGTGGGTTTTTGAGCCGACCGGATTTCGAGAGGCCATCGTCATCAAACTGAATTACAAACTTCGCTGACGCCGTCCTATGCGGATTCCAGCTTTCTGCCTTTCCCGGTTTTATAGTTTTTGCCCGGCGGCGTTCTACCTCCTCGCCGCCGGTTTTTTTGTCGTCATGACGGTCTCCGAATCCGCTGCGGGGCTTCTCTTCAGAGAAAATTTTGACACGCCGATCTCCAAAAACACGCAGGTCTTTGACGTCCGCTCGTCCGACCATCGAATCTCCAAAGGCAATCTCGTCCTGTCCTACACCAACACGCCCAACAGCCCGCCGAACGGCATTGAATGCACTCTGCCCGTTTCACCCATCGACCCCGCCGAGCGTGAAATCACGCTGCATATGGGCGGAGGCGGCGCCGAAATGTCCAATTCCCTTTTTGTTTGTTACGCCCTCGCCCCGGGGTCCGGACTGGCTCTGCCGCCCTTCGGTTACGGCTCACTGGCAAACAGCCGCACCGGCGACCGCTCCGGATATATGATCCGGTTTCTCCGCCACGGAGACGGAACCAACGAAGTTCTTTTCTACAGAAACGACGCCGGCTGGGTCAACCTTCTCCATAATGAATGGCTCCCCGCCAACCCCGTCACAACCCTTCGCCGGGTCGTCATTCGCCACCGCAAAGACGGCGTCCACATCATCACGGCCGCCTTCGACACCGGCGTCATTTTTGAGAGGGCGTTCTCGTTTGAGGACAATCGCTATCCGCCCGACAATATCCACCGTCGCCTCCAGATCATCGCCAAGGCTCATGCGGGCCTGCGCGCCAAACTCCAATTTCTCTCCGACACGTGGATCGTCACCGACCGGTCCCGCCCCTCTCCATCGCCTGGTGTGGTGCGTCGGAAGACGCCTCCCCCCAAGCCGCTTTGGAAACCGTGGCCGCTGTCCCGTAAACGGGATGCCGTAAAGGAAATGGACCGGGCATGGCAGGCATATCGAGAAAACGATACGAATCAGGCCCGCGCCGGGAGCCTGCGCGTTCTTGCCCAGGATCGCAGCAATGCCGACGCCATCGACCTCCTGGGTCTTCTTGAGATGTCCCAACTCAAATTGTCGGACGCGCACCTGCATATTCGGCAGGCCCTGAACCTTCGGATGAAAAAATACGGGCCGGAGCATCCCAAAGTGGCGCAGAGTTTATATCATTTGGGAGAACTCTATTCCTGGAAAGACGCCGCCCAAGCGGAGAGTTTCTTCAAAGAGTCTCTGGCCGTACGGGAAAAAATTTTCGGCCGCGATCATTGGGAGCTGATTGAAAGTTTGAACGGCCTCGCCCAGCTCCATCAACAGTGGGACAGGCATGACGCCGCCGAACGGCTTCTTAGACGCGCCCTCGCCATCGCGCAAGATTCGTATGGCCCGGAGCATCCGGCCACGGCGGCCGAACTGATTCATCTGGCGCGCCTGTCTGACGACAGGGGCAGAAAATCGGAGGCGGAACCATTATACCTTCGCGCCCTGTCGATCATGGAAAAGGCCGCCGGTCCCGACGACCCGCAGGTAGTTTCCATCCTGCACTTTTTGGAGGCGCTCTATCAGAAAGAGAAGCGGGACGGCGAACTCGAACCGGTTTACAGACGCCTCGCCGCCGTATCCGAAAAAACGATGGGACCCAATCATCCCGAAGTTGCCCGCCGGCTTCTCAATCTGGGAATGCTCTACAGTTCCAGCAATCCCGATGAGGCTGAACGCTTGATCAGGCGCGCGTTGGAGATTACGGAGAAATCCCAGGGTCTGGATCATCCCTTCATGGCCGCGGGTCTCTATAATTTGGCCCAGCTTCGTCACGTCCGGGGTGACCGCGAGGAGGCCGAACGCCTCTACAAACGGGCGCTGGCCATCCGGGAAAAAGAACTCGACCCCGCGCCTCTGAAATTGTCAAACCTCATCGAGCGATTGGCCACCCTCTATCTTGATCAAAGTCGCTACAGTGACGCCGAACCGCTTCTCGTGCGCGCCCTTGAACTGAAAGAAAAGGCGCTGGGACCCAACGACCCCAAACTCGAATCTGTCGTCAAGAACCTCGCTTTCGTCTACAAACAATTGGGACGCGCCGCCGAGGCCGAGTATTTCAAGGATCGCTTGAAGGCGATCAAGAAAGGCGAATAACGCGTGAGACACATCCACATCATGGCGGTTTTGACCGCCGTCCGGAAAATCCTCCGGCGCGTCTTGGGGTTCGTTCTTGTCATGGTGGGCGTTGTGATGAGCGTTCCGGTTCTCGTCCCAGGCTGGGGACTGCCGTTTATCGTCACCGGTCTCGCCATTCTCGCGCCGGAATATCCATGGGCCAACCGTCTCCATCGCAAGGCCGATGATCTATATCACCGGATGCTGGCCAGGATCAAATCCCGTACTTGATGCCGACCCCGTTCCAAGTTGCGCTAAATTTGATACAAAAATTCCGATGGAGATGATGTCAAAGAAACAGAAACTGGAGATCGATGCGAAGCTGCGGAAAACACTGTCGATCTCGCCCGAAATGACGATCCGCCAAGTTTTGTCCATTTGGCCGGAGACATGGGTGGTGTTTGACCGTCACTCCCTACCGGATGACGTCTGGCTGGACGCCGACGTCCCCGCGCCTCCCGACCTGCGTCTTTCCATCTTTGCGAGGACGCATGGCGTCAGAACGCCCGATCTCATAATGGAACTTCAGGGGGTTGCGCGATGATGACGTCGTCGAGGGTGTCACTTGCCCTTTTCATCCTGAGATGTTCCCTTGGCCTCTTTCTATTGCTCTGGAGCTTCGACAAAATGGTGGAACCGGCGTCGACGGTCATAATCTTCAAACATTTTTACGGCCTTACCGTCTCGCCGAATGTGGCCGGCTGGATTGGCGTTCTTGAAGCCCTTTTGAGTCTGGCCATCCTTGCGGGGTTTCGTAAAACGATTTCGTACGGATTGGGCCTTGTCCTCCACGCCGTCTCGACTCTTTCGACCTCTGAGCAACTCCTCTCGCCGTTCGGCCAAAACCATCTCTTCATCGCCGCCGTACCGGTTTTGGCCGGATTCATCGTGCTTTTCCTCTTGCGCGACCTTGACACCCTCTGGTGCGCCGACCGTCCACAGGGGCCTCGCCAGAACAAACATATCGTCTACGTCGGCGGCCGAAGTAACCGGTAAATACAGAGACAATGGCATCGGCAATTCTCATTGGTCTGGGCGTCATCATGGGCTTGGTCCTCGTACTTCCTTTCACGGTTCGCTGGGTGGAAGAAGAACTGGAAGCATTTCTCTTGGTGATGGGCATTGCGGCGGTTACGATGTCCGGTCTTTGGAGCGCGCATCTTGTTACGGAGATGCTGGTCGAACCGATCCGTTTTCGTATTTCAACCAATCCGTTTTGACGAATTCGCCACAAAATATTTCCACAAATTTGGCCGCATATTCTTGAGGGAGAGCGACTCTCAAAACTTTGACGGCGGAAGAGCGCCTCATGTGGCGAACCATGTGAGCAAATCCCGCGTCTTTCGTGAAACAGAGATCAAATTCCCGGGCAATCTCACGGTATAGCGATCCATTTTTGACGCCTTTGAGCCGAAGGCGGTTTACGGAGGTGACGTCGTGACCGAGCTTTGCCAACTCCGCCACCAGCGATTCGGGCAGATTTTCGTCGAGAAGGATTTTCACACAGAAGCGAGAATTTCAGAACGCGCCAGTTCCCTTAATACGCCGCGTATGGCTTTTTCCGAAAGGCTGGGATATTCTCTGACAATTTCCTGAACGGTCATTCCGCAGGCCAGAAGGTCTAGAAGCAACTCGATGGAAATACGGGTATCCCTGACACGCGGTTTGCCACCCAAATGATCTTTATCGGCCACAATCCACTTCGTCTTTTTCATATCGCCTGAACCTTACCCCTTACTGTTCTTAGAGTCATGCCAGCTAACTTAAGGGGTCGGAACTTCACAAAATTTGCGGCCGCCTGGAATATGTTTGAAGGATTTCCATCGGCGGCGTTCGGCGCAGAATCGACGTTTCCTTCCACGGCCTATTCT
>Ga0114945_10002151_pt1 | contig 11725 bp, 8 predicted proteins | sample OV2TP3_FD_87194 | JGI IMG/M metagenome (GOLD analysis project Ga0114945, IMG submission 87194) | Hot spring microbial communities from Beatty, Nevada to study Microbial Dark Matter (Phase II) - OV2 TP3 | ecosystem: Environmental > Aquatic > Thermal springs > Hot (42-90C) | place: USA: Beatty... | reverse complement strand
CGAGTTCCTCGCCGACCTCACGTTCCAGGGACACACGGCCTTCGAATTCTTCGGCCCCCGGTTGGTCACGATGCAGGAAGCCACGACCCTCCTTGGAAAGGCCATCGGGAAGCCGGATTTGAAATACGTGCAGTTCCAGTATGAGGACGCGGAAAAGGCGATGGTGAAGGCCGGCCTGTCACCGGATGCGGCACGGTTGATGATTGAAATGAATCGAAGCTTCAATGAGGGCTTGATTCGGCCCACCCAATCCATGACGCTGGACCATCTGGGGACCACCGACATTGCGGCGTTTGCCAAGACGTTTGCCGCGGCATTCGGAGCGGCGACACGGAAGCAGTGAATGACGACCAACACCTCAACACCGAAGCATACGGCGGGCGTCCTGTCCTACGTTGCGGCATGGGTCGCCCTGCTCGGATTGCTTGGATTAGCGGGCTGCAAGAAGGAAGCGAACTCCTCTCTCGCCCGTCCGCTCCCGGAAGTCGCGGTGCTGACCGTGACGCCGCAGACCGTCCCGGACGAACCGGAGTTTATCGGTCAATCCGAGTCCTCGCGACCCGTGGAGATCCGGTCACAGGTCACCGGCATCATCAAGGAACGATATTTTCAGGAAGGCCGGGATGTGAAGAAGGGCGAGCGTCTCTATCGCATCGACCCGGTGCCGTTCCGCGCCGCCATGGTGAGCGCCAAAGCCATGGTGGCCCAGGCCGAGGCGCGGCTCGTCCAGGCGAAGCAAAATCATGCCCGTGTCAAGCCACTTCTTGCCGAGCAGGCTGTGAGCCAGAAGGACGTCGATGATGCGGTGGCGGAAGAGCTGGCGGCAAAAGCGGCGCTGGAAGCGACGAAAGGACAGTTGGTCAAGGCTCAATTCGACCTGGACAACACGCTCATCACGGCGCCCATCGACGGGATGATCGAGCGGACTCGGGTGTATGAAGGCCGGTTGGTCTCGGCGCAGACCGACCTGCTTACCATCATTCATCAAGTCGATCCGATGTACGTGACGGTCAGCGCCCCGGAAAGCTTCATCCTGAAACGGCGCCGGGAGCGGGCGACGCACCGAGTCGAGGGAGCAGGGGCCTATGACCTGCGCGGCGTCATCACCTTTGCGGACGGCAGCACGTATCCGCACGAGGGAGTGTTGGATCTCTTCGATGTGGGGCTGCGGACCACGACCGGCACGATGGATGTGCGCCTGGTCTTTCCCAATCCCAAGCGGGTCTTGCTTCCGGGACAGTTCGTGAAGGTCCGGTTCCTGGGCGCGGTGAGAACCGGGGTGACGGTGCTGCCGCAGCGCGCGATTCAACAGGGAGCAAGCGGGCCGGTCGTCTATGTGGTGGGAGACGGCGACAAGGTGGAGGTGCGCAATGTCCAGGCCACCGCCTGGCACGGGAACGAGTGGCTCATCGAGGAGGGATTGAAGCCCGGAGAGCGCGTGGTGGTGGAAGGCATCCAGCGCGTGGTTCCCGGGGCGCCGGTCAAGCCGGTCCCCTGGACAGACTCGGGTTCTCCGCCCCCTGGGACGTGAAATGTGATGGGTAAAGGGTGATCCGGGCACCATCTGAGGAAAGCCAGGTATGAATATTCTCCGTCTCATTGACCGTCCGATCCTGGCATCGGTCCTGTCCATCGTTATCGTCCTGCTGGGGCTTCTGGCACTGCAGGCCTTGCCGGTCGCGCAATTTCCCGATATCACTCCGCCGGTGGTACAGATCGAGGCCGACTATCCGGGCGCGAGCGCCGAAGTGGTGGCGGACTCCGTGGCGCGCCCCATCGAGGTGCAGCTCCCCGGCATTGACAATCTCCTCTACTACGACTCCACGAGCACCAACGACGGCCACATGACGATCCGGCTCACGTTCGAGATCGGGACCGACGTGGACATCGCCCAGGTTCAGACGCAAAACCGGCAGAAGCTGGCGGAGCCGCAGCTTCCGCCGGAAGTCGTCCGCCAGGGCATCACGATCAAAAAGGTGTCCCCCGATCTGGTCGCGGTGGTGGCCCTCAGCTCTCACGATCCCCGATACGACACCGTCTTTCTGTCCAACTTCGCCATCCTCCGGATCGTGGACAATCTCAAGCGGCTGCGCGGCGTGGGCGACGCCTACGCGTTCGGGCAGCAGAACTACTCCATGCGCCTGATCCTGGATCCGGTGCGGATGGCGCAATTGAGCCTCACGCCGACCGATATCGCGAACGTCGTGCGCGAGCAGAATCGGGATTTTCCGGCCGGGACGGTTGGGCGGGAGCCGGCGCCGAAAGGCACGGAGCTCACTATTCCGGTGATCACCCAAGGGCGGCTCACGGAGGTGAAGGACTTCGAGGAGATGATCGTGAGGGCGCTGCCGAATGGCTCCATGATCCGCCTCAAGGACGTGGCCAAGGTCGAGCTGGGGGCCCAGTCCTACACCCTCGAAGGGCGGTGGAACGGCAAGCCGAACGTCTTCATCCTGACCTTCCTGTCGCCGGGCGCGAATGCCCTCGACACCGTGAAACGAGTGCGGAGCGAGATGGTCGAACTGGCCAAGACCTTTCCGCCCGGCGTGTCCTATGACATTCCCTACGATACGACAAGATTCATCGAGGTCTCCATTGAGGAAGTCCTCAAGACCTTGGGGATCGCCATGATCCTGGTCATCCTCGTCGTGTATCTCTTTCTGCAGAGCTGGCGTACCGCCGTGATCCCCGCTGTGGCGGTGCCGGTCTCCCTCATCGGCACCCTGGCCGGCATGCAGGCCCTCGGCTTCTCCATCAACACCCTGACGCTGTTCGGGATGGTGCTGGCCATCGGCATCGTCGTGGATGACGCCATCGTGGTCGTCGAGAACGTCCAGCGGCACATGGCGGAAGAATGTTGCTCCTCCAAGGAAGCCGCCAAGAGGGCAATGGAGGAAGTGACGGCGCCCATCATCGCGATCGTGCTGGTCCTCTGTGCCGTCTTTGTGCCCGTCGGGTTCTTGGGCGGGATCACCGGCCAACTCTATCAACAGTTCGCCATCACGATCGCGATCTCCGTGACGATCTCCGGATTTGTCGCGCTCACGCTCAGCCCCGCCCTGTGCGCCCTCCTCCTGAAGCCGGGAGCCCCGGAACAACACCAACGCGGTTTCAGGCTTTTCAACCGCGCCTTCGATTGGACGAGGGACCGCTACACTGTCGTCGCCGGTTTGGTCATCAAACGGGCGGCACCGGCGCTGGCGGTCTTCGGGGTCGTGATCGCCCTCGTCGCCGGTCTGTTCAGCATGATTCCACCCAGCTTCTTGCCGGACGAGGATCAGGGCTATTTCATCGTGGTCGTCCAGCTTCCGGACGGCGCCTCCAAGCAGCGGACCGATGCCGTCCTGACCAAAGTCGAGCGCGCCCTGCTGACCAATCCGGCGGTCCATTCGACCGACGCCATGTCGGGACTCAACTTCGTGTTCAACACGCGCGGCCCCAATGCCGCGACGATGTTTGTCCCATTGAGGCATTGGAATGAGCGGGCCGGACCGGGCGGGCATGTGACGGCCGTGATCGGCCAGGCCTACGGGGCGGCAGCCACGATTCCCGAGGCGCTGGTGCTGGCATTCAATGCCCCTTCCATCCGGGGACTCGGCGCCACAGGCGGCTTTTCCCTGCAGGTCCAGGACCCCAGCGGCGGAGATTTCAAAAAGTTCGCCGCCATCACCCAGGAATTCATCGAGAAGGCCGGGCGGGACCCGGCCATCGCCGGGATTACCACGAGCTTTCGCGTCAGTGCCCCGCGGCTCTATGCCAATGTGAACCGTGAGCGCGCGAAGGCGCTTGGGGTGCCGATCTCCGAGGTGTTCGACACGCTGCAGGCGTTTTTCGGCAACCTCTACATCAACGACTTCATCAAATTCGGTCGGGTGTTCCGTGTGCAGACCGAGGCGCCGCCGGAGTACAGATCGGACCCCGAGGACATCGCCCAGATCTACGTCCGCGCCATGAATCCCGCGATGAATCAGATGACCGGCCAGGGCATCTCCATGATTCCGCTCAACACCGTGGTGACGACCGAATACACGAGCGGGCCGGACCCGGTCACCCACTTCAATGGTTACAACACGGCCTTAGTGCTGGGCGCTGCGGCCCCCGGCACCAGCTCGGGCCAGGCGCTGGATGCACTGGAGCGGCTGGCGAGGGAGGTCCTCGTCCCCCGGGGCTATGGGCTGGACTGGAGCGGGATTTCCTACCAGGAGCGCAAGGTCGGACGGCAGTCGGTCCTGGCGTTCGCGTTCGGCGTGGTGATGGTGTTTCTGGTCCTGGCCGCGCAGTACGAGAGCTGGACCGTGCCGTTTGCCGTGATCCTGGCGGTCCCGTTCGGCATGTTCGGCGCCCTGAGCGCCGTGTGGTTGCGCGGAATGGCCAATGACATCTACTTCCAGATCAGCCTGGTCACCCTGATCGGGCTGGCCGCGAAGAACGCAATCCTGATCGTGGAGTTCGCGAATCGGCGTCGCGAGGCCGGCATGCCGGTGACGGATGCGGCGATCGAGGCCGCCCGGCTGCGGTTCCGGCCGATCATCATGACCTCCATGGCGTTCATCCTGGGCGTGGTGCCGCTGGTTGTTGCCACCGGCGCGGGAGCGGCTAGCCGCCAATCCATCGGGACCGGCGTGTTCGGCGGCATGCTGGCCGCGACGTTCTTGGCCATTTTCTTCGTGCCGCTCTTCTTCACGCTGGTCCGGCGGCTGAGTGAGCGCGGCACCGGTCGCTCCGCCCCGCTGCCGAGCGAGGACACAGGAGCGGTCGAGCCGAAGGGAGGAGCGTGAGATGCGGAGCCTGACCTTGGCAGCCCTTGCGGTGATCGCCCCGCTGCTGATCTCCTGTGCGATGGGGCCGGATTACAACCGGCCGGACCTGCCGCCATACCAGGCCTTCCGCATGGCAGAGACCGAAGGCGCCTCCATCGCGAACTTGCCCTGGTGGGAGTTGCTGCAGGACGAGAAGTTGCAAGAGCTGATTCAGATCGCCCTGGAAGAAAACAAGGATCTCAAGCGGGCGACGTCGACTATCGAAGAGTTCGAGGCCCGGCTGCTCATCGCCAGAACCGATTTTGCCCCGCAGTTGAGCGGCACCGGCAACTTCACCCCGGCGTTCGGGCGGAATACCGCGTTCCTCTTCCCGGGCTTTCCGAACCCCTTCAACTATTACCTGCAGGGCAATCTCTCTTGGGAGCTGGATATCTGGGGGCGGATTCGCCGGGCCAATGAGGCGGGGCGGGCGGACCTCCTGTCCAAGGAGGAGGCCCGGCGGGCTGTGATCCTGGAGCTGGTGAGCAATGTGGCGCAGGCCTACTTCGACCTCCGTCAGTTTGACATGCAGTTGGATATTGCCAAGCGCACGCTTCAGGGATGGGACGAATCGGTACGGATCGCCCGCGCGCGGCTGCGGCAGGGCATGATCCCCAAATTGGACGCTGACCAGTTCGAAGCCGAACGGGCCAACGCCGCGGCGCGGGCGGCTGAGTTGGAACGGCAGGTGGTGCAGAAAGAAAATCAGCTCAGCGTGCTGCTCGGGCGCAATCCCGGCCCCATCCCCAGAGGCCGCTCGCTGACCGAGCAGGTGCTGCCGCCCCAGGTCCCGGCCGGGCTGCCCTCCGATCTGCTCCAGCGACGTCCAGATATCGTCCAGGCAGAACAAGAACTGAGCGCGGCCACCGCCCGCATCGGGATGGCCAAGGCCGACCGCTTTCCGAAGCTGTCCCTGACCGGCCTCTACGGATCGGCCGATCCCAAACTGTCGAGATTGATCTCACCGGATGGAGAATTCGGGGTGGCCGGCCCGTCCATCATCGGGCCGTTGGTGAACGCCCAGATCCTGGGGTTCAACCAGAAGGCTGCCGAAGCGCAGGCCAGGCAGGCCTTGGCCCAATACGAGCAGTCGGTCATCGTGGCCTTCCGGGAAGTGGAGGATGCCCTGATCGCGGTGAAGACGGCGCGGGAGCAGCGCGAAGCCCAGAAGGCGCAGGTGGACGCGCTGCGCTCAGCGCTCCATCTCGCCAACGTGCGGTACAAGGGCGGGCTTGCCAACTACCTGGATGTGCTCGTCGCGCAACGGAACCTGTTCGAGGCCGAGCTATCACTTACCGGTACCCATCGCTTGCATCTCGTCTCGATCGTCCAGCTCTACAAGGCGCTCGGCGGCGGCTGGCCCCCGACCCGGGAGGGCCAGGAGCCTGCCTCGGCCAGCCGCGGCTGAATCCGGCCTGTTTTCCACGGCCGAAAAAAACGCTACAATCCCCTCGCCACTGGTAATTGGCAAGGGAACACCCGCGTGACCCTGCCGATCACGCACGTAACGGGATGAGAAGAAGAGCCGCTCTGACATTGCTCTGCATCTGTGTGGCCGTCGCCGCATGCTCCGAATCATCTCGGAGATCCGCGGGCCGCCTGGACACGATCAAGGTCGGCGTCCTGCACTCGCTCACCGGAACCATGGCGATCAGTGAAAAATCGGTCAGCGACGCCACCCTATTGGCGATCGAGGAAATCAACGCCAAAGGGGGTGTGTTGGGGAGACAGATTCAGCCGATCGTGGTGGATGCGCAGTCCGACTGGTCGATGTATGCCGCGGAAGCCACGCGACTCATCACACAGGAGAACGTGTCCGTCATCTTCGGATGCTGGACATCCGCCAGCAGGAAAATGGTCAAGCCCGTCGTGGAGCGATACGACCGACTGCTGTTCTACCCGGTCCAATACGAGGGCCTCGAGCAGTCCCCGAACATCATCTATACCGGCGCGGCGCCGAACCAGCAGATCATTCCGGCCGTGAAATGGGCATTCGACACCCTCGGCAAGCGCTTCTTTCTCGTCGCGTCAGACTATGTGTTTCCGCGAAGCGCCAACGCGATCATCAAGGCGCAGGTCGCGGCCCTCCGCGGGACGGTCATCGGCGAGGAGTACCTTCTGCTGGGGAGAACGAAGGATGTCAGGAGGGTGGTGCAGAAGATCGTCGAGACCCGCCCGGATGTGATTCTCAACACCATCAACGGCGACACCAACGGAGTCTTCTTCACCGAATTGCGCTTGGCCGGGGTCACCCCCGACAAGATTCCGACGCTGTCGTTCAGCATTGCGGAGGATGAGCTGCGCAGCCTGGATCTCAAAACAGCCGTCGGCGACTACGCGGCCTGGAATTACTTTCAAAGCCTCGACAGCAAGGAAAACCTCAAGTTCGTGAAACGATTCCGGGAGCGCTATGGGTCCAATCGAGTGACGGATGATCCGATAGAAGCGGCGTACTTCGGCGTGCATCTCTGGGCGAAAGCCGTTGAAGAGGCGGGAACGGAGGAAACCCGCGCCGTACGGAAGGCTCTGGCGAACCAAAGTCTTCGAGCGCCGGAGGGGATCGTGCACATAGACGCCGACACCCAGCACACCTGGAAAACCGTGCGGATCGGAAGAATCAGGGAAGATTTGCAGTTCGAGATCGTGTGGACCTCCAACAAGCCGATCCGCCCCGTCCCCTATCCCGTCTATCGCACCAAATCGGAATGGGACCAGTTTCTGCTCGGTCTCTACACCGGCTGGGGACAGGCCTGGGCGAACCCGGGACGCTGAGATCTGTGATGGACGGCTCTGCAGAATTCTGGAAGTCCGCGCTCTCGACCAGGTTCATGGCGTGGTTCTTCTTAGTCGCCTTCATCCTCTTGCTCGCAGTCAGCTACCTGGTCTCCTTCAACGCGGAGCAGTATCTGACGCGTGACGTGATCAGCCGGCTCAAGGCCGTTGCGGACAGCAAGGCCAAGCAACTTGAGGCGTATGCAAGGGAGCGCAAGCGAGACGTCACGACGCTCGCGCGGGCGCCCTCGATCATCGAGGCGATGGACAAGCTCAACGACGCGTTCAAGAAAGGCGGGCTCCGGTCTTCCGGGTATCAGGCAATCGAGAGGCAGGTGAGGCCGTTTTTGACGCATTACACCGAAACCGAAGGATACATTGACCTCTATCTTGTCTCCCCGGACGGCGATCTGATCTTTTCCGTCAACAGAGGAGACCGCCGGGGTTCGAATTACAAAACCGGGTCCTATAAGAACTCCGAGCTGGCGAAAGTCGTGGACCGAGCCAACACGCTGTTGGAAACGGAGCTGTCCGACTTCGAATACGACCAGTCTGCCAAGGAACCGGCCGCTTTCATCGCCTCACCGGTCCTCGCGCAGGGTGGCGCCATGGGAAGCCTCGTGTTGCAGGTCGGCCCTGCCGAGGTCGACGCCATCGCACAGGACTACGAGGGATTGGGGGAAACGGGCGAGATCGTCCTGGGCTCCCTCAGCGACAAGAAGGTGGTCTTTATGACGCCGGTCAGGCACGACTCGCACGCCGCCTTCAGGCGGACAATCGACGTCGGCTCGTCCATCGAGCGTCCCCTGCAGCAGGCCGCTCAAGGGGAACGAGGCCAGGGGATCGCCGTGGATTATCGAGGGGAGCCGGTGCTGGCCGCATGGCGGTACCTGCCGTCCTTCCGCTGGGGCCTGGTCCTGAAGATCGACACCGCGGAGGCGTTCGCGCCGGCTGCCGCGCTACGGACGCTGCTGTTGCGGATTGGACTCGTCGGTATGGCCATCGCGGCGTTGGCGGCACTGGCCGTGTCCATTTTTCTCTCCTGTCCGCCGCGGCACTGACCCTGCCGGTTCTCGTCTTGACGCCACGCGCCCGGCTTGGTACAAGGCTGTTAGGTGGCGGTGTAGCTCAGTTGGTAGAGCAGCGGACTCATAAGCCGCGGGTCGGCGGTTCGATCCCGCCCACCGCCACCATTCGACTCGCCGTAGCCGCTGGCTACGCTGCTCGCTCGTGGCGAGCCACACCTCGCTTCAGGGTTCTCGTCGTTCGACGAGCCGCACGCTCCCCTTGTGGAGAACTTCTGTGGCCAGCAACTGCGGCGTCTGCTCGGTGTTGAACTGCTTGCACACCGCCATCCGCTCGCTTCCGGTGGCACTGCTCGCCGTTCTGGCGGTGATGGGAGCGCGGGCGGAAGCGGGGGAACGCCTCACGCTCGGTGAGCTTGTCGCTCGCAGCGAAGCCATCGCCCTCGTAAAGGTTGACTTTGGCTCGAAGCACGCACCGGACCGCGTCGCTGTCGAGGCATGGATCCTCCCGCCACGCGGGAGCACCACACTGGCAGCGCCCGATGCAGCGGGAATCCACTGGTTTGGCCTGTGTCTACCATCGAGCAAGATTCTGGACGGCTGGCTCCAGCAGCATCCCCGTTTCGAGAGCCAGGCTGTCTGGCAGGCGGCGCGCAAGGCGGGAGGCTTCCGCACGGTGGTCTTCCTCAGACCGGATCGCCGTGGACAGTTCACACCCACATGCGAGACCGAGGCGATGCTCAGCGAAGGCTGGAGCCACCATCCGCGCCACGCGACGTGGCGGGAGCGGCTGGCGGAAACCATCCGCGCGCGGAGCGAACGGCCGGCAAAGTAGCTATCCGGTCAGCCGGCCTCCTTCGAATTCTTCCCCCCTTTAATCAGTACCGCGAGCCGGTGATCTCATAGCCTATGAGCTGCTGCTCCAGCCACAGCCTTGGCTTTCGTAGCACTGGAATGCGGCCGTCGATTTTTCTTGGGCTTTGACGTATGCTGCTTGCAAGGAGAGGCGCTCTCGGAGAAGCGGTGAGCGCAGAGAGATTGATGGAGATCCGTCTGAGGAGAATCAGGATCGCCTTGGTGATCGGGCTTGCATTGCTCTGGACGAACGCTCTTTCGGCTGAGGACCAGGGGTGGCTGGTTCCTGCGCAGCTACAACAGGAACACGCCGAGGAGCCGAGCGGAGATCCCCGGGTCATGACGGAAAATGAATGGGAGGCCTTGGCTCAGAAGGTGGGCATGAATCTGAATTGGATCGGCATACAGATGGGAGTGTCTCCGCAGGAGTTAGCGTTCTATGTGCCGGCCCTCACGCAGGAGTATCTGCAAGCCTTTCAGCTTTCGCTCACGCAGGGGGCGACCAAACAGCAGGCTGACATACTGGCCTCTCAATATATCTTCGCCCGCATCCGCCAGTTAGCGGCCCAATCCGGTTCTTCCCTCGGTAGCCAGGGAGAAGAGGGGTGCGTGTACAGTCGGGGAGGCAGCTTCTGTGCAGGGACTGATGGGTTCAGGTCTTTCTCGTTTCAATAAGCTTGAGTGAGCGAATCGAAGATGAGTGCAAACCGCAACCAGGCTGGTTCTGGGAAATTCCAGAATTACGACCAAATGGTCCAAGCCTTCGGGAAGGTGAAGCGGAGGATGACCAAATCTGAGGTCACGAAGCTTCTTGGCGAGCCTACCAGGAAAACCGATCGCGAATGGCAGTATGACTTCACCCGTCTGAAAGGATTCCCCGGGCTCCCACCATCCGTAGGCACTCAGGTCTCTAGTGGAGTCCAGATTCAATTCGACCGACACGGGCTTGTTGAAGACGTAAGATCAGCCTGGATGGATGTGACAGGACCGGCACCAAAATGATCAAGCTTCTCTTGCGCGGACTTCTTCCGTGAGGCGAACAAGCATGCCTGTCACTGTCCTGGTTGTCCTGGCTTCACTCATTCTCCTTGTGTGGGGATGGCTCCAGTGGCACAAAGGTCCGTGGAAAATCTTGTCTGAGATCGATCCAGACCCGAAGGTGGAGTTCGATCAGTTACTATTCTTGGACGAGGAACGTGGCTATGCCTTCGGTCATACGATGCCGGATACGGGGCAGGATGCGACCGAGCGCTGGCGGGGAGTGGAGGCTTGGGTTTATACGACCACCGACGGAGGTGTCCATTGGCAGACCAAGAAACCTTTAGGCAGCGGCTACATCTTCGCCGTTAACAAGGTGCCAGAAGGCCCCATCTTCCTCGTTCAGAGATTCATAGGTAAGGTCAAAGGTAAGGAGGGGGAGTGGCAGGTCTCCATTCGTGTATCGGAGGACGAGGGGGCCACTTGGAGCAAAAGAGATGCGGGGTGGGACCAGATAGGTTGGAAGTTTCTCGATTCCTCACGCGGCTTCTGTTGGGGCAATGGGCCATGGACAACGAGGACAAGCCTCAGAGGTGATCAAGTCGGTTTGGTTAGAGACCAACCGCCAATACTGTATTACACCGAAAACGGGAGCGAAACGTGGGAGCGAATTGACGTGCCGCCTGATGTGTCTTTTCAGACGGGTCCACCGGCTGCGCATCCCGGTGGCTCCTTCTTTTATCTGCACGAGAATAAGCTCATCCACTTGACGAGAGAACCTGACCGACGCTGGCGTGAGGAGATCGAAGAGCTCCCTTCTTCCCTCACGGGTTCGATGCTCTATGCCGATACCTACGGGAAAAACAGAACGGTCTGGATTATCGCCAATGAACTTCCCCCACCTCCCCCCGCACCTCAGGACATCGCGCAGGCCCACCTTCTGCGCTGGGATGGGCCCGGCAAGATCGAAATGGTCCCTGGCCTGTCCTTCCCTACAGGGTTCATGGTTGATGCGATGTTCGTCTCCGAGTCGGTCATCACCATTGTGGGCGCTAACTACTCCGATACTCTTGCATCCATTTTTGCCCCAGTGGCCATCTACCAGAGCAAGAATGGCGGCAAGAGCTGGCGATGGGAAAAGCCCGCGATGCGGGAGCAGGCTCGGCCTATTGCCTTTTGGGGACCCCGTCACATGTGGGCGATGGGAATGGGAAACCGTCTCCAACACCGTGAGTAGAAAGAGGACGGAGCCGTGCAGGAGCAAGCGATGAGTGACGAGAAGCTGTGCCCAAGATG
>Ga0114945_10002150_pt1 | contig 11726 bp, 9 predicted proteins | sample OV2TP3_FD_87194 | JGI IMG/M metagenome (GOLD analysis project Ga0114945, IMG submission 87194) | Hot spring microbial communities from Beatty, Nevada to study Microbial Dark Matter (Phase II) - OV2 TP3 | ecosystem: Environmental > Aquatic > Thermal springs > Hot (42-90C) | place: USA: Beatty... | reverse complement strand
TGTCCCACCCCCACGGACGCCCCCAGGCCTCCCCCGCCCAGACGGCTCCGGTGACGATTCCCGCCAGGAGGAAGATCACCGTCGCCTGGAGCACGCGATAGAGGAGCGTATCCATCCGCTTCTCCTCGTCCGGAGGAAGATCGCGACGCAGCGTGCGCAGCAAGAAGACGTGACCGAGCACCATCAGCAACATCCCAAGGGCGTAGCCGGTCATGATCACGGGCACGTGAATCGTCATCCATACCGTCTGGAGCGCCGGGACGAGCGGAGCGACGAAGCCTTGCTCCGCGAAGGCAGGAACGTTGTTCGCGAGTACGAGGAGGAGGGAGGCGACGAGCGCCCCCGACATTCCGAGGACCGACTTGGACCGCGCGAGGATTTCGCACACGACCGCCGCCAGCGCGGCGGCCAGCGCGCACATCACCATGGATTCGTAGTGATTCGAGAGCGGATACCGTCCCGCGATGATCCAGCGGAGGGCGTATCCGAATCCGGTGAGGACAAGGCCCGCCACGAGGATGGCGAGGGCGACGCTCCACCCTCGGCGGAAGACGAGTGCTCCCAGGAACGCCAGCGCGGAAATGAAGTACACGAGGCAAGCCCAATGGAAGGGACGGATGCGGTTGTAGGTCACCTCCACCCGAATCCGGCCGCCCGACGGAACGACTCCCGGGTTGAGCGCTCGAAGCACTTCCGCGAGGCCGGCGAACTTCGTATCGTCCCCCCTCGCCAAAGCCGCGACGGCCGCGTCATACCGATCCATCGCCTCGGTCAGAGCGGCGCGTCTGCCCGAGTCGCCCCGGACGTGCGTCTCCAGAATCGGGGAGGCCCTCCGCCCCCGCAACCACTCGCGCACCTCGCTCGGGGTCATCCAGGTTCGATTCTCCCCCTGCGGAAAGGGGAAGATCGCGAGCAAACGTTCGGCGAGGATCCCTTCGACCGTCGCGATCTGGTGCAACACCTTGAGGAGCGCTCGATCCTCGCTGTTCGCCGTTTCGTCGTCGATCGCCTGCGCCTCGGCGGCCATCCTCCCGCGGACGGATTCGAGATCTCCCAGGGAAAAGTACGTCCGCGACGCCTCCAGCCCTAATTTCGCCTTGAGCCCCGGATGCGCGATCTTCAGAAAGCGCTTCCGATGAACTTCGCGCGGCAACGCGATCATCCCGAGGACGGCGCGAACGGGGTCCCCTCCGGGAAACACCGCCACCCACTCGCGGGTCCCCGGATCCCGATAGCCCTCGAACGTCTCCTTCTCGGTCAGGAACTGGACGAGCTGTCGTGCGAAAGAATCGAGCGGCTTCACCCGCCCCTCGTGCTGCACGGCGATCTCTCCCGCCCCCTGAACGGCGAACAGGACCGCGAGAATCATGTGACCCTCAGGAACATGAAGACCGCCAGCGCGGCGGTATTGAGGCACCACGCAGCCGAGACCATCCGTCCGCTCCTCGCATCGGAAGCCCGCCCGGCCAGAGCGAGGAGAACGAGCAACCCCGCGCCGGCCGCGATCGACCCGGCGGCCAATCCACCCCAGAGACCTTCCAAGAGCAGGGCGGCGATCGGTCCGCACCCGAGGACGAGCCACCGCAAAGCGCCCGAGCCCGAGGGCGGCGCCTTCACCAGTCGGATCATCTTCCGCTTCACCAGCACCATGAAGAGACTCCCCGACACCGCCATCATGAAGCCGAGATACAGGATGCGCTTGCCGGGATCGAACGACACCTGAAGGATGCTGACCGGCGGATGGACCTGATCGTTGTAGCCGCTCTGGTAAAACGTCCACCCGCGGTGGCTGAACGGATAGTTGACGCCGGTCTTTCCCTCGACGACTCCCCCCGATCGCGGGTCGTGAACTCGCAGATCGCTCTCGAACTTCGAAGCGCGTCCCGTTCCTTCGTGCGGCGGGTTTCGGAACTTCACGAGTTCGACCACGAGATTGAGATCCCGGTACATCTTCGGAGCGAAGTGGAGGGTCATCTCTCCCATCCGCGCGATCTCGTCGAGGCGGACCCAAGCCGTCCGGTCGCCGGCGCGCACCCTCAGCGCCGGCCGCGCGGGACGACCCTTACGCGGCGGTTCCTCTCTGAGCGTCGGTTCCGCGTTCTCCACTCTCCGCACGACCTCGAAGTGCAGCCCCATCGGCATCCGTGGATGGCGGATGCGCTCCCCAAGTCGCACGGCCCCCTCGACGTGTTCTCCCGCGACCGTGGTGATCACGTAGCGGATTCCCCCGTCCAGCGCGAAGAACCAGACCATGCTCTGTCGAGGAGCGTATCGGAAACTCGCGGCGAAGTCCGCGGGAGCGGACGCGTGCGTTCCCCCGCCCCGGCGCATCGGCGAGATCTCGGGATAGAGAGCGAAGGCGTAGTACATCTGCGTGCTCTCGCCGTGCCGCACTTCGAAGGCGACGGCGGGGTTCGCGTCGATCCCATCCGCATTCTCCTCCGGTTTGCCGTCTTCGCCGATCGAGAACGAGCCGAACGTCCGACGCACCGTCACCTGCCGCTTGCCGACCGAAACCGGCTTGTCGAGACTCTCGCGGACGGGGATTTCCCGAGTCTCCCCGTCGAGGGTGACGACCAGGATTCCTTCGCCGGTGAGATTGCGGTAGAGATCCGCTCCTCCCTTGACGAACTTGAATCCCAAGAGGCCGTTGCCGACGGCGTGGCCCGCGATGAGCGAGTGGGGCTCGAGAGGGCGACCCTCGAGATACGTTCGAATCTCCAAGACGTCGAGCCGACCCCCGGCAACCGATTCGTAGAGGTACGTCTCGCCGACGTTCGGCAAGTATTCTTCCAAGGCCAGGATCGAGCCGCCTACCGACCACACCCGCTTCGGACGCGAAGCGACGTACGGGTTGATCTCGAGCGGAAAGCGCTGTTCGCCTTGGGTTGTGCGGACGACGATTTCGCGTTCTCCCTCGATCTCGAACGTCGCGGTCCTGGAGCCTTCCCGAATCGGCATGTGTCCATAGATCTTGAAGTTGAAGGAAATCGCGGCGCCGATCATGAGCGTAAGCACGCCGGCGTGCGTCACCAGGAATCCCCACTGCCAGAACTTCCACGGTTTCCGCCGGACCGTGCACGCGATGAGATTCGCCGCAAGGAGCCCAAGAAGGATGTTGAACCACCACGAGCCGTAGAAGTCCCGCCGGAGCGAGCCGACGGTGACGTCGTACCCCGACGCCCATGTAGCGGCGATCAGGATCGCCGCCAAGACGACCAGGACGGCCACCGTCAACCAGAGCGAGCCCAGGTACTTCACGTCCTCGACTCCAGTTCGCCGAACGAGGCCACGATCGCCGGGGGAACCGGCGCGCAAGAGAGAATCGACTTCATTCGGTGAACTGGGGGACGCAAGACCATCCGTTCCACCGGATCCAAGGAGCGATCGGAGAGAGTCTGCAGCACTACGGAGAGGTCGGAACGCGCTCCCCCGAACTCCGATCGACGCAAGAACGCGTTGACCCGCTCCAGGAGCTTGAGCACTTCGATCAGACTGTTCACGATCCTACGCAAAGCAATCGGGGAGCCATCTCCGGACGCGGAAGATTTCGCGCCGCACGACGAGGGATCATCCGCGGTGACGCGGACTTTTCCTCACTGGTGGCACGAGTTGCAGTTGTCGCCGTTATCCGGGTGCTTGAGGCTGATGGTGTGGCACGAGCGGCAATTCATCGCCGCATTGTGCCACGCCGGTTTGGCCGGAGCCGAATCGTGTCCCGGGGTGGACTTGTGGCAAGTGATGCAACTCCCACTCTGAGTCGAAAGCGGCAGATGGCAGCTGGTGCAATGCCGGTTCCTCGGAGCGTTCCAATCTCCGCGATGGTTCCGCGGCGCCGTCTCCTGATGGCAAGCGACGCAGGAGTCGCTTTGATGACAGGTCCGGCATCGCTCGCGATCGAGTTTGGCGGCGACACCGTGCCCCGCATGGCGCCAGAAGTTCGTATGATCCGCAGGCGGCTTGGTTTGATGACACGTCACGCAGGAGTCGCTTCGGTGACAGAGAGTACAGTCGTTCGCCGTCGCGGATCCCCTTCCCTGGCGGGCGCAGAGGCCGTGCAGCTTCTGCCACCCACGCTCGTGATTCGCCGGAGACCGGTCGCGCGCGGTGCCGGTGTGACACGTGGAGCAGTCGTCCTTCCTGTGGCAGGACACGCAGGAGTCCATTCTCTGCGGTACGCTGGGAACGATTCCCGTGTTCTTGTCCATTCCGGAATGGCACGCAAGGCAATCCACCTTCTTCGCCGCGTGCGCCGCATGAGAGAATCGGATCTCGGAGGACTGTCTCGTGTACTCCGACCATCGCGGTTCGCCCCGCTCGTCCAAGAACCATGCGACCGTCTTTTCCCGCGGCCGTCCGGGCTCGCGATCCAGTTCCTCGTGACAGGAATTACACAGCTCCTTAGACGGCATTCCCGCCTTCGCCTCGCGTTCCGCGCCGGAATGGCAGGAGATGCACTCGAGGCCCCGCTCGAGGTGCGCGGCGTGATTGAAAGGACGCGGCTTCGCTTCGCGCGGGCGAAAGAGCGCCGCGCATGCCGCCGCCAGGGCGACGATCGTCGCGCCTAGAACGAGTGCCTTACCCCGAGTTCGAGGGTACCCCATGTGTCCTCATTGTCTTGATCGAGGGACGCGCGGATCGTGAGCGACGTCTCCTTCACGAGCCGCCAGCGCCCGGAAACGTAGAGCGAACGCACCCGCTCGCGCTCCTCTCCGGTGACCGAATCGATGGTGTAGAGCGCGTAGCTCGACCCCACCGCCAGGGAGAGATCCGGCCGCGGGTCCCAGGAGATATCGCCCCCCACGCTCCAGAATCCGTCGCCCTTCGTCTTCCACCAATCCACGGGAACCGACATCGAAAACCGCTTCAGCGGCCAGTCCATGAGCCGGGGCGTCGCATTCACCCTCAAGAACGCGTGGTTGTACGCGGACTCGTCTTCGTTCTCGACGAGTTCTCGTCCGGTGATGGACGCGTCGAGAGCAAGGTTCCCTCCGAATCCCTTGGCCGCGCGAAACGACCATTGCACGTAGGGTACCTGTTCGATCAGAAACACGGAATACGGATCGAGGGCATACGAGTGCGCCTCCTGACGGCGGAACAGGTAGGTCAGTTGTCCGTCGACGATGAGATCGATCTGGGGAAGGGCCCCGGTCACGCGGAGATTCAGGTCCCGACTCTCCCCCTCGAGGAGGGTATAGCGAGCGAAGAACAGGAACGGGCCGATCCGTTCCTCGAAGCTCCCGGCAAAGAAATCGTCGTCGAATTCGCCGAAGGCCGTCTCGTCTCGAAGGTGCAGGTACTCGATTCGCAACGGCGCGACGGAAATCCATCCGCCGTACATCCAATCTCCGGACGTCGAGGGCTCGAAGAGATTCACGGGGAGACCGCCGAATACCGCGACGTCCACGGTCGAGAAACGAACGCGCATGAGGCCGCCGTCCATCGGAATCGCCTCGGGAATTTCCTCGAGGATCTGCCGACCGCCCCGGAGCCGAAGCTGCGATGTCGTCCAATCCAGATAGGCCGTGTAGAGTCTCGCGGTCGCGGCGCGATCGCGAGTATCGTCGAGCGAATCGAACGGATAGTAGCCGTCGATGTGGCGCTGGGCGTCCAGATCCTGGGCGAAGCGAACGCCGAGCGATCCCGAGACCGGATCCCGCTCCGGGTCCCGCCAGCGGAGCGTCAGAGACTCGAAGAGATCGGAATCGCGTTCGTCGCCGGTCCACCTCGTGCGGAAGCGCATGGAGACGGACCCATGGATTTCCTCAAATGGGTCTCGATCCTGTCCAGTACGAGTCGGCCGGTTCCCCTCTTCCTGAACCAGCAAGAGCAGAAGCTCGAATATCGGCATCGTTCATTCGAAGTGCAAACCGGGGGCCAGCGAAAGTGCGGAGAAATCGGTGGACTTTTCCGCGCCCGATCTCCTCCGCCGCGCGCGAACGGATGGAACAGGGTTTGCACTACCTCTGGCATGAGAAAGACCCTTGCCGCAACCCTTGCCCTCTTGGCGGCCTGCGGAGGCGGCGGGGGGGACTCCGGATTCTCCAATCCTCCCTCGGCGCTGCTCTTACCGATCGCCGTCGCTGGGGACGATGTCAAGGTTCTCATATCCTCCATGGTCACCTTGAACGGCTCAAAGAGCAACGACCCGGCGGGCGGCGGACTCTCCTATCTCTGGGAGCAGGTGGCCGGCCCTCCGGTCGTTCTCTCGAATTCCGCGATCGCCTCTCCCACCTTCACCGCCCCCGTCGCGCCCACCACCCTCACGTTTCGGCTCACGGTGAGCGGCGCGAACGGCACGGACCTGGACGAAGTCAGCGTGGAGGTGAAGGCGATCATCGTGAACGCCCCGGACACCTGGTTCGTCGGCTATGGGCGAGGCGGGGCGATCACCGCGACGGTCTCGGGCGGATCCGGGGGGATTGCCTACGAGTGGACCGGTGTCGAAGCCTGGCTGACGGCCGGCGGAACGACGAGCGCCGCCCTGAGTTACACGGTACCCGCGTTGACGGACTTTCAGAACTTTCCGGACCGCGCGGAGGTCGCCGTCCTCGAACGGACCACCCAGGGACGTCTCCAGCTCAAGGTCAAAGTGACGGACGCGACCGGGGCCACGGACGAGGACTTCGTGAACTTCAGCGTGGGACCGTTTTCCGACAGCGTCGCGAACGAGAATGTCGCGCTGGGAGAACCCGTCTTCCTGAACGGGGGCGCGACGAACTCGTTCGGGACGCTCACGGGCTGGACTTGGACGGGGACGAAACCCACGGGCGCTTCGATCGCCTTCCTGAAACCCGACAAGACGTCCCCGATCTCCAGCGCGGATCGCTTCGTCTACTTCGTGCCGGATCAGCTCGGGAAGTACGAGATCATCGTGTCCCAGACGGCCCCCGGCGGTTCCGTCGTGAAGGTGATCAACCTCACCTGCGGGAAGTTCGTGGGGGTCGGGAATCTGGTCGGCACGACGCCGGATCCGAACAAGGGCGAGTGCGCGGCGTGCCATGCGGGACAGCTCGGCTGGCTGGCGGATCTCGCCAATCCATGGTTGCAGACGGGACACGCGCAGATGTTCTCGACGATTGTGGATCCGTCCGATCCCTACCACGCGACCGCCCAGGCGAAGGGGCATTGGCGCGATGCCTTCAACTTCGGCTCCAACTACTCGATCGATTCCCGCACGGTGGGGTGGAGCACCGTCACGACGGGAACGAACGACGGCTGGACTCCGACCGCGACGTCCGAGGGCTATGTCTTCCAGGGCACGACGTGGGAGGAAATGAAGCGCAAGTTCCCGAAGACCGCGGGGCGATCGAACGTCCAATGCGAGAGCTGTCACGGCCCCGGAAGCGAACACGCCGGCGACACGACGGCGATCCGCAAGAGCTACGACGCCAACCTTTGCGGCCGGTGCCACAGTCGCAAGCAGGATCTCTGGGAGGCCGGTCCCCATGGTCGGCCGGTCATCGCCTCTCCGAGCGGCAGCGCAAGCTGCAACGGTTGCCACACGGCGCAGGGGTTCGTGGTCGAAATGCGCGCGCAGGAAGGGGCGGAACCTCATCCGGCTTTGACCGCGGGGAGCAACAGCGGTCGGCCGATTCTCCCGCTCGAAGATCGCCGAGGCACGACGTGCCAAGCCTGTCACGATCCGCACAAGAGGACGGCGAAGATGGGATCGACCGGCTCGGATCCGCAACTCCGAGCCTACGGCAACGTGAAGTTCCGCAACAATGTCATCGTCAACGCGGGTGAAGCCGCCGTCTGCTTCCTGTGCCACCAGAGCCGCAAGGATTCGACCGCGGGGAGCAGCGACTTCAACGGGCGTGCGGCTCCTCACGATTCCACGGCCGCCGAGATGCTCTCCAGCGCCAACGCCCATCACTTCGCGGGATGGACCTACGACGTCTCGCCGCACGGAATCGCCGCGAAGTTCATCGCGCCCGGGAAGAGCGAGAACCGCATGTGCCTGAGCTGCCACGTGGACGTCGCCCCCTCCAAGGGTCAGAGCGGCTACAGCGCCCTCGGAGGCCACACCTTCAACATGATGCAGGGCACGGGGACGGCGATCGCCGGCGGTACGGACGGATCGCCCCTGGTCGGCACCGCCAAGTTCACCGTCGCCGCAGGCACCTTCTTGAAGCAAGTCTTCGCCGGGGACACCCTCACCCTGACCTCGGGCAACAACATGGGGATGTACACGATCTGGAACATCGACACTTCGCGACAACTGACCGTGACGGGAGTTCTCTTCGTCGCCGAAGCCGGCGCCGTGAGCTGGCAGATCACGAGCGTGGTGAAGCACAACTCGGCCGCATGCAACCAGTGTCATACGACGGCGGCCGATTTCCGAAACTCCGCGCGGGCGGACTACGACGGCGACGGCGTTGTCGAAGCGGTGCAAGACGAGATCGCCGGGCTCGATGCCGCGCTCCTCGCGGCCATCAACGCCAAGCTCGCGACGCTGACCGGCGGCGCGAACACGCTGGCGATCTCGGGCGGCAAGGTCAAATACACGAACGGTGTCGTGACGCGGACCATCCCCGGACCGAGCGTGACCTCGACGGAAAACCCCGACATTCCCTGGAGCAGCCTTACCGCCGGCCTGCAGGCGGAGTGGCAGGCCCTCTATCAGGCGGCCTACAATCGCACCTTCGTGGCGAACGAGGGGAGCGGAGGGATTCACAACACCGGATACGCGGTCAATCTGCTCCAGTCCTCCTACAAGGCGGTGACGGGCTCCGCGATCGGCGCGGCCTTTGTCCCCTTCCCGTAGGAATCCGCGGCTCTGCGGACAATATCCGGTGAGGCTTCCCGCGCGTGCCGGAAGGGTGTTGGCCCGGCACTTGCAATTCGACTCCCCATGGAACAAACCGTGCGCACGCTGCGGTTGCTGCTGGTGGACGACGAGTCCGACATCCGTACCCTGTACACCTTCAAGCTCCAGGACGCAGGCTTTGCCGTGACGGGCGCCGGATCCGCACACGAGGCGGCACGGGCCGCGCTGGATCATCCCTACGATATCGCGGTCATCGACGAACGGATGGCGCGCGTGCGAGGACTGGCCCTCGCTCGCTGGCTTCGGCGCCGGTTCCCCGACTTGGTGATCCTCCTCGCCAGCGCCTATGCCGATTGGGAGATGTTTTTCCGGGCTTCGGCCTGCGGCGTGACCGACGTCGTCTCCAAGTCGAGTCCCGTAGGCGAACTCGTACGCCTCGCGCGGCAGTGCGTGCAGAGAGGCGGCGCCGCATGAAGAACTGGTCGAAGCTCACGGCCGCGGACGTCATGACCTCTCCGGTCATTACGGTAGATCTCGGCACGCGCTTCGAGGGGGTCGCCGATCTCCTCGACGAACACCACATCAGCGGCAGCCTGGTCGTGGATCTCGCCGGCCGGCCTGTGGGCGTCGTCTCCCTCTCGGATCTCGCGCGGCATGTCGCGGCCCTCGCATTCGACGCCGAACCGGACGCGATCGTGGACGACCTCATGACGTCGCGGATTCTGTCGGTCGACGAACGCACGCCGCTCCCGGAGGTCGTGCGAACCATGTCGAAGAAAGGCGTTCATCGCCTTTTCGTGATGAGCCGCGGAAAGGCCACCGGAGTCATCAGCACGATGGACATTCTTCGGGCCCTCTCCAAGCGAACTCCTCCGCACTCCGCGAGAATTCCCCGAGTCCCATCCGCGCGGATATGACGGCGGTCGCTGGCCATCTCTTTGCTCCTTGTTCGGCATGAGACGCATCCTTCTCCTCGGCGCGACCCTCGTCCCCCTGATGGCCGCGATCCCGGACATCGAGTCCTCTTCTTGTCCGCGCAGGGACGAGCCGAAGTATCTGGGCTCCAAGTCGTGTCAGAAATGCCACTACAAGGAGTACGCTTCCTGGCAGAAGACGGCGATGGCCAAGTCGTTCGAGGCCCTCAAGCCGGGAGCGGCGGCCGAGTCCAAGAAGAAGGCTCATCTCGATCTCGCGAAGGACTACACGCAAGACGCCGCGTGCGTCGCTTGCCATGTCACCGGCTACGGCAAACCCGGCGGCTATCCTGAGGTGGGACGGGAGTGGACGGTCGAGGAGAAGGCCCGCGCTCCCGCTCTCGAGGGAGTCGGTTGCGAAAGCTGCCACGGGCCCGGGGGAGACACCTCGCCGTTCAAGAAGGACAACAAGGACTACAAATGGGCGGACATCGCCAAGATGGGAGCGATCCATCCGGACGAGAAAACCTGCGTGTCCTGCCACAACAAGAAGAGCCCTTCCTTCCGCGAGTTCATTTTCGCGGACAAGATCGGGAAGGACACCCACGATCTCCTGAAGCTCAAGCGCGACCACGGCTGCGACCACCAGCACCGGGAGGGCAAGTGACGCCCCACGACGGGACTTTCTCCGGAGATGCGGAGAACGTCATTCGCTGGGTGAACGTCGCGGGAGTCATTCTCGCCGCCGTGGGCATGGCCATGCTCTTCTTCGTCCTATGGCAGAAACCCGGCTGGCGCGCCACGCCGGTCGTCAAGGTGATGCTCTTCACGGCCATCTTCCTCCTCCCGGCGACCACGATGCTTCTGGGGAGCGTCGTCGGATTCCACAAGGTGAAGCAGTCCTGCGCCGAGTGTCACGCGATGGACCCCTGGGTCAACGACATGAAGAACCCGGACAGTCCGACGCTTGCGGCGAAACACTACCGCAATCGATGGATCAACGAAGATCAGTGTTATACCTGCCACAGCGGCTACGGACTCTCGGGCAACATCGAGGCGAAGAAGGGCGGCGTGGGGCACGTACTGCACCAGTACTTTCTCGGAGTGCCCAAGGAGATCAAGATCCGGAAGCCGTTTCCGACCTCGACGTGCCTCCACTGTCATGCGAACGCGGAGAGCTTTCGAAAGGTCGAGCCCCACATGGATCCCGAGATGAAGCCGCAGATCCTCTCGGGAAAGATGTCCTGTTTCGAATGCCACGAAGCGCCGCATCCGAGGAAGAAATGATTCAGCGATTCAAGCCGGCCCTGCTCTCCGCCTCGTGTCTCTTCGCGCTCCTCGGCTTGGGAGTGAGTCTCGCGCACTTCGTCGCACCGAGTCCCCTCGCCTTCATGATGTTCATGACCGTGGGCCAAGGCTCGCTCGTCGTCGCCATGGGCTTCGCCACGCTCCTGATCGTGAGCGAGCTGCGGCGGCGGAAAGTTCTCTAGGTTCTGCGGGCCTCGCCGAAGCGGCGGCACCGGCGTCGCGAAGGCGCGCAGGCGGGACCGCCGAGAAATACCAGATCCCCTCTGCCGTGGATGGCCTATACTTATACTTCGCGGAACCATGAAGGAGGAACGAGATGATGTGTTCGCTTCTGCTGGCTCTCGTGCCGGTGTCGCAAGAGCAAGAGAAGGATGCGCCCGATAAGATCGTGCTCGACCTTGGCGGCGGCGTGAAGATGGAGTTCGTGAAGATCAAGGCGGGGAAGTTCACGATGGGGAACGAGGACTACGGACCCGCGCATGAGGTGACGATCTCGAAGGACTACTGGATGCAGACGACGGAGACGACGCAGGGTCAGTGGGAGGCGGTGATGGGGACGAATCCGTCGCGCTTCAAGGGAGCCGACCTGCCGGTGGAAAGGGTGAGTCGGGATGATGGCCAGGAGTTCATGAAGAAGCTGGACGAGAAGGCGAAGGAGCAGCTCAGGGGTAAGGCGGCGAAGTTGCCGACGGAGGCGGAATGGGAGTACGCGTGCCGGGCCGGGGAGAAAG
>Ga0114945_10002148_pt1 | contig 11735 bp, 8 predicted proteins | sample OV2TP3_FD_87194 | JGI IMG/M metagenome (GOLD analysis project Ga0114945, IMG submission 87194) | Hot spring microbial communities from Beatty, Nevada to study Microbial Dark Matter (Phase II) - OV2 TP3 | ecosystem: Environmental > Aquatic > Thermal springs > Hot (42-90C) | place: USA: Beatty... | reverse complement strand
GTGTAGATTTCACGGTCGGCGGACGGATTCCACCCGAGGAGCGCGACGAAATTGAGAAGCGCGTCGGGCAGGCACCATTGGAGGAACTGTGCGACATCGACATCCCCATCACGCTTACTCAGTTTCTTGCGCTGCTGCCCGAGGAGAAGCGGGAGGTGCGCGTATCGTGGTGGCTCCCACCCGAACGCTCGGAACAGGAGCACGTGTTTCGGGAGCGACGGGAGCCACTCATCACCGCGGATCACGTCCGTCGTTGCCATCTCGTGATCGTCGACGACGTGTGCAAGGTGGTACGTCGGCCACCCATCGCTCTTGAGGAGTACGAAGTCATCGAGCGTTGCGAGTGCGACAGAAATGTCTCCGTGGATGATGTCGGCCACCGCGATACTCCCCTCCTCCGGCATACGGAAGCGGATGACGTGCGGCCTCGATTGATCCACATCGCGACGCTCGCGGCAGTGCCCATCGTACCGCGTCGGTTGTCGTGCAGCGGTCTGTGACTCCCGAAGTTCCTGGAGCCGTGCTGACGAGCAATCGCATCGGTAGGCACTCCCCTGCTCTACCAGACGCTCCACAGCAGCTCGGTAGCGCTCGAGTCGCTCGGACTGCACGTATGGACTATGTGGACCGCTGATGTCGGGTCCCTCGTCCCACGTGAGGCCGAGCTCGTGGAGTATGCCGAGGATGCGCTCTGCACTCCCGGGCACGAGGCGTTCGCGATCGGTGTCCTCAATGCGAAGAAAGAACGCGCCGTGGTGGTGTCGCGCATGCAGCCACGCGTAGAGGGCGGTGCGGAGCCCACCGAGGTGGAGGTCACCGGTGGGCGATGGTGCGAAGCGAGTGCGGATCATACCCTCAAGGCATCTCGAACGACCGCGAAGGGAAACGTGATCGTAGCGCGTGCGATGCGGCGCGCCCGCCATGGTTGTCGGATGAGTCGCCATGCCCATTCGACGCCGAGCCGTCGCGCGAGGAGCGGCGGCACCGGAACCGCGCCGGTGAGGTAGTCGAGCGCACCGCCGACGCCGACCGCGATCCGAACGGAGGGGAACCGGTCGAGGTGCTCGGCGAGCCAGCGCTCCTGGATCGGGTGTCCAAAGTTCACGATGAGGATTGATGGTGCCGCATCGGCGATCGATTGCGCGAGCGCCGTGCTCATCGGGTGCGTTGGGTCGAGCGAACCGACAGCGAGCTTCAGGGCTGGCCATCGGGCACCCATCGCGTTGCGGAGGAGCGTCGCCGTCGTGAGCCCACCCTCGCGGAGGAGAAACGCGACCGTCCGTTCGTCTTCCACGGCGATCGTCGCGAGGTCGTGGAGAATGTCGGTCCCGGTGATACGCTCGCCCGCCGGTTCCCCGCGGAGACGGAGCGCAAGTGCGGCGCCGACGCCATCAAGCGTGATGCAATCCGCAGTGCGTACGACGGCACCGTAGCGCGGGTTCCGCCGAGCGGCGAGCGCGATCTCAGGGTTCAGCGTCACGATGCGGTGCGCGCAACCAGACGTGAGCGCCCGCCGCAAGAACAGCCGGAACTCGAGGCGCGACAGTCGATCGACCGGGATCCCAAGGATCTCAACGCGGCGGTTGTTGGTGGTGCGGGCCGTTGCCATAGGATGCGCGGATCGACGCGATGCGTTGCGCGTGCCGAATGCGAAACGGACTCGGCGTGCGGTACCGGGTGACCTTCCGATTCGTCCTCCGGGCGTAGTTCTTCATACCCGCAGTATACCCACCATTGACATCCCCGTCATTTTCCGTTATGCTAGGCGTACAGACCACATCCTCGCTTCGCATATCTGTAGATTCGCATGTATTCGTAGATTGGTGAGGCGTCAGTATGCAGAATTTTACCTACAAAGCCCAGGAGGCCCTCCAGCGCGCGTCGCATACCGCGTCCGAGCGTGGGCACCAGCAGGTGGATGTCATCCACCTCTTCCTCGCGTTGATCGGGCAGGAGCAGAGCGTCGTCACCGCGGTGCTCCAGCGCCTGAACGTGCCAATCCGCGACCTCCAGCGGCGCATCGAGGGCGAGCTCAACCTCCTCCCGGCAGTCCGCATGACGCCGTCCGGCGGCGTTGGTCAGATCTTCGTGACGCCTGAGCTCAAGGCGACGCTCGACCGCGCCGCAGAGGAAGCGAAGAAGCTCAAGGACGAGTACATCTCGACCGAGCACTTCCTCCTCGCCATGCTCGAGGTCCGCTCACCAATCCGCGTGCTCCTCAACGAACTCCAGGTGGACCGCGAGAAGGTTCTGAAAGTGCTCTCGGAAGTCCGCGGGCACCAGCGCGTGGATTCCCCTGAGCCAGAGTCCACGTACCAGGCGCTCGAGAAGTACAGCGTGAACCTCACCGCGCAGGCGCGTGAGGGCAAGCTCGACCCGGTCATCGGTCGCGACACGGAGATCCGTCGCGTCATGCAGGTGCTCACACGCCGGACGAAGAACAACCCGGTGCTCATCGGGGAACCCGGTGTCGGGAAGACCGCAGTCGCCGAGGGCGTCGCGCAACGCATCGCGAAGGGTGACGTTCCGGAATCCCTCAAGGACAAGGAGCTCATCTCGCTCGACCTCGGGAGCCTCGTTGCAGGAACGAAGTTCCGCGGTGAGTTCGAGGAGCGCCTGAAAGCGGTGCTGAAGGAGATCCGAGCGGGTGCCGGGAAGATCATCCTCTTCATTGACGAGCTCCACACGATCGTCGGCGCCGGCGCCGCCGAGGGAGCGATTGACGCCGCGAACATGCTCAAGCCGATGCTCGCGCGCGGAGAACTCCACGCAATCGGCGCGACGACGCTCAAGGAGTACCAGAAACACGTCGAGAAAGACGCGGCGCTCGAACGGCGGTTCCAGCCCGTGCTCGTGAATGAGCCGACCGTCGCGGACACCATCGCGATCCTCCGCGGCATCAAGGAGAAGTACGAGGTGCACCACGGCGTGCGCATCACCGACAGCGCGATCGTTGCCGCCGCGGAGCTCTCACACCGGTACGTGAGCGATCGGTTCCTCCCGGATAAAGCGATTGATCTCATCGACGAGGCGGCGTCCGCACTCCGCATGGAGATCGAGAGCCAGCCCGAGGAGCTCGATAAGCTCCAGCGCCGTATCATGCAGCTCGAGATTGAGCGGCAGGCCTTGAAGAAGGAGGAAGGGAAGGAACGCGATGAGCGCCTCGCGGCGATTGACGAGGAGCTCAAGGTCCTCCAGGAGCAGGCGAAGGAGCTCGAGCTCCGTTGGCGCATGGAGCGCGATCTCATCGCGAAGATTCGGGAGTCGAAGTCGAAGATTGATGAGCTCCGCGCGACCGCTGACCGCGCGAGCCGCGAGGGGAATTTGCAGCAGGTCGCGGAAATTCGTTACGGGAAGATCCCCGAGCAGGAACGGCAGATCCGAGAGCTCGAGAAGCGGATCCAGGAAATCCAGAAATCACAGCGCATCCTTACCGAGGCGGTGACCGACGAGGAGATCGCAACGGTCGTCGCTCGATGGACCGGAGTCCCCGTCCGCAGGATGCTCGAAAAGGAAGCAGAGAAGCTCAGCCGCATGGAGGAGGTGCTCACCGGACGCGTCGTCGGTCAGGAGGAGGCGATCCGGGCGGTTGCGAACGCGGTGCGGCGCTCGCGCGCGGGCATCGCCGAGGAGACGCGGCCGATCGGCTCGTTCATCTTCCTCGGGCCTACCGGCGTCGGGAAGACCGAGCTCGCCCGCGCGCTCGCGGAGTTCATGTTCAACGACGAGAACGCGATGGTGCGGGTGGACATGTCCGAGTACATGGAGAAGCACGCGGTGAGCCGGATGGTCGGATCACCACCGGGGTACATCGGGTACGAGGAGGGCGGGCAGCTCACGGAGATGATTCGTCGTCGCCCGTACTCCGTCGTGCTGTTCGACGAGATCGAGAAAGCGCATCCGGACGTGTTCAATATCCTCCTCCAGATCCTCGATGACGGGCACCTCACGGACGCGAAGGGGCGCAAGGTGAATTTTAAGAACACGATCATCGTTATGACGTCGAACCTCGGCTCCGAGCTCATCCTCGAGGCCGGACGGAAGGGCAGCCTTGGTTTCACGACAGAAGAAGCAGCATCCGTCGCGCCGGAGGAACGGATGCGCGAGAAACTCATGGAGCGCCTCCGGGAGCGCTTCAAGCCGGAGTTCCTCAACCGCGTCGATGATACGATCATCTTCCACTCGCTCGGCACTGAGCACCTCGAACGCATTGTGGATCTCCAGCTCGGGCACGTCATGAAGCGTCTCGCCGAGCAGAAGATCGCCATCGAGGTTTCGAGCGACGCAAAGGTGCTCATCGCGAAGCGTGGCTACGATCCTGCGTTCGGCGCGCGCCCGCTCAAGCGTCTCATCCAGTCCGAGATCCTGAATCCGCTCGCACTCGAGATCGTGAACGGGAACCTCAAACCCGAATCCAAAGTACGCATTGATGTGGAGGGCGAGCACTTCGTCTTCCGTCCACAGGGGATCAAGGAGCCGACGACAACTGGGCGGCGCAGTCGGAAAGCCGCCTGAGGACACGATGACAAACTCTGTCGGTCCGTAACGGACCGACAGAGTTTGGTATACTATCACTACGTATGCCTTTTCGTGTTCAGACCATTACGCTCGCAGCGATGCTCATCCTCATGACTCCGGCCGTCTCGCGGGCCGCAACGGCAGAGCTCCTTATTGGTGACCAGGAGTTCACGAACGCAGCAGCGATGACGCTCGCGGAGGTACACTCCTTCCTCCAGGAACATGCTTCACCGCTCGCGACCATGTTCCTCCCCGATTCCGATGGCCAGCTCAAACTCCCGACAGAGATCATCTGGTTTGCTGCCCAGGAGGCGCGGATCAGCCCGAAGGTGCTCCTCGCGACGCTCCAGAAGGAGCAACGGGCCATCACGAACCCCACGCCGTCGCAACGACAGCTCGACTTTGCCATGGGGTACGGATGCCCGGATGGGAACGGGTGCAGCGATCGCTTTCGAGGATTCGGGAAGCAGGTCCGTGGGGCGGCACTCCAGTTCCGTGGATACCTCGATGATCTCGCAGTGAAGGGTGAGACGATTGCCCGTTGGGCAGTGGGGCGAACGAAGGTGACCGGCGACGGGGTGGAGGTGGCACCGCAGAACGCAGCGACCGCGGCGCTCTACTCCTACACCCCGTGGCGTGGCGGGACGAACGGTGCCCGTCGCATCGGTGGCAACCTCAGCTTCGTGCGTATTTGGAAACAGTGGTTCGGCCGTGGAGCCTGGCCAGACGGCACGGTGCTTGAGACACCAGACGGGATCCGGTGGCTTCTCCAGAACGCAAAACGGCGTCGACTCATGACGCCGGCGGTCGCCGCGCTTCGTTCTGCGAACGTTGCGGTCGTCCTCGTGCAGCAGGAGGAGCTCGAGGCGTACCCGGAGGGAATCTCCATTCGATTCCCGGACTACACGGTCGTCGAGGATCCCGGAGGCACGCGGTGGCTCCTCATCGGGGATACGCGACGGAAGATCGCGTCCCGTGAGGTATTTCGGAAGCTCGGCTTCCACCCGGAGGAGGTGGAATCCGTGAGCATTGAGGAGCTCGGTACGTACCTCGAGGGACCTGCAATCGTGAAGTCAGCGCAGGATCCGCGCGGTACGCTCATCGAAGAGATTGGGACGAAAAAACGGTACCTCGTCATGGACGGTCAACGACGACTCATCCTCGATCCATTCATTCAGCACGTCGCAGTTGGCGATGACCAGCCGGTGAAGCGGACGGCGAAGGAGCTCAAGAAGCTGAAGCTCGGTGATCCGCTCCGCCTTCCGGAGGGTGCGATTGTCACCGCGTCGAAGGCGCTTCCAAAGGCATTCGTCATCTCCCATGGGCTCCGGCGACCGTTCTCGTCGCCACGCGCCCTCGAGCTCCTTGGGTACCAGTGGAGCGACGTCCGCCACGTGACGAACGCCGCGCTCGAACTCCACGCGCTCGGCGACCCCATCACGGATGACGCGCTTACGGAGTCGATCGCACCATCCCCCACTCCCGTCGCTCGAGCGCTCCCGGAGCCACCTCGGCCACGGTACCTCTCTGGGTTATCAGTCTTCTAATGACGCGGAGGCTGGTGCTCGCGCGATGAGTGGTCGAACGTGCTGGTCGCAGCATTGGCGTATGCGTTCGATGAATTCCTCCAGCGAGCCCTCGTTATCGATCCGAACGTCCGCGGTGGCGCCAATGGCAGGAATGGCGCGCTCCGACGTCGCCTGTTCCTCCTCGAGAAACTGCTCGTAGGATGTTTCGTGCTCCTTCACATTCTCCCGGCGCGCGCAGAGCCGCTCATAACGCGTGTGGGTGCTCGCGGTGATGTAGATGAGGAGGTTTTTTGCAAACGATCGGATGAGGAGCCGATCCGCCTCCCAGCGAACACCATCGAGGACGACCACATCCGCGTCGATGCCCGCGATCCGGTGACCCATTGCGTGTGCGAGCGTTCCATTTCCGAAATCCGCATCCATGACCCTCGAGAGGTTCTGGAGATTCGCGCGCGTGTGAGGGAGGTGCCAGAGCGTCAGTGTCTCACGGAGGAGGTCGGAGAACCGCACGCCAACGCAGCGCGTACCCGTCGGCAGCGCCTCGCTCATGAGGCGGACGGCCGTGCCTTTGCCGCCCCCCTTCTCACCGACCAAACCAATGACGAGCATAGCTGTGCGGTGAGTCAGTAATCCAGCCCCTGACGCGCGGGGACTCCATTGTAGAAGTAGTGCGTTACCAACCGCATCTCTGTCAAGAGGTCTGCACGGTCGAAGTACGAGAGCCAGCGCTGGCGGTCATTGCCGTCCGGCCAGGGCTTCCCTGGTGGTGCAGCGACGCCCTTTGAGATTTCTGTGCGTCCGGTAAGGACGAGCTCGGTGGTCGGGGGTTTCATCGCGATGAGATCCTCCACTGCTTGCTCGGAGACCATTCCGAGCGCGACGGCGGTGTTGATTTCGTCGAGGATCAGGAGGTCGTAGTACGGCTGGCGTTCGATTGCACCCTCACCAACTCCCCCCCTGGAAGAGGGGGAGAGACTTTTCGGGTGGAGGAGATCCATCGCCTTCGCGATCCCCTGCTCCGCCTGTGCAACGTCGTCCGGGATGACTCCAAATCGAAAGCGTTCGGTCTTCGGATCAATGCGGTCGAGGCCGTAGCCGAACCAGTCGATCCCGAGCCGTTCGAGGAGTTTCCGCTCTGAGTAGTGTTCGCCGCCCTTATCGAAGAACACGATCGCGACGCGTTTTCCCGCCGCTCGCGCACGCAGCGCGAGCCCCAGCGCTGCGGTCGTTTTCCCTTTCCCGTTGCCGGTGTAGACTTGGATGAGTCCAGTGGATTTCGACGTGGCCATACCATCCAGGAGCCCGGGCATGCGCCCGGGCTCGTTTCCTTCAAATTGATCAGGTGCACTTGCTATACCCGCAGCCCCGACAGGTCATGCACCCTTCCTGGAACTGGAGCATACTGGCGCAGTCCGGGCATTCCGGTGCCCAACCGACATTCGCGAGTGAGCGCTTTGCTGCGGCCGGAGCGGTCGCGAGCGATGCGACCGGTTCTGCGATCGTCGATTTTCCAACGGTGACCGTCGCGGTCATCGCGTCGAGGATGAGTGCGTTGTGCCGCTCGAGCGCCTGCTGCTGCGTAGGATCTGGGGTGGGTGTGTCGGTCGGGAACTCGAGCGCGAGCGCTTCCTGTGGTTTTCGGACATGCTCCTCGAGCACCTGTGCGATCGCATCGGGGAGTGAGAGGATCATTCCGCGCTTCCCGAACGACGGCATGGGGCCGCGGATCCCCTTGAGCTGATCAATGACCGTCATGGGCAGAATCCCCGTCCGGAGCGCGAGTGAGACGAGTCGGCAGATGCCCTCAGATTCCTCCGCGAAGAACCCGCCAGATTTTCCGATGGTCGCGAACACCTCGAACGGTTGCCCCTGCTCGTCGGTGTTGATCGTCACGAAGAGCGTCCCGTACGCCGTGCCAACTTTGTACGTCTTCCCATTCATGACCTCCGGCCTCGGCCGCGGCTCAAGCACGCTCATGGGCTTTGGCGCTTCTGTCGATTTCGTGTTCTTGTCCTCGTCCTTGTTTTTGTTCGGCTTTGAGGACAGCACCGCCTCATTGCGCGAGTTCTCGCGGAAGTACGCCATTCCCTTGCACCCGAGCTCGTACCCAAGCCGGTAGAGCGTCTGCACGTCGGCCACCGTATGCGTCTCCGGTGCATTCACGGTCTTTGAGATGGACGAATCAATGAATTCCTGCGCTGCGGCCTGCGTACGGACATGCTCCTCTGGGGTGAGCTGTTTCGCGTTCACGAAGTAGTCCGGCGGCGTCTCCCCGGGATGCGCATCGAGCCACTGCTTGTACCGAGGGTGGTACACCTCATGCTCGCCGATGCGATCCTTGCGGATGAACACGAAGTCGTACACCGGCTCGATTCCAGACGTCACACCGGAGAAGAGCGAGGTCGTCCCGGTCGGCGCCTGCGTGAGGAGCACCGCGTTGCGGATTCCATGCTCGCGAATCCCATCGCGGATGTCCTCCGGCAGCCGCTGGATGAACCACCCCTCGAGGTACTTCTCGCGGTCGAACTTCGGGAACGATCCTTTCTCCTTCGCAATCTCCACCGATGCACGATACGATTCATCGCGCATGATTCGGTAGAGCTGCCGCGTGAGCTCGACCCCCTCCGGGGATCCGTACCGAACGTGCATGTGGATGAGGAGGTCGCCGAGTCCCATGAATCCGAGCCCCTGACGCCGGATCCCCATCTGTGCGGTCCGGTTCTCTTCGTACGGGTAGTACGTTGCGTCAATGACGTTGTCGAGGAACCGCGTTGCGGTGCGCGCTGCCCATCGGAACCGCTCCCAGTCGAACTCCGCTGGTTGGTCGATTCCGTGGTCGATCGCGAACGCCGCGACGTTCAACGACCCGAGGTTGCACACCGACCACGGCCCAAGCGGTTGCTCGCCGCAGGGGTTTGTCGAGATGAGTTTCTCGAAGTACCACGTGTTCGATCGCTTGTTCGCTCGTTCGACAAAGAACGTCCCCGGTTCGCCAGAAGCCCATGCGGAATCGCAGATGAGGTCCCACAACGCCTTCGCCTTGAGCGTCTTGTAGACTTTTCCGCCCCACTTGAGATCCCAGTCTGCGTCTTCCTTCACCGCCTCCATGTATCGGTCAGAGATACACACCGAGAGGTTCGCGTTCGTCACGAGGCCCATGGTTCGCTTGACCGTGATGAACTCCTCGATGTCTGGGTGGTCGTCGTTCAGCATGAGCATGAGCGCGCCCCGCCGGGAGCCGCCCTGCGTGATGAGGCCGGTCGCGTAGCTGTAGAGCCCCCCGAACGACACCGCGCCAGAAGCGGAGCCGTTCACCCCGCGGACGTACGCTCCGCGCGGACGGAGCGAGGAGAGGTTCACCCCAACGCCGCCGCTCCGGCTCATGATCTCCACCATGAGCTTCACGCTGTCGAGGATGCCCCCACGGCTATCGTCCGGTGATGGAATGACGAAGCAGTTGTAGAAGGTCACCGGCACGCCGCTCCCCGCGCCGGAGAGTATCCGGCCGCCGGGGACAAACTGGAAGCCAGAGAGCGCTTTCGTGAACTCCCCCGCCCAATACTCGCGCTTCTGCGGGGTTGCCTCGACTGCTGCGATCGCTTTCCCGACTCGTTCCCACGTCTCCTCCGGCACAAATTCGGTCTGCTTCCCATCGCGATCTTTCAGCGCGTAGCGGTCATCGAAGACCTTTTTCGAGAGCCCGGTGAGCTGCGTTGCCATAGGTCCGTACGCGATACTACATTTAGTAGGCAAGACTCCTAGGATACCCCAACAGTTAGTGGTGTCAAGTGGGGATAACCTTATCGAGCTTCAAGCTGACAGCTGCAAGCTTCAAGGTATATACGGCATCATGCAGGCAAACTCCCCGCGGGCTTGTCGCTTGCAGCTTCGAGCTTGGAGCTCACTGGATGTAGACCCGATCGCCGTAGCGGAGGTCAATGGAGCGGAGCTTTGACCTCGCCTCTGGTGTGGGGCGGTCTCGGAGGAGCGCTTGGAGCTTCGTGAGTTGGTAGTCCGGCTGCACGTTCACGGCAGCAGAGACGACGACTCCACCCGTCGTCCGGATGTCGAACGCTCCGTCTGGTCCACCTCGAGTGCTGATGTCATTCGGTCGTAATGCTCCACCAGCGAGCTCGAGCTCTCGCCACAGTGACGAGAGGAAGGCAATCGTGGGTTCTGCGAGGAACACGTCGCCAGTTGATGGCGCTTGCCCGGAGCCCTGGATGATGAACAGGGCCGCATGGTTCAGCGATTCTGGGGCAATGCCAAGGACCTGCCCGTTCTGTGCGATGAGGACTGCGCCACCGGCTTCGAACCGCGCGATGGCCGCAATGGGCTGCTCGGTGACCGTCATGACGATGGCGCCGCCTCGTCGACGCGTGCCATCCACTCGAGCAAAGGCGAACCGCTGACGGAGACTCCGCTCGAGCGCGTTGACGCCAACCCAGACCATACTCGACCGGGGGAAGACGCCCCATCGCCGCTGCTGGAGTTCAGCGAGCGCCGCGTCGCGCACCGCTGCGTTCGGGACGAGCGTCGCCCCTTCGACCTCAACCGACCGGATACGCCACCCCCAGGAAGCCGCGATGACGCTCACGAGGACAAGGACGAGGATGAGAACGCGTCGGCGACGCGGATGCCTCGCACTGCTCGTAGCTGGCCGCGTGTAGCGCCTCCACCCCCCTCCACGAGCACGCATATCACGCCCGCTCGGTTGGATTGATTCGCTCAACGCCGAGCTCTTCGCGGAGGGTTGGAGGCAGCACCACGGACCCGTCCGCTTGCTGACCATGCTCGAGGATCGCACAGATCGGCCGATTCATGGACCACGCGGTGCCATTGAGCGTATGAACGAATCGCAGCGCGCTTGCCCTAGTACTCCGTTGCCCTGCTGCCGCCTTCGGCCGGTACCGAATATTGAGCCGGCGCGCCTGCCAATCCGTGCACGTTGAGGTGGATGTGAGCTCACGGTACCGCTGCTCCGACGGGAACCACGCCTCGAGGTCATACTTCCGTGCCGCGGGGATCCCGAGGTCGCCGGTGCACATCTTCACGACCCGGTACGGGAGTCCGAGGTCCTGGAGGAGACGTTCCTCGAGCCCGAGGAGGAACTCGTGCTCTGCGTCGCCCTGTTCGGGCGTCGTGAAGCTGAACATCTCCACTTTATCGAACTGGTGGACCCGAAAGATCCCCTTCGTGTCTTTCCCGTGGCTCCCGGATTCGCGACGGAAACAGGTGGAGAACGCGACGTACCGCTTCGGGAGCTCGTCCTCGCGGAAGATTTCGCCCATGTGCATGGGGCCGATGGACTGCTCCGCGGTGCCGACGAGGTATTGGTCGTCACGCTCGAGGTAGTACGTTTCATCCTTGCCGCCGTGGATGGTGTACCCCATGGCCTCCATCGCCTTCGCGTTGACGAGGACCGGGGGGATGACCGGGGTGAACCCCTCCCGCGTGAGGAGCCTGGTCGCATGTTGGAGGAGCGCCCACTCGATGAGCGCCCCGGGCCCGGTGAGGTACGCAAACCTCGTACCAGATACCCGTGCTGCGCGTTCGGTATCGAAGGCGCCGAGACGGGGCCCGAGCTCCCATGCGGCCTTTGGGGCGAACGGGAATGACGGGGTGTCTCCCCACGTCCGTACGATTTCATTCTTTGTCTCATCCTTCCCCTCCTTCACGTCCGAGGTC
>Ga0114945_10002147_pt1 | contig 11737 bp, 9 predicted proteins | sample OV2TP3_FD_87194 | JGI IMG/M metagenome (GOLD analysis project Ga0114945, IMG submission 87194) | Hot spring microbial communities from Beatty, Nevada to study Microbial Dark Matter (Phase II) - OV2 TP3 | ecosystem: Environmental > Aquatic > Thermal springs > Hot (42-90C) | place: USA: Beatty... | reverse complement strand
GCAGAACTGCTCCACCAGCGCGAGCTCACGTTCTTGGAGTTGCCGCCTGACGCCCAGCATCCGCCGGTTGTGCCTCCGGATACAAAGATCATCTCTGACAAGAACCGCATCGCTACCTCGCGCGCTCCAGTACCGGACCGCAAGGCGCTTGACGAATTGCGCGACAGCGCCCGTCCCGGTGCTCCAGGCAATCCGCTGCCGCCCGCGCCCCGTCCTACCGCGCAGCAGATAGCTTCGCTCTCCGCATCCGAGCCGGAGAGTTCCGGAGCGCGCGACCGGGCGGACCAATCTCCGCCCGACAATCAACTGGCGCGGCTGGAGCCCCCGCCGCTGGCTTCCCGCGGAGGGTTCCAGACACCGCTCTCTGCCGGCGCTGCCATCGATCAAGCAGCGCGTGCCGCCGCGCGTACCGGAGGCACAGCCGGCGCCAGCGGCGGCGACTTCGGCCTCGGGCCCGGCGCCTCCCAGGGCCGCGTGCGCAGCAACATCGACGTCTTGAGCGACACCATGGGCGTGGATTTCGGGCCCTATCTCTCTCGCGTCCTCCATCAGGTACGCATCAACTGGTACAACCTCATTCCGGAGGTGGCGCGCGCGCCCTTGATGAAGAGCGGCAAAGTCTCCATCGAGTTTGCCATCCTCAAAGACGGCAGCGTTGCGGGCCTGCGCCTCGCGGGACCCTCGGGCGACGTCTCGCTCGACCGCGCCGCTTGGGGCGGCATCACTGCCTCCAATCCCTTCCCGCCTTTGCCCCAGGAGTTCCGCGGCAGCTACCTCGCCCTGCGTTTTCATTTCTTTTACAACCCCGGACGCAACGAGATGCGCTGACCGCGTCGGCACGATTGGTCGCTCTCCCTGGTTTGCCATGCCGCACCCGGCTTCTTCTACAATTCCCGTATGAGAATCTTGCGCCGGGAGGTTCTGGGGATCATCCTCGCCGCCCTTCTTATCCTGGCGTTCACGCTGGCGCGCTATGGCGCGCAGGTTCCCTGGAGCGCGCGCTGAAGCAGTGAACCGAGCAGCAAAAACCCGTAACGCGCGCCCGGCTGCGGCGGAAGCACATTCTGCGGCCGACCCGCTGTTGCTGGCCATCCTGGGCCCCACGGGAAGCGGCAAGAGCGCCCTGGCGGTGGCGCTCGGGGAAATCCTCGGCGGAGAGATCGTCAACTGCGACTCCGTGGCGCTCTACCGCGAGCTGGAGATCGGGACGGCAAAGCCCGCGGCGGGGGAGCGCGCCCGCGTCCCGCATCACATGCTGGATGTCGCCCTGCCCTGCGAACACGTCACCGCGGGCGACTATGCGCGACGCGCCCGCTCGGTGCTAGCCGAAATCCGCCGGCGCGGCCGCCTGCCTATCGTGGCGGGTGGCACCGGCCTTTATCTGCAGGCGCTTCTCGAAGGTCTTTTCCCCGGGCCGCAGCGCTCCGAAGTGTTGCGCGACCGCCTGCGCGCCACGGCGCTCCAGAAGGGATCGCCGCACTTGCACCGCCTGCTGCGGCGGCTGGATCGGGTTGCCGCCGGCAACATTCACGCGCACGACGCCCCCAAACTTATCCGTGCCCTCGAGGTGTGCCTGGCGGCGCGCGCGCCCATCTCCGAACTCTGGCAGAAGGGCCGTGACCCCCTTCCCGGATTTCACGTCTTGCGCCTCGGTCTTGACCCCGAGCGCAACGCCTTGTACGCGCGCATCAACCAGCGCGCACGCCAAATGTTCGCTGCCGGGCTGGTGCAGGAAACCAGGGTGTTGTTGGAAAAGTACGGTGAGGGCGCCTGGCCGCTGGCTGCATTCGGATACCGGCAGGCGGCGCAGTTCCTGCGTGGCGAGATTGACCACAAGCTGGCCGTCTGGGCCACCCAGCAGGCGCACCGCAACTACGCCAAGCGCCAGATGACGTGGTTCCGCCGCGAAGCCGATGTGCACTGGCTGCGCGGTTTCGGCGACGACCCGGAAATTCAGAGCCAGGCCTTCGCTTTCGTCGAGAAAGCACGGGCGACCGACAAGGCCTTCAGGAGGACACCGTAACCGGATTGCCACCTCTCCCCGGGCGTCCACTTCTGCTATTGTCGGGTTCATGTTCCGACGTGTTCTTTTGCTTGCCCTCTTTCTTCTTCTGCCCCTGGCTGCTGCCCGCGACAAGTTCCAGAAAGCGCACCCGGTGCAGCTCACGCGCGGCGGCCAGAAGTGGGCGGAGCGAACGCTGCGCAGCCTGTCTCTCGAGGAGAAGATCGGGCAGATGTTCATGCTCAAGGCGCCGGCGCAATTCCTGAACCTGGAGAGCCCCGAGTACCTGCAGTTGCGCGATACCGTTGACCGCTACCACATTGGCTCCTTTCTGCTCACAGTGCGCTCGGAGAACGGTTTCGTGTATCGCAACCAGCCGTACGAAGCCGCCATGTTCACCAACCAGTTGCAGCGCGAGTCGGAGCTGCCTTTGCTGTTCGCCGCCGACTTCGAACGCGGCCTGGCCATGCGTTTTGACGGCACCACCGCTTTCCCCCACGCCATGGCCTTCGGCGCGGCGGGAAAACCGGAGTATGCCGAGGCCTTCGGCAACATCGTGGCGCAGGAGGCCCGCGCCATCGGCGTGGCCTGGAATTTTTTCCCCGTTGCCGACGTCAATTCCAACCCTTCCAATCCCATCATCAACACGCGCGCGTTCAGCGAAGACGGCGCGCAGGCAGGCGAGCTGGCAGCGGCCTACATACGCGCCGCGCGCCAGGGCGGAATGCTGACTACGGCCAAGCATTTCCCAGGACACGGTGACACCGCCACCGACTCCCATTTGGAGCTGGCGCGGGTGGCAGGCGACCGCCGCCGGCTGGAGGAGGTTGAGCTTCCGGCCTTTCGCTGGTCCATCGAAGCGGGCGTGGACGCGGTGATGGTGGCCCACGTCACCGTCCCTGCGCTCGATCCCGATCCCAAGGTTGTCGCCTCGACGTCGCGTGCTGTGGTGACCGGCCTGTTGAAAAATCAGCTCCACTTTAACGGCCTGGTGGTTCCCGACGCCATGGAGATGGCCGCGGTCACCCGCCTCTATCCGGCGGGCAACGGAGGCGACCCGGGAAGGGCGGCTGTGGATGCGGTCAAGGCCGGCAACGACATGGTGCTCCTGCCGGCCGACCTGGAGGCTTCCTACCGCGCGCTGCTGGAAGCGGTGCGCAGCGGCGAGATCCCCCTGGCGCAGATCGATGCGTCGGTGCTGAAGATTCTGCGCGCCAAGGCCTCGGTGGGGCTGGATCGCGCCCGTCTGGTGGACATTCAGGCTCTGGCGCGGCTGGTGGCGCGGCCGGAAAACCTCGCCCTGGCGCAGCGCGTGGCGGAAGACGCCATCACCCTGGTACGCCACAACGGAAAGGTCCTGCCCTTGCGTCGCCAGCCGGCATCCGTGGCCACGACCAAGGACGGTAATGGAACCCGGCCGGGGGCAACTGCGTATGGAACCGAGACGGGGGCGGGCGAAAGCCTGCTGGTGTTGATCATGACCGACGATCTGCGCAGCGAGTACGGCCGAAGTCTGGAACGCGAAATCCGTTTGCGCGTGCCCCGCGCTGAAATTCTGCACGCCGACAGCCGCACCGCCGAAGCCATGACCGCGCGCGTGCTGGAGGCTGCCGCGCGCGCCTCAACCGTGCTGGCGGCCGTTTACGTAACACCCACATCGGGGAAGAAAGTGCAGGTGCAGGGAGCGGTGAGCAATTCTGTTTCCCTCACCGACGCTTCCTCGGCACTGATCGAGCGCCTGTTAGAGCAGGCAGCTCCCAAGACCGTGGTGGTGGCCCTGGGGAATCCCTACCTGGCAGCCAGTTTCCCTCGCATTGAGAACTACCTCTGCACGTTTTCCGGCGTTCCCGTTTCGGAGCTGGGGGCGGTGCGCGCGCTGTTTGGTGAGATCCCCATTCGCGGCCGGCTTCCGGTCACGGTTCCCAATTTTGCCCGGCGCGGCGAAGGACTTTCCCTGCCGCCGACCCAGCCCGCGCCGAGCGCCGCTGATACCAGCCGCCGGCAGCGGAATCATGGAGGTATTGTTACTCATGGAAATACGGCACAGTTTTCCATCCCTGTTCACTAGCAGCTTGCGGATTCCCACCCGCCTGGTCCTTACCGCCTCCGTGCTGGCCCTTCTTTTTTCACTGGCCGCCTGCGGCGTCAGCGTGCAGGAAGACAAGGAAGGCAAGAGCAGCAAGGTGGAAATCCAGACACCGGTTGGCGACCTCAAGGTGCGCGAAGAGATTGACGTCAAGGAATTGGGAATGGAAGTCTATCCCGCGGCCCGGCGCATCAAGGACCCGGGGGATGACCCGGCCAGCGCCCATGTTTCCATTTCTACGTCGCTGTTCGGGCTGAAAGTGGTGGCCGCCAAGTTCGAGTCGGACGACAGTCCGGAGAAGATTCTGGCTTTCTACCGCCCGCAACTGGAAAAACACGGCAAGGTGATCGAGTGCCGCGGCAACCTCGATATCCGGAAAGATGGGATCGAGTGCAAGCCCTCAATGGAAAAGGACAAGTACGACGTTGAGCTTGCTGTGGGCACGGAGGAGCGCTTCCGCATCGTGGGCGTAAAGCCCAAGGGCACAGGTACGGAGTTTGGCCTGGCCTACGTGTCAATGCGCGGCGAACGCGAGACCCTCTAGCCGCACGGGGTGCCGCGACCGGCAGGGCATTTCTTGCGCGGCCGCGCGCCCCTGCGGTACCTTGACTGCTTCGTGGAACATCCCTGCCACAAGTGCGGAGCGCCGGTTGAGGATGGCGTTCCCTTCTGTTCCCAGTGCGGCGCGCCGCAGATTCGCGTGATGGGGCCGGAGAGCGGCAACACCGATATCTCCCCTGCGTCCACGCTGGAGCAGGCCCTGGAACGCGCCACTCCCACGGTTCCCACCCAGGCATCGACTGCAGCGCCGGGCGCGATTGACTGGTCACAGGGCTTTCCTGTGGCCGGAATGATGGGCCTGGCGATGGGCATTGCGTCGCTGATTCCGGTGGTCAGCATCGGCTGCTGCCTGTGGATGCTGGCTGGAGGCGCACTTTCAGTGGCGCTCTACCGGCGCCGCGTGCCCGCGGATGCCGTACCCACCGGCATGGGTATGCGCCTGGGGGCGGTCGCCGGAGTGCTGGGCTTTTTCACCTATGCCGTACTCTCAGCGCTTGTCATGGCGATTCGCCACTTCGTGTTCGGAAGCGGCCGGCAGATGCGCGAGGCCATGCGCAAAGTGCTGGAGCAGGCCGCGGCCAGCAACCCCGATCCGCGCGCCCAGGAACTAATCCAGAAGATGACGACGCCGGAAGGCATCGCCCTGATCGTGATCCTGAGCCTGGTGCTTTTCTTTATTGCCTTCGTGCTCTTTTCAGCCCTCGGAGGCGCCTTGGGCGCTTCGCTCTGGGGGCAGAAGCAAACGGAGTAAGGCTGGCCGGTCTAGAGACCGGTCACTTGCCGCCCGAGTCGCGTGGCGCGTATGATGCTGCACCCTGCGGATGCCCCGCCGCGGGAGTACGCAACGAAGGACTCCTGCTTATGGCCTCCAACGCCCCATCGCGATCCTCCGCCCCGCACCGACCGGCGCAATTGATGTCGGCCTCCGAAATTGAACGCTCCCTGGTCCGCCTGGCGCACGAAATCGTGGACAAGAGCGAAGACATTGCCAAGGTGGGACTGGTGGGCATCAAACGCCGGGGCGTGCCTCTGGCGGAGCGCCTGGCACGCTACATTCAGCGCATCGAGACGGCGGGAGTTCCGGTGGGCACGCTCGATATCACGTTCTACCGCGACGATCTTTCCCAGGTGGCGCCCAAGCCCGTGGTGCAGATGGCCGAGGTGGGGTTCGACGTGGCAGGCAAGGACGTGATCCTGGTGGACGACGTGCTCTTCACCGGGCGCACGGCGCGCGCCGCCATGGACGCGCTGTTCGATCACGGCCGGCCGCACCGCGTGGAGATGTGCGTACTTGTGGACCGCGGGCATCGCGAGCTTCCCATTGAAGCCGAGTTCGTGGGCCGCAAAGTGGAAACCACCCTCGACCAGGTGGTCAAGGTCAACCTCCAGGAAGTGGACGGGGAAGACAAGGTCCTGCTGGTGCAGAGGGCCGATTTGTGAAGCGTCGCAGTCCTACGCCTCGTCGCAAGCCGGCCCGGCGTAGCCGCAAGGCACGCTCCCTGCTGGGCATGGAAGGCCTGCCGGCGGAGGAAATCCGCACCCTGCTGCGCCTGGCACGGCGCATGGATCCGCACAAGCCGCGGCCGCTGTTGCGCCACCGGCGCATCGCGCTGCTGTTCTACGAAGCGTCCACGCGCACCCGCGTTTCCTTCGAGTTTGCCGCCAAGGCACTGGGCGCCACCACCAGCGTGATTCACGCTTCCGCCTCCAGCATCGAAAAAGGCGAGTCGCTGGTGGATACCGGCTACACGCTTGTGGCGACCGGCGCCGACGCCATCGTGATCCGTCATCCTGCCGCCGGGGCTCCCCACCTGCTGGCGCGGCACCTCGAAGTGCCCGTCATCAACGCCGGCGACGGCATGCACGAGCATCCTTCGCAAGCGCTTCTCGACGCCTACACCATCCTGCGCCACAGGAAATCGTTGAGCGGCCTGCGCCTGACGATGGTGGGCGACGTGCTGCACAGCCGCGTGGCCCGCTCCAATATCCACCTGCTGTCCGCCTTCGGCGCGCAGGTGACGCTTTGCGGGCCGCCGGAGTTTGTGCCGGACGTGGCCGCCACGCTGGCGCGCGGGCTGCGCATTACGCGGCACCTCGAGGAGGCACTGCGGGGCGCCGACGTGGTGATGGTGTTGCGCGTGCAGAAAGAGCGCCTCGCCAGCCGCAAGCTCGACGCCGCAGAGTACGTCGCCGGCTACCAGCTCACCGCGGAGCGGCTCAAAATCGCCCGCCGGGATGCGCTGGTGCTGCATCCCGGACCCATCATTCGCGGCATGGAACTGACCGCCGAAGTCGCCGACGGGCCGCAGTCCGTGATCCGCGAGCAGGTGGCGAACGGTGTGGCGGTGCGCATGGCCGTCCTAGCACATTGCCTGGGGGTGGCGCGATGAGCAAAGAGCGGACGGACGGGGCGCTGCTCCTGCGCGGCGGCCGCGTGCTGGACCCGGCAGCACGCCTGGATGCCGAAATGGACGTCCTGTTGCGCGATGGCCGCGTGGCCGAGGTCGCGCCGCGCAACAAGATCCGCGGCTCGCACGACGCAAGTTTCGACGCCCGCGGACTCATCGTCGCTCCAGGCTTCATCGACCTGCACGTGCACCTGCGCGAGCCCGGCCAGTCCTACAAGGAGACCATCGCCAGCGGAACCGCGGCGGCCGCTGCCGGGGGATTCACTTCGGTCTGCGCCATGCCCAATACGGTTCCAGTGAACGATTCTCCGGAGATCACCGCCTGGATGAAGCTTCTGGAGCGCGGCGCCGTGGTCAACGTCTTTCCCGTGGCCGCTGCCACCGTCGGCAGCAAGGGCGAAAGGCTGACGGACTTCCGCGCGCTACAGCGCGCCGGCGCCGTGGCCGTTACCGACGACGGCCGCCCCATTCTCGACGACGCCGTGATGGGCGACGCCCTGCGCCTAGCGGCCCAGGTTGGATTTCCCGTGATGCAGCACGCGGAAGACACGCGCCGGACCGCCGGTTGTTCCATGCACGAGGGCGCCACCGCTTTTCGCCTTGGCCTGCGCGGCATGACCACGGCGGCGGAAGCGGACGTTGTGGAACGGGACGCACAACTCGCCCGCCAGGCCGGGGCGTCGCTGCATGTGGCTCATCTTTCCACCGCCGCTGCCTTGAAGGCGGTGCGCCGCGGACGCCGCAATCGCGCGCGCGTCACCTGCGAGGTCACTCCGCATCACTTCACGCTCACCGACGAGGCGGTCGGCGAATACGATACCCGAGCCAAGATGAACCCGCCGCTGCGCTCCGCCGCCGACTGCGAAGCCATTCTGGTGGCGCTGGCCGACGGCACCATCGACGCCATCGCCACCGACCACGCGCCACACGCCATCCACGAGAAGCAGGTAGAGTTTGAGCGCGCCGCCTTCGGCATCACGGGGCTCGAAACCGCGCTGGGTCTCGCCATCACGAAACTACATCGGGAAAAGCGCGTGCCGCTGCTGCGCATCGTGGAGCTGTTCACCGCCGGCCCGGCACGCGTGCTGGGCCTCAGGGGCCGGGGCAGCCTGGCGCGCGGCTCGTTCGCCGATGTCACCCTCTTCGACCCGTCGGCGCGCTGGACTTTTCACACGGAAAAATCGCTCTCTCGCTCGCGCAATACTCCTTTTGACGGCTGGCAGCTCGTGGGAAAAGTTGTAGCCACGATTGTGGGCGGGCACGTGGCCTATCGCGCTGAGTGAATCACGCAGTTGTGGTTTCCGCGTGGCGCTGCGGTTCTCTAATGGCTGCGGCGACCAGAGCACCCAGTCCGGCTCCCAGCGTCGCGCCCAGCACGAACCGCGTCCCCGGCCAGTTGCCGTGTAGTCCGGCGAGTTCCGCGGCGTAGTCGGCCAGATTGAGCGCTGCAACGACGGAGAGAGCCGCAAGAATCAGCGGTCGAGAAACCCGCAGCCACACTCCAGCGGCCGCGCCCAGGTAGATTCCCAGACAACGAGTGCACACCGCCACCGGCGCGCCCAGGATCCACAAGGAGCGCGCGGGATCCTGGTGGCAAACCGCAGAGAAGAACTGCGCGATGGCAAACACCGCCAGCGAGAATCCCAGGTAGGCGAAGAGGGGCGCGCTCACGGCCGCTGCAGCCAGCGAGCCGGGAACCAGGGCTACGGTCGCGACGCGGACTCTATTTTGGTTTTTCAAGCGATTGCCTAATCAACCCGAGGCAGAAATGATTCCGAGTTTTTTCCCCACGCGCGCCAGCGTCTCAAGCGCCTGTTTCAGTTCTTCGCGAGTGTGGGTGGCGGTGACGATGGTGCGAATGCGTGCCTTGCCCTCCGGCACCGTGGGGAAGCCGATCCCGGTGGCCATCACGCCCTCGGCGAACAGCGCGCGGGAAAATTCCATGGCCAGCCTTCCCTCGCCCACGATGACGGGGGTGATGGGCGTCTCGCTGGCCGGCGTGCTGACTCCGCCGATGTTGAAACGCAGGCGGCCGAGCTCCGCCTTGAAAAAACGCGTGTTCTCCCAGAGCTTCTCGATGCGTTCCGGCTCCTGCTCGAGGACGTCAAACGCCGCGATGCAGGAGGCCGCCACCGACGGCGGGTGCGAGGTGGAGAACAGGAACGGGCGCCCGCGATGGTAGAGGAATTCGATGAGGTCGCGCGAGCCGCAAACGTATCCTCCCAGCGCCCCGATAGCCTTGGAGAGCGTGCCCACCTGGATGTCCACGCGGCCGTGCACGCCGAAGTGATCCACGGTGCCGCGGCCGTTCTTGCCCAGCACGCCGGAGGCGTGGGCGTCATCCACCATCATGATGGCGCCGTACTTTTCTGCCAGGTCGCAGAGCGCGGGCAGCGGCGCGATGTCGCCATCCATGGAGAACACGCCATCCGTAATCAGGAGCTTTCGCCCCGGCTCATTGGCCACGGCCCGCAACTGCTCCTCGGCGTGGGCTACATCTTTGTGACGGAACACTTTGATGGACGCCCGGGAAAGCCTGGCGCCGTCGATGATCGAGGCGTGGTTCAGCTCGTCTGAAATGATGAAGTCTTCCTTGCCCAGAATGGCCGAAACCGTGCCCGCATTGGCCGTGAAGCCCGACTGGAAAACCACGCTGGCTTCCACGTTCTTGAAGCGCGCGATTTTCTCTTCCAGCTCCAGGTGCACTCTCATGGTCCCCGCGATGGTGCGCACCGCGCCGGATCCCACGCCGAAGCGGCGCGTCGCCTCGAGCGCCGCCTCCCGCAGCCGCGGATGCGTCGCCAGGCCCAGGTAATTGTTCGAGGCCAGGTTGATCACCTTCTTGCCGTCGAAGGTGCACACCGGCGCCTGCTCGTCTTCCAGCACGCGCAGCCGGAAGTAGGTGCCTTTCTGCTTCAATTCGTTGAGCTGGTCGGTGAGATAGGAAAGAGGATTGGTGCGCGTGTCTGTGGCCATGGCGGGAATTAGTCTAACCTCTCCCGCCACAGGAACGGTATCCACAACCTGTCTTCGACGCTGCAAGAAACTACTTCTCGGGAGCAACTTCCTCCGCGGTGACGAACACCGGCTCGATGTCCGTGGGCACGTTCTTCAGCTTGTCCATGGCCGCCTGCATGGCAGGGTTGACCACGCTGTACTTGGCCAGCATCGCCTTGGCGCCGCTGTAATCGCCCTCGGCCTCAATGGTCAGCAGGTCGTGTGCTAGGTCGCGAACCGCCTGCTTGATTTTTCCCAGGTCCACGGAAAACGTCCCGTCCGAGTTTGCCCGGTAGGCGCCCTTCTCCGTGAAGTAGTTGAACTGCATGGCCATGCCGCGGGCGTGCGCCGACTTCACGCCGAAGCGCAGCGTGCGGAACGCCGAGGCCAGATAGGTGGTGTAGAGGCGGCGCTCGGCGGCTTCGCCCTGGCCGAGCGAGTCCTTCAGCATGCCCTTGTCCATCATGTACTGCAGCGCGAACAGGCCGGTGACGTCGGCTTTCGCCTCTTCAATGGCGCTGTGCAATTCCTTCAACTCCTGGCGGACGCCGGTCTTGCGCCCGGCCACGGTGATTTCCTGCGGGCCCAGCCCGTGCGTGATTTCGTGCGCCACGATGTGCGTGAAAAACGAGTTGAAGTCCAGTTCCTTCTGGTCGCCCGCTCCCAGCACGACTTTGGAAATCGGCATCAGGGTCTTCTCGAACTTGGCGCGCTGCACGTTTTTCATCATGGTGCGCTTGGAGCCTTTGAGCGCCACCACTTTTTCATCGTTGGGCAGGTTGTAGGCCGCGGTCTGCACGCCCTCGTTGCCGTCACCCGAGCCGATCACCTGGTTGGCCACCACGATCGGCGCCAGCGCTCCGATCTTGGGGTTGCGGTACTTGGGATCCACGGGCAGATTGTTTTCGATCTCCTGCAGATGGCGCGCAAAAAAGGCCAGCTTGCGGCTCTCTTCTTCGTCGCGCACGTTCACGTAGGCCTCGAAGCTGGCCTTGTAACCCAGCAGCTCGTCGTCGTAGGTCTCATACGGCCCGATGGTCACGTCCAGGGGCGAGTCGAGGTCCATCCAGGCCACGTCGCTGGCGAAATAATCGTTGCTGCGGAAAGCGTCCGCGCGGAGCTCCAGGTATTTCTTGAGCGACGCATTCGTGGTCACCGCCGCCGCCTCGCGCAGCAGCGTGGCGGCCTTGTCCAGTCCCGCACGGTACTCCTCGTTGTAAGGCGCCAGGCGCAGCTTTCCATCGGCGCCGCGCCGCACCACAGTGAAAAATCCCCGCGCCTGCTCGCGCTCTTTTTCTCCCAGCGACTCCATCCAGGCTTCGACCTCGGCCTTGCTCGCGTTTTCGGGATAGAAGTTGGCGCCCGTCGGCTTGCGCGCCGGAGCGCCCGGCAAAAAGGCGGCATCGCCGTCCAGCTCTGACCACGGCCCCTTGTTGATCCAGAAGTAGCGCTGGCGCGCCTTGCCCAGGGGCGACTGGTCTTTCTTCAGCGCCGCCCAGGTGGCGGGGTTCTTCGCCCATTTCTGCTCCAGGTACAGCTCATCCATGACGCGCGCGGCCTCGATCACCTTGGCCAGCGCCTGGCGGTCGCCCGCGGAGAGGTGCGCCAGGTCCACGCGGTATTCGGTGGTGGCAAAGCGGGCGGCCATGCGGTTGAGCTCGGCCGCATCGGGGAACTTCGCTC
>Ga0114945_10002145_pt1 | contig 11740 bp, 8 predicted proteins | sample OV2TP3_FD_87194 | JGI IMG/M metagenome (GOLD analysis project Ga0114945, IMG submission 87194) | Hot spring microbial communities from Beatty, Nevada to study Microbial Dark Matter (Phase II) - OV2 TP3 | ecosystem: Environmental > Aquatic > Thermal springs > Hot (42-90C) | place: USA: Beatty... | reverse complement strand
CGGTGAGCGACGCCATTGGATGCGCGTCAGGGTTGCTGTGCCCGCGCACATCAGCGCAGGCGCAGCAGGAGAGAGGGAGGGTGTGTGCCTCCTCCAGGGCCAGACGAGCGAGCTCCAGGGTGGTGAGGGGGGTCAGCTCCGAGGGCTTGATCACGCAGGTGTTTCCAGCGGCCAGGGCCGGCCCCAGCTTCCAGGCCGCCATCATCAGGGGATAGTTCCAGGGCGCGACCAGGGCGATGACCCCCACTGGCTCCCTGCGCAGCAGGGAGGTGTAGCCCGCCGCGTATTCCCCGCTGGCCGAGCCCTCCAGGACCCTGGAGGCGCCGGCGAAGAACCTGAGGTTGTCCACGGCGAAGGGGATGTCCCCGTCGCGGGCGAGCTTGACGGGCTTTCCGGCGTTGGCGGACTCTAGGGCGGCGAGGTCCTGGAGGTTCTCCTCGATCGCCGCCGCCCACTTGAGGATCAGGCCGGCCCTCTCCCCCGGGGACTTCCCCGACCAGGACCCTGACTCGAAGGCCCTTTTGGCCGCGGCCACGGCCTGGTTGACCTCGAGGGGGCTGGCGTCGAAGGCCTCGGCGATCGCCTCCTCGGTCGCGGGATTGACGACTTGGCGGGTCGTCCCGCGGGCCGAGGCCGTCCATTTCCCGTCGATCAGCATCTTGGCTATCTTGCTCTTGGCGAGTGTCAGGGTCATGTCATTTCCTCACTGGCATCTTCCTGGGCTCGAAGTGCCTGGCGTTGGTTTCCTTGAAGACCTTCTCGATGGTGTCTATGGACATGTTCATCTCGGCCTGGGTGAGGGTGAGGGGCGGCTCGATGCGGATGGTCTTGGCCGAGAAGAGGGTCCCGGCGACCAGGACCCCCTTGTCGAAGAGCCCCTTGGCTACCTCGTAGCCGATGGCGTCGGTCGGAAACTCCATCCCGATCATGAGCCCCTTGCCCCGCACGTCGATGCAGAGCTTGGGAAAGCGGCGCCTCAGGGCTTTGAGCTTCTCGATCATCTCCGCCCCCATCTTGGCCGCCCGCTCGGGGAGCTTCTCCTCCAGGAGGACATGGATGTTGGCGATCGCGGCCACGCAGGCCAGGGGGTTTCCCCCGAAGGTCGTGGAGTGGAGCCATGGCTCCGGGAAGAGCTGCTCCCAGATGGTCTTGTTGGAGACGAAGGCCCCGATGGGCATGACCCCCCCGCCCATGGCCTTGCCCAGGCACATGATGTCCGGGACCACCCCCCAGTGGTCCACGCAGAACATCCTGCCCGTGCGGCCCATCCCGGTCTGGACCTCGTCCACGATGAGGAGGGCCCCGTAGCGGTCGCAGAGGTCGCGCACGCGCGGGAGATAGTCGTCCGGGGGCACGTTGATGCCTCCTTCCCCCTGGATGGGCTCGAGGATCACCCCCGCGATGTCGTTTCCGACCTCGTCCGCTGAGCGCAGGGCCGACTCGATGTAGTCCGCGTCCCCGAAGGGGACGTGGTAGCAGTCGGGGAGGATCGGGAGGAAGGGCTGGCGGAACTTGGACTTGGCCGTGGCCGAGAGGGCTCCCAGGGTCTTGCCGTGGAAGGCGGAGGTCGCGGCCACGAAGGACTTGCGGCCGGTGTGGAGCATGGCGAGCTTCATGGCCCCCTCCACGGCCTCGGCCCCGGAGTTGCCGAAAAAGCTGTACTGGAGGTCCCCGGGGGCGATGTCGTGGATGAGCTTGGCCAGGATCGCCCGGAAGGGCTCCAGGAGCTCCTGGGAGTGGAGGGCCTGGCGCTTGAGCTGGTTGGAGACCGCCTCCACCACCCTCGGGTGCCTGTGTCCGACGTTGAAGATCCCGTAACCTCCCAGGAGGTCCAGGTACTTGCGCCCCTTGATGTCTGTGAAGCTGTTGGCGCTGTCGGCCCATTCCACCGAGATGTACTCGGTCGAGACCGACTTGCGGTATTCCAGGATCCCGGGGTTGACGTGGTTCGAGTAGTGGCTGGCCGTGGCCTCCGTGATCCAGCTCCTGTCCTCCTCGGTCAGCTCGCGCTTTCCCACGAGGTCCAGGGTCCTCTGCGTCTCCTTGAGTATCTCCTCCGCCGGGAGCTTCATGATGTTCTCCTAGTCGCCCGAGACGAAGTCGAGGGCCGCGGGAATACCGGCTGTTCCGTTTATTGGGTCCGTAATTCCTCAGAGAGCCAAAGGATGGGCGAGCGTTTCAATCAAGGAAAAAACCCTCCTGGCCTTGAGTTCCTTGAAAAAGGCTTCCGCGGCAAGGACGCTCTCCGGGGCGCCCACCCCGGCCGCCATGAGGGTCTTTCCCCCGCAGAGCATGCTCGCGGCGATCGCCCCGGGAAAGCCCACGCCCGCGGTTCCCGCGGAGAGAAGGCGCGTGGGGCGGATCTCGCAGTCCCAGACCTTGAGCAGGGGCCGGCCGTGGCGCCTTCCGGCCATCCTCACGCGCAGGACCTCGAAATCCCGCGGGGTCTGGGCGCAGGAGGCTCCCAGGGCGCTTCGTTGGGCCAGCGCGGTCACGAAATGCCTGGGAGAGACAGCCGCCCCGTTGACCTGGATCGGGGAGTCCTTGGAGAGGCCCATGCCCGCCAGGAGCGCGAGCTGCCTCTTGACGCTCTCGGGATAGGCGATCTTGAAAAAGAGGTCCCTCACCCCCTTCTTCCTGAGGTAGGCCGGGAGGGTCGCGGCCTCGGAGTGGATCACGGCCCCGGCCGCGACCCTCCCGATGGGCTGCGCGAAATCGAGCTCCTCCTGGGCGCTGTGGGCCGGGACCTCCCTGATGCGGCCGTCCCGGAGGATGGGGGCCGGCTTCTCGAACTCGTCGAGCATGGTCCGAATCGAGAAGGGCGGGAGGAATTCAGCCTCGGAGAGGGAGGGGTCGTGGCTGGCGTCATAGATGCCGACGCTCTCCACCTCCTCGAAGCCCTCGGCCATGCGGGCCACCATCATGTTCGTGATCCCGGGGGTGGAGCCGCAGCCGAGCGCTCCGAGGAGTTCCGCTTTGCGAAACTGCTCGGAGCGCTTCAGTTGCTTTAGGGTCGTGTGATAAAGTCCTCCCAAATCCACGTAGTGCGCCTTCAAGGCCAGGGCCAGGTCCATGGCCTTGAGGTTGAACTCGTACCAGGCGCAGTTAAGTACGCATTGAGAGCCCTTAAGGGCTCTCAATGCGAGAGCAGTGTCCGTTATATCCGTCTTCACTGGCCGTATTTTTTTTCTGTTTGGTATCTTGGCCAGGACGTTTTTGGCCCGCGCCAGGTTCAGGTCAGCGGCATAGATCCTGGTGACCCGCGGGTTGGACGCCAGGTCGTGGAGGGCCGCCTCGGCCATCAGGCCGAAGCCTCCCAGGACGGAGATCCTCATGGCTTGAACTCCCTCAAGGCGCTCTCGAGGATGTCGAGCCCCCGGGCCAGGTCCTTCTCTGGGATGGTCAGGGGCATCAGGGTCCGGATCACGTTGTCGTGGGCCCCGGCCTTGATGACGATGAGGCCTCTTTCCTCGCAGGCCTGGAGGATCTCCTTGACTCGGGAGCCCGGGAGCGGGGTCTTGGTCTTCTTGTCCTGCACGAGCTCGATGGCCCTCATGGCCCCCAGGCCCCGCGAGTCCCCCACGAAAGGGAATTGGTCGCGGAAGGCGTCAAAGCGCTCCGCGACGGCCGTTCCTATTTTTTCCGCCTTTACGACCAGTTTTTCCTCGCGAAATATCTGAAAGACGGCCAGGGCAGCGGCGCAGGACATGGGGTTTCCGCCGTAGGTCCCCCCGACCGAGCCAGCGGCCGCGGCGTCGAGGACCTCGGCCCTTCCCACCACCCCGGAGATGGGCATCCCGGCTGCCAGGGACTTGCCCACCGTGACAAGGTCGGGGACTACCCCCTCGTGCTCCATGGCCCAGAACCTCCCTGTCCGGCCGAATCCGGTCTGGACCTCGTCCACGATCAGGAGGATGCCGTGCCTGTCGCAGAGGCGCCGCAGTCCCGGAAGGAATCCAGGGGTGGGGGCTATGAATCCCCCCTCTCCCTGGACAGGCTCCACGATGATGGCAGCCACGTCCTCGGGCGAGACCTCGGTCAAAAAGAGCCTCTCAAGCTCCTCCAGGCAGTAGGCCGTGAGCTCCTCGGGCTCAACCCCCCTGGGAGGCCGGTAGGGATAGGGAAAGCGCGCGTGGTAGATCTCGGCCGGGCAGGGGCCGAAGCCCTGGCGGAGGGGCTTGTACTTGCCGTCCAGGGTCAGGCACAGGAGGGTTCGGCCGTGGAAGGCGTTGTCGAAGCTGATGACCGCCTTGCGCTTGGTGAAGGCCCTGGCGAACTTGACGGCGTTTTCGACAGCCTCGGATCCGCTGTTGAAGAAGAGGGCCTTCTTTCGGCCGGGGCCCGGGATGGCTCCCGTGAGCTCCTGGCAGGCCTGGAGGTAGTTCTCGGTGGCCGCCACGTGGAAGCTGGTATGCAGGAGCCTGCCCGCCTGCTCCCGCAGGGCCTCCACCACCCTGGGATGGCAGTGGCCCACGTTGAGGGTCCCGATCCCTCCCGCGAAATCCACGTACTCCTTGCCGTCAACGTCCCAGACCCTTGAGTTCTGGGCCTTGGAGATGATGACGTGGGTATAGGAGGCGCTGCCGGTTGAGACCAGCTCCTCCCTCTGTGCCCAGAGGGCTTTTGATCTTGAGGTCTTCGGAGCGGATTTGATTTTTGTAATCATTTTAAGCTGATTTTGAAAAGGAATGCCCCTGATTTTGCGGCCAGAGGCGACTAGTATACCAGTTTCAACAGGAGGCTGTCAAAATCGCAGGGCCTCCTGGATCGCTGCGAAGGCCAGGTCAAGTTGAGCCTTGGTGATGACCAGAGGAGGGGCCAGGCGCACCGTGGTTTCATGGGTCTCCTTGGCGAGAAGCCCCAGGCCCATGAGCCTTTCGCAGAAAGGCCTGGCAGGCCTCTTGAATTCCAGGCCGATCAGAAGCCCCCTGCCCCTGACCTCCAGGATCCCGGGGTGCCTGAGGGTCTTGAGCCTCTCCAGGAAATAGGCTCCCAGCCTGGCTGCTCTTTTGGGAAGCCTCTCGCTGGAGATCACGTCCAAAGCAGCCATTCCGATCGCGCAGGCCAGGGGATTTCCGCCGAAGGTGCTCCCGTGTGTCCCTGGGGTCAGAAGACCCAGGACCTCCCTGGAGGAGGCCACGGCCGAGACTGGATAGAGCCCTCCGGAGAGGGCCTTTCCCAGGACGATGAGGTCAGGCTTGACTCCCTCGTGGTCCACGGCGAACATCCTCCCGGTCCGGCCCAGGCCTGTCTGGATCTCGTCCGCGCATAAAAGCACCTTGCGGCGGGAGCAGATCAGGCGCGCCTGCTTGAGGTAGCCCGCAGGAGGAATCCTGACCCCTGCCTCTCCCTGGATGGGCTCCACGAGCAAGCCGCAGGTGTTGGGGGTGATGGCCCTCTCCAGGGCCTCGGCCGAGCCATAGGGGATGGCCTTAAATCCAGGCGTGGGAGGACCGAAATCCCGGTAAGAGACAGGCTCCGAGGAGAAGCCCACGATGGTCGTTGTCCGGCCGTGGAAATTGCCTTGGCAGACCATGATCTCGGCCCTGCCGCGGGGTATCCCCTTGGCCCTGTAGCCCCAGCAGCGCATGGCCTTGATCGCCGTCGCGACCGCCTCAGCCCCTGAGTTCATGGGCAGGGCCATCTCCTGGCGAGTCAGCCCGCAGATCCTCTTGAGGAAAGGGCCCAGGAGATCGTGATGGAAGGCCCTGGAGCAGAGGGCCAGCCTCCCGAGTTGAGCCCTGGCAGCGGCCACTATCCTAGGGTGGTTGTGGCCCTGGTTCAAGGCTGAGTAGGCGCTCAGGAAATCAAGGTAGCGCCTGCCTTCAACGTCCCAGACATGGACTCCCCTTCCTCGTTCCAGGACCACAGGGAGGGGCTGGTAATTGGGAGCGCAGTAGCGCCTCTCCAGGAGCAGGTATTTTCCGGCTTTGCCCTTCAATGATATACTCGCGCTGTGGGATGCAAGGAACTTCCAGGCCGGCCATTGGCCGGAGTCGCAAAGCCTTTCCAGGGCTTTGCCTCGATCAGGATACTGGATTTTAGCAAATTGCTCCCAGGCCCCTACGCCACCCAGGTCCTCTCCGAGATGGGCTGCCGGGTCACCAAAGTCGAGCTCCCCTACTTCGGGGACCTCATCAGGGAACTCCCCCCCAAAATCCAGGGTGTGGGCTCGACCTACTGGATGGTGAACCAGGGGAAAAGGCTGCTCAGCTTCGATTTTAGGAAGCCCAAGGGGCTGGAGCGCTTGAGGGGGCTCATCAGGAGCTCGGACGTCCTGGTCGAGGGCTTCAGGCCAGGGCTCATGGACCGCATCGGCCTGGGCTACCCGAAGGTCCGGGCCTTGAACCCGCGGCTCATCTACTGCTCCCTGACAGGCTATCCCCCGGAGGGGCCTTGGGCCAGGAAGGCCGGCCACGACCTCAACTTCCTGGCCGCGAGCGGCTTTTTGGGCCTGGGAAACTCCGAGGGCCGCGTGGCCTTCCCCTCGGCCCAGGTGGCTGATCTTGCGGGAAGCATGGCGGCCGTCTCCGGGATGCTGGCCGCTCTCCTGGAGAGGGAGAGGAGCGGCAAGGGAAGGCATCTGAGGATCTCCCTGGCTGAGGCCGTCCACTCCTGGCTCGTGATCCCCTTGGGATACTTGAGGGCCACGGGCCGAGACCCCAGCCGCGAGCCCCATTGGTGGAGCGGGGCCCATCCCTTCTACCGTCTCTACGACACCAAGGACGGGCGCAAGCTCGCGGTCGCGGCGGTGGAGAAGGGCTTTGCCGTGAGCCTCTTGGACGAGCTGGGGCTCTCCAGCCTGAGGGGCTTGGCCGACGATCCCATGGCCAATGCCAGGCCCCTTGGCTCCGCCTTGGCGCGGGCCTTCAGGAGGGAGGGCCTCGGGGAATGGGAGAGGAGGCTCGCGGGCAAGGACTTTTGCGTCTGCCCCGTCCACACCCTGCGGGAGGCGGTCAGCTTCCTGCGGCCGGGCCTGGGAAGGCCCGGCACAGACGCGGCTTAAGGAAATCCTTATAGCGTCTAGGCGGCCAGCCCGTGAGGCCCTCACGCACCTCCAGTATCGGGCCTCAGGACGGCCGCTCCCGCGGCCAGGGCGCAAAGCGCCGGGTCCTCCGCGCTCCTCTCCGAGGCCTCGGCCCACTCCAGGCGCCGGAAGAGGGCCCTGACTCGGGCCAGAAGCACCTGGGCCTCGAAGGGCTTGCTCACGTAGTCGTCCGCCCCTGATTCCAGGGCCAGCTCCTGGCTCTGGGCGCCCTCGGCCGCGGTCAGGATCAGGATGGGCACGTTCCAGAACCGCTGCCGGCTCCTGACGGCCTGGATCATGTCCAGGCCCCCCATCACCGGCATGTTGAGGTCCAGGACCACGAGGTCCGGGGCCTGCTCCGCAAACATCCTGAGGCCTTCCGCCCCCTCCGAGGCCTCGCGGACGGCGCAGCCGTAGGCCTCCAGGATCCTGCGGATGAGGTTGCGCACCGGGGCCTCGTCGTCCACGACCAGGATGCTTCGGCCCGCCAGCGGGAACTTGGAAATCTTCCTGGGCCCATTGGCCGCGGCTGCCTTGGGGGAGGCGAGGCCCCCGGACTCCGCCTCCAGGAGGGCCGAGGCCTCCTCCCAGGAGGTGCTGCCCGCGCTCAGGTGCCAATAGACGTCCTCGGCCATGGGCAAAAGCCAGCCGTTTTTCAGGGCCTCCCTCCTCAATGCGGCCTCGTCCGAGCCCCGGGCGATGAGGCCCCGGAGCTGCTCGGTCAGCACCAGGAGCTCCACCACCACCTGCCGCCCCCGGTAGCCGATCCCGCTGCAGAAGCCGCACCCCGAGGGGGCATAAAGCCGCCGGGGCAGGCCCCTGGCCTCGAGAGCCTTGCGCAGGGAGGCCGGGATCTCCTCCTCCGGGACCTGCCTGCGGCAGCGCGCGCAGAGCTTCCTGACCAGCTTCTGGGCCGAGATGGCGTTGATGGGCGAGGCTATCTTGAAGCGGTCTATGCCCATCTGCTCGAGGCGCGTGATCGTGGAGACGCAGTCGTTGGCATGGAGGGTGGAGAAGACCATGTGGCCGGTCATGGCCGCCTGGAAGGCGATCTCCGCCGTTTCCTGGTCGCGCATCTCGCCGATCAGGACCACGTCGGGGTCCTGGCGCAGGACGGAGCGAAGGGCGGCTGCGAAGCCCAGGCCCGCCTTCTCGTTGACCTGGACCTGGTTGATCCCCTCGAGCTTGTACTCGACCGGGTCCTCCACTGTCACTATGTTGACGGTTTCCCCCTTCAAGCGGTGGAGGCAGGAATAGAGGGTGGTGGTCTTGCCCGAGCCCGTCGAGCCCGTGATGAGGAACATCCCCTTGGGGTTCTTGAGTATCCTTTCCAGTTGGTCCTGGATCTGGGGGCGAAAGCCCAGGGTCTCGAAGGGAATCTCGGCCTGCCTCTTGTCCAGGATCCGGATCACGACCTTCTCCCCGAAGCTGGTGGGCAAGGTCGAGATGCGAAGGCCTATCTCGAAGCCGTCCACCCTGAGCTTGGCCCTCCCGTCCAGGGGGCGCCTGCGCTCCGAAACGTCCATGCTGCCCATGATCTTGATCCTTGAAACCAGGGGCCCGGCCCCGATGCGCTTGGGGAGGTTCATGATGGTGCGCAGGTGCCCGTCCACCCGGAAGCGCACGACGGTGCGGTCATTGTACTGCTCGACGTGGATGTCGCTGGCCCTCATCCTGACCGCGCTGACGAAGAGGTGGTTGACGAGCTTGCTCACCGGCCCTGAGCCGGCCTCCTCCTCGGCCTCGGCTTCCTCCTCCGCCTTTTCCTCCAGGACCTCCAGGGGGACCTCCTCGAACTGCGCTCCGGGAAGGCTTTCCTCCTCCTGGCGGCCGTGGGCCGCCTCGATCAACTGAGTGATCCTGTCCGCGGTCCCGAAGCAGGCCTTGATCTCGCGGCCGGAGACCACGGCGGCGTCGGACTGGGCGTCCAGGTCCAGGGGGTTGGCCATCAGGACCTCGAGGTGCTCGCCGTCCAGGCGCAGGGGGATGAGCCTGTGGCGCCGGCAGAGCTTGTCCGGCAGGAGCTTCAAGGCCAGTTTGTCCAGTGACTCGGGCTTTGGGTCCGAGTAGGGGATCCCGAAGCTCCTTTCGACCAGCCTTCCCACCTCCTCCGGGGAAAGCAGGCCCTGCGCGACCAGGGCCTCGGAGAGGAAGCACTCCCCTCCCTTCTGGAGGCCGTCTAAGGCCGAGGCGAAGCGCGCCCCGGCCTTGGAGAGGGCCCTAGACAGCCACCGATCCTTGAAGCGCTCCAAGTTCTGCATGGTTTTCTCCGTTTGCCAGGCGCTTTCCGAAGGCCCTGCGGACCGCGCTCGTGAGTTCGCTTATGACGAAGGGCTTTGCGACATAGGGGATATTCTTCTCCCGGAGGAGCTCCTCGAACCCCGTCCCGGCCATGGAGCCTGAGATCGCGATCACCGGGAGCCTGCCCAGGCGCCCCTCGGACTCCAGGATCCTGAAGAAGTCGTGCGCGCTCATGCCGGGCATCTTGAGGTCCGTGAGGTAAAGGTCCGGGGGGTCCTGGCGGATGGCGAGCAGGGCCTCGTTGAAGGAATTGACCGCCCTGACCTCGAGGCCCATGGGGGAAAGCGCGCGCCTCAGGACGTCGATGATGATGGCCTCGTCCTCGGCCACCAGGACCCTGGGCTGGCCTTTGGCCGCCCGGGCCTCGGCTTCCTTGGGCTCGGGGGCCTGGGCCTGGAGGGGGATCTCGATCGTGAAGCTGGCTCCCCTTCCGAGGGTGCTGCGAGCAGCGAGGCTCCCCCCCATGCCCTCCACGAGCTGCTTCGAGATGGAAAGCCCAAGGCCCGTCCCTATCCCCATGGGCTTGGTCGTGAAGAAGGGCTCGAAGATGCGCCCCAGGAGCTCGGCCGAGATCCCCGGGCCGTCGTCCTCGATGGAGATCCGCGCGCACTCCCCCACCTGCTGGGTCCTGACCCAGATGCGCCCGCCTTTCTTGGCCGAGGCCATTGCCTGCTGGGAGTTGATGAGGAGGTTGTAGACCACCTGCTGGAACTGAGTGGCCACGAGTTTCAGCCTGGGCAGGCCCTCGGCGTAGTCCTCGGTCACCGCAATCTTGTGGTGCACCCAGTCGTACTTCTTGAGGGCCAGGCACTGCCGCAGCAGCCCGTTGACGTCGCAGGGCTCGGGCTCGGGGGTCTTCTTGCGGGAGAAGGCCAAGAGGTCCTGCAGGACCTGCCGGCACCTCTGGGCCGCCCCGCCCACCACCTCCAGGTCCTTGCGCATGTCCTCCGGGCGGCCCACTCCGGATTTGTGGATCTCCGCGATGCCCAGGATCGCGGTCAAGGGGTTGCTGATCTCGTGTGCCAGGCTGGCCACCAGTGTCCCGACAGTGGCCAGGCGGTCTGCGTGGGCCAGCCTTTGTGACATCTCCCGCTTCTCAGCCTCCGCCTTGGCCTGCTCCTCCTCAAGGGCCCTCCTGGCCTCGCGCTCTCCATGGACTGCCTTGAGGGTCACCAGGCCGCAGATGAGCAGGGTCGCGGACTTGACGGCCCACTCGAGGAAAGCTGGAACCGCCCCCTCCCAGGCCAGCCCGGGCAGGTAGAGGAGGCCCAGCATCGCGGCCTCAAGCCACGCCGCGCCCAGGGCTCCCCTCCTGGTCAAAAACAGGCAGGCCGTGAAGATGGGCAAAAGGAAGAGCACCCAGAAATAGGAGTCCCGGCCCCCTGAGGAATGGATGATGGAGGCGATCAGGAGGTTGTTGGCCGCTATGGATATGAGCGCTGACCTTTTGGGCGGAAGGAATTTGTCCCAGAGGGCCAAATTGGCGAGGTTGAAGACCAGCAGGCCCAGGAAGCTCCAGAGGATCTGCGGATACTGGAAGGAGGGGTTCTGGTTTCCCAGGGCCGCCACCAGCACCATGAAGGCCAGGAAGGCGATCTCGTGGTTTCTCTTCACTTTTTCCATGATTTCCCTCTCTTGTCCGGGCTAGGCCGGGGCCTAGGAAGGCCCGGCGCAGACGCGGCTGAGGAAATCCTCATAGCGTCTAGGCCGTGGCGCTCTCGACTTTCTTCTCATCCACCTTCTTCAAGGAGGCTGCCAGGGCCTCGAGCTTCCTGGCCTTCTCTATGACGAACTCCGCCCTCTTCTTCGCTGTCCCGGTGAGCTCGCCCTGGCAGAGGCTCTCGAGGGCTCCGAGCAGACCCTCCACGCAGCTCTCCAGGACTGCGTTGGCGTCCTTCAAGGCCTCGCGCAGGGCCCGCTCCCTGCTCCAGCGGCGCATGACCGCCAGGAGGTTCTCCCTGTTGACTGGCTTGACCAGGAAGTCCAGGACCCCTTCCTTCAAGGCCTGGATGGTCACCTCGATGTCCGGAAAGCCGGTCATCAGGATGACCTCGGTCTCGGGGAACTCCCGGTGCACTATTCCAGCGAGGGCAATCCCGTCGATGGCTCCGGGCATGGAGAGGTCCGAGAGCACTGCGTCGAAGCGGCCGGCCTTGAGCCTCTCCTGGGCCAGCTCCCCGCTCTCAGCCTCGGCGGTTTCGTAGCCCTCGGCCTCCAGGAACCTGCGCAGGACAGTCCTGACTCCAGGCTCGTCGTCCACTATGAGGACCCTGCGTCCGTTTGCTTGAAGAGTCGAGTCCATGTCTTGTAACCTCCTTAAATAGTTAGCTGGCCGCCGGGGAGAATTCCTGCTCCGGGAGATCCTCTGCGCGCGGCCTGGAGGTCCCCCTCCCCAGTTCCTCCAGGGCCCTG
>Ga0114945_10002144_pt1 | contig 11748 bp, 10 predicted proteins | sample OV2TP3_FD_87194 | JGI IMG/M metagenome (GOLD analysis project Ga0114945, IMG submission 87194) | Hot spring microbial communities from Beatty, Nevada to study Microbial Dark Matter (Phase II) - OV2 TP3 | ecosystem: Environmental > Aquatic > Thermal springs > Hot (42-90C) | place: USA: Beatty... | reverse complement strand
GAAAATCTCCGGCTCCGGGAACGTGCCGAGCCGCACCATGTCGGTCGTAGCGGAGAAGTGCATCGAAACGACGGGCAACGTCATGCTCACTCCGGTCCTCACGGGCACGCTCTTCCTGGCGGGCGGGGACATCAAGCTGGGGGGCACGGCGGGCGCGTCCTTCATGGGCCTGGTGGCGGCGAAGGAACAGATCAAGACGATGGGGACGTTCACCCACCAAGGGGTGCTCTTGGCCAAGAACGCCCAGGACACCTATTCCCTCGTCAGCGCCGGAAGTTCCATCGATCCCGACAGCCAGTTCGGCGGCACGATGACGGTGAACTATGAAGGCGGCTTGCAAACGGTGCTCGTGAATCCGACCTCCGCGGTCGCCGTGAAGAACGTCCGGAAGCTGAAATAAGAGTTGGCTCCCGCGTCGAATCGAGGATAGAGTCGTGCCATGATTGCGACGATGGCTCTAGCGTTTCTCCTGCAACAACAGGAGCCGACCCACCGAGTCCATCTGAGAAACGGCAACACGCTGGACGGGATTCTCCTCCATTCCGACGGCAAACGCGCCTTGATCGCGTTTCGCCTCGCCATCGGAGTCATCTCGATCCGCTACGCCGACGTGGCGCGAATGCCGGAGCGGGTGAAGGAAAAATGCTGCGAGGGGCTCCCGGCGGGAGAGTTTCGAGTCCACCCCATCAGGACCAAGACGAAGGGCGAGAAGGCGATCCTGACCGAGATCGATCGACCGCGGGAAGACAAGAAAAAGGACGCGGAACGCGACACGACGCTCCCCCCCAAAGACAAGACAACGAAAACGGATAGCGAGAAAACAACCAAGACGGATCCGGTCGATCCTAACGGCCCGATCGAGCCCACGACTCCACCCTCGACATCCGCGGAGGTCCGGCGGCGAATCGACGAACACCTCCGAAAGATCCGATCGGCTCCTACGGAGGAGCGGGATCGCCTGGCCCTCGAACTCCCCACGTTGGGGGTCGGAGCGTTGGAGTATCTCGCCGATTTGGTGGACCGTGTCGACGACGTCTCCGCGGCCGCCGTGCTCTCTGCTCTTCACGGGAAGAAAGACCCGCGGGCCGCCGCCATCCTTTTCGACAAGATGAAGTCCAAGCATCCCCCGATTCGCGTGGCCGTCCTCCAGGTGCTCCTCTCGGTGGCGGAAAAGGAGTCCACTCCGCGATTCCGCGAATTCCTCAAGGACGCCGACTCGAATGCGCGCGCGACGGCCATCACGGCACTGCAAAAGCTCGAGGATGAGGACTCCGTCGAAACGATCGCTCGGATGACGGCGGATCCGGATCCGAACGTGGGCAAGACGGCGACGGCCGCGATCGCGATGCTCGCCCCCCGATTCCAAAAAGTCGATGACGTTGTCGGTATCCTTAAGGATTTGCTCCCCAAGGCAAAGGGGAAATCCCGCGCCGAAGTGGTGGACGCCATCGGAAAGATGGGACGGAAGGATGCGGCGGATGCCGTGCTGGAGTATCTGAACGACCCCGACTCGGACGTGCGGGCGAGCGTGGCACGGGCCTGCGGGACCCTGCGAGCCGAGGAGTCGGTCGATGCCCTGATCGTGCGCCTATCCGAGGAGACGGTGCAGTGGGTCAAAGTTCAGATCTGCAACGCCTTCGACACCCTACAGAGCAAGCGGGCGATCGAAGCACTGATCGACCTGATGGAACGCGACGAGAATCAGGACGTGGACGAGGCGGCGGCCCGCGCGCTCCAGCACATCACCGGCAAGGAGTCGTTCGGGCACGACCATGCCCAATGGCGCGAATGGTGGGAGAAGGTAAAGGAGCGGAGGTCGGACAACCCGTAGTCCCGGATTTCCCTTGAATCCCGGAAGTCCGACCGATATAGTGGGCGCCCTCATGAAGAAGGGAATTCATCCCGAGTACAAGGACGTGCAGGTCACGTGCGGTTGCGGAAACAGCTTCCGGACCCGCAGCACCAAGGAGCGGATTGCGATCGAAATCTGCTCCAACTGCCATCCGTTCTATACGGGGAAGCAGAAGTTCGTCGATACCGCCGGGATGATCGAAAAGTTCCAACGGAGGTGGCAGGGCGACGAGGCGAAGAAGAAGGCCCAGCAGGGGAAACCCGCGAAGAAGGCGCCCGCCAAGCCCAAGGTGCCCGAGTCCGCGCGGACGGGGACCATCGCTGCCCAGCTGGCTCCCAACAAGCCGGCGGAACCCCAACCGCCCGCTCCGAAGTCCTAGTCTCCCATCCCCCATCATCGCGGAGATACTCCGTTCATGATCGAGAGAATCAAAGAGATGGTCGCGCGATTCGAGGAAATCGAGCGCCTCATCCAAGATCCCTCCGTCGCGGCGGCGCCGGAGCAGTACGCCAGGCTCATGCGGGAGCGCGGGCGCCTCGATAAGGTCGTAAGCCGGCAACGCGAGCTCGAGTCGATCCGCCAGGACAAGTCGGAAACGGAGGCGATGCTCGGCGATCCCGAGATGCGGGGCCTGGCGCGCGAGGAGTTAGAGAGGCTCGGGAAGCGCGAGGCGGAGCTGCTCTCCGAGCTCGAGGAGTTTCTCCTCACCGACGACCAGGAGTCCTCGCGAAGCGTGATCCTGGAGATCCGCCCCGGGGTCGGGGGCGACGAAGCGGCGCTCTTTGCGCGCGAGATCCTCGATATGTACTCGCGGTACGCGGCGGCGAAGGGCTGGAAGGTCCAGTATCTGGACGTCGTGAACTCCGATCTCGGCGGGCTGAAGTACGCCAATGTCTCCATCGAGGGAGAGGATGCCTTCAAGCATCTTCGCTACGAAAGCGGCACGCACCGGGTCCAGCGGGTGCCCGCGACGGAGGCGAGCGGCCGGGTCCATACGAGCACGGCTACGGTGGCGGTTCTTCCGCAGGCGGAGGACGTCGACGTCGAGATCAATCCCAAGGATCTCCAGATCGACACCTACAGCGCCGGGGGACCGGGGGGCCAGCACGTGAACAAAACGCAGAGCGCCGTGCGGTTGACGCACCTTCCTACGGGAATCGTCGTCCAGTGCCAGAACGAGCGCTCGCAGATCCGCAACCGGGAGCTGGCGATGCGCTGGCTGCGGACGCGCCTCTACGAGCATTACCAGGAGAAGGCCGCAAAGGAGCGCAGGGAAATGCGCCGCTCGCTCATCGGGACGGGAGACCGCAGCGAGAAGATCCGCACCTACAACTTTCACGACAACCGGGTGACGGATCACCGGATCGGTGTCTCCCTGCACCGCCTCCTCGAGGTGCTGGCCGGCGACCTCCACGAACTCGTAGGAAAGCTCCTCGAATACGAGCGCCAGGAGAAACTTCGCAATCTGTCCAAGCGATGATATAGAAATAGCCAGGCTATTTCTATATCATGATATAAAAGAAGCCTGGCTATTTCTATATCATGCGGTTTGAGGACGAGGTCACGGAGGCGGCTCACTACCTCCGGGAATGCGGCATCGAGGAGGCGTGGCCTGAAGTGTACATCCTCGCCGCCGCGGCGATGGGGATCCGGCGCGAACGGCTGCCCACGGTGGACGAAATGCCCGAGGGAGCGGTGGAGCGCTTTCGAGAGTGGATCCGCCGACGAGGTAGCTTGCGTGAACCCATCGCGTATGTACTCGGCCGGGCGGAGTTCTACGGCCTCCCCTTCCTCGTCTCTTCGGCTGCGCTCATCCCTCGGCCTGCTACCGAGACGCTCGTGGAACGCGCCCTCCAGATCTCCCCCAAGACAGCGCTCGATGTGGGCACCGGCTGCGGCTCCATCGCCGTCGCCTTGGCCAAGCACGGCGTCGATGTCGTCGCCATCGACGTAAGCGAGGCCGCCCTCGAACTGGCCGCGGAAAACGCGCGCCTCAACGACGTCCACGTAGAGTTTCGGAAGGCGGATCTCCTGGTGGACGGAGACTTCGATCTCATCGCCGCCAATCCTCCCTACGTGCGGACGGAGGAAATCCCCCATCTCTCTCCCGAGGTCCGTCACGAGCCGCTTCTCGCGCTGGACGGGGGTCTCGACGGACTCGACGTCATTCGCCGCCTCTTGAACGCACGACGGGGGCCCCTCCTCATGGAGGTGGGCGCCGGCCAGTCCCGCGCGGTCACCGATTTGGCTTTACGTGCAGGATTCCGCGACATCCAATGGTGGAAGGATCTCCTCGGAATCGACCGGGTCCTGGAGGCCAGATGATCGCGCTTCTATTCGCCGCCATTCTCCCCGGAGACGAACGCAAGAACGTCGAAGTCTCCTGCCCCGTCGACGGTCACAAGTTCACCGCAATCGAAATCCTATCCACCAACGAATGGGGCGGGGTTGACCGCGACTTCTGCCGCCACGCCTACAAGACCCGCCCGATGGAGCTCTACATTTGGGTCTGCCCCCAGTGCCGGTTCGCGGGCCGGAAAAAAGACTTCGAGACGAGTATCGCCTCCGAGCTCAAAGCGAAACTCAAGGAAGGCCTGAAACCGGGAGTTCCCATCCGCCCCGCGATGAAACAGCCCGACATCCCCGGGTGGGTCAAGTACGACCTTTTGGCCCAAACGCGCTCGATCCTCGGCGCGCCTCCCGAGGAGATCGCGAAGGCCCATCTGTCCGCCGCCTGGTGCCGCCGCCAGGAGGGGGCCGTCTTCCTCGAAGACTTCGACGAGTGGGAACGCCTCTGGTCCTCGTATAACCTCCACAAGACGCCCCTCGAACTCGGCAAGCGCAACCGAACCGACCACGACCTCGAGATCGCCAAGCGGGTCGAGAAGGACATCGCAGCCGGTCGCCACAAGGGGTTGACGCTGCTCCTCGCGCAATACCTCGCCGCCTATCTCTGTCGGCGTCACGGCGAAAACGTCGAGGCCCTCCGATGGCTCGGAGAAGTCGCAAGGTCCAAGGGAGAAAACTCCGTCCTGGACGACGCGGCGAAGAGAATGACGACGTCGATCGAGGAGGAGCGCGCGCACCAGCGGCGAGCCCTCCCCCTCTTCGAATCGGCCTCCACCGGCTCCAAGCTCGAAAAGCGGGCGGCCGGAGAACTGGCCTACGTTCTTGCGGAAACCTACCGACGCCTCGGCGAGCGTTCCAAATCGATCGCGTGGTACGACAAGGCGCTGGAGACTTCGAACGACGAGGCCCTCAAGAAGCTCGCTTCCGATCAAAGAGCGCTGGCGCAGTAAGGACACCGGCGCAGCTCTGCGGCGTACGGCCCGCCACACGACCGGCAGAAAACCCGTCCGACCATCGAGGAATCCTCGATTTTCCGGAGCTCGGGATAGAGGATTTCGAGCTCCGCGCTGGACATTCGATCGTCCTCCACGGCCGGAGACCAAATCACCTCTACGGCCACGAGTTCCTCCCAACGAAGCTGAGCGATCGAGGAGAGTGCCGCGCTCAAGCAGAAGGCATCCCGTACGTCCCGCACGTCCGGAAGCTCTCTCCGCGCCGCCACCGCAAGCGTGACGACGAGAAGTCCCGGACCTTCCTCGGAGCGTGCCCGGCTCTCGGAGGCGGGCTGATGAGATCTCTGGCCTCGGAGATTTCGGAGTACTTCCTCCCGATACCGGCTGGCGGCGTCCGTGGTAGCTCGCCGGAACGCCGCTTCCGCCTCGCGCGCCGAGAGCCGACGCGAGTAGTTCAGGGCGCCTCCGTAGACCCAAGAGGGCTTGGCGCGCAAGAGGAGTCGCGCGACCCTGCGGGTCAGATGGACCAACCCTCGCTTTCGTGATGTTTCCGAGGAGATCGCAAGTCCCCTGAGCTCACCTTGAATGGCCCGCCGCGCCCGCCAGTCCAATCCAAGCGCAAGGACGGAGACATCCATCTGCTCTCGAACACCGCGATGCCGGCGGTTCTTCGGCCGAGGAATCCGCCCCCGACTCTCTCCGATCGTCTCCCGAGCGGAGAGGTAGCTCGCAAGAAGCGGAAGCCCTGCGAATATGGCCAAGAGTACGACTATGGTTAGGCACACCATCTCCCAAGGGATGGGATCGGTACCGTCCCCGAACGATTCGCCTCCCCTGCTCCATGAGGAGCTCCCTCGGGAGGAACTGCCGCCGGAGCTTCGAGAATACCCTCCCGACGAAGAGCGCGAACTTGAAGACGAGGAGCGCGAGCTTGAAGACGACGACCTGCTCGATCCCCCGAAGCTTCCCCCTCCGGTGCGTCCTCCAGTCCGCTGAAAGTCGAAGTCCACTATCGCGAGCACGAGGACGGCGGTCATCACCTCGAGAGTATAGCCGGCTTCCGTCCCGGAATCCCCCTTGCCAATCGTAAATTATGATTTATAATTTATAATAAGAAGAGGCACCGCGAACGAAGGGAGGGGGCACCATGGACAAGTTCGTGATCGAGGGTGGACGGGCGCTTCGCGGTACCGTCCGAGTCAAGGGGTCGAAGAACGCCGCCCTCCCGATGATGGCCGCCTCTCTGCTTCTGGATCCGGGCGAGCGACTCCTCTTGCGCGGCGTCCCGGCCCTCAGCGACATCAAGACGATGTCGCTCCTCCTCGGCAAGCTCGGCGTCCGCGTGGAACGCGCCGGCGAAACCCTGACCCTGAAGGTGCTGGACGACTCGCGGATCGAGGCCCCGTACGAGATCGTGCGCCAGATGCGCGCGAGCATCTGCGTCCTCGGACCGCTCGTAGGGCGCCGCCGCGCCGCTCGCGTCTCCCAGCCCGGCGGGTGCGTCATCGGCGTGCGCCCCGTCGATCTTCACGTCCGGGGACTCCAACAACTCGGGGCCGCCGTCGCCCAGGAGCACGGATACCTTCTCGCCCAGGCGCGCCGACTCGTGGGACGAACCCTCTATCTTGGGGGCGCTTTCGGCTCCACGGTGACCGGGACCGAGAATGTCCTCATGGCCGCCGTCCTCGCGCAGGGAATCACCGTCATCGAATGCGCCGCGTGCGAACCCGAGGTGCAGGCGCTCGCCCTCCTCCTCAACGAGATGGGCGCCAAGATCCAGGGCATCGGATCCCCACGCCTTGTCGTCCACGGGGTGCGCCGACTTCGCGGCGCCGAGGCCGATGTCATTCCCGACCGCGTCGAAGCCGGCACCTTCATGGCCGCGGCGGCGATCACGGGCGGCGACGTCCGCATCGAGAACGCGCGCGCCGATCACCTCGTCGGCGTCGTCGAGCACTTTCGCGCCGCGGGCATCCACATAGAGACGGGGCCCGACTGGATCCGCGTGATGTCGAACGGACTTTTCAAGCCCGTCGACGTCGCCACCTTGCCCTACCCCGGATTCCCGACGGACATGCAGGCGCAATTCATGGCCCTCATGACCCTCGGCGACGGGATCACCGTCATCACCGAAAAGATCTACCCGGATCGATTCATGCACGTGGCGGAGCTCGGCCGGATGGGCGCACGCATCCGCAAGGAGGGAAGCTGCGCGATCATCGAAGGGGTGAAGTCCCTTCACGGTGCCGAGGTGATGGCGAGCGACTTGCGCGCCAGCGCGAGCCTCGTCGTTGCGGCGCTGGCGGCCGAGGGATCCACCGAAATCCACCGCGTGTACCACCTCGACCGGGGATACGACCACCTCGAGCGCCGGCTGAACGCGCTCGGCGCTCGAGTCCAGCGGGTCGAGGAGAAGAAGGCCGCGCTCCTCGTCCGCGAGGCGGTGTAGACTACTCCTGCTTCCAAAGCACCGGCTTCAGGAGGAGCAGGCGGTAGTATCGCTCCGCCCCTTCTCTGGCGGGGACGCTCCACTTGAACACGGCGATCCGATCCTCGGGCACGTAGAGCGTGGCGCGCGTACTTGCCCCATGCATGAGGGGAGTCTGAATGGAAACATCCTTCGACACCGCCACGTTCCGGATTTCCAAGATGCGCTGATCTTGGAATACCAGGTCGACGAGGATCGATTTCTGGTCCCGGGAGAGGACGGACCTTGTCGTAAGATAGGATCGGGTCTGCACCGCATCCGGTATGGGATCGTCGCCATTGTCCAGATCGCGGAGAAATCCCACGGACCGGTCCCAGGCGACGCAAGTCTTTTGACTCTCCAGACTGTGCCAGCCTACCTGCTCCTGAAAGGTTCCGATCTGGACGAGCCTCTCGTACTGGGCCGGGAGGAGGAGATGGCTATCCGTTCCCGCGCGCCCGAGTATGGAGTCGGCGGCGGCCGCAGGGACCAGCATCGTTTCGGCGCGCATGGAGACAATCCTGAGCAGCGTCCGCCGCATCTCGGCCAAGTAACTGCGTACGGCCCCGAGCACCTCGGGCGTATTCCGTACGACGAGCATCCCCTCGTGGTATTGAATCGCAGCGCCCTCTGATTCCTCCCATCGGTCCCGGTGAACGCGATTCTTGATGACCTGGGCCAAGTCCTCGCCAGTGAAGGAGGATCGCGGTCCATCATCTTCCTCGGGACCGGGAAAATCCTGCACACGGAGGGTGGTGTCGCGGACGTCGAAGATCTCCACGCGCGTTCGAGTGCGAATGTCCGAACTCCGATCGCGGGGAAGAACCAGCAGGGCTTCGTCCCTCACGACCCAATCCAGTCCCAGCGGCGCCAACATCAACTTTAGGACTTTGTCCAACTCGAGATTCGCCACCGTAAGCGTGAGACGATGTTCTCCCGGAGCGACCTGGATCACCACATTCGTAGCGGTCGCCTCCGCAAACCACTTCAGCGCCTCTTCGACGAAGGTGTTTTCGAAGCTCACCGTGGCCTTGGGGAGCTTGCGAAGTTGCTCCAGGAGCCGCTCTTGCGACGATGGCTCGTCGACGCCCGTTACTCGGGGAGTCTCCTCCGATCCCGGAACGGAAGAGGCCCGGAGGAGACAGAGCTGAGTCTTCCCTCGAAACGCGCTCTTTGCGGGCAGGGCGAAGAGCACTCCGCCTCCGTTCGGGATCCGAAGGGTGGTGCTCAGGCGGGTAAGCGTGTCTTCCCGAAAGGCGAGATCGCGTCCGCGGTGCTTCAGGGTCGGCGGGATCGGTGTCGTTTGGCCCAGACTCATCCGCAATTCCAAAGTAATGTACCGTCGAGGCGCGTCCAGCACCGGCCGGCAATCGAGGACGACGACTTCCGTCACTCCCGTGGACACCACCACGTCATCCTTGTCCCAGTCCACGATCGCGGTACTCTCCTCGGTCATGACCACATGCGCCCGCTGGGTGACGCCGCTGGTCACCTGAAGCGATCTCGCCTTCCCGCGCGGGAGCTTCTCCGCCAGCTTCTCGATCTCCGCCGGACCAAACAACCCGATTTCACCGGGCTTGATGAGGTTCGAGGAAGTCTCGTCCGCCTCGACTATCCCTGCACTTACGGTGATTGTCGGCTCCGATATCGCCCCCAGAAGCGAGAGAAAGCGCGAGATCTCCTCGTGGACCTGTGGGGTCTGCTGCACCACCAGCCAACCCTGTGGGGCGAATTCGATCGAGACATCGGATTCTTCCCACAGGCCGGGAGACACATTACCCTTGATGAGGTCGACAACGGTGTCCCCGTTCGGGATAACGGATTTCGGTTCATCGGTCGACACGATGTACCCGATCAATCGCGAACCTCCGATGGAAACCCGAGGTCCCGGGGAATCGCTCCGGGTGGTCATCAGGGAACGGACATCGTAGCTTCGGAGCACCGGTGGATTCACCCACGCCGTCCTTCCTATCACGACGGTTCCGGCCTGAACCGCGAAATCCAGACCGTAGAGATACGTCACCCAGCGCAGGGCGCTCGACCCTCGAACGTCCTTGAGACGGAGTTCCTTCGTCGCCTCGAGGTCGACCTCCTTCTCGCACCGCGGGTCGACGAAGATGTTCACTCCGAGTTTCTGGCGAAGCAGCGCGACGAAATCCGAGAATTTCCCGGAGAGACTAATCGTGACCTTCTTGTCCAGCTCCTGGGGATTCTGTTGGGCAAAGAAACCAAAAGCCGCCACCAGCAGGACGTTTATCGTATCCTCCGCGTTAGGAGTGTTTTTTCCACCATCGGTTCCACCGCCCGCGATCCGAGCCGAAGTCCTCCCCGGTGATTTCGCGCAATGCGTCGCGCGCCTCGCTCCCCCGCTCCACGAGCGCGATCAGCGCAGGCACCGCGGGCCGATATCGCCACCGCCCGAGCGCCTCGCAGGCCTTTCGCCAGGACCTGGAAAGCCTTAGGGCCTTCACAAAGAACGGACCCAGTTCCGGAGCGTCCCACCGGGACAAGGATTCGATCATCGCGTCCTCGGAACCGGAGCGCCCGATCTTCCGAATCGCGACCTCACGAATCGACGCGGCCGGAACTCGTGCCAGAGCCCGCTCGGCCTCGAACGCCAGCTTCGGATAGGCGAGCAGATCGAGCAAGAATCCAATGGAGTCTCCTCCGCCCCCCCGTGCCAGAGCCATCAACGAAGCACGAACTTCGAATCCTTCGGAAAGCACGCCCCGCATCAGACTCGGCGACAGGGAGCGAAGCTCACATTCCCCGACCGCCCGGATCGCCGCCGTCTGAAGCCGGTCGGACTCCAAACCGCGTCGCACCGCCGCGAGAACACACCTCGGAGGCAGGCGCTTCAACTCCTCCCACTCGCAGGCCTCCATCAGGAACTCCGCACCCGCATCGTCGCATCGAAGTGCAACCCGAATCGAATCGGCGCGATACTCCGAGTCGTTCCGGGCTCTCAAGATCAGGACCTCACGAACGCGCGGATTCGAGACTCGAAGGAACCAGGCCGACTTCGGGCTCCGACGCCACTCTTGGAGTACGGCTTCCGATCCATACAGCGCCAGAATCTCCCCTGCCCTTCCCCCGTGCTCCGAATCGTCCAACACCGTTGCGATCGCGGGGATGGCGGCAGGATCTCCTACCGCCGCCAAGTATCCAAGTGCGGAGATTCGGGCCTCTTGCCGCTCTAGACGTCGCACCAGAATCGGCGTAGTCCTCCGCGATCGAAGCTCCACGAGCGCGCGGAGCAGGGCCCCATCCATTCCCGGCACCCGCCCGAGTGCGCGATGGAGCAGGTCTTCTGCGGACGGGGTTCCCACGTGGCGGAGAACTCGGATCGCCGCATAGGCCTCCGCGGAATCGACCGGGTCAACGAGAATCTCCCCGATTCGGACGGTCGCGATCAACCCTTCGCCCCGAACCCTGAGCCCGGTGTCCCGGAGAACTCCCTCGTCGAGGGTATCGATGCGACGGACAATGGAGACGGGTCGCGCCGGCGGACGTGCGCTCCGCCGCGGAGGCAAGGTCAGACCGAAGACGATGAGCGCGGCCGCCGCCGCGGCAGCGACCTGGGTCCGCACTTTCACCTTCGGGCGCAAGCGACGACGGAGCTCCGCGAAGGTCGCACGAGAAACGCACAGCGTGCGAAGATCCTCTCCCAATTCTCGCACTCGATGGGAGCGCTCCCGGCAGCACTGGCACGTCTCCAGATGCCCGCCGATGAGTTCGCCAACCAGCAACGATGGCTCCAGAGAATCGCACTCGCTTCTCGCGACCAGCCGCGCCTGGAGGTCCAGGAATGTCGCTTCCGATCTCCCGAGATTGGCCACGCGTTCGCCGATCCCCCGGCAATTCTCGGCTACCTCACGACAAGAAGGACACGCCGTCACATGCAATTCAACTTCGCGCGCCTCTTCCCCATCGAGGACTCCTTCGACCCAGAGCGCGATCTGCTCGACGGGATGCGGGTTCATGCCGGCTCCTCCCCGAGCCGCCGAAGGAGGCTCCGTACGGCGTGGTGGAGGTTAGGCTCTGTCTGACGAATCATCGTGGCCGCGGTGGCGGCGCCGAGGGTGCAGATGCAAGGCGCGACGACGAGACGAGCCTCGCAGAGGGCT
>Ga0114945_10002143_pt1 | contig 11748 bp, 15 predicted proteins | sample OV2TP3_FD_87194 | JGI IMG/M metagenome (GOLD analysis project Ga0114945, IMG submission 87194) | Hot spring microbial communities from Beatty, Nevada to study Microbial Dark Matter (Phase II) - OV2 TP3 | ecosystem: Environmental > Aquatic > Thermal springs > Hot (42-90C) | place: USA: Beatty... | reverse complement strand
CTTCGTATATTTGGTCTCAACTGGCGTAGTCGGCGTCATTGGAGTCCTCCTTTCGCAAGGTTTGGACTCAAATATGCCGATTTTACACCAGTTTTTCCATGTTAACGTTCTCCTGGACTACCGCTAAAAGAAGTTTTGAAGAAATAGAATCCCTGCTCTCAAATATGATCGAAGACGACAACATTATCCCAAGAGGCCCTTTCAAAGGGAAAAAGATCGAGTTCGCATCCACCACGGGGATCGACATGTTCCTGGAGATCGCCGAGGACTTCATGGAGCGAATCTTCGGCTTTGAACCGGGGGATTACCTCATCACGGATGAATCGATCCTCTTTGACTTCACAGGTGTGGACAAGATGGAGATACCTGAGGTCCACAAGAAGATTCAGGAGGAATACGATCTGGATGTGTCCGACATCTTGTCTGGAAACTTGATGGAGATTTTTATGCGAGTTCATCGCAAGAAGTATGGCCCGCCGTTATAGAGACAGGTTGCCGTTCGGGAGTATCTCGCCCGTTCGCGAGAACCTGAGAAGTTGACAGCGAAGAAAGGTCATCATGGCTACGGCAACGATTACCGTCCAGGTTGACGCAGAGGCTGCAAAAGCCTTTGCCAAGGCGTCGCCGGAGGAGCAACGGAAGATCCAGCTTCTCCTAAATCTTCGGTTGCAGGACCTTACAGCTTCCCATGGAAAGTCGCTTAAAGCGGTCATGGACGAGATCGGCGCACGTGCTGAAGCGCGGGGCCTCACCCCGGCTATTATAGAATCGCTGTTGCGTGACGAGTAACGTGCGGACCGTGATGGACACGAACGTGGTCGTCAGTGCGGTGTTGCTCCCACGTGCGGGAAGGCCACGTGTGTTATCAGCGGGGACGGAGACTTACTCGTGTTGCATCCGTTTCGTGGTATCTCTATTCTGACTCCACATGCCTTCTTAACGCAGGAGTGAAAGGTCCACGGTTGCCTGACATCTTTGTCGATGCCGACGGCTGCCCGGTGAAGCAGGAGGTCTACCGCGTGGCCAGGCGGTATGGACTCAGGGTCACCCTGGTGTCGAACTCGTGGATGCGGACTCCGCACGAGGACTGGATCGAACTGGTTGTTGTGGACGGACAACCGGACGCGGCGGATGACTGGATCGTCGAGCACGTCAGCGATCGGGACATCGTGATCTCCGGGGATATCCCCCTCGCCTCCCGATGTCTGGAAAAGAATGCCCTGGTGCTCGGCCCGACGGGTCGCGCGTTCACCCGGGACAGCATTGGCGAAGCCCTCGCGAGCCGAGACCTCATGTCCCAGCTCCGCGATCTCGGGACTATGACAGGGGGGCCGGCCCCCTTCGACAAACGGGATCGTTCCCGCTTCCTCCAGCGTCTTGACGAGACAGTTCAGGCCGTCTGCAGAAGGAAAGAGATTCTGGGTGAGGCGTAATGGCACTGAATTTTGAGTGGGACGAGGCTAAAGCCAAAGCGAATCTTGAAAAGCACAAAGTCAGTTTTGATGAAGCTACCACAGTTTTCAGGGATCCATTTTCAATCACAATACCTGATCCAGACCATTCACTGGATGAGCAGCGATATATCAACATAGGCAACTCTGAAAGAGGGCGAGTTCTGGTTGTCGTTTACACCGAGCGCGGGGTGAACACACGCATTATCAGTTGTCGCAAAGCGGCACCGAGGGAACGGAGACTTTATGAAGAAGGCAACGTCTAAGACGTCAAGTGATATGCGTGCCGAGTATGACTTCACTGGCGGGGTGCGTGGAAAGTACTACAAGGCCATGCAGAAAGGTTATACGATTACGATTCACAAATCAGATGGCACGACGGTTGTAAAACACGTCCAACCGGACAAAAGGGCCGTCATTTTGGAGCCGGATGTGCGTGCGTACTTCCCCGATTCGGAAGCCGTCAACAACGCCCTTCGCACGTTGATCTCGTTGATTCCTGGCAAGCGCAAAATGATTTCAAAAAAGGCGCGAAACCCCAAAGCGGGCTGACCCGTCAGTGCAGGAAGATTTTTCGTGAACGATCCAAAGCCCTCGATCCTCTTTGTCTGCACCGGCAACGCCGGGCGGAGTTAGATGGCGCAGGCGCTGTTCCGAAAGCTGGCCGGGCCGGGGGTCGAGGTGGAGTCCGCCGCGTCTTTTCGTTGACCTTTTTGACGTTCTGGATTATCATGCCTGAAAAGAAGCGTTCCTTTGAGGAGTCCCTCCAGCTCCTGGAGGAGGTCGTGCAGAAGCTGGAGGCGGGGGACCTGACGCTGGACGACTCCCTCCGGCTGTTCGAGGAGGGGATCAGGGCGTCCAACGAGTGCCGGAAGACGCTCGAGGAGGCCCGCAAGCGCGTCCAGAAGCTGGTCGCCGAGAACGGGGGGTTCCGGCTGGAGGCGCTGGACGGAGAGGAGACGTGAGGCCGGTATGCCGGTGAAGCGGATCGGGATCGTGGGCAACCCGCAGCGGAGGGAGATCGCCAGGGCCATCGATCACTTTTCGGACCTGGCCCGGAAGAGCCGGGTGGAGGTCTGGATCGACGAGGATCTGTCCGGGCTCTGCCGGGGCGGGGCCGGGTTCTGCAGGCGGGAGGCGATGCGCCAGGGCGCGGACGTGGTCGTGGCCTTCGGGGGGGACGGGACGATCCTGCGGGCGGCGGCGGCCGTGGGGGACGCGGGGGTCCCGATTCTGGGCGTCAACCTGGGCCGGCTCGGGTTCCTGGCGGAGGCCGGGGCGGACGAGCTGGAGGGGAGCCTGGAGCGTCTCCTGAAGGGGGACTACGGGGTGGAGGAGCGGATGGCGCTGGAGGGACGGGTGGGGGATGGACGCCCGTTCTTCGCGCTCAACGACGTGGTGATCGAGAAGGGGGCGTGCTCCCGGGTCGTGTCCATCGAGGCGTGGATGTCGGACGAGCAGGTGAGCGCCTTCAGCGGCAACGGCATCGTGGCTGCCACCCCGGTGGGGTCGACGGGCTACAGCCTGTCCGCCGGGGGGCCGGTGGTCCATCCCAGTCTGGACGCGATCATCCTGACGCCGATCTGCCCCCATTCCCTGTCCATGCGCCCCCTGATCGTGCCGGGGGATCAGTCCGTGCGGGTGCGGGTGCGGGCGGACCACAGCGAACTGATGCTGGCGTCCGACGGGGTCACCGCGTCCCCGCTGAGGTCGGGCGACGAGATCTCGGTCCGCCGGGCCGCCCACAAGGTGAAGCTGATCAACCTGAAGGGTCTCTCCTTCTACGAGCTTCTGAGCCGGAAGCTGGCCTGGAGCCTGAACGGAAGGGACTGAAGCGATGCTTCGCCGCCTCCACATCGTCAACTACGCCCTGATCGAGGACGTGGAGATCGAATTCGGCCCCCGGCTGAACATCATCACCGGGGAGACCGGGGCCGGAAAGTCGATCCTGATCGGCGCCCTCGGCCTTTTGCTGGGCGCGCGGGCGCACCCGGAGATGGTGCGGACCGGGGCGGAGCGCTGCCTGGCGGAGGGCGTCTTCGACCTCTCCCCGAAGCACGCCTGTCTGCCGCTGCTGGCCGACATGGGCATCGACGCGGCGGACGGGGAGCTGATCCTGCGGCGCGAGGTGACGGCTGAGGGGCGCGGTCGGAGTTTCGTCAACGGGGTGGCGGTCCCCGTCCAGGCGCTGAAGCAGATCGGCAAGCGGCTGGTGGACCTGCACGGCCAGCACGACCATCAGTCTCTGCTGGACACGGAGCGCCACCTCGACTTTCTGGACGGGTTCGACGGGGCGACGGGGCTTGTCGAACAGACTGGAGACGCCTACCGGGCGCTCGCGGAGGCGGAGGGCGCGCTGGAGGGCCTGCGGGCGCGGGCGAAGGACCTGAAGGAGCGGAGGGACTTTCAGGCGTTCCAGGCCGAGGAGATCCGCGCCGCGGACCCGAAGCCGGGGGAGGATGAGCGCCTGGAGCAGGAGCGCTCGGTCCTGGAGAACGCGGAGCGCCTGGCCGAGGAGGCCTCGCAGCTGGCGGACCTGCTCTACCAGGCGGAGGACTCGGTGGTGGACCGGCTGGGGCAGGTGGCGCGCCTGGCCGAGGACATCGCCCGGATGGACGCCTCCCTGGCCGGGAAGATGGAGGAGATCCGTTCCCTGCTCTACGGGGCGGAGGAGGCGGGGCGGTTTTTCGTGAGTTATACCCAGGGCGTGGAGGCCAATCCGGCCCGGCTCCAGGAGGTGGAGGACCGGCTGGCGCTCCTGTCGCGCCTCAAGAAGAAGTACGGGGGGACGCTGGCGGAGGCCATCGCGCGGAGGGAGGCCCTGGAGCGGGACCTGGCCCTGTCGAACCGCCTGGATGAGGACCTGGCCTCGGCGGAGCAGGGGGTGTCTCAAAGACGCGCGGCATTTTCGGCGCTCTGCGCCTCCCTCTCGGCGCGACGCCGGGAGGCCGCGGGCCGGCTGGCGAAGGCCATCGAGGCCGCCCTGCTGGACCTGGGCATGGCGCGCGCGGCGTTTCGCGTGGAGTTGAGCCGGACGGAGTCCCCGACGGGCGCGGCGGAGGTCGAGGGGGTGCGCTGCGAGGCGGGCCCCCGTGGCGCGGACCGGGCGGAGTTCTACCTGTCCACCAATCCGGGGGAGGACATCCGTCCGCTGGCGAAGGTGGCGTCGGGCGGGGAGATCTCCCGGATCATGCTGGCGATGAAGGGCGTCCTGGCCGGGACCGACTCCGTGCAGGTCCTGATCTTTGACGAGATCGATATCGGGATCTCCGGGCGGATCGCGGAGGTCGTGGGGCGCAAGCTCAAGTCCCTGTCCCGCGCCTACCAGACGGTCTCGATCACGCACCTGCCGCAGATTGCCAAGATGGCCGACCGCCACTTCTCCGTGTACAAGGAGACCCGGCGGTCCAGGACCGTGACCCGCGTGCGCCTGCTGGAGGGGGATGCGCGGGCGCAGGAGCTGGCCAAGCTGATGGGGGGTCTGAAGGTCTCCAAGCTGACGCTCAAGCACGCGGAGGAGATGCTGAAGACGCCGTAGGGTTTCATTTATGCAGCCTTTTCCCCAACATACATGGACGAATCCACCGCTGTCTCCGGCGGATAAGCCGACGGATGGGCTGCGGAAGCAGCTCACGGCGCTGCCGAATCTCCTGACGGTGATGCGGGCGCTCCCGATCCCGGCGATCTATCTCTGTCTGCGCCAGGGAGCGCCGTTCTATGAAGGGGTGGCCCTGGCCCTGATCGTGGTCGCCCTGGCCACGGACTTTCTGGACGGTTACGTGGCCCGACGGCAGGGCCTCAAGACGCAGCTGGGGTTGATTCTGGACCCCACGGCGGACAAGCTCCTGATCAGCTCCCTGGCGGTCATGGGCGCGATGTTCAAGGGGCTGCCGGTCTGGATGGCGGCGGTGGTGGTGGGCAAGGACGCCCTCGTGTTCACCGGGGCAGGGGTCATCTTCCTGCGCCGGGGGCTGGTCTTTCCGGCGGACCGGTGGGGGCGGGGGACGACGCTGGTCGCGTCGGTGGGTTTTATCCTCTATTTTGTCAGCCCTCCGCCCTACAGCGTGTATGCGGTGGGCTGCGTCATCGGCGGCATCGCCCTCTCCGCGGTCGCCTATGGCCGCAAGTTCGTCCATCTCCTGCGGGCCTCCGGGCCGGCTGCGTTCCCATCCTGACGAGTTTCTCTCCGCTGATCACATTCTGTTACGAGTTGTGCAACTGATGGGCGCGATAAATCGCGCCCTTACCTTCATCCCTCTCTTTTTTGCGTCGCGGTGGGGATGTACCTGTTGAAGTAGGCCGCGTAGTCCTCGCGCACGGGGCTGAAGCAGTCGAGGAGCGCGATGGGCCCGCCCACGGGCGCGGCCCTGTGGGGGGTGTTGGGCGGGATGATGAAGAGGGAGCCCGGCTCCACGATCCGGGTCTCGTCCCCGATGGTCAGCTCCATGCGCCCGGAGAGGAGGATGCCCCCCTGCTCGTGCGGGTGGCTGTGCGTGGGCACGACCGTGCCCTCCTCCATCTCCAGGTAGGAGAGCATGAGGTTCTGGCCGAACGGGGCGCGGATGCGGACGCCGGGGGCGAGTTCGATGGGCTGGATCTCGGACAGGTCGATGAAGGGCATGAAATCACGCTCCAGAAAAGGTCAGCTTCTACACCCGACGGCCTTCATGATCGTGTCGGTCTCCCGGTAGGCCTCTTCGACCCACGAGACGATTTTGTCAGGCTCCGGGGAGTATTCGAGTTCGAGGCTCACGACGCCGTCGAAGCCGGTCTTTTGGATCTGAGACAGGTATTCGTAGATCGGGGTGTTCCCCCGGCCAGGGGGCAGGTCGCCGTGCCTCTTTCCGTCGCAGTCGGACAGGTGGACGTGGGCGATCCGGCCCCTGAGTTTCTGGACGTCGGCGAAGGGGGTCCGGACGAGGTGGAGATGGGAGATGTCGCAGTTGGCCTTCACCGCCGGGCTGCCCACGTCGTCCAGGAACTTTATCATGTTGTCGACGCTGTTGACGAGCGAGGCTTGGAACGGCTCCAGCTCGACGGCGATCTCCAGGCCGAGGGCCTCCGCGCGCTCGCCGAGGGCCTGCACGTTTTCCACGGCGAAGCCCCACTGCTCCTCCGGGGGGATCACCTCCTGCTGCCAGACGTACTCGCCGAGGACGAGGAGGAGGTTCTTCGCCCGGAGTTCGTAGCAGAGGTCGAGGTACTGCGTGGTCCGCTCGAGATGAAACCGCTGCACGGAGGGGTTGAAGTCGATCAGGCCCAGGGCCACGCAGGCCACGGAGACGATCGGCAGGTCGCACTCCGCGGCCGTGTCGACGATCAGGCGCTTCTCCTCCACGTCGAGGTCGAGCGGGTCGGCGAAGATGTCGATGGTGTCGAACCCGATCTCTTTCGTCTTCCGGATTCCGAACGCGGTCTCCTGGCCGGCCTGCGCCCACGCGGAATTGATGAGTCCCAGCTTCATGGTTATCTCCTTATCCTGTGACCTCGCGGATCGCCACGGCCCGGCCCTCGTCGAGAGACCGGTAGGCCGCGTCGACCAGGGCCAGGGTCTTCAGGTTGTCTCGGCCGGAGATCTCAGGCTCTGCCCCCGACTCGACGGCGCACAGGAGCTGCGCCATCGTCCCCTCGAAGGCGTCGGGGAACCAGACCTGCGTCCAGCGGGGGTGGAACCAGTAGCCCGGCCTCTGTTTCGTCGTAAAGTGCAGGGCGCTGGGCGTGGGGATGGGGTAATCGGGCCAGCCGATGGTCCCCCAGGCCAGGCCGTCCGTCCCCTCCACGCGCCATTTGATGTAGGTGTCCTTTTCGGCCCCTTCCCGCGCCGGGCCGGTCCAGACGTCGTCCCAGGAGGCGCAGCGGAGGCCGCCGGCGTACTCCAGGATGTAGAGGCAGATGCCGTCCCGGCGGTCGAACTTCGTCCGGGGGTCCTTCCGCGCGCTGCAGAAGACGCGCTCCGGGTCGCCGAACAGGAACCGGAAGGCGTCGAGGTGGTGGATGCTCATGATGCGGAGGGTCAGCCAGTCGTAGAGTTGCTGCCAGGGCATCCAGTGGGGAATGGCCCGCATCTCGATGGTGGCGAGGACCGGCTCGCCGAGGTAGCCCCGGTCGAGGAGGCACTTGAGCGCCCGGATGGACTGGTCGTAGCGCATGTTCTGGTTGACGGAGAGAACGATTCCGGCCTCCTCGCAGAGACGGACGATCTCCTCCCCCTCCGCATAGCTCACGCCGAGGGGCTTCTGCGCCAGGATGCCCCTGACGCGCCCCCTGCGCCGGACGGCCTCCCGGATGACGCCGAGCTGCTCGTGGGGGGGATAGGCGATGTCCACGATGTCCACGTCCGGGTCGTCGAGGAGCTGCTGGTAGGTGTCGTGGACCTTCGGGACGCCGCGCAGCCGGGCCGTCTCCTCGGCGCGGGCGCGGGACCGGGAGGCGATGGCGACGGGGTTGAACCCGGCGTTCCGGTAGGCGACGAGGTGACAGTCCCGCACGATGAACCCCGCCCCGATGCAACCGATGCCGAAGTCTTTCCGCGCGGGCATCCGGGGGAGGTAATCGAGATCGAGGTCGAGTTCAGGCATCGAGACCTCCTTTCAGCCGACAATGTACAAACCGCTTTGCGCAAACACAACAAAAAAGTCTGGCCTCGCAGAGAGGTCAGACTTTTGCGAAAAACAGGGTTCGGAAGCGGCGCTTTTTGAGGATCGATGCCATTGCCCACTCACCGGCGCACTGCGGTCCCGGCGGTCACCTTGTCGTCTTGCCGAAGTCCTCGGCGAACAGGAAGAAATCGTCCAGATCCACCGCCCCGTTTTTGTTCAGGTCGAACTTCGCCTCGAACCCCGCCTCGCCCTGCTTTTTCCCGAAGGCGTCGGCGAACAGGAAGAAATCGTCGAAGTCCACTTTCCCGTTTCCGTCGAAGTCCGAGGCCAGGCCCGCCGCAGACCTCAACGCCCCTTCCGAAATCCATCGTTTGATCAGGTCGATCTGGGCCTGGGGGAGAGGGTCTCTTCCGAGGGGCATCCGGGGTGTGATGGTCCCCTCAATGCGCTGAACGAGCAGGCTCCTGGCCGGGTCCTTCGGGATGACCCGGGGGCTGGTCGGGGGAGTTGGGTTGAGGAGGTTGTCGTAGGCGAAGCCGGCGTCGAGCCTCATTCCCGCAGACGCCGTGGTCCCGGTGTGGCACCCCGCCACCGCGCATCTCACCGTGAAGATCGGCTGGATGTCCTTCTCAAAGTCCGCTGGCGCGGGCGTCTGCCCGGGGACAACGGTTGCCACGCTGAATCCGAGGAATCCAACTGCCATTGACAAAGCGATGCACCGACTTACACCCATAGGCAGAACCTCCGGGGGATGGGAAAGACCCTCCTGACACGGGGACATCCCTCCGAGAAAAGACGAATCTTCAGGTCAAAAGTTACCTCAAAGGAGAGATGGGACAAAAAAAGAGGCGTCGCAGCCGGGGAACGACGCCTCCAAAGACCGACGGAATACCCGTCGATCTTAAAATCACAATTTTTTTTCAGGCCGGGCGCACAGCCCTGCCTTCAGCCGACCAGGGCCGAAGGCAGGACTGTACTCGGGAGGGATTGAGACGTTACATCGTCTCCCCCTTTACCAAGCTAAAGCCGTGCCGGGCGCTCGAACGGTTCGGTGATTCAGATCAGGCATATCTATAATCATTTAATTTAAATGAAGTTAAAAACAGGGGCCGCTTGAGCCGGGCGTCGGCTCAAGGTGATGAACTCGCCGAGATTATCATCTTAACATTATAAGAGAGTTTCAAGAAAAGTTAGAAGCGATTGTTTTTCAACATATTAAATTATCATGCATTTTATCGTGATACTTTCATGTTTTCATGATAATTCTTCCTGGCACAAACTGATTGACAAGGCCCCCCTGTTTCATTACATTTTATCTATCTCTATAATGGGGTGGTTTTGACAACCCCCGGGCATTTAGAAGGCGACGTAGCCAAGTGGCTAAGGCGAGGGTCTGCAAAACCCTTATTCCCCGGTTCGAATCCGGGCGTCGCCTCCATTTTTTTGCCGGGATGGTGGAATCGGTAGACACCGCGGACTTAAAATCCGCCGGGCCAAAAGCCCGTAGGGGTTCGAGTCCCCTTCCCGGCAGGCTGCAAGACAAGGGGTTACGCTGAGACAGGCGTGACCCCTTTTTTGTTCAAAATACGTGCTTCTCAATTCCTTCGCAACTCAGGTCGGCGAACCCCCTCCTTTGCCTCATCCCGCGCTACCTTCCTGCCTCTCCTCCTTCGTCGTGAAGTCCAGCCGTTCGACCGCTGCCCTGAGATGATCCGGGGCCAGATGCGCGTATCTCATCGTCACCTGAATCGTGCGATGCCCCATGAGTTTCGCCACTGTCCGAAGGTCCACCCCGGCCATGACAAGGGTGGACGCGAACGTGTGCCGGAGATCGTGTATCCTCCGGTGTCCGATGCCTGCCCGCTTCAGTGCCGCTTCATACCCTCCCCAAACGTCCCGGTAGGGTGTCCCGTCCGGGTTGGTAAACACGTGGGAGGACTCCTTTCCCCCGGTGATCACGTGGGGATGCCGGGACAGGACTTGATAGACGGCCTCGTTCATCGGGACGTACCGCGTCTCGTGGTTCTTCGTCTCCCGAACGGTGATCATCCGCTTTTCAAGGTCCACGTCTCGCCATTCCAGCCGCAGTATCTCCCCCAATCTCAGGCCGGTGTTGACTGCGACCTCCACGAAAGGCCGGGTGCGGGGGTCACACTCGTTTACCAGCCGGGCGACCTCCTCCCGGCTCAGGAATTGAACCTCCTTCGGAAACTCCCGCTCCTGCTTGACACCCGCCGCCGGGTTGACCTCGATATACTCCCAATCGACGGCCTTCCGCAGCATGTTCTTGAGGCAACACAGTTCCCGGTTGCGCGTGGCCTCGGACGCCCCGGCATCCTTTCGGCCCGCAAGGAAGTCCTCGACGGCCTTCCGGGTGATGGCGTGGATCGGCTCACTGCCGAAGTGGGGCTTCAGGTGGACGTTGACAGTTGTGCCGTCCCGCCTGAAGGTGGAGGGCTTCTTCTTCACCTTCGACCACTTCTCAAGGTACTCCTCGGCGAAGGCGTCAAATGGCCTCGGCGTAATCTTGTCCCGCCCCCGGATTTCGCCCCGCATGGCGTCCGTCTTTTTGGCCTGAATCCACGTCCGGGCGAGGTCCAGACGGTTGAAAGACTTCCATTCCCGCTTGCGCTTGCTGGTCCTGGGGTCGATGTAGGTTGTCTCGGCGATGTAGCCGTCCCCCTTCTCCCAAGACCACACGCCTTTCTTCTCCTTTCCTTTCTCTGAGTCTCCTTCGTCACATTCCCGCCACACCAGCGCCTTCCAGATGCCCGGCTCTACCTTCTCACCCTTCTTCCTTTTCCGTCCGTGCGTCATGTCCTACCCTCCACGTGCAAGGTGAAAGGGCCCTGGGTCTGGCCCTCTCGGTGAACGTGGCCTCCTGCCCCGTTTCCTGCCTTCCTGTCTACCTCTGCGGGTAGGTCCTACCTGGGCCGTTGACCGGCCTTCCGGTCACGTTGCCGGGCCGGGTCTGTGCCGTCTGCTGTGGCCCCTGCGCGGGTCTCGGTCCTGCCTGCTGCGGCCTCTGCGCGGCCTGGGGGCGGTCGTAAAGATAGAGTCCGACTCCGAACAGGGTCGCGCACTTCTTCAGGGCGTCCGACGCTGCGGCCTTCAGGTCGTCGCCTATCGAAAGGGGCGCTCCCTTCTCCCCGTCCTGCCCTTTCAGACGGTGAATGTCCGCCGATCCGAATTGCGTCTTGACCTGCCCTCCCGCCGCCAGCTTGCCGTGTACGACGATCTCCCCCTCCATCGTCTTGTAATCGACAACCTCAAAGCTCCAAGCGCCGTTGAACGCCTCATTCAGCCTCGATATGACGGCATGCGTTTCGAGATAGTCAAGCATCTTCCCGCCGCGTCCCTCGCGCTGGCGGATCTGCGCCGGGTCGAAAGGCCGGGTCAACACGTCCAGGTTGATACCTTCCATCGTCGTTTCTCCCCTCGTCAAGTGAAGGGGAGCGTCCCGATACGCTCCCCCTCCGGTTGTCTGCCTCAGTCTGCCGCTATCGTCTCGATAACCGGCGTCTGCTGCGTGTTCAGGATCGCGTCAAGGCATCGCTTCACGTCTGCAATGACGGCCAAAGTAGGAGATCAAAAGTCCCTTGACAAATTCATAGAGAAGAGGGTCATTGATGGTAAAGACAGGAGGTTATCAATGACTCTCTTCAGGCTCACACCTCTCGAACGTCAGAAGTTATCCT
>Ga0114945_10002142_pt1 | contig 11752 bp, 6 predicted proteins | sample OV2TP3_FD_87194 | JGI IMG/M metagenome (GOLD analysis project Ga0114945, IMG submission 87194) | Hot spring microbial communities from Beatty, Nevada to study Microbial Dark Matter (Phase II) - OV2 TP3 | ecosystem: Environmental > Aquatic > Thermal springs > Hot (42-90C) | place: USA: Beatty... | reverse complement strand
TGCTCAGGGCAAGCAACTTCCAGCGGTGGTGATGACGCCTTCTCAGGACACGCAGACGGCGTTGAGCGCCAATCTGGGGTTTGGGATGGAGGCGTTCATCACCAATTCGGTGGCCCTGGATGTTCGGGCGCGGTATAATTTCGTGATCGGGGAGTTGCGTCCGTTTGAGGACTGGAAGTTGCAGAAGGTCTTTCCTCTGCAGCTGTTCGACCTGAGCACAGGACTCAAATTCTACTTCTGGCAGTGAGAGACGCTGCAATCTCTGTCTATACGCAAGGCCCTCGGTGCGCTGTACCGAGGGCCTTGTTATTTCGTAGAAACACGATATATCGCATCTCTACTGCTTGACAAGGGAGGATTCACCGTATATTTTAGAAGATGGATAAACCCCAAGTCTATCATCTCCGGCCTCGCCTCCCCAAATCTCGTTGAGGAGTGATACTATGAGGATTCCCTGTGTCCTCCTGTTCGTCCTCTGTGGTCTTGTATGGAGCGCGGCGGACCTGCGCGCCCAGGCGGACACCGCAACGGCGGCGCGGGATACCGCGGAGGTCCGGCCCGCCCGCGTCTTCGTGGGCAGCACGGCGGTCTTCACCTACACGCAGCCTCTCGGCCCGTTCTCTCCGCGGGAACGGGCGCAGCGGCTTCAGACGCTCCTCGACCGCCTGGCGCGGGACCCGGCCCTGGACGTGACGCACATCTCCGCCCGCGACCGGGGGACGGAGACCGACGTTGTGCTGGGGGACCTGATCCTCATGACCCTCACAGACGCGGACGCGACGGCGCAGGGGGCGCCCCGGCAGGTCCTCGCAGCGCAGGTGGTGGAGTCCCTCCGGGACACGCTCAGGCCGGAGGCGGAGCGCCACACCCTCCGGAGCCTGCTGATCGGCGCGGCGCTCGCCCTCCTGTTCACCCTGATTTTCGCCCTCTTCCTGAAGGTCGCGAAACGGGGGTTCGTGAAATTCTCCGCCTTTCTCGTGTCCCAGCGAGGCAGGGCGGGCGCCCTCCTGAGCGTCCGGGGCGTGAGCCTCCTCTCCTGGGACACCCTGATCGGCCTTGGTCTGGCCTTTTTCAACCTGTTCAGGCTGGGCGCCTACGCCCTGGCCACCTACGCCTACGCCGCAGCCACCTTCGGCCTGTTCCCCTGGACGCGCAACTGGGCCAGGATCATGGTGGGCTACGTCCTCGACCCGGCGGAGACGGTCTTCTGGGGCATCGTGAACTTCCTGCCCAACCTCTTCTTCATCGCCGTCATCGCCCTCGTGACCCACTACGTCATGCGGGTCCTCAACTATCTGTCCGACCTGCTGGAGAGCCGCGCCCTCGAACTCCCCTATCTCCCTCCTGACCTGGTCCGGCCCACGCGGCAGATCGCCAAGTTCCTGGTCTTCCTGCTGGCCCTGGTGGTGGTCACCCCCTACCTGCCGGGGGCGGACAGCGCGGCGGCCAGGAATCTGACGATCTTCTTCGGGGTGCTCATCTCCCTGGGTTCCAGCTCCCTGGTGGGCAACCTCCTGTCGGGGTTCGTGCTGACCTACATGCGGGCCTTCCGCATCGGAGACCGGGTGCAGGTGGCGGACACCGTGGGGGACGTGGTCGGGCGGTCCCTCCTGGCCGTCAAGATCCGCACGATCAAGAACGAGGACATCTTTGTCCCTAACCAGGAGGTGGTGAACAACCACATCATCAACTACAGCGCCGTGGCCGGGGAGCACGGCCTCATCCTGCACACCACGGTGACCATCGGCTACGACGCGCCCTGGAGGAAGGTCCACGACCTCCTGATCGCCGCGGCCCGCGCGACCCCGCATATCCTGGAGGCGCCTGCCCCGTTCGTGCTGCAGACCAGCCTGGACGACTTCTACGTGAGCTATCAGGTCAACGCCTACACGGACAAGCCCAACGACATGGCCAGGATATACTCTGACCTTCACCAGAACATTCAGGACAGGTTCAACGAGGAGGGGGTCGAAATCATGTCGCCGCACTACTCGGCCCTGAGAGATGGGAATCAGACGACGACTCCGGAGGGCTACCTCTCCAGGACATACAAACCCCCTGCGTTCAGGGTCTCTGCGCCGGGAGACCTGTTCAAGAGGCCCGATGACAAACCTTCAGCGGAAACGTGAAATGGACGAGTCTCACCAGAGCAACTCCGGATGGCGTCGCCTTCAGGGCCGCGTACGAGGGGTTTTCAGCAGGATGTCGCTTCAAGAACACCAGAAGATATATGTTCTGACCCTGCTCGTCGGCGGCGCGCGCCCGTCTGATGGCCGCGTCCCACCCCTCCGAACTCCTCGCCGTCGTCCGGGATTTCAACCCGCTTCACGCTCAGCCGGCTTCGTGACGTTCAACGACCTGAATGAGTTTGGGCCGCTGCATCCGCGATGAGCCCGGCCGCCAGCGCGGTCCCGGTCCGTCCGGTGTTGACCGTCAGGTGGTAGAGGTCGGGGTCCTCCCAGTCCACTCCGTAGCGCTGAAGGATGTAGCGCTCCCGGTTTCGGTCCGTCTCCCGGATGAGGGCCATCGCCTCCTCCGGGTCGATCCCCTCCTGCTCCGCGATGCGCTGGCAGCGGAACTCTATGGGGGCCACCAGTCGGACGTGGAGGGCCTCGGGCCAGTCCGCCAGGAGGGCCTGGGAGCCCCGCCCGACGATCACGGCGTTCCCCCGTCTGGCGGTGGCCCGGATGACCTGTTCGGTCAGGGAGAGGATGTCTTTCCTGGTCGGCATCGGGTTCCGTTCGAGTCTCTCTATCCGGGGAGAGACTCCCACCATCCCTGCGGGCACCCCCACCAGGGCGCCGAAGGGCCGGGCCTCCGAAGGGTCACCGAAGATGCCCGTCAGCAGCCGCTCGAAAAGGCCCTGTCCTCGCTCGTCGTGCTTTTCTATCTCCTGCTCCGAGACGTCGGCCAGGCGCGCCACATCGGTCACGATGGTCCTGTCCAGACACAGATAACCGAGGCGTTGTGCCGCGCGGCGGGCCACGGCCAGGCCTTCGCTTCCAAACTCCCTGGATATCGTGATGATTGCCACGGCGTGCCTCCTTTCTTCAAAAGAAAAGCCAACGTAGAACCCCACCCTCATGTGGGCCTTACAGGACGCCTCTCCTGTGGAAAAACACCTGACGCACGACATGCTGATCACCGTGGCGGTCGCCCTCTCGACGGGCGTCCTGCTCGTGGGCCTCTCCCGCCGGCTGAACCTGTCGGCCCTGGTCCTGCTGCTGCTGGGGGGCATCGCGCTGGGCCCCGAGGGCATCGGCGTGGTCAAGACGGACACGCTGGGCGCCGGGCTGCCCGTGCTGGTCTCCCTGGCCGTGGGCCTGATCCTGTTCGAGGGGGGGCTGACCCTGGACCCGAAGGGCTACCGCCTGGCCCCGGCGCTCATCCGGAGGCTGCTGACGGTGGGGGTCCTGATCACGTGGTTTACAACGGCGGCGGCGATCTGGCTAATCTTCGGGTTTGGTTTCTCCTTTGCGCTGCTTTCGGCCAGCTTCGTGGTCGTGACCGGCCCCACGGTGATCGGGCCGTTGCTCAAGCGCGTCAAGGTGGTCCCCGGCCTTCACCACATCCTGCACTGGGAGGGGGTGCTGATCGACCCCATCGGCGTGTTCGTCGCCCTGCTCTGTTTCGAATGGATCGGCGAGGCGAGCGGCGGCAGGGCGCTGGCCAACTTCGGGCTCCGTTTCTTGAGCGGCGCCGGCATCGGCGTGGCGGGGGGGTTCGCGATCTACTATCTGATGCGGGCCAGGGTCGTCCCGGAGGACCTGATGAACGCCTTCGCGCTCGGCTGCGCGGTGCTCATCTTCGGCGTGACGGGGGCGCTGTTTTCGGAGGCCGGGCTGCTCTCGGTGACGGTGGCGGGGTTCGTCGTAGGCATGAAACAGCCTGCGGAGCTGAGGCAGATCCGGCAGTTCAAGGCGGAGATGACCGACCTTCTGATCGGCCTGCTGTTCATCCTGCTGGCCGCGCGGCTGAGGTTCGAGCAGTTCCAGGACCTGGGGGCGCGGGGGGTCCTCCTGATCGGGGCCGTCTTCGCCGTCCGCGCCCTGAACGTCCTGGTCTCCTCGTGGGGGCTGGGCCTGGGCTGGCGCGAGAAGGTCTTCCTGGGCTGGGTGGCGCCGCGCGGGATCGTGGCGGCCTCGATGGCCTCGCTGTTCACGTTGAGCCTCCAGCAGTGGGGGATTCCCGACGCCATTTTTGTGGAGACGTTCACCTACTCGGTGATCGGGGCGACGGTCTTGTTGAACGGGTTTACGGCGGGTCCCCTGGCGCGCGCCCTGGGGCTCCAGCGCCCCGTCCCCACGGGCTGGCTGATCGTCGGGGCGCACCCGTTCGGGCGCCGGGTCGCCCGGTTCATCTCGCGCGCGGGGCAGGCGCACGCGGTCCTGGTGGACACGAACCCGAAGGCGGTGGCCGAGGCAGGGGCCGAGGGGCTTGTGGCGTTTCAGGAGGATGCCCGTGACGTGGAGATCGGGGAGCGTCCCGAGCTCCAGGGCGTGGGCCACCTGCTGGCGCTGACCGACAACGAGGACCTGAATGCGCTGCTGTGCCAGCGCTGGGCGGGGGTCTTTGGCCGAACGCACGTGTTCCGCTGGAGTTCTGGCAGGGGGAAGATCGAGGAGACCCACGAGACGCCGGGGCGAACGGTCTGGTCCCATCTCCCCAAGCCTTCGCTGCTGAGCGGGGAGCTGTCGCGCGGGGAGGCCGCTGTGATCCCGTCCCAGGGCCTCGCCCGCGGCCCGGTCAGCCTCGCGACTCCCATCGTGGCCGTCCGCGGCGGGGCGGTCGTTCTGGACCCCGCTCTTCTGTCTGACGGCGCGGAGGAGGGGCCGTGCGAAGCGCTCTACCTGCGGCGGGAGGCGGATTATCTGGTCAGGAGCGTCCGCCCCGAACTGATGGGGCGGCTGGACGCCCGCAACGCGGAGGAACTGTTCTCCGGGCTGATCGGCCTGGTGGTTCGGGTGGCCCCGGAAGTCCCTCGGGAGGAGACGATCCGGGAGCTGCTCGACCGGGAGCGGCTCTTCCCGTCGGCCCTGGGGCACGGCGTGGCGGTCCCCCACGCCTACAGCCGCGCCCTTTCGTCGCGCCTCTGCGCCATCGCCCAGGTCCCCGGCGGGGTGGACTTCGGGGCGTCGGACGGGGAGACGGTGCGGCTGGTGTTCCTGCTGCTCAGTCCCCCCGGAGACCCAGAGAGGCACCTGGCCACGCTGGCGGAGGTCGCGCGCCTGGCGGGGGACCCGGAGATGCGCGCCCGCCTGATGGCCGCGTCCCATCCCTCCGAACTGCTCGCCGTCGTCCAGGGTTTCAACCCGCTTCGTTCTCAGCCGGACTCGTGACGTTCAAGGGGAGCAGGTCGGCCCTCACAGGCCCGGCGGACAGGGGATCTGCCGGGCCTTTCTTCCTTCCACGAGGGCGCCTCCGTTCTCCGCCTCCGCCTGCTTCACGATCACCGTCCGGATGGGGAACGGGATCTCGATGCCCTCCTCCCTGAAGCGCCGGTGCAGGGCCTTGATGAACTCCGAGTGCAACAGGTACTGTGCCTCGAACGTCTTCACGCGCAGCACGGTCAGGAAGGTGATGGCGGAGTCCCCGAACTCCTTCCAGCGGACGAGGGGCTCCCATTGCGTGTTGGCCCCTTCCACCTCCCGCATGACCTGCCTGGCCACGTCGACGGTGACGTCCTCGACGCGCTGAAGGTCGCTGTCGTAGGACACCCCGCACCAGACGTAGACCGACGTCTCCTGTTCGGGGAGGAAGTAGTTCGTGATCACGCTCTGGCTCAGTTTGGAGTTCGGGATCACGACCAGGTTGTTTGCCCACAGGCGGACCTTGGTGTTCCTCCACCCGATCTCCTCGACGAATCCCTCGTCTCCCGACTCCAGTTTGACGAAGTCCCCGACCTTGACCGGCCTGTCGATGGTCAGATAGAACCCGGCGAACAGGTTGGAGAGCGTGTCCTGCAGGGCGAGGGCGACGGCCAGGCCGCCCACGGCGCCCCCCGCGAGGAGGGGGCTGATGTCCAGGCCGGCCGTGCGCAGGACGTAGAGGAGGCCCAGGGCCAGAAGCAGGACGTTCCCCGCCTTGCGGACGAGGGCGGCCTGGGTGCTGAGGTCCCGCGCCCTCTCCGGGTGTTGCGCGGCCCTCCGGACATACCAGGAGGCCAGCCGGTTGAACACCTTCAACGCCGTCCATACCGCCAGCGACACCCCGGCGACGCCGAGCGCCCTGCCCAGAAACTTCACGGCCTGGGCGCTGGCCCGGACGGCGCTGAGGCTGCCGATGGACTCGTGAAGGCCGATCAGCACGAGGCCCCACACCACCAGGATGCGAAGGGGGGGCAGCAAGAGGTCGTCCAGGTCCGTGCCGGTCCGCCTCACCAGCGGGCGCAGGATGCGCATCCAGAACAGGCGGACCAGAAGGGCCGTCAGGAGAAAGGCGCTCAGGATTCCCCCCGCGACCAGCAGGCCCGAGGCCCAGGCGTCAGGGGTCATCGCTCCCTGGGCCAGGGAGTCGGCGGATGTGGTTACATCATTTTTCATAAATCTTGCGCGGTTGTAAAACGTTTCGCACAATCTCCAAATAACCAGCAAAAAATTTGCCACGCCCCGCCGCTGCTCCGGGATGACGCGCACCGGGCGTTCGCAGTCAGGAGGCCGGGGGCGCTGTCGTCGAGGGCGATGCCGCCATGGGCAGGAACTGTGCGCGAAACAGACAGGGGTGACCGCCGGGCATACAGAAGAGGGTCCGCTCGCGATCCAGCAGGAGCGGGTGGGCCGATGGGGTTTTTCTTTTTGCTTGGCGCAACAGTGTCGTTATATTTAGGGCGTAGGCTTGGAAGATTTCCCTCCTCCATCTGCCTGAGCCTGACGAGGGCCTCCAGGACTCGCCATTCGGAGATCCGGCCATGAAAAGGGCGTGCACCATCGCAGGGGCGGTCCTGGGCTGTCTGTTTATCGTCCGGGGCCCAGGGCCTGAGGCCAGAATCCTCCCCATCCCGGCCGGGACGGGCGGGATCGGGGGCGCTGCCCTGACGGCGGCGGGCGGAGACACGCTGATGCTGACGACGAGCGGGGGCGTGTACCACGAGCCCCGGACCGTGGTCCTGCCGGGCGTCCCCCTGACGATCATGGCCGGCCCTGCCCTGTCCGCCCCTCCCCGCTGGACCTCCGACGACTCTCTTCATCTCAGGGTGTCTCACGATCTGACGATCAAAGGCATTCGCCTGGATGGGCGGGGCAGCACGGCCTACGCCATCCAGAGCCACGCGCCTGAGCCGAACACGATCGTCGTCGCCGACTGCGAGATCGCCTCCTTCACGGAGGACGGCGTCACGGACGCGGGCGTCCCGGTGGACACGTGCCTGGTCCGCAACACGGTCTTCCACGACCTCGGAAAGAGGGCGCTCAACTTCCAGACGCCCGACATGTGCCGGAACCTGACGGTGGAGAACTGCACGTTTTACCGCCTGGGCACGCACGCGGTGCGCGTCTCTCAGGGGGCGGTCCCCCTGCGGGTCAGGATCACCCACGTCACGGTGCACGACTGCCTGGGCGGGGTCTACCTGAGGGACGTCGGCGATGCGGCCGTGGCCAACAGCATCCTCACCGGATGCAAGCTCTATGCCGTCCGGTCCTCCGCGCCGGCGACGCTCACGCACAACTGCACCTTCCGGAACCGGCGGAATTACGACCTCCAGCCCGGCGGCGAGGGGTGTTTCAACGCCGATCCCCGGTATTTTGACGCGGAGGCGGGGGACTTCTCCCTGTTGCCCGGCTCTGCCTGTCTGACGGCGGGCAGGGCCGGCGAGCCGCTGGGGGACCCGAGGTGGACCGGGGAGGCCACCCAACGGGCCTGGAGGTGGCACGTGGCGCGCACGGGGGGGCGCGTGGGCGGGGTCCTTCTGCTGGTCGCCGGTCTGGTCTATGTGTCGTTCCGCTACGTCCAGAGGCGGGTGCGCGAACAGGAGGAGCGCAAGCACCTCAGGCATCTCTCTCACGAGACGATCCGGGCGCAGGAGGATGAGCGCAGGCGGCTGAGCCGGGAGCTGCACGATCAGGTGGGGCAGGACCTGGTGATGGCCAGCATCCAGGTGGAGATGCTGCGCCAGCAGATCGGGGAGGCGGGGCGCGCGGCGCTCGGCCCGAAGCTGGATGACCTGTCGTTGAGCGTGGAGGCGGCCATTGAGCACATCCACCAGATCGCCTACGGCCTGCGCCCGGCGATGCTGGACGAACTCGGCCTGGTCCCCACGCTGCAATGGTACACGGAGACCTTCTCGAAGCGCACGGGCCTCCGGGTCCATCTGGACGTGAAGGAGATGCGGGAGATGCGTCACGGCCGGCTGGACATGACCCTGTACCGCATCGTTCAGGAGGCGCTGACCAATGTGGTCAAACACGCCAGGGCCACCCAGGCCGTGATCCGCCTCTCCTGCGCCAGGAATCAGGTGACCATGGTCGTCGAAGACGACGGCGTGGGGTTCGACGTGGACCGGGTGAGGTCTTTCTCCGGGGGGGGCCGCGGGATCGGTCTCCTGAGCGTGCAGGAACGGGTGGAGAGTTTCGGGGGGACCTTCCACGTGGTATCCCGGCCCGGCGCCGGGACGCGGTTGATGATGAACCTGCCCATCCCGGAGGAGGCGGAGGAGGGCGGATAGGGCCGGGCGCTGTCCGGGAACTTTGTCCGGGGATGGATCGTCAAAGAGGGGTGTTGGATGGGTGGGGCCGGCTTAAGGGGCGTGTACAGAGATAAGTTCTGTCTATGTCGGAAGGATGTGACCGATGGAGGAAAAGATCAGGGTGCTGCTCGCCGAGGACCATACCATCGTGCGCGAGGGGCTTCGCAGCCTGCTGGAGGCCACCGGGAGGGTCGAGGTGGTCGGAGAGGCCGACAATGGCCGGTCGGCCGTGGAGGTCACGCGGGAACTCCTCCCGGACGTGGCCATCGTGGACGTGTCGATGCCTGAGCTGGACGGGGTGGAGGCCACGCGCCAGATCAAGAAGGCCGCGCCGCAGGTCCGCGTCATCGTCCTGACGATGCACTCGGCGGAGGTCTACATGAAAGAGGTCTTCCGGGCGGGCGCGTCCGGATACCTGGTCAAGAAGACGGCAGCGCGAGACCTGCTCATGGCCGTGGAGGCCGTGATGCGGGATGAGATGTATCTGAGCCCCGCGATCTCCAAGGTGGTGATCGACCGATATGTGGAGGTCGCGGGCGAGGCCCCGGCCAGGGAGGGGTATAATGCCCTGTCCGACCGGGAGCGAGAGGTCCTCAAGCTGGTGGCTGAGGGCCGGACCAACAGGGAGGTGGCCGATATGCTCAACGTGGCCGAGAAGACGGTGGCCACCCACCGCGCCAACGTCATGCGAAAGCTGGAGCTGCACAACATGTCGGAGCTGGTGCGCTACGCCATCCGCGAGAGGCTGATCGACGTGGACACCTCCGGCCTGATCCCCGGATAGAACTGCCGGAAATTCCTGCCCGCCAATCCGTTCTGCAAAGTCATCCCGCTGAAATTCCCCCCAGCGAACGCCTGTTTTTATCCCCGTTCTCAGTAAAAATACCCATTTCAGATCAGTAAAAATACTGAGCCTGCATCGGTAAAAATGCCGACGGCGCTACGGATAAAATTTTCCCAAAATAGGGCATTTATCTGTAAAAATTACAGCAGATTACGTTTTTGCAAATGATTATATTGTAACCTAATTATACTAAACTATTTGACAGAGCAATAGATCCCCAACCGTCCCATCTTCTCCAGGAGAGGAGGAAGTGTTATGGTAAAACGCGCAAGTTTGTGGATCGTCGTTGTCCTCGCCCTGACGCTGTGCGTGAGTCAGGGGTTCGCGGGCACGACGGGGAAGCTCAACGGCGTGGTGAAAGACCAGAGGGGGGACCCCCTCCCAGGCGTGAGCGTGACCATCGAGGGGACCAAGCGGGGGGCCGTCACGGACGCCAGCGGGTATTTCTTCATCATCAACCTGGACCCCGGCGTCTACCGGGTGACGGCCTCGATCATCGGGTATGACCGTCAGACCAAGACGGGGGTCAAGGTCCAGGCGGACTACACCACGGAGTTGAGCTTCAACCTCAAGGAGACGGCCGTGGAGATGGGGGAGATGGTGGTTCAGGCGGAGCGTCCCCCTGTGGAGCCGGACAAGACGACCAGCAAGTACGTGGTGAGCGCCCAGGACATCCAGAACATCCCGATTGTGCGGTCCACGCAGGGGCTGATCGAGTTGCAGGGGGGGGTGTCCCTGGACGGGGAGGTGTCGTTCCGGGCCGGGGACGCGGGGGACGTGGTCTATTACGTGGACGGGGTGAAGTTAGTCAACAACGACGCTCAGGGGTATCGGCAGTTTCGGAACATCAACAAGAGCGCGATTCAGGAGATGACGGTGATCACGGGGGGGATGGAGGCGGAGTATGGGAACAACCAGGCGGGGGTGGTGAGCATCGTGAGCCGGGATGGGGAGGCCAGAGTTCACGGCTCCGTGGACTACCAGTTCATCCCTGCGGGCAAGAAGCACTGGGGCCCCAACGTCTACGACTCTGCCATTCATCGGGGTCGCAACCTGTGGAAGGATGCCTCGTGGGTGGCCGAGACGGTGACGCTGCCCAACGGCCAGATTGTGCCTGCGCACCGTCGGATGGACTACGACAAGCAGATCGGACACTGGGTGGAGGGGAACCTGTCGGGTCCGTTGAGCCGGAATGCTACGTTTTTTGTGAGCGCCCAGTGGGAGCGGACACCGGAGCGTTTTCCGGGTCCTGCTCTGGTGGACCCGACCAACATCAACACGACGTATAAGATCGCCTACACGGTGACGCCCAACCTCAAGATTCGGGTGGGGGGTCTTTTCCAGAGGGCCGAGGGGTTCAACACGGGGCCGGATGAGGGGGGCCTTCTCAACCTGAGGAACAACGGGAAGAACCTGTTTCTGGTGGACCCGGCCTCAGCGGGCAAGCGCATCGACAGCGAGCGGCTGGCGTATATCAGCCTGACGCACTCCCTGTCTCCCAAGACGTTCTACGAGCTGAAGCTGTCCTATTCGCAGTCTGTGCGGGACACGTCGAATTTGCGGGCCAACAACGTCACGCTGGACCCGATCAAGGACCGGGGGGGCTACTACATCCTGTATCGCCCGTCGGCCAACTGGGAGCTGCGCGACCAGAAGCGTTACATCGCCAAGTTCGACTTCTCCAACCAGATGACCAAGGGGCACTTCCTCAAGACCGGGTTCGAGTTCACGCAGTATGATTCCTGGTGGGTCAGCTACGCCTCCTCCGGTCTGGGCAACCGGTCGATTCGGTGGTTCAGCAAGAACTACGACTCCATTTCGCTGTTCCCCGGCCAGGGCAACCAGGGGGTGACGCCCCGGCAGCTGGGGGTCTATGCGCAGGACAAGATGGAGTTTCAGGGGATGATCCTGAATGCGGGCGTCCGGTTCGACATCTTCGACCAGGGGGTCCGGGTCAAGGACTCCAACGTCTACTTCGGGGCGCCGATGTATGGGAGCATGACGCGCATGCGCGACATGCCGGAGATCAAGGGACCCACCAAACACGCCTGGAGTCCGCGTTTTGGGGTGTCTCACCCGATCACGGCCAACTCCCTGGTGCGGTTCTTCTACGGCAAGTTCTACCAGTTGCCCACCTTCCAGCATTTGTACGGGTATCGCTGGATCAGCCAGAGTTCCACGGACCGAGACCTGAACAAGAACGGGCGGATCGACCCGGCGGAGAAGTG
>Ga0114945_10002141_pt1 | contig 11753 bp, 6 predicted proteins | sample OV2TP3_FD_87194 | JGI IMG/M metagenome (GOLD analysis project Ga0114945, IMG submission 87194) | Hot spring microbial communities from Beatty, Nevada to study Microbial Dark Matter (Phase II) - OV2 TP3 | ecosystem: Environmental > Aquatic > Thermal springs > Hot (42-90C) | place: USA: Beatty... | reverse complement strand
TGGATAAAGATTAAAAGCTTTTTACCAGGCGGTGGTGGGTTTGCACCGGTGTACTCATCAGGAGGCCTATGTCTTAACGGTTCCTTAAATTACGATGTGACTGGGAGCTCAATAAAGATATGCTACAAGCCTTCTGGACTAGTAATACTGACAATTCCCACCTCGCCAACAAAGTTTGACCAATGGAATCATTTTGCAATTGTGAAGGAGACAAGTCCGGACAGGTTTGTTGTGTATAAAAATGGAGAGTTGGTTGGGAGTACCCCTTTTAGTTCATTTACCATAAGTGACCAAACTCCAAGAATTGGAGCAAATGATGAAAGTGGAAAGCTAAATGACTTTCTCGATGGATTTCTTGACGAAGTTGCTATCTACAACCAACCCCTCACCATCTCCTTGATCCAACACCTCTATGCCCAAGGTTTAATCAAGCGGGCGGTGGCTTTTAGATACTGAACTTCAATTTACCCAAAACCATCACAAATTTTTCAATTCATCAATTTGTGAGGGTTTAGGGCGGTTATTATTATGGGGTTTAAACTGGCTGCTTTGCTATTCAGTTGAGGTTTTGCCAGCTCCAGGGGCGATAATGAGACAGTAACTTTAAGATAGACTGTAGATGATAGAAAATAGAAAGTAGATTTTGAAAGTAGAAGTTAGAAATTTGAAATACTCTATTTTCCACCTTCTATCGTCATATTCCCTGGTGGTGTTTGACCTGCGAGGACTAAATTCCCCTAGAAATCTTTCGCAAAATTTGGTAAAATTATAAAGATGGCAATTGATAATTCTTCTGATTATTCTGCAAAACAAATCCAAGTTTTAGAAGGCCTAGAGCCGGTGCGAAAAAGGCCTGGAATGTACATTGGATCTACCGACATAATGGGACTCCATGAATCTCTAAGGGAAATTATAGACAATGCTGTGGATGAGGCTTTAGCTGGATTTGCCAAAAATATTTGGATAACTCTTAACGATAGTGGCAGCACCACTGTAGTTGACGATGGCCGAGGAATTCCAGTGGATATAATGCCTAAATACAAAAAGAGTGCCCTTGAGATAGTTATGACCAAACTTCACGCAGGTGGCAAATTCGGAGGCTCTGCCTATAAAATATCTGGAGGCTTGCATGGTGTAGGATCATCTGTTGTAAACGCTCTTTCTTCTAAGATGATAGTTGAGGTCAAAAGAAATGGAAAAATATATTCCCAAGAATACGAAAGGGGAGTGCCAACCACAGAGGTACGACCTGTTTCCTCAACAAGTTTTAACACACCAAATTCTAACTTAAAAATTGAATCTGGAACTGTTGTAACTTTTTATCCAGATACTAGAGTCTTTTCTAACACTACTTTTGACTTTGACATGATAAAAAAAGCCATTAGAGAAAGAGCTTATCTTGTACCCAAGCTATATTTCCATCTATACGACAAAAGACCCGCCCCCCTGGCAGGCGGGAAGGGGAAAGAAAAAGAAGTTAATTATTATTTCGAAGGCGGCATAACTTCTCTTGTTGCCAAACTCAACGAAAACAAAGACCCAATACACAATGTAATATTTATCAAAAAACCAGAAGGGCAAGTAGAAGTAGAAATAGCTCTCCAGTATAACAATGGCTATTCGGAAAATGTAGAAAGTTATGTTAATGTAATAAATACTGTAAACGGCGGCACTCACTTGACAGGCTTTAGAATGGCTTTGACTCGCGCTATTAATGACTACGGCAAAAAAATCGGAAGCTTCAAAAACGATGAGGATTCAATAACAGGAGACGATACAAAAGAAGGACTAACAGCTGTAATCTTTGTCAAAATGCCCCAAGACAAAATTCAATTTGAGGGTCAGACAAAAGGAAAACTTGGCAATGCAGAAATACAGCCAATTGTTCAACAAATCGTAAAAGAAGGTTTGGCAACTTACTTTGAGGAAAACCCCTCTGATGCAAGAAAGATTTTAGAAAAAGTCTATTTGGCAGCCAAAGCTCGTCTTGCTGCAAAAGCAGCCAAAGAAGCAATACTTCGAAAAGGAGCCTTGGAGGGATCAACGCTTCCCGGAAAACTTGCGGATTGCCAAGAAAAAAATCCAGAGATTTCCGAGCTTTATATAGTAGAAGGAGACTCGGCAGGTGGATCGGCCAAACAAGGAAGAGATAGAAAATTCCAGGCAATTTTGCCAATCGGAGGAAAAATTCTAAATACAGAAAGAGCGCGACTTGACAAAATAATCGAGCATGAAGAGTTGAAAAACCTTATTATTGCTTTGGGAATGGGAATAGGAGAAAGTGTTAGATTTGACAAACTCCGATACCATAGAATTATTATAATGACCGATGCCGATGTTGACGGAGAACATATAGAAACGCTTGTGTTAACTTTCTTCTACCGGCACATACCAGAAATAATAAAGCAAGGTTATCTGTATATCGCCCAACCTCCGCTTTATAAAATTCAAGCGGGCAAAGAGATAAAATATGCATATTCAGATGAAGAGAAAGATTCAACTATCAAAATTTTAAATGGACAAAAGAGAAATGTAATTAATATCCAGCGCTACAAAGGTCTTGGAGAAATGAATCCAGAACAGCTATGGGAAACGACAATGAATCCAACTAATAGGATTTTAAAGCAGGTAACAATAGAGGATGCAGAAGAAGCAGATGCAGTCTTTACCATGCTCATGGGCGACGAAGTCCCCCCCCGAAAACACTTTATCCAGTCTAATGCGAAGCAGGCACAGCTAGACGTATAATAAGACTAATTGTTATATTGCTTTATTGTTTCATTGCTATCGAAAATTTACTTTGACCAATTAACAATTTAGCAATTTAACAATGTAACAATCGAGTAAATTATGGGCAATGTTACAGAACGAGAGCAACCAAAGTTAGGAGAACGCACTTAAGTTGCTTGCAAAATACTTTTGTGGTCTTCAAAAATCAACTTAATAACCTCGATACATCCAAGTCTACCCATAAGAGCAGGAATATCTTCTCTCTCCAAAAACCCAACAGGAATTTTTTGTTCCCAACTTCCTACTTTGATGGGTAAATTTTTATACTGGTATACCACCTCTACCCCTCCTATCCCTACAGTTTTTTCTTCCTCGCACTCCTCCAAACGAATTCCCAAAACCGCTGCATATCTTTTGGGTAAAAGAGAGTAATCAGCGCCACTGTCAATTATCATTTCGATTGGTTGCCATTTTTTTCTTATTTTTGAAAACGCTGAAACAAATGCGTATGGTCGATAAATTATTCACAACTTAGTGCTTCCAATGTAAGCAAATGGGAACGAGGCTATTTGAAACATATAAGAATATAAGAAACATCTGTCCGAGGCACGAAAACAATGGTCGGAGATTTGCCATACTGTTTTTCCAATCGTTCAACATCTTTTACGCCAGCTTCTCCTTTTTTTAAAGGGACGACTTCATCGGCAATAACTAACACATGTTTGCCGGCAAACTTTTTTGCCTTTGGATGCTTACCGGAAAGCAAAAGATGTAATGTTTTTTCGTAAGATTTATTTTGCATATATGCATGCTAGCAAAAACGTAAGCTAAAATCAATGGATAAACAACTCCTGCTCGAGCGGCTTCTTGTGATGCGTCTGGTGTGATTAAACATTTAACTTCAGCTTGACACTTTTCGCTTTGCACTTTACGCTACATTTTTGTATAATATCTTTGTAGTTATGGATTTATCTTTTATTGTAAACAACGCTATTGCATTTAGCGTTACAGTAGGCCTCTTGTCTGTTGCTTATAGCATTTTGCTTACCCTAAATGTTTTATCAAAACCCCGCGGCGATAAAAAAATGAACGATATTGCCGATGCGATTGCCGAGGGAGCAATTGCCTATATGAAAAGGCAATATATGGCTATTGCAACAATTGGTGCTCTAATTTTTGTTCTTATGTTCTTTGCGTTTAATCCTATTACGGCAATAGGGTTTTTGATTGGCGGTATCTTCTCGGCAATTTCTGGGATAGTTGGCATGAGTATAGCTATAAGAAGCAACGTTAGAACAACCCAAGCTGCAAAAAAAGGGCTATCCTTTGCATTCGACGTTGCGTTTAAAGGAGGAGCAATCACTGGATTTATGGTTGCTGGTCTTGCTCTATTGTCTGTAGCCGGCTTCTATCTTGTCTTAGGAAATATTGGAATAAGTAATCTTCAACCATTGATAGCATTAGGTTTTGGAGGATCGCTTATTTCTGTTTTTGCAAGACTAGGGGGCGGAATATACACCAAAAGCGCGGATGTTGGCACAGATATGGTGGGAAAAATAGAAAAAGGAATTCCAGAGGATGACCCCAGAAACCCAGGTGTTATAGCCGATTTAGTAGGGGATAACGTAGGCGATGACGCAGGCATGGCTGCTGATTTATTTGAAACTTACGTTATTACGACAGTTGCGGCAATGATATTAGGAAACCTGTTATTCAAAGGAAACCAAGAGGTTTTATCTTATCCACTGCTAATTGGCGCAGTTTCGATTATCGCATCTATTGTTGCAACAGGTTTTACCAAACTTAAAGGCAAAAGCATCATGGACCCTCTTTATCAAGGGTTGGGAATCGCAATAATTATATCTCTTATTGGATTTAATACTTTTACCAATTTGCTTTTCCCAAATGGCATAAATGGAATCTCTTCTACAAATTTATTTTACTCATCAATTATTGGCCTGATTATTACTATCGGCATGGTAATAATCACAGAATACTTTACTTCTAAAAAGTTCTCTCCTGTAAAAACAATTGCCAACGCCTCAACAACAGGACACGGCACTAATGTTATCGCGGGTCTTGCAGTATCAATGAAATCAACGCTGGCTCCAATTTTGTTGATATCGGCAGGTATTTTGATTGCTTATACTCTAGCCGGTCTTTACGGGATAGCTATTGCCGCAACCAGCATGCTTTCCTTAACTGGCATTATCGTAGCTATTGATGCTTTTGGACCAATTACAGACAACGCTGGCGGAATCGCCGAGATGGCACGACTTGATAAAAAAGTTCGAGACGTCACTGACCCCCTAGATGCAGTTGGGAATACCACAAAAGCAATCACAAAAGCTTATGCAATCGGCTCTGCCGGACTTGCAGCGTTGGTCCTTTTTGCAAGCTATACTCAAGAACTAACTGCAAGCAGGGCAGAACCAATCGCGTTTTCTCTATCGGATCCAAGCGTTATCATTGGTTTGTTTATTGGAGGAGCGCTTCCATATTTCTTTGGCGCCCTAGCAATGGAAGCAGTTGGCAAAGCAAGTGTTGCAGTTGTTAATGAGGTAAGGAGACAGTTTAAAGAAATTAAGGGTCTTATGAAAGGTACAGCGAAACCAGAGTATGGAAAAGCAGTTGACATTGTTACAAAAGCTTCGATAAAACAAATGCTTGTGCCTGCGCTAATCCCAGTTGTTGCGCCAATGTTGGTTGGATTTATCTTGGGCCCAAAAGCGCTTGGGGGGTTATTGGTAGGAAGCATTATCACCGGTCTTTTTGTCGCAATCTCAATGACCACAGGTGGAGCCGCTTGGGACAATACCAAAAAATACATAGAGGAGGGAAATTTAGGGGGTAAAGGAAGCTTTGCTCATCAGGCAGCAGTTACAGGAGACACAGTTGGTGATCCCTACAAAGACACAGCAGGACCGGCAATTAATCCGATGATAAAAGTATTGAATATTGTGGCGCTTTTGATTGCTTCGTTCTTAATTTAAAATACTCTGTCATCCTGAATTTATTTCACCACGTCTAACGTGGTTTCAGGATCTCCTTCTTGATGAAACGAGATGCCGAAAACTTGTTTGGCATGACAAGAAAAAAGTATGGCTGATATAGGTAAACTTCAAAAAACAGAAATAACCTCCGAGATGAAGCGGGCGTATCTTGACTACGCCATGTCTGTTATTGTCGCAAGGGCGCTTCCAGATGTTCGAGATGGATTAAAACCAGTACACAGACGCATTCTTTATGCCATGCACGAGATGGGCCTAACCCATTCTACAAAATATGCAAAAAGCGCCAAAATAGTCGGAGAGGTGATGGGAAAATATCATCCTCATGGTGATTTACCAATCTATGACGCGCTTGTAAGGCTTGCTCAAGAATTCTCCATGCGCTACCCTTTAGTCGATGGGCAAGGAAATTTTGGGTCTATGGATGGAGACCCACCAGCGGCAATGAGGTATACGGAGGCTCGTTTGGCAAGTATAACCTCCGAAATGCTTTATGATTTAGACAAAGAAACAGTGGATTATACATCTAATTTCGATGCCTCTCTTAAAGAACCAGTATTCCTTCCCGCCAAGCTACCCAACCTTTTACTTATGGGTTCTGAAGGAATCGCAGTTGGTATGGCAACCAAGATTCCGCCGCACAACATGGAAGAAGTTATTGATGCGATTGTGTTTATGATAGGGAAGATGCATGTAGAAAGTGTAGAAGGCGCAGAGAAAGTAGAAAAGGTAGGAAACGGAGAAGTTAAACCCTCGTCTACTTTTTCTACTACATATAGTTTCTCTACTTTTACAAGCGACGTTACAGTCGACGAGCTCCTGCAATTCATAAAAGGCCCAGACTTTCCAACAGCAGGCGCCATATATGATATTAACGAAATAAAAAGCCTATATACAACAGGAAAGGGGCGGATTATAATCCGCGGAAAAGCAGAAATCGAAGACATAGGCAACGGAAAATCTGCAGTTATTATCACAGAGCTTCCCTACCAAGTAAACAAAGCCCTTTTTGTCACAAGAATTGCAGAGCTGGCAAAGAAGAAAAAAATAGAAGGCATTACAGATCTTCGCGACGAATCAGACAGACATGGCACAAGAATTGTGGTTGAACTAAAACGAGACATAACGCCCAAAAAAGTCTTAAACAATCTTTTTAAGCACACAAGCCTTCAGACAACTTTTCCCGCAAACATAGTTGCTCTGGTTTACGGCACGCCCCAAACTCTAAATCTAAAAACGATCTTGGAAGAATATGTAAAACACCGATATTTAGTGGTTAAGAAGCGATCCATGTTTGAGCTAAAACAATCCAAGTCACGCCTTCACATCTTGGAAGGACTAAAAATAGCTGTACAAAATATAGAAGCTGTAATCAAAACCATAAGAAACTCCAGAACCCAGGAAGAAGCCAAAACAAATCTTATAGAAGAGTTTAAGTTGACAGAGATTCAAGCGGTCGCGATTCTGGATACGCAGCTTCGGCGCCTCGCAGCTCTAGAGCGGCAAAAAATAGAAGACGAGTATCAAATGGTCAAAGAAACCATTGCGTATCTTAAGGATCTCCTTATGCATCCCAACAAAATTCTTATTGTTATCAAAAACGAACTAAGTGTTCTTAAAGAAAAATATAAAGATCCTCGTAGAACCCGAGTCTTTAAGGGAAAAGTTGGCGAGTTTTCCGAAGAAGATCTTATTGCCAACACGCCTACAGTAATCACTCTTACAAATACAGGATACATAAAACGCCAAAGCCTCAACAGCTTTAGAGTCCAACACAGGGGAGGAAAGGGTGTTCGGGGGATGACGACCAAAGAAAAAGACGGAATATTGAATATTAGATATGCTCAAGCTCACGACAACATACTATTCTTCACCAACAAAGGAAAAGTATATCAATTAAGGGTATTTGAAATAGCAGAATCACAAAGAACAAGCAAGGGAACAGCAATAGTCAATCTTATTAATATAGAACAGAATGAAAGGGTGGAATCTTTTATTACATACAAAACAGGATCAAGTGCTCGGCACGTTTTTCTAACCACCAAAAACGGCACTGTAAAAAAGACTGCTGTGTCGGAATTTGAAAATATAAGAAGAAACGGAATAATTGCCATAAAACTAGATACTGGTTCGCCTCGCAGCGAAGCGGGCGATGAGCTTGCGTGGAGCAATCTAACAGATAATAACCAAGATGTAATACTTGCAACTCGTAGTGGCAAAGCAATAAGATTCTCGGAAAAATCTATTAGACCTTTGGGTAGAAGCACCATGGGGGTAAGAGGCATAAAATTAGATGCAAGCGATAAGGTTATTAGCATGGACGTTATAGACAAAAACGACAAAGCAGATCTTCTAACGATTATGGAAAACGGTCTTGGCAAAAAAACTTCGGTTGATCAATTTAGGGGGCAGCGTAGGGGAGGAAAGGGTGTAAAAGTAGCAAAAGTGACGTTAAAAACAGGAAAAGTTGCTTTTGCCCAAGTGATTCCTTTTAACTGCAAAGAAATAATTATTACCTCTGTTAGGGGTCAGGTAGTAAAACTTTCAGCTTCCGATATTCCAAGACGCTCAAGAAATACTCAAGGAACCATCCTTATGCGTTTCTCCGATAAAACTGACAAAGTCGTATCAGCAACATGTATAGAGGAATAATAAGGATACTCCTTACATAAGGAGTATCCTTGAAATAGGAGTATCCTAGGAACAAATGATGAGAATCGATGGAAAAGAAATCGCAAACAAAATTCTTCTAGAGCTTAAAAATCGCGTTGAAACGCTTAAAGAAAAATTGTTCCCTGCCGACAGAAACGGCATCGCTCCCCACCTAGCAATTATTTTAGTGGATAAAAATCCCGCGTCACTTGCCTATGTAAATCAAAAAAAACTTAAAGGAAAAATCATTGGCGCAAAGATAACCGTTAAGCGAATCTCGCAAAACATTACTCAAGCTAAACTTCTAAAAACAATCAAACAATTGAACAATGATAGCAATATCCACGGCATTATAGTCCAGCGACCACTTCCACCCAGTATTAATACAAATGAAATCTCTTTAGCAATTAATCTTAACAAAGACGTTGATGGTTTTCATCCAAATTCCAAATTCCAACCCCCAATTACTCTGGCGATTTTGAGGATTTTAGAGGAAGTTTATTGGAAAAAATCCGAAGCACGAAATCCGAAGCACGAAACAAATTCGAATGCTCAAAATACAAATTTTCAAAACAAGTTTTTGTCATTTGGTCATTTGAATTTTGATATTGTTTCGAGTTTCGATATTCGATATTCGAATTTTGTAAGTTGGCTAAGCTCCCAAAAAATTGTCATCATCGGCAAAGGCGAGACAGGCGGCAGACCTATTATTGATATACTTAGAAAAATGGGTGTTCAACCAATAGTAATTGACAGCAAAACTAAAAATCCACAAAAACTGACAAAAAAAGCAGATATTATCATATCCGCTGTCGGCAAAGAGAATGTTGTAAGTAAAGAAATGCTAAAAAAAGGAGTCATTCTTATAGGGGTTGGCTTGTACAAAGGGAGAAGCGGAAAAATGCAAGGAGATTACGATGAAGAAAAAATCAAAAACATTGCTTCTTTTTACACCCCAACCCCAGGGGGAGTAGGCCCAATCAACGTCGCAATGCTTTTGCAAAATTTAGTATCAGCAACGGAGACTCTCTCTAAACTCGTTAAACTATAAAATCCTAAGGGGTAGAATGGCTAAATTAAGCTCCCCGCAGCAAGCTGCAACGTATCAAAGCAAATTCCTCGCGCCGCCGGCATAGCCTTTGCGACGCACGGCCGAAGCCAAACCCCCTTCGCCAATGTCTCGTACCGTCTGGTACAGGAAAGGCTACTATCACTTTTCTCCCACAAGAACTGGTTCTTTGTATCCTTCTATTCTTACTACAATATAAGGATTATCTGTTATTCGCTCAATTTTGGGCAATAAACCTCGTGATGACGACCTATTCCACCCTGCTGTTGTTCTATTAAGCGCCTGGATTACATTTTTGTCAAAATCACTTAGAATACCGGTTGTATTAAGAAACGTTTGAACATGCCCGTGCAATACAAGATTATTTAAAAACAAATGCTCCTTGCTTCCAATAAATCTGTTCTCCATTCCTTCGATCACAAGCTCTCCATTCTTCCCAAGCGCGCCTGTAAGCCCTATCTGAAAAGTCTTGTCTTCAAAATCTGCCAAAACAAACTCTTTCCCCAAAACAAAAACGGCTTTGTCTCCTTTTAGGTATAAAGCTTCAATGCCCATTTCTTTTGCTTCTCTAAAATGCCTATCAGAAAGATTAAGATTGCAAAGGTAAAGAAACTCTTTTGAATTTTTAGGGTTCCACTTGTTAACTAACTTTGTGTACTCGTCTAGCAAATTATTTTCGTTGGGAGCCTTATTTTTCTCAAATATTCTCAATATTAGGTTACCAATCTCATTGTTTTCTACCAAAGCCACCTCTTTTAAAAAGGGCATACTCAATATTTTCTGTGCTTGAATCTTGTTCTTCTCTTCTTGCACTTTCTCCACCTTTGTCTCTGCTAATTGATCTTTTTCAAAAAGTTCTTCTTTCTCTTTGCCTTTATAAGAAAGGTAAATAGAAAATGCATTCTCTAGTTTTGTTTCTTGATCGGTAAAACGAAGCCTACCATCAGGTGTTATCCAAATCCTTTCAGATTGTTTGTTCAAAAAAATGTCTTTTGCTCTCTGGGGCAGACCATCTGATTGACCAACAGCCTCGTCTATAAGATCCCCAAATTTAGGATTGCTTGCTTTAATGGCAGTTAGCGAGACAAACCAGGGGGCAACAATATCTTTTTCAGAAACAGCCATCCTTTCAATCTCTGCTGCCAACTCTTTAAAGCCAGCCTTGTCATTTCTTTTCGCAAGTTCTCCTATCAACGAGATAGCAACCGTTGGCAGATATTTTCTTGGAACAGAAAAGCTTGGAAGCTCAAGGTTTGACTCTAATTCGAGATCTCTAAAGTATGATAAATCGATGCTGTGTTGCTGCCGATCAAAAAATTCTGGCCACTTCCACTTTAGAAGCAAGGCTATTCCCTTTGAGTCCAGAGATAAATTTACCCTTTCCCTAGAATTCAATTTTTTTTTAGAAAAATCAACAAGAGATCTATCCAATGTAACTATCAAATGCCATTCCAGATATCCTGAAATGATTCTTGGTAACAGATATAGTATCTCTTGTATCTGAGTTTCTTCCCATCCATGCATTAATCTTCTCCACCCGTCTTGAATTTCTTTAACTAAACCTGTTTTTAAAACATCCTCCTCTTCTTCTATGGCGATTAAATGTCCATCAATCACTCTATCTTTATACATATGGATATGATTTTTATCTGTTCCTCGAAAAGGATTGCCGAACGAATCCAGTAGATCTGTCCACGTCATTGCGTCAACCAAACGGACATACCAAGACAAATCCTTCATCTCAAAACCTGCTAATTTCTCTTTCAATTTGTTAACTTGCGCTTCAACAGCTTTATAATATCTATTGGCTTCCCGATATTTTGTATCTCCATCAATTTTTGAATGTAAAGCGATTACCGGTCGAAGACTAATTCCAAAGCCCAACTTTATTCCCCACTCTATAGGCGTTTGGTCACCAAGCAATGATTTATCTAAAGATAAACTGTGCATGTCGTCGGCTAAAATCGAATACGCTCTTTCGCTTTTTTCTACCGGATCTGTACTTAGTGTGGCCATTATTGGAAGAAAGTCTTTTTTTATTCTCCGCTTATACCAAATCGGGTCTTTAAAACGAGAAGAAAAATTAATGACATTAGCAATCGTCTCGCCACTAACAAATTTTTTTACTCCAGAAATTAATTCTTCTCCCGACAATAGCCTAATTCCTGGCATCAATTCAAGTTCCAGGGTTTTTCTCCTGGGAGAAATTCCGATTTCTATTCCTTCTCTTTCCATTATGGGTATCGATCCTAGCACATAGAAAATGTTGACGCAATAATCTGTCCTGGTTG
>Ga0114945_10002139_pt1 | contig 11755 bp, 12 predicted proteins | sample OV2TP3_FD_87194 | JGI IMG/M metagenome (GOLD analysis project Ga0114945, IMG submission 87194) | Hot spring microbial communities from Beatty, Nevada to study Microbial Dark Matter (Phase II) - OV2 TP3 | ecosystem: Environmental > Aquatic > Thermal springs > Hot (42-90C) | place: USA: Beatty... | reverse complement strand
GGGTGGGGCGGGAGAACACGGACGAGCGGCTGAAGCTTGCGCTGCGCGTGGCGGGCTCGCTGCGCCGCACCGCGCCGAGGATCGCGCGGCGCCTCACCGAGATGAACGTGTCAAATCCCGCCGAGATCCGGTTCCTCCTCGATGGGGCGACCGAGGTGCGCTGCGGGTCGGAGACCGAATTGAGCGCCCACCTGGAGCGGCTGCAGGCGGCGTTGCGGGTGATCGCCCGCCATCCCGTCGACGTCGGCTACATCGACGTGCGGTTTCAGGAGCCGGTGATCCATCCTCGGACCTGATGCCGGCTCGGCCGCTCATCGCGCTCGACATCGGCTCCACGAAGGTCGCCTGCGCCATCGGCCTGCCGCATGAGCAGGCGCCCGGCTTTGAGCTCCTCGGCACGGGCCTCGTCCCGTACCCCGCGCTCTCCGAGGTCTGGCTGGGCGATCCGCTGCTCGTCAGCCGGACGATCGAGCAGGCGCTGGAGGCGACCGCGGTGCAGGCGGAGATGGACCGCGCGCTCGTGACGGCGAGCCACCCCGAGCTGGCGAGCGAGCGGGTGCGCGTGTCGGTGGCGCTGGGCGATGAGCCGGTCCCGGTGCGGGCGCAGGACCTCGAGCGCCTGCACACGAGCGCCCTCCATCAGGTGCTGGGGGTCGACCGCGACCCGCTCCTCATCGAGCGGCTCGGCTGCGACGGGAACGGCTTCGCCGGCGTGCGCGACCCGCGGGGGCTGTCCGCGACCCGCTTGGCGGGGACCGTGCACGTCATCACCGTCCCGACGGCGGCCCGCCGCACGCTCATCCAGGCGGTGGAGTCCGCGGGCCTTGAGGTCTCCCGGATCACCTACACGCTCCCGTCGGCGCTGGCCGGCCTGGCGGATGACGGGCTGCGGCACCAGCGCGTCGTCGTCATCGACGTCGGGGGCCTGTCGACCGACCTCGGGCTGTTCGTCGAGGGTGTGTTGCACGATGCCCACATCCTCCCCTGGGGCGGGATGAAGCTCACCTGCGCCATCGCGAATGAGCTGAGGGTGACGATGGAGCAGGCCGTGGCCTTGAGCCTGGAAGGTGCGGCCTGCCGCAAGCCGGCGGTGCGCGCCCTCGTCGGGCAGCACTGGGGACAGCTTGCGCCGGCGCTCGAGCCGCTCCTCCGGCAGGGCCCGCGTCCGGACACCGTCGTCGTGACCGGACGGGGGGCGCTGCTCGATGGCTTTGCCGAGTGGGTGGAGCGCTCCACCGGCGTCCCCACGTCGGTAGGCCGCAGCGCGCGCATGGCCCAGGCGGCGGACCTCGGACGCCAGGTGGGGGTGACCGCCGCCATCGGCCTCCTCGAGCTGGCGACCCAGGGTGATGGGCGGGCCGCACTCCGGTCCACGCATCTCTTCACCCGGTTGATCGACCGCACCCGCACCATCCTCACCGAGTACTTCTAGAAGTGCCAGGCACTTTTGGGGAAGTGCCTGGCACTTTTTGTGTCGCTGTGTTAGAGTACCCTGCGTGTCTTCTCTCGACGGATTGCGAGACCGGTTGGACCTTGTGCGGCGGCGGATTGAGGCGGCGGCTCGTCGCTGCGGCCGTCCCGAGACGGCGGTGACGCTGGTCGGGGTCACGAAGGGGGTTTCCGCCGAGGTGATCCGGGAGGCGGTGCGGCTCGGCCTGGCCGACGTGGGGGAAAACCGCGTCCAGGAGGCCCGCGCAAAACGCGCGGCGCTTGGCGCCCGACAGGACCTCCAGGGTCCGGGCCGCCAGCCGGTGCGCTGGCATCTCATCGGCCATCTGCAGCGCAACAAGGCCAAGCTGGCCCTGGAACTGTTCGACGTCATCCACTCGGTGGATTCCTGGGCGCTCATCGAGACGCTCAGCCGCCTGGCCACGACGCGCCCTCAGCCGCTTGAGGTGCTCATCCAGGTGAACGTCTCGGGCGAGCCCGCCAAGTTCGGCTGCCTGCCGGAGGACACCGCGGGCCTCGCCCGGGCGGTCCAACGGTCCGCGGGGTTGACGCTGCGAGGCTTCATGACCATGGCGCCCTTTTGCGAGAACCCGGAAGACGCCCGGCCGCACTTCCGCCGGCTGCGCCAGCTCCGCGACGAGGTGCTCACCGCGTGCGGCCTGCCGCCCGCCGCGGGCCAGTTGTCCATGGGGATGTCTCAGGACTTCGAGGTCGCGATTGAGGAGGGGGCGGACCTCGTCCGGATCGGCACCGCCATGTTTGGGCCGAGGGGATGACTAGGGCTCGCGCGCTCCGCGGGGTGCGCATCGGCATCATCGGCACCGGCACGATGGGGCAGGCGCTGCTCAGGGGGCTGCTCGCCCAGGGCATCCCACGGCGCGCGCTGCGGGCGGCCGACGCGAACCCCCGGACGCGGGGGCTGGTCGCGCGCCGCTTCCGCCTGCCGGTGGCGGCGGACGGCGTCGCCGTCGCGCGCCGCTCGGACCTCGTCATCCTCGCGGTGAAGCCGCAGCAGTTTCCGGAGGTCGTGCCGCCGCTCGCGCGGCACCTGACGCGCCCCAGCGTCGGCGGGGCGCGCCGCCCGCTCGTCGTGACCATCGCCGCCGGCATCACGCTGCGCTGGCTGCAGTCGCGCCTGCCTGGCGTGCCGCTCATCCGCGTCATGCCCAACCTGCCGGCGACGGTCGGCTGCGGGTTCGCGGCGCTGGCGGCCGGCCGGACCGCGACGCGGCGCCACCGGGCCATGGCCCGCGCGCTCTTCGGCGCGGTGGGCGCGGTCGTGGAGCTGCCGGAGCGGCTGCTGGATGCGGTCACGGCGGTGAGCGGCTCGGGCCCCGCCTACGTCTTTTATCTCGCCCACATTTGGGAGGAGGCCGCGCGGGGGCTTGGGTTGCCTCCGGCCGTGGCCGCCGAGGCGGTCCGGCGGACGCTGGAGGGAAGCGTGCGGCTCTTGCTGGCATCCGGCGAACCGGCCCGTGCGCTCATCGCCAAGGTCGCGTCCAAAGGCGGCACGACGGAGGCGGCGCTGAAGGTTCTGGCAAGGCGGCGCGTTTCGGCGCAGTTTGCCCAGGCGCTCCGGGCCGCCGCCCGCCGCGCCCGCGAGCTGAGTGGCCGGTATCAGATACCAATCTAGACTTGGTATCAGATACCGTTATCCGATTGGTATCTGATACGAAGGGGGAGGCGATGTTCGTCCTGGGAAACTTCCTGAGCGCGGTCGCGCTGATTCTTGACCGGCTCCTGCAGATCTACAGCTTCGTCGTCCTGGTCGCGGTGCTCATCTCCTGGGTCAACCCGGATCCGTACAACCCGATCATCCGGTTCCTGCGCTCGGCGACCGAGCCGGTCTTCGCGTGGGTGCGGCGCCGCCTGCCGTTCACGATGGTGGGGATGATGGACCTCTCGCCCATCGTCGTCTTCTTCGGCATCTGGTTCACGCGGCTCTTCCTCGTTAACTCGCTCATCGACATCGCTGCTCGGATCCGCTGACGTCCCCGCATGGATTATAAATCGACGCTCAACCTCCCGAAGACCAGCTTCCCGATGAAGGCGGAGCTGCCCAAGCGGGAACCGGAGACGCTCGCGCGGTGGCAGGCGATGGACCTCTACGGCCAAATCCGCAAGGCGCGCGCCGGCGCCCCACGCTTCGTCCTCCACGACGGGCCGCCCTACGCCAACGGCGACATCCACATCGGCCACGCGCTCAACAAAATCCTCAAGGACCTCATCGTCCGCTACAAGACCCTGCGGGGCTTCGACGCCCCCTACGTGCCGGGCTGGGACTGCCACGGGATGCCCATCGAGCACCAGCTCTTCAAAGAGCTGGGCCAGACGAAGCACGAGATCGCGCAGGGCGATTTCCGGCAGCAGGCCCGGGCGTACGCCGAGCGGTACGTCGACATCCAGCGGGAACAGTTCAAGCGGCTCGGCGTGCTGGGCGACTGGGACCGTCCCTACCTGACGATGGCGCCGGACTATGAGCTGGCCATCCTCCGCGTCTTCCGGGAGCTGGTGCAGGCCGGCTACATCTATCGGGGCAAGAAGCCGGTCTACTGGTGCGCAAGCTGCGAGACCGCGCTGGCCGAGGCCGAGGTCGAGTACGCGGACCGGCAAGATACCTCCATCTATGTGAAATTTCCCGTGAGCACCCCCCCGAAAGCGCGTCCGGAGCTGTTCAAGCAGCCGGTGGCCGTCGTGGTTTGGACCACGACGCCGTGGACCCTGCCTGCCAACGTCGCACTGTGCTTCCATCCCCATGCGGAGTACGTACTACTCGAAGGTCCCCCACACTTACTGGTTGCCTCTGAGTTAGCAGAACGATTCACGGCGCTGCTAAATACCGTCAATGTCAGACGGGTTGGTCACATCATGGGGAAGGAACTAGAGGGGCTACGCTGCCGGACGCCGTTTGGAGGTCGTGAATCGGTTGCCGTCATGGATGAAGGTGTTTCCCTTACCGAAGGGACTGGCGTTGTACATATCGCCCCCGGTCATGGCCACGAGGACTACCTGATTGGTCAGCGTTATGGCCTTCCAACCTTGTCGCCAGTGGACCACCAGGGACGATTTATGAAAGATGTGCCCCAATATGAGGGGCAATCCGTCTTTGAAGCCAGCCCCAAAATCATTTCAGATCTGCAATCTCCAAGTCATGGTCTGGTACTGCACCAGGAGATGCGCAGCCACTCCTATCCCCACTGCTGGCGGTGCAAGGAGCCGGTCATCTTCCGCGCCACACCGCAGTGGTTCCTCAGCGTCGAGCAGCAGGGCTTGCGCCGGCGGCTGCTCGAGGCCGCGCGCGACGTGACATGGATCCCGCCGGTCGGCGCCAACCGGATGGCGGGGATGCTGGAGAGCCGCCCGGACTGGTGCCTCTCCCGCCAGCGCTACTGGGGAACACCGATCCCGGTGCTGCACTGCGCGAAGTGCGACACGCCGCTTGACGACCCCGCCATCATCCAGCGCATCGAGCAGTTCCTCGCGGCACACGGCATCGAGCGCTGGTTCACCGCCTCGCCTGAGTAGCTGGCGCCCGGCGCGCGCTGTCCCTCGTGCGGCGGAGCGACGCTGCGCAAGGACCCCGACATCCTCGATGTGTGGTTCGACTCCGGTGTCAGCTACGAGGCGGTGCTGCGGCCGCGCGGCTGGGATCCGGCCCAGCTCTACCTGGAAGGGTCGGACCAGCACCGCGGGTGGTTCCAGGTATCGCTCATCCCCGCCGTGGCGTTGCGCGGGAAGCCGCCGTACGAGCAGGTGCTCACCCACGGCTTCGTCGTGGACGGCGAGGGGCGCAAGATGGCCAAGAGCCTTGGCAACGTCGTCGCCCCGCAGGAGGTTATGGAGCGCTACGGGGCCGACATCCTGCGCCTCTGGGTGGCGTCCTGCGACTACCGGGAGGACGTGCGGCTCTCCGAACCGATCCTCGCTCAGGTGGCTGAGTCGTACCGCAAGCTCCGGAACACCTTCCGCTACCTGCTGGCGAACCTCTATGACTTCAACCCGCGCACGGACCGGGTGGAGTCGTCACAGGCTCCGGAGCTGGACCGCTGGGCGCTCCATCGGGCCTGGGAGGTGTGGGAGGCGGCCACCGCCGCCTATGAGGCCTGCCAATTCCATGAGCTCGTGCGGGTCATCTACCAGTATTGCGTGGTGGACCTCTCCGCGTTCTACCTCGATGCGCTGAAGGACCGGCTCTACACCGAGCCGCCGGCCCTCGCCAGGCGCCGCTGTGCGCAGACGGCGTTGTATGATATACTAAACGCCCTCGTGAGGGCGCTGGCGCCGGTGTTGGTCGTCACGACCGATGAGGTGTGGCAGCTCATGCGGGGCGCCGGCTGGGTCCAGGAGCCGTCGGTGCACCTGGCGCGGTGGGATGTGGGGTTGGCGCGCCGGCTGGATGACGACGGCGAGCGCCGTTGGACGGCGTTCCTCTCGATGCGGGAGCTCGTCATGAAGGCGCTGGAGGAGACCCGCGGCCGGGGGATCATCGGCAGCCCCCTGGAGGCGCAGGTCACCCTTGCGGTGGGCGAGCCGGAGCTCCAGCAATGGTGCGAGGCGCACCACGAGACGCTGGCCGAGGCGTTCGTCGTGTCCGGCGTGGACGTCCGGCGCGATGGGACCCCGCCGGGCGGCGGCCCGGTCCGCGTGACGGTCGAGCGGGCGCCGGGGAAGAAGTGCCAGCGGTGCTGGAAGCACCTTGTCAGCGTGGGGACGGATGCGGCGCACCCGGAGCTGTGCGAGCGGTGCGCGCGCATCGTGATGGAGCAGACGAAGTGAAGGGAAACGGCATGGCGTTGACCAAAGAGCAGATCAAGCAGTTCCGGCAACTCCTGATCACCGAGCGGGCGAAGCTGGCGGATGAGATCAAGTCCATTGCGCGCGACGCCTCGACCAGCCCCCGCGAGGCCTCGGGGGACCTCTCCGCCTACACCGTCCACATGGCGGACATGGCGGCCGACACCTACGAGCGCGAGCTGTCGATGGACCTCGTCTCCAGCGAGCAGCAGATCCTCTACCAGATCGACGATGCGCTGAAGCGGCTCGACGACGGCTCGTACGGGATCTGCCAGCAGTGCAACAACCCCATCACGATGAGCCGCCTCAAGGCGGTGCCGTACGCGTCGCTGTGCATCAGCTGCCAGCGGACCAAAGAGCAAAAGAGCAAACGCTAACCGCTCCCCCCTTCCGCCCTCACCTCGGATGCGGCCCTGGCTGATCAGCGGGCTCACGCTGGCGGCCGACCAGCTCACGAAGTTCGTCGTGGCCGCCGCGTTCCATCCGGGGCAGAGCCTCCCCCTCCTCCCCGGCGTCCTCCACCTCACGTACATCCAGAACACCGGCGCGGCGTTCGGCCTCCTCAAGGGCTGGCAGCTCCTCTTCATCGGCCTCTCGTTCGCCGTCATCGTCTGGATCCTCCGCCAGTTCCTCGCCAAGCGCCCCCTCGCCGCGACGACCCTGTGGGCCTACGCCCTCATCCTCGGCGGGGCGGCCGGCAACCTCATCGACCGGCTGCGCTTCGGCTACGTGGTGGATTTCATCGACGTGCGGGTCTGGCCCGTCTTCAACCTCGGCGACTCGGCGATCACGATTGGGGTGGGTCTCCTCGTGTGGCGCGCGCTGCGGAAAAAAGGGAGCAACTCCCTTTTTGAAAAAGGGAGCAGCTCCCTTTTTTGATGCATCCGATCCTGTTCCAGGTTGGCCCGCTGACGCTCTATTCCTACGGCGCCATGATGGTCCTGGCGTTCGTGACGGCCACGTGGCTGGCCGCACGAGCTGCCCGCGGGCTGTCCCCCGCGCTGCGGGCCATTGCGGCCGAGCAGCTCCTGGATTTTTCCAGCCTGTCGCTGGTGGGCGGCCTGGTGGGCGCTCGCCTCCTCTTTGTGTCGCTGCACTGGGATGAGTTCTCGAGCGACCCGCTCGACATCCTGGCGGTGTGGCACGGGGGGCTGGTGTGGTACGGCGGGTTCCTGGGTGGCCTGCTCGCCGGCTCACTCTACGTCCGCGCGCAGCGGTTGGAGTTCCTGCGGGTGCTCGACCAGTTCATCCCGTTCCTGACGCTGGGCCACGCGATCGGGCGGGTCGGGTGCCTGTTGAACGGCTGCTGCTACGGCAAGCCGACGGACGCCTGGTGCGGCCTCGTGTTCCCCGGCCAGGACGTCGCGGTGTTTCCCACCCAGCTCCTCGAATCCCTGGGACTCCTGCTGTTGTTTCTTGTCCTCCGGGCGCTCCAGCGGCCCGGTCTGCTACAATATCCGGGGCGGGTGTTCGGCGCCTACCTCGCGGGGTACGCGGCCCTCCGGTTCGCCCTCGAGTTCACGCGGGGCGACCAAGCGCCCTGGTGGATGGGGCTGACGCTCCAGCAGGTGATCAGCATCGCGGTCTTCATGTTCGGAGGTTGGCTGCTGCTGCGGACGCCGCGCAGGGAAATTCGTGTCTGACACCATTGTTCAAATGCCGCGCGCCTATCAGTTCGTCATCGGTGTTGCGGAGACCGGGCTGCGCCTGGACCGGTACCTGACGCGCCATCTGCCCGCGGCCGTCTCGCGCGCCATGATCCAGCGGAGCATCCGGGCCGGCCGGGTGACCGTCGGCGACCGCCCTGCCAAGCCGAACCAGAAGCTCCGGCCCGGGGCCGTCATCGTGGCCCGGTTCGGCGCGCTCGGCGCCCGCGGGCGCGAGCGGCACGCGGCGCCGCAGCCGATTCCGCTGGACATCGTGTATGAGGACGCCGAGGTGCTCGTGGTGAACAAGCCGGCGGGGCTCGTGACCCATCCCGCGCCAGGCCACTGGGACGGCACCCTGGTCAACGCAATCCTCTGGCATCTCGGCCAGCGAGCCGATGGCGTGCCGAGGGCGGGCATCGTCCATCGGCTCGATAAGGACACCTCGGGGCTGCTGCTGGTTGCGAAGACCGAAACGGCGCATGCGGCGTTGTCGCGGCAGATGAAATCCCGCGCGATCCGGCGGCGCTACATCGCGCTCGCCGAGGGCCATCTGCCGCTCGATGCCGGCACGGTCGATGCGCCCATCGGTCGGCACGCCGCGCACCGGAAGGTGATGTCCATCCGGCACCTGGGCGGCCGCGTGGCGGTCACGCACTACCGTGTCATCAAACGCTTCGCCCCGCAGCAGCCGCTCGCGTTCCCCTACACGCTGGTGGAGCTTTCGCTGGAGACGGGCCGGACGCACCAGATCCGCGTCCATCTCTCGCACCTCGGCCATCCTGTCCTGGGTGACACCACCTATGGCAGGCACCCGGCCTCGTATTGGCGGGAGATGGGGGTATATCGGCAGCTGCTCCACGCCTACCGACTCAGCTTCACCCATCCGCGGACCGGGCGGCCCCTCACGTTGACCGCGCCAGTACCGGATGACATCCTGCGGTGGACCGGCCCAACGTGCCTGGAAAAAAGGGAGCAACTCCCTTTTTTATCAGTCAAAGATGCTGAGCGCTAGAAAAGGGAGCTGCTCCCATTTTGTCGCTGCTGCCCTCATCGTCTGGCTCGCCGTCGGCTCACCGGCAGCGGCTCAACAAGAGCCACCGCCCGCGTCAGCGCGGGTCTTCGACTGGCTCGAACGGGAGCACGGCTTCCTCCGGCGCTACCTGGCGCTCGTGCGCCAGGCGGAGCATGACTATCGGTACGGCTACCAGACGCCCGCCCTCCTGATGCCGATCGCCATCGACCTCTTCACCGGCTACGTCGTGCACCACCACCTGAGGGAGGAGCAGGCGTTGTATCCGGTCCTCCGCTCGCGCATGAAGGCCGACCAGCAGAAAACCCTCAGCCTCATCGAGCACGACCAGCAGACCGAGCGCGAGACGGTCAAGCGGTGGCAGCAGCAGCTGGACCGGCTCCAGCCGGGGGCGAAGCTGGACGCAGTGGTGGACGAGATCGATTACCTCGCGCAGATGGTCAATCGCCACCTGGTCTTCCAGGAGGAAAAGGTCTACCCGGCGCTGGAGACGCTGGCGCCCACGGAGCAGGCGGCGATCCTTGAGGCGATTGCCGCCGCCGAGCGCGAGGCCTTCGGCGCGACGGGCCGCCAGCGGTATGAGCAGCTCCTGGCGTACATCGAGGGAGAAGTCAAGCGCCTGGCCGGCCGCATCTGGTGACGCAGGCGAAGCGCGGAACGGAGGAGGAAACGCAGATGACGATGTCATGGGGGCGCTGGCAGGCAGCGGGGGGCGCGTGCGTGGCGCTCGTCGTGTCCCTGAGTGCGGCGTGGGCGGGCGTGCCGCGGACCATCGCGTACCAGGGTAAGCTGACCGAGACCAACGGCGTGCCGCTGACGGGCGACCACGTGGTGACGCTGCGGCTCTACGACGCGGCGGCCGAGGGCGCCAAGCTGTGGGAGGAGCAGCACGCCATCAGCCTCACGGCGCTCGACAGCGGCGTCTTCGCCCTCGTGCTGGGCGCCAAGACGCCGTTTGGCTCCGGCATCACCTTCAACGAGCCGCTGTGGCTGTCGATTGAAGTGGACGGGGCGGGGGAGTTCGCGCCCCGCCAGCCGCTGTCGTCGGTGGGCTACGCGCTCAACGCGGACACGCTCGACGGCCTGGATTCCACGCAGCTGCTGGCCGCCGGGGGACAGGGGAATGTCACCTCGGCGCAGATCGCCGATGGCACGATTGCGGCCGCGGATACCGCGGACACGTTTCTCGCCGCCGGCGCCGGCGTGACCGTCGTGAAAGGCGCCGTCTCATGGACGATCTCAACCGCCATCCAGCCGGGTGATGTAGAGGTAGGCGACTTCCCCGCCCATGCGAGCACCCATCAGCCGGGCGGCTCGGATGCGCTGCTGACCGCCGCCCCGGCCAGCGTCGGATCGGCGAACAGCGAGGGCGCGTCCACGAGCCTCGCCCGGGCCGACCACGTCCATCAGGGCGTCCACTCGCTGGCCGCCTCAGGGCAGCCACAGCTCACAGGCGATGTGGCGCTGGCCGCCGGCGCGAACGTCACGCTGACCCAAGCCGGGCAGGACATCACGATTGCCGCATCGGGCGGCGCAGCCGGCAACCGCGCGACGGACTTCGCGTCGAACTCGGTCGCCATCAGCTCCTCCAGCGATACGAGCCTCCTCTCCGTGACCATCACGAAGTCGCAGGCGGGCTCGGCGCTCCTGGTCCTCGCGACGGTCCAGCTCAACCACACAAGCGGGGGGAACAAGACGGTGGACCTCAAGCTGTTCCGGGACGCCTCCCAGCTTGATGCGTCGTACCAGGGCCGGGTCGGGACAGGGGGTGGGCAGGTCGAGGAACTGCCGGTCACCCTCCAGGCGTGGGACACGTCCGGGGCAGGCACCTACACCTTCACCCTGAAGGCCAAGGCAAGCGGCAACGGAGCGACCGCCACCGTCCGCCGGCTCACCGTGGTGGAGCTGCCATGAACACAAGGAGGAAAAAAGGGAGCAACTCCCTTTTTTGATGGGGTATAATGCGTCGAACGGGAACAGAGCCGAGGCGGTAGCCTTGAGAAAGGGCGGGACATGAACAAAACGCTTCCGTTGGTGGTGGTCGTGGGGCTGGTGGGGATCGGGGCCGGATACCTCCTGCGGGGGTCCCAGCCGCAGCGCGGGGCGGCGTCCGTGGAGCAGGCCAGGGCGCAGCTCATCCAGGCGTCGACGACTCCCGCCGCTGGAGAGAAGATCACCCACACCTTTCCCGACCAGGAGGCGATGCAGGCGTTCGTGAACCTCTGGCAGCAGCGCCAGGAGCGCCTGCTGCGGATGGCCATGCTGGAGGGCTACTGGAACAACGACCAGGCCACGCTGAACCAGCTCAACAGCCAGCTCAGTAGCCAGTACCAGCTCGACCTGGCGAAGCGTCATGTGCTGGACACCGAGAAGCGCGTACTCGTCGAGCATGAGATGCCGGCAGCCGAGCCGCAGCCGGCGGAGACCCCGGCCGAGACGCCGGCCCCGGCGGCGGAGGCAGGCGCCGCGCAGCCGGAGGCGGCCCCCGCCGACGAAGGCACGGTCGTCCACACCTTCGCGGATGAAGAGGCCATGAAAGCCTTCGCGGAGCTCTGGCAGCAGCGACAGAGCGTCCTCGTGCGCATGGCGGTGCTCAAGGCCTACTGGGACTCCGAAAGCAGCCTCGTGACCCAACTCAACAAGCAGTTCGCCGATGACTACCAGGTGGATGTCGCGAAGCTCTACGCGCTCGATGAGCAGCGCCGGGTCCTGATCGAGCGTCCCGCGCCGCCAGCGCCCCAACCCGCCGCCCAGGCCCAGCCTGAGCCTGCCGCTCAACCCGCCGCGCCGTCTCCCGCGGCAGGCGCTGGTCCGGCGCAGGCAGGCCAATAGG
>Ga0114945_10002138_pt1 | contig 11760 bp, 12 predicted proteins | sample OV2TP3_FD_87194 | JGI IMG/M metagenome (GOLD analysis project Ga0114945, IMG submission 87194) | Hot spring microbial communities from Beatty, Nevada to study Microbial Dark Matter (Phase II) - OV2 TP3 | ecosystem: Environmental > Aquatic > Thermal springs > Hot (42-90C) | place: USA: Beatty... | reverse complement strand
TGAAGCATCCAATCGCCTCACGGAGGGCCAAGGATCATGAGCTTGTACGCCGACTTGGTCAAACCGTTGAACCTAGAGACGGAGAAGGACAGTTTGACCAACGTATTCGGCCGCTTCGTCGCCGAGCCGCTTGAGCGGGGCTACGGCGTCACGCTCGGCAACGCGCTCCGGCGCGTCCTCTTGTCCTCGCTTCAGGGGGCCGCCTTCACCGCGGTCCGGATCGAGGGCGTCTATCATGAGTTCTCCACGATCCCGGGGGTCATGGAGGACGTGACCGACATCATCCTGAATCTCAAGGATGTCGTCATCAAGGTCGATACGACCCAGCTTCCCGTCCGCCTGACCTACCGGCACTCGGGCTCGGCCGCCGAATTCACGGCGGGGAAGATTCAGGCCCCCCCGGGGATCTCGATCCTCAACCCCGACCTCCACGTCGCCACCCTGGGCGAGGAGGCGAACCTCGACATGGAGCTCGTCGCCGGCGTGGGGAGGGGCTACGTCCCCGCCGAGCGGAACGTGGACATGGAGCTTGGGCCCCAGTTCATCCCGATGGATTCGGTCTTTTCGCCCATCCGCCGCTGCGCCTTCCGGGTGGAGAAGACCCGGGTGGGGGACGTGACCGACTACGACAAGCTCATCCTGGACGTGACGACGAACGGAACGGTCGCCCCGGCGGACGCCCTCGCCCACGCGGCGAAGATCCTCAAGGACAACCTCCAGATCTTCATCACCTTCGAGGAGGAGGAGCCGCCCAAGCCGCCCGAGGTGGACGAGCGGCGCCAGCGCCTGATCGAGAACCTGCGGCGGAGTGTGGAGGAGCTCGAGCTTTCCGTCCGCAGCTACAACTGCCTCAAGAACGCCCGCATCCACACCATCGGCGACCTCGTCCAGAGGACGGAGGCCGAGATGCTCAAGACGCGCAACTTCGGGCGCAAGAGCCTGAACGAGATCCGCGAGATCCTGAGCGGCATGGGGCTCTCCCTCGGGATGGATCTGACCCAGCTGAGGGTCACCCCGCAGGAACTGGGCAAGGCGCCCGAGGAAGGCTAGGAGAGGGCCGATGCGGCACCGCTGGAGCGGGAAGAAGCTGGGGCGGACATCCAAGCACCGCGACGCCATGACGCGCAACCTCGTCACCTCGCTCATCGACGAGGAGCGGGTCCGCACCACCCTGGCGAAGGCGAAGGAGGTCCGCCGCCACGCCGAGCGGGTCATCACCATCGGCAAGCGCGGCACGCTGCACGCCAGGCGCCTGGCGGCGGCCTACCTCAGGACCCCGGCCGCCGTCCAGAAGCTCATGGAGACCATCGGGCCGCGCTACAAGGAGCGGCCGGGCGGCTACACGCGCATCCTCCGCCTCCCGCCCCGGCCGGGGGACGCGGCCCCGATGGCTCTCCTCGAGCTTGTTGAGCGCGACACCTCGCGCGAGCAGGCCCGCCAGGAGAGGCGGCAGAAGCGGCGCGAGGCCGCGGGCGAGGCCTGAGCAAGGGGCTGGAGCGGGCCAAGGAGAGGGGAGGGCCGGCCGGGTGGCCCTCCCTTTTTTTCCGCCCGCTCACTGGGAGGGTGACTTCATGGAGGCTCCCCGGGGGCGCCCCGACGCCGACGGCTGCTTCATCTGCGGCCCCGCCAACCCCATCGGCCTGAAGGTCGCCTTCCGCATGGAGGGGGAGGTTTGCCGGGCCGAGTTCACCCCCGGGCCCCTCCATCAGGGCTACGACGGCGTCACCCACGGCGGCATCCTCTTCAGCGTCCTTGACGACGTGATGGCGAACTGGCTCTTCCTCCGGGGGACGCGGGCCTACACCGCGCGGGGCGAGATCCGCTACCGCGACCCCGTCCCCGTGGGCACCCCGCTCCGGCTCGAGGCGCGCCTCAAGGCCAGGCGGGGCCGCTTCGTGACGCTCGAGGGCCGGGCGCTCAGGGCCGTGGACGGCGCCACGGTGGCCGAGGCCGAGAGCACCTTCCTCGTCGTGGAGGCGGGTCCGGGAGGCGGGGCATGATCGTCGGGCTCCCGAAGGAGACCAAGAGGGACGAGCACCGGGTGGCGCTCGCCCTGGGCGCCGTGGAGGCCCTGGCCTCGGCCGGCCACGCGGTCTTGATCGAGCGGGGGGCGGGGCTCGGGGCCGGCATCGGGGACAAGGAGTACGTCCGGGTGGGCGGCCGGATCGTGCGGACGGCGGCCGAGGTCTGGCGGAGATCCCAGATGATCGTCAAGGTCAAGGAGCCGCTCCGAGCCGAGTACGCCCGGATGCACGAGGGGCAGGTCCTCTTCTGCTTTCTTCACTTGGCTGCCGCCAGGTCCCTCGCCCGGGCCCTGGCGAGGAGGCGGGTGCGGGCGGTCGCCTTCGAGACGGTGCGCATGGAGAACGGGGCGCTCCCCCTCCTCCAGCCCATGAGCGAGATCGCGGGGCGGATGGCGGTCCAGGAGGGCGCCAGGTTCCTGGAGAAGGGCGTGGGAGGCCGGGGCGTCCTCCTCTCGGGCGCCCCGGGCGTCGCGCGCGGCAACGTGGTCATCCTGGGCGGCGGGATGGTGGGCAAGAACGCCGCCAAGATCGCCGTGGGGCTGAACGCCGACGTCACCGTCCTCGACATCAACCACTCGCACCTGGAGTACCTGGACGACGTCTTCGGCGGCCGGGTCAAGACCCTGGCCTCGACCCGCTTCTCCATCGGCCAGACGGTGCAGGGGGCGGACCTGGTGATCGGGGCCGTCCTCATCCCCGGCGCCCGCGCCCCCGTGCTCGTCCCGCGGAGCCTCGTCCGCCGGATGATCCCCGGCGCCGTCATCGTGGACGTGGCCGTGGACCAGGGGGGGTGCGTCGAGACCATCCGCCCGACCTACCACTCCCGGCCCACCTACGTGGTCGAGGGCGTCATCCACTACGGCGTCTCCAACATGCCGGGCGGCGTCCCCCGCACCAGCACCTTCGCCCTCTCGAACGCCATCCTCCCCTACGCGCTTGAGCTCGCGAACCTGGGGGTCGTGGAGGCCGTGCGCGCCATCCCCGAGCTGGCCGGGGGACTCAACGTGGCCGACGGCAGGATCACCCACCCCGCCGTGGCCGAGGCCTTGGGGGCCAAGCACACCCCGGCGGATGAGGTGTTTTAGGGGGGTCGCTCTGCCGTCACCCTGAGCGAAGCGAAGGGTCTTCGTGTTTCACCACCTTCGAAGATTCTTCACTCCGCTTCGCTCCGTTCAGAATGACATCTTTCCCCTCTCTCTCCCCGGGAGAGGGGAGGGTGCGGGTCGAGGTGAGGGCGTATTCCGTAGGGGCGAGGCATGCCTCGCCCCTACTCTTTACGTGATCTTCTCCCCCACCGCCTCAAGCGCCTTCCGCACCCAGTCGCACTTGACCTGCCTGATCCAGAGGTCGATCAGGCGCCTCGTCACGGGACCCGGGGCGCCACCGGGCATGGGGGCGCCGTCGATGGAGCGGACGGGGAGGATGCAGATGCTGTTCGCGGTGTGGAAGGCCTCCTCGGCCGTCAAGAGGTCGTAGCGGGTGAGGTCGGCCTCCTCGACGGGGATGCCCAATTCTTCTGCCATCTCGATGACGTGGGCCCGCGTCACCCCCACGAGGCAGTTGCGGTCGGTGGGGGTGAGGAGCCTTCCCTCCCGGACGAAGAAGCAGTTGTAGCTCGGGCCCTCGGCCACGAAACCCCGCGTGTCCAGCATGATGGCCCAGGCCCCCGCCTCGCGCGCCTGAAGCTCGGCCTGGACGTGGTTCATCTTGTTCCCCACCTTGGCCCGGGGCTCGACGCACTCGGGGGGCGTCCGGCGCACTCCGACCACGACCGAGGGCACCCCCCCGACGTAGCCCCTCGCGAAGCGCTCGTAGTCCATCGGGAGGGTGAAGATGGCGAGGGTGTGGTCTCCCCGGGCGAAGGCGGGGGACAAGGAGAGGGCGCTCCCCCGCGTCACCCAGTGGTTGATGCGCATCTCCTCGCCCGGCCCGTAGGCCGCCCGGTTGCGCTCCACGAGCTCCAGCGTCAGGCGCTCCATCTCCTCCGCGGTCATCCCCGGGTCCAGGCGGGCGTAGCGGCAGGAGAGGTAGAGCCGGCGGATGTGGTCCCTCAGGCGCCAGGGCGCGCCGCCGAAGGTGCGGGCGGAGTCGTAGACGGAATCCCCGTAGAGGAACCCCCGGTCCAGGATCGAGACCCGGGCCCGGCTCTCGGGGAGGAACTCTCCATGCAGGTAGGCGATCCGCTCGTTCATGCGGGCTCTCCCGGGGAAGGGGATGAGGCCATTTGCTCCGCCCGGGGCCGGATGAGGCCGAGGATGAAGCGCCCCTGGATCTCCAGGTGCTCGATGATGAGCCGCTCGGCCCGCCGCGCATCCCCAGCGAGGATGGCCTTCAGGATCTCCTCGTGCTCGGCCATCGAGGCCTCGAGGCGCCCGGGGGCCCGGAGGGTGACGACCCGCGTCTTCAGGATCTGGCGGCGGAGGGTTTCGATCAGGTTCCTGAGCCGCTCGTTGCCGCAGCAGCCGGCGATGAGCTGGTGGAAGTCGCGGTTGGCGGCCCAGTAGGCGTCCACGTCTCCCCGCTCGCGGTGGCGCTTGAGCGCCTCGAAGAGGCCGAGGAGTCTCTCGCGCTCGGGCCCGCTCCTAAGGCGGGGGGTGGCCAGGCGGGTGGCCAGCCCCTCGAGGACGCTTGTGATGGCGTAGATGTCCAGCACCTCCCCCTCGCCCACCTGGCTCACGTAGGCGCCCTTGCGCGGGACCACGGTGATGTAGCCCTCGGCGGCCAGCTCGCGGAAGGCCTCCCTGAGCGGGGTGCGGCTCACGCCCAGGGACTCGGTCAAGGCCGTCTCGACCAGCTTGTCGCCCGGCTGGAACACCCCCCGCAGGATGGCCTCCTTGATCTCCTCGGCCACCATCCGGCTCAAGGACTTGGGCTTCTCGATGTGCACTCCCAGGTAGCGCATTCTCGGCCCCTCAGATCACGCCCTCCTCCCGGAGGGCGCGCCGCGCCGCGGCGTCCAGCCCCAGGAGGGTTTTTAAGACTTCGTCGGTGTGCTGGCCCAGGGCGGGGGGCGGGGTGCGCACCGACCCCGGCGTGGCGGAGAGCTTGATCGGGACCCCGGTCACCTTCGTGGGCCCGGCCCCGGGGGCGTCCACCTCCACCACCATCTCGCGCGCCAAGACCTGCGGGTCGGCGAACACCTGGGCGAGATCGTTGATGGGCCCGCAGGGAACCCCCGCCCGGCGCAAGGCCTCGAGAGTGGACGCGAGGTCGCGCCCGGCGAAGAGGGCATCCAGCCTCCTCTGGAGGGCCTCGCGGTGGTGCACGCGGTCGGCGTTCATGGCGAAGCGGGGGTCGTCCCGGAGGTTCCCGAGCCCCATCGCGTCGCAGAACCTCCGCCACAGGCTGTCGTTGCCCACGCCCAGGGTGAAGTAGCCGTCCCGGCAGCGGTAGGTCTCGTAGGGGGTGATGGAGGGGTGCTTGTTCCCCCGGCGCGTGGGGACCTTCCCGGTCGCGAAGTAGGCGCTCGCGTGGTAGGTGAGGACGGCCACCTGGCCGTCCAGCATGCCGATGTCCACCATCTGGCCCTCCCCCGTCCGCTCCCGGTGGAGGAGGGCGAGGAGGATGCCGTAGGCGGCGAGCATGCCGGCCGTGATGTCCGCGACCGAGGCGCCCACCTTGGTGGGGGGGCCGCCGGGCTCCCCGGTCAGGCTCATCAGCCCGCCCTCGCCCTGGATGACCACGTCGAAGCCGGGCTCCCCCCGGCGGGGGCCCGTCTGGCCGAAGCCCGAGACCGAGCAGAAGACGGCCCTTGGGTTGAGCCGGTGGATCTCCTCCCAGGGGAAGCCGAGCTTCTCCAAGGTGCCGGGCCGGAAGTTCTCGGCCACGATGTCGCACGCGCGGATGAGGTCCGCCAGGAGGGTCTTTCCCCGGGGGTGCTTGAGGTTCAGGGTCAGGCTCTTCTTGTTGCGGTTGATCGAGAGGAAGTAGGTGGCCACCCCGTTCAGGAAGGGGGGGCCCCAGGCCCGGGTGTCGTCCCCCCCGTCGGGGTTCTCGACCTTGATCACCTCGGCTCCCATGTCCCCAAGCAGCATGGTGCAGTAGGGCCCGGCGAGAATGCGGGTGAGGTCGAGCACCCGGATGCCTTCGAGCGGCGCGGGCATGGCGCTTGCCTCCCTCAGGGCCGGATGAGCGAGATCAGCACGCCCGCCGCGATGGCCGAGCCGATGACGCCCGCCACGTTGGGCCCCATCGCGTGCATGAGGAGGTAGTTTTTGGGGTTCGCCTCGGCCCCCACCCGCTGCACCACGCGCGCCGCCATGGGCACCGCGCTGACGCCGGCGGCGCCGATGAGGGGATTGAGCGGGGTCCGGCTGAAGGCCGCCATCGTCTTTCCGAACAGCACCCCCGCGGCGGTCCCCATGCTGAAGGCGATGAAGCCGAGGACGAGGATCCCGATGGTGTCGATCTTGAGGAACGTCTCCGCCGTCATCGAGGCGCCGACCGCGACGCCGAGGAAGATGGTCACGATGTTGAGCAGGGCGTCCTCCGTGGTGCGGAGCAGCCGGTCCACCACCCCGCACTCCCGGAAGAGGTTGCCGAGCATGAGCATCCCGATGAGGGGGACGGCCGAGGGAAGGAGCAGGCCGGTGAGGAGCGTGGTGATGATGGGAAAGAGGATGCGCACGGGTTTTTCGATGGGACGGAGCTGGACCATGGCCCGCCTCCGCTCCTCGGCTGTGGTGAGGGCCCGCATGATGGGGGGCTGGATCATCGGGACGAGGGCCATGTAGCTGTAGGCGGCGACCGCGATGGGGCCCAGGAGCTCGGGCGCGAGCTTCGAGGCCGTGTAGATGGCGGTGGGGCCGTCCGCCCCCCCGATGATCCCGATGGCCCCCGCCTGGGGGAGGTTGAAGCCCAGCAGCACGCTCCCGATCAGGGTGCCGAAGATGCCGAACTGGGCCGCCGCCCCCAGGAGGATGGTCTTGGGGTTGGCCAGCAGGGGGCCGAAGTCCGTCAGGGCGCCGATTCCCAAGAAGATGAGGGGCGGGAAGATTCCCTCCTTGACGCCGAAGTAGAAGAAGTGGATGAGGCCGCCCGCTTCGAAGATTCCCGTCGCGGGGAGGTTCGAGAGGAGCATCCCGAAGCCGATCGGGAGGAGGAGAAGAGGCTCGAACCCCTTGCGGATGGAGAGGTAGATCAAGAGGCAGGCGATCGCGAGCATGAGGAGGTCACCCCCCTTGAGGGAGGCGAAGCCCGTCACCTGGAAAAACTGGGCGGCCGCGCCGCCGAGGATCGTCATGCGATCTCCATGAGCACCTGGCCCGCCTCCACCTTGTCCCCCTTCCGGACCTGGAGGGAGCGAACGGTGCCTCCCGCCTCGGCGGCGATGATGTTCTCCATCTTCATGGCCTCGAGGACCAGGAGCTTCTCTCCCGCTTCCACGGTTTGGCCCTCCTCGACCTCAACCGAAAGGATCAGCCCCGGCAGGGGGGCGATCACTTGGCCCCCCGCCCCCCCCGCCGGGCGGGGCGCAGGCGCGACCGCGGGCCGGGGCGGCGGGGCCGCCGAGGGGAGCCGGGAGGGGTTCTCCTCCTCCACCTCCACGAGATGGACCCGGCCGTCGAGCGTGATCTTCAGGCGGCCCGTCCCGGCCTCCCGCTCGGCGCTGACGGCGTAGCGCTTGCCCCCGATGGTCAGGCGAAATTTCCTCAACCCGGCCTCCGGGGTGGCAGGGGAGCCCGTCCGTGCGCCCCTGCCGCTGCGCGGGCCCGGCGGGCCCACTCGGAGCCGCCGCGCGTGACGGCCGGAACGAAGACCTCGGGGCCCTCGGCCTCGAGGTAGCAGGCCGCCGCCGCCGCGAGGAGGGGGGCGATGTCCGCCCGCTCCTCTTCGGGCGGGGCCTCCTTCCGCGCCCCGAACGCCCGGTTCAGGAGCTGGATGAGGACCATCAGGAGGGCGAGGGAGGCGTAAACCACCCCCATCCCGATCAGGGTCAAGACGATGGCCTCTCCGAGCAGCGGCAAGCCGTCTCCTTTCCGCGCGGGGCTAGAGGGGGATGTTTCCGTGCTTCTTCGCGGGGCGGTTTTCGCGCTTGTGCGCCGTCATCTCGAGCGCCCGGAGGAGCTCCCGCCGGGTGAAGCGGGGCTCGATGATCGCGTCCACGAGGCCCTGGCTCGCCGCGGTGTAGGGCTTGGCGAAGAGCTCGCGGTACTCGGCGATCTTCTGCTGGCGCATCGCCTCGGGGTCGGCGGCCTCGCCGATCTCGCGGCGGAAGATGATGTTCGCCGCCCCGTCGGGGCCCATGACGGCGATCTCGGCGGTGGGGTAGGCCAGCACGCGGTCGTAGCCGATGCCGAAGCCGCTCATGGCGATGTAGGCGCCGCCGTAGCTCTTCCGGAGGATGAGGGCGATCTTGGGCACCGTCGCCTCGCTGTAGGCGTAGAGCACCTTCGCCCCGTGGCGGATGACGCCGCCGTACTCCTGCTGGGTCCCCGGGAGATACCCCGGAACGTCCACGAAATTAAGGAGGGGCAGGTTGTAGGCGTCGCAGAAGCGCACGAAGCGCGCCAGCTTGTCCGAGCTGTCGATGTCGAGGACCCCCGCCAGGTGGCTGGGCTGGTTCCCGACCACCCCCACCGGCCGGCCCGCGAGGCGGGCGAAGCCGACCACGATGTTCTTGGCGAAGCCGGCGTGGACCTCCATGAAGTCCCCGTTGTCGAAGACGCCCCCGATCACCTCGCGCACGTCGTAGGCCCGCTTCTCCTCGGCCGGGACGATCGCCTCGAGGGCGGGGTTCTCCTCCGGGGGCCACTCCGCGGGCGGTGCCAGGGGAGGGTCGTCCAGGTTGTTGGCCGGGAGGAAGGAGATGAGCTTCCGGATGAGGGCGAAGCACTCCCGCTCGTCCTGGGCGACGAAGTGGGCGTTGCCGCTCATCTGGCTGTGCACGCGGGCGCCCCCCAGCTCATCGAAGGAGACCTCCTCCCCGGTGACGGCCTTGATGACGTCGGGCCCGGTGATGAACATCTTGCTCAGGCCCTCGACCATGAAGACGAAGTCCGTGATGGCGGGCGAGTAGACCGCCCCCCCGGCGCAGGGGCCCAGGATGGCCGAGATCTGGGGGATGACCCCAGAGGCGTGGGTGTTGCGCTCGAAGATGCGGGCGTAGCCGTGGAGCGCGAGGACGCCCTCCTGGATCCGGGCCCCGCCCGAGTCCAGGATCTGGACGAAGGGACAGCCCGCCTTCATGGCGAGCTCCTGCACCCGGACGATCTTCTCGGCGTGCATCTCCCCGAGGGAGCCCCCCAGGGTGCCGAAGTCCTGGGAGGCGAAGAAGACGATCTGGCCCCCCACGCGCCCGCTGCCCGTCACCACCCCGTCCCCGGGCGTCCTCCGCTCGGCCATCCCGAAGTCGGTGGCGCGGGTCTGGACGAAGAGCCCGATCTCGGAGAAAGTGCCCGGGTCGAGGAGCAGGTCCAGCCGCTCCCGGGCGGTGAGCTTGCCCTGCTTGCGCTGCCGCTCCTCGGCCGCCTTGCCGGCCTGGGCCTCAGCCTCGGCGGCGCGTCGGCGCAACTCCTCTACCGGGCCCTGCATGCGTCCCCCTGGGGATTTTGTCGAGAAATCCGCCACATTGATCTTTGTATACAATCACCCGGACCCTCTCCCGTCAAGGGGCTCGGGGGGGGAGGGGCGCGGGCGGATGGGCGGGATTTTTCAGGCCGCGGGGGCGTCCCAGTTCATGATCCCCGCGTGGAGGAGCTGGCCGGGGAGCTGGCGGCCGAGGATCTCCTCGGCGTAGGCGACCGCCGCCAGGAGCTTCGGGAGGTCAACTCCCGTCTCGACCCCCATCTCGTGGAGCATGTTCACCGTGTCCTCGGTGGCGATGTTCCCCGTGGCCCTGGGGGCGAAGGGGCACCCCCCCAGGCCCCCCACCGATGCGTCGAAGGCGTCCACCCCAGCCTCCAGGCCCGCGAGCACGTTGGCGAGGCCCGCCCCCCGCGTGTTGTGGAAGTGGAGGGTGTAGCGCGGGGAGGGGAACTTCCGTTTCATGTGCTCCGCCAGCCGGCGCACCGCCACCGGGTTGGCCACTCCCACCGTGTCCGAGAGGGCGATCTCCTCGCAGCCCATCTCGAGGTACTCCCCCGCCAGCCACTCCACGGCCTCCGGGGGCACCCGCCCCTCGTAGGGGCAGCCGAAGGCGGTGACCACCGCGCCGCGCATCTTGAGCTTGGCCCCCCGGGCCATGCGGGCCGCCTCGCGCGCGGCGGCGAGCATGGCCTCGCGGCTCGCCCTGAGGTTCCTCTGGTTGAAGGACTCGCTCGCCGCGACGAAGAGGACGACGCGGTCCACCCGGCACCTGAGGGCCCGCTCCATCCCCCGCACGTTGGGGACGAGGGCCTCGTACTCCGCCCCGGGGCGGCGGCGGATCCGGGCGAGTACCTCCTCCGCGTCGGCCATCTGGGGGACGTGCTTGGGGTGGACGAAGCTCGCGGCCTCGACCCGCTCAATCCCGGCCTCCGAGAGCATGTCGATCAGGCGCACCTTCTGCTCGGCGGGGACGAAGGCTTTTTCGATCTGGAGGCCGTCCCGGGGCCCGACCTCGGTGATGGCGACGCGCTGGGGAAGGGGCATGGGAGCCTCCTGGCTTCCTTTGGAGTTTCCGCCTCCCGCATCATACGCCCCGATCCGGGGAGGGCCAAGGGCGCGCGCACCAGGGCGAAGAAGTGTGGCCGGGCCGAGAGGGCGTCCGGCGATTACCGAAGAATCGCGGGGTTCGGGCCAGCTCAAGCCGCCAGGAAGGCGTAGCGCAGGAGGAAGAGGACCGAGAGGGCGTGCACCAGGGGGTGGGCCTCGGCCCCCCGTCCGGTTGCGAGCTTGAGGACCGAGTAGAGGATGAAGCCGAAGGCGATCCCCTCGGTGATCGAGAAGGTGAAGGGCATGATGACGGCGCAGAGGAAGGCGGGGAGGTACTCGGTGGGGTCCTCCCAGTCGATTTGCCTCAAGCCCGGGATCATGAAGGCCCCCACCACGATGAGGGCGGGGGCGATGACGGGGTAGAGGACCTTCTTCTCGCCGATCCCGACCCCCCCGCCCACGGCGTGGATGAGGGGGGTGAAGAAGAGCGCCAGGAGGAAGAGCGCCGCCGTGACCATGTTGGCGAGCCCCGTGCGCGCCCCGGCGGAGACGCCGGCCGCGCTCTCGATGTAGCTCGTGATGGTCGAGGTGCCGAGCGCCGCCCCGCCCACGGTGGCGAGCGCGTCGGCGGTCAGGGCCTCCCTGGCCTTGGGGAGGGTGCCCTCCCGCATGAGCCCCGCCCGCTCCCCCACGCCGACGAGGGTCCCCACGGAGTCGAACATGTCCAGGAAGAGGAAGATGAAGACGGCGGTCCAGAAGGAGGACTCCATGATGTGCTTCGTGAGGTCGAGCTGGAGCAGGGTGGGGGCGATGGAGGGGGGAAGGCTCATCACCCCCCTGAAGCCGATGAGGCCGCCCGCCATGCCGATGACGGATGAGGCGAGTATCCCGAGGAGGATGGCCCCCTGGATCCGCATCGCGATGAGGGCCCCCGTGAGGACGAGGCCGAAGAGGGTGAGGAGGACGGGGACGGCCGTGAGGGAGCCCAGGCCGATGAAGGTGCCGGGGCGGTCGATGACGATGCCCCCGTACTCCATCCCCACCAGGGTGATGAGGAGGCCGATCCCCACCGCGATGGCGTGGCGCAGGGAGGGGGGGACGCAGTGGAGGATTTTCTCGCGGACCCCGACCAGGCTGAGGACGACGAAGACCGCGCCCGCGA
>Ga0114945_10002137_pt1 | contig 11761 bp, 9 predicted proteins | sample OV2TP3_FD_87194 | JGI IMG/M metagenome (GOLD analysis project Ga0114945, IMG submission 87194) | Hot spring microbial communities from Beatty, Nevada to study Microbial Dark Matter (Phase II) - OV2 TP3 | ecosystem: Environmental > Aquatic > Thermal springs > Hot (42-90C) | place: USA: Beatty... | reverse complement strand
TAACTGGAAAGGTGCCGCCGCATTTCGAGCATCCCCTTCCGTTCGCCTTTGAACCGGACTGCCAATGCACAATGATCGAGAATCCACGGAATTTTCTGTTCAAACGTGAGCGGCCGCAATTGTTCATAATTCATAATTCTTAATTCTTTATTCTTCCCACGAAGGGCCTCAACCACCTCCCGCATCATCCATGGATTTCCGAAGGTTCCTCTGCCCACCATCACCCCGTCCAGATTCTTGATCTTCACCAGGGCATCCGCCGCACTCGCGATGTCGCCGTTGCCGAGTACAGGAACGTTCACGTTCCGCTTCAGTTCGTAGATCGGCTCCCAGTCCGCCTTCCCCGTGAACTTGTCGCAGAAGCGGCGGCCATGGATCGCGAGAGCATGCGCACCGGCATCGACGAGGCGTTTGCAGAATGGGATGAGCGTCTCCTTCGTATCCCACCCGAGACGGGTTTTGACGCTGACAGGAATCTTCACGGCTTTGACGGTGGCTTCGACCAGCCGGGCTGCGAGATCCGGTTCCCGTATCAACGCTGATCCATGACAGGAGGAAACGACGCGCGCTGCGGGACAGCCCATGTTGATATCGATGCCGTCCGCGCCGAGTTCTTCGATCACACGCGCGGCGCTCAGGAAGTGCTCCGGATCATGACCGAACACCTGGACGATGAACGGCCGCTCAAGCGTCGAATCAAAATTGAGCATCTCGAGTGTCTTCTTCTCACCATAGTTGATGACGTCCGTGCTGAGGAATTCTGTGAAGACGATCACCTCCGGCGCGATACGTTTGATCAACTGGCGGTACGACGCGTCAGTGACCCCCGCCATGGGAGCGAGAGCGACAATGGGCCGTTGGACAGAGTTCCAGAAGAACACGTAGAAGACATGGCGGAATATTGCTATACTATAACAATAGAACGATAGAACAATCGCTCACATGACCACAATGCCCCACAATGAGAACTCAATGATGATGCTGATCCCGCTCGCGCTGGTCGTTCTGATGGCAACACTTCCGCATGCAGTGTTCGCCCAGCCCACGCTCATCCCTCAAGACGGAACGATCGGCGGGTGCAGCTTCATCACGGGAGACTTCGGCTTCGACTGTATCCCCCTCTACCTTGCCTACCTCATTCGCCTGGCCTTTGGTCTCGCTGGCGGGTTCGCGCTCTTCAACATCATCCAGGGGGGGTACGAGTACGCGATCTCGGGGCTCCCCGCCGGCATCGTCGATAAGGAAGCGGCAAAGAAGCGCATCACGAACGCCATCGTCGGATTCGTCGTCGTCGTCCTCGCCTACCTCATCATTGACACCATTGTTTCCGCCATCTTCGTCGGATGACTCTCAAGAAGAACACCACCGGCATCCCCGGGACGCCTGCGAAGGGTTCCTCTTTCACGTCACTGAGGATCATCGGCGAGAAGGCGCAGAAGCTGTTCGCAAAAGCGCGCGCAATCCAGCAGCGGCAGTTCACGGAGACGGAGTCGCCCAGGGCCGTCCGGGAAGAGGAACTGCCCGAGGTCGTGATGCACCTCTCGATCGGGAGCATCGTGCGGGCGACGTTCGCAGTGCTCGCAATCGCCATCGGCGTGATCCTGGTATGGCTCCTGCAGGACAAAATCGTCCTGCTCTTCCTCTCGGTCTTCGTCGCGATGATCATCGATCCGGGCGTGCAGTTCCTGCGGCGGTTGGGTGTTCCGAGAGGCCTCGGCATTCTCCTGCAGTACTTCGTCGCCCTCTTCCTTTTGGTGTTCCTCCTCGTCTCGCTCGTCCCGCTCATCGCGTCGCAGCTCATCGATCTCGCGAGCTTGCTTCAGAGCGAAGTGAACCTCTTCCTCCGCGATCCGCAGATTTCCCTTCCGCTCCTCACCGAGGCCGCGAACAGGAGCCTCACCGAGCTCGTGGAATCGACGCTCCGCAATCTCTCGATCAACCAGTTCGCCGACGCCCTGCAGCAGTTCGGCCAGAGCCTGGCCTCGACCACACAGAATTCGCTCGTGCTCGCCGCGCACCTCGCAGGCTCCGTCGTGAACTTCATCGCGAATCTCATCGTGATCCTCGTCATGGCCTTCTTCATTCAGATCGAGAAGGAGAAGATCGTCACATGGGTGAAGGGTTTCCTCCCATGGAATATGCGGCCGTACATCGCGGACAAATCCGAGGCGATTCAGACGAAGATGGCGCAGTGGGCGCGGGGGCAGCTGGTGCTCTGCCTCTCGATCGGCTCCATGGTATTCCTGGCGCTGACAATTTTAAGAATGCCGTACGCGCTGACGCTCGGCATCCTCGCGGCCTTCACCGAATTCATCCCCGTCATCGGCCCGCTGTTCGCGGCGATCCCCGCGGTGCTGATCGCCGGAACGCAGCACGGATTCTTCCAGGCACTGATCGTCGCGGGGATCTACTACGCTATCCAGTGGTGCGAGAATAACCTCCTCGTCCCGCTCATCATGAAGCGGGCGGTGGGCCTCTCGCCGCTCGCGATTCTCTCCGCGATGCTCGTCGGCGTCAGCTTCCCCACTGTCATCCACCCCGTCCTCGGCATCATCCTGAGCATCCCGACGACGACCATCATCGCGTTGTTCCTCGAGGACTGGAGGATGCACCATCCTCACCGCGAAAAATAAGCGACAAAAGGAACAGAGGGGACAAAGGGTCCTTTTTGAAATCTTTGTGTCGCTTTTGTTCCGTTTGTTCCTTTTGTGCCAGCCATGTCTAGTCCGATTAACACTCTCTCAAATCGACACATTTCTGATCTGTAAAACAATCCCTTCTCAGCCGTCTTTGCAGTAGAATGACCTGAAGATTCTGGACAATTAGCACTCCACATATTAGACTGCCAATCCCCTCTCCACTGTATGCACCCTTTTGACCGTTTTACTCCAAATGCCAAGCTCGCGCTCCAGATCGCCGAGCAGGAAGCGAAGAACATGAAGAGCTCGTACATCGGGACCGAACACTTGCTCCTGGGACTCCTGAGCATTCCCAAGTCCCTCGGCTTCTCGATTTTCACCGGCGCGGGCGTGACCCAGGAGAACGTCCGGATACTGCTCAAGGCGATGAAGTCGGCGAACATCGAAGGGCAGCACGTGAAGCACGGACTCTCGACCTTCCTCCACACGGTGATCGAACAGAGCGTGATCACCGCGCACAAGTTCCGGCACGCGAACGTTGGCACCGAACACCTGCTCCACTCGCTGGTCTCGACCGGCAAGAACGCCGCAACGTTGCTGCTCGAGAACATGCAGGTGGACCCAGAGGATCTGAAGACGCGTGTCGAGGAGATGTTCGGACAGATCAACACGTTCAAGCAGCAGAACCGCAACCTCGAGCAATCGCTCGAGGCGTTCTTCCACGGCCTGCAGGGGGCCATCGTCGGTATGCAACCGGGAATGGCAATGGCCGGCGAGAGCGAAGGACTCAAGCGGAAGAAGGCAGAGAGTAAGAGCAAGACACCCGTGCTCGACTACTTTACGGACGACCTGATCACCAAGGTGAAGGAGAAGAAGATCGATCCGATCATCGGCCGCGACGAGGAGATCGAGCGGCTCATCCGCATCCTCAACCGCAAGACGAAGAACAATCCCGTCCTCATCGGCGAACCGGGCGTCGGCAAGACCGCGATCGTCGAGGGGCTGGCCCAGCGGATCGCCGCGGGCTCTGTCCCTCCCACCCTCCAGAACAGGCGCTTGCTGACGCTGAACATGGGATCCCTCGTCGCGGGCACCAAGTACCGCGGGGAGTTCGAGCAGCGCTTCGACGACATTATCAAGGAAGCAGCCAAGAGCGACAATTCCATCATCCTGTTCATCGACGAGATGCACACGGTCGTCGGCGCGGGTGCCGCAGAAGGATCCCTGGATGCCGCGAATATCCTGAAGCCCGCCCTCAGCCGGGGCGCGCTGCGCGTGATTGGTGCGACGACGCTCGATGAGTACCGGACAATCGAGAAGGACCGCGCTCTCGAGCGGCGCTTCCAGTCGATCATGGTGCAGGAACCGGTGGTCCCGGACGCGATCAAGATCCTCCAGGGCATCAAGGAGAGCTTCGAGCAGTTCCACCACCTGTCCATCACCGACGGCGCTCTCGAGGCGTCGGTAAACCTCAGCAAGCGCTACATCACAGAGCGTTACCTACCGGATAAAGCCATCGACGTGCTGGACGAAGCCGCCGCTGGCAAGAGCCTGCAGCACACCGGCAGCGCGCAGCCCGACATCCGGAAGATCGAGGAGCGGCTCGAATCGCTCGTCGTCAAGCAGCAGCAGGCCGTGAAGGAGCAGAAGTACCACGTTGCGCTGAAGATGAAACAGGAGCAGCAGGAACTGAAGGAGAAGCTCGATCAGCTGCGGAGCAGCCAGGACGGTGACCGACGGACGCCGATCCAGATCACCGAGGATGACATCGCCGAAGTCGTCGGCCGCATGACGGGCATCCCCGTCACCAAACTCATGAAATCCGAAGCCAAGCGCCTCACGAACCTGGAGCAGGTCCTGCGCAAATCGATCATCGGTCAGGACGACGCGATCAAGAAGGTCGCGCGCGCCATCCGCCGCTCACGCGTGGGGATTTCCGACGCCAAGCGCCCCATCGGCTCGTTCCTCTTCCTCGGACCGACAGGGGTCGGGAAGACTGAGCTCGTCCGCACGATCGCGAAGGAAGTCTTCAACCGCGAGGACGCGCTCATCAAGATCGACATGTCTGAATTCATGGAGCGGCACAATGTCTCCCGTCTGACAGGGACGACGGCCGGCTACGTCGGCTACGAGGAAGGCGGCCAGCTGACCGAATCCGTCCGGCGCAAGCCCTACTCCGTCGTCCTCTTCGACGAAGTGGAGAAGGCCCACCCCGAATTCTTCAACATCCTCCTGCAAATCCTCGAAGACGGATCGCTCACCGACGGCTCCGGCAAGCAGGTCGATTTCACGAACACAATCATCATCATGACGAGCAACATCGGCGCCGAGAAGTTGACGAAGCAGGCTGCGCGAATCGGCTTCAAACTCGAAGATGAAGCGAAGGCTGAGGCGCAGGAGTACGAGGAGAAGTGTAAAGAGGTGATCGAGGAACTCAAGGATAACCTGCGGCCGGAGTTCCTCAATCGCATCGACCACATTATCGTCTTCAATGCGTTGAACCAGCAGCACATCCGCAAGATTGTCCGCATGCACATCGATCATCTCACGCATCGCCTGAAGGAGCAGGGGTACGCGCTCGATGTTGACCCGAAAGCGATCCATCTCCTCGCCGAGGAGGGATTCGACCCCGAGTACGGCGCTCGTCCGGTCCGCCGGATCATCCAAGAACGGCTGGAATCGGAAATCGCCGAGCACATCCTCAAGGAGATCTTCCACAAGGGCGACGTCATCCGCATCGTGCAGAAAGGGGAGAAGGGACTGGAGTTCCTCCATGGGGACGCGAAGAAGGCCTCGCTGAAGCCAGTGGAGGTGGAGGAGGAAGTAGCGGCGGCATAAAGCGACAAAAGGAACAAATGCGACAAGCGGGACAAAGGGATCTCAACGGGATCCTTTGTCTCTGGAGCCTGCCCCGAGCCTCGCCGAGGGGTTCCTTCTGTCGCGTTTGTGGATCTTCCGTACAACGCCATTTTGCGCTATAATTGTTGGATTTCCCCTGCCTGCCCGCCGAAGCCCGCGGGCGAAGGCGGGAACCCCCCCTTACTATGCCCATCGACGCTGTCAAAATCCCCCAGAACGTGCAGATCGAGGACCGCGTGGTCGGTCCGCTGAGCCTGCGCCAGATCATCATCATGGCTGTCGGCGGGGGCTTCAGTTACATGCTGTACACCATGGTACAGCGGTCACTGGGGACCATGAACATTCCACTCACGGTCATCCTCTGGACGCCCGCGGCAATCGCAGCGGCGTTCGCGCTCGTGAACATCAATGATCTGAGCTTGCTGAGGATCTGCTTCCTGCTGCTCGAGAAAATGCAGAAGCCGTCTCTACGCACGTGGGCACCGCGTACGGGGATCTCCATCACCATCCGCACGTCGGCGACAGCCAAGAAGGACGACGATGCCGCGAAGCAACCCGTTGTCGCGCAGCGCAGCGCGGAAGACCGGATTGCCGAGCTGACCAAAGTCGTCGATCGCGACGTACAACCGGCAGCGCAAATGGCGGCCAAGGATAGTCCGGCAATGACTCTGTCCCAACCCCAACCCGAGCCCGAGCCCGAACTCGCTCAGAAGACCCCTTCTCCCGTCCGTCCCGAACAGATTCAGGTGGACTCCCCCGCTTCCGCAACAACGAACTTCAGCGACCTCTCCGTCTTCCGCGACGTCCTCCCTCCCCAGAGCTCATGGCCATCGTGAATCTGAAAAGCACCGTGCGCAGCCGCAAGCAGAGCGCCTTAACCTCGACGCAGCGGTTCCTCCCGATCGCGGAGATCAAGAACGACACTGTCCTCCTGAAGAACGGCGGCCTCCGGGCAGTACTCCTGGTCGAAGCACTGAACTTCAATCTCAAGAGCGAGACCGAGCAGCAAGGCATCATCGCAGGCTACGAGGGACTCGTGAACACTCTCAGCTTCCCGCTCCAGGTCGTCGTCCGGTCAGCGAAGATGAACATCGATCCGTACCTCGAGCATCTCCGCGTTCTCGCGGGCAGTCAGCAGAACGAGCTCCTGAAGAATCAGACCCTCTCGTACGCCGATTTCGTCGAGCGGCTCATCGACGTCGCCGACATCATGCAGAAGCGCTTCTACGTCATCGTGCCGTTCGACCAGAGCGTGCGCCGCAAGGGAATCTTCGAACAGTTCTTCAGCTGGATCAGCCCCGATGATTCCACGGCGAAAGCCGCCCAGCGCGCGCGTGACTTCTCCTCCGGCGCCCGCGGCCTGAAGGACCGCGTGAACCTGGTGCAGTCGGGCCTCGAGAACGTCGGTCTGATCAGCAAGCGGCTGACGACGCATGAGCTGATCGAGCTGTACTACAAGATTTACAATCCGAAGACGAGTCAGGAACAGAAGTTGCCGGTGGAGGAGGAGAAGTTGAAGATTGATAGGACGACGCTCTAATTGAGACAAAAGACGCAAAGGACTCAGAGGAAGCAGAGGAAAAGATGAGAGGAGAAGAGGAATAGACGAAACGTTCCACAGGGGTGTAGAACGTCCAGTTTTAGCTTTTGCATGAGGAAAAGTCTTGAATGAGAAAAATGATATTTCACTGCTACCTTTTTTTCGGACTGGCGATCTGGGATTGTCAATTCATGTATCAGCGACCATATGAACGACTCATCGTGTGGCAAGAGGCTCATAAATTGTTCTTATGGATCAATACGCTTGCCGCTACATTTCCAGAACATGAAAAATTTGCGTTGGCGGATCAAATGCGCAGATCGGCATACAGCGTGCCCATGAATATTGCTGAGGGGAATAGCAGAAGAACGAAAAAAGACAAACGACGGTTCTTTAACATCGCACAATCCTCTCTAGAAGAATTGCATTGTCAGATGCGGATAGCTCGCGACGTGGGCTATCTCGACCAAGAAGCTTTCGCAAATGGGCATGATTGGATCAACCGAGTTGGTTATCTGCTCATGCGCCTCAGCCAAAATTGTACATAGCCTCTTTTGCTCTTTTTCCTCTTGTCCTCTGTTTCGTTTCGTCTTTTCCTTTGAGTCCTTTTAGTCCTTTGCTTCTTTTGACTTACCCAAGTCTGTGTGTACAATATGCTCGTCTGTCATCGCTCGTGCGGGAATGACGGCCCCTTACTTCTCCCCTCGCACCTTCTCTTTCTATGTCGCCGCGCACTGCACCTGCAACGCAAACGAATTCCCTGATGGATCAACTGCTGAAGGACGCTCCGATGCCGATCCGGGTTCAGCCCGGCGAGTTGATCGAAGGCACCGTCGTCTACCGTGGAAAGAACAAGCTGCTCCTCGATATCAAGGGCATCGCGACCGGCATCGTCTCGGGCCGGGAGCTCCGCGACTCGTTCAACACGTTCCGGGAGCTGAAAATCGGCGACCCTGTCACGGCACTAGTGCTGGAGGAAGAGAACGACGAAGGCATGATCGTCCTGAGTCTCCGCATGGCGAGCCAGCAGAAGGCCTGGGACCGCTTCCACCATCTGGTGGAGACCGACGCGACAATGGAGTTCGTCGCGCAGGAAGCAAACAAAGGAGGGTTACTCGCGAACATCGACGGCATTCGGACGTTCCTCCCGGTCAGCCAATTAGCGCCGGTGAACTATCCTCGCGTCAACAATGCCGACGCGAGTGAAATCATCTCTCGCTTGCAGAAGTTCCTCGGACACCGGTTCATCGTGAAGATCATCACGATGGACGAGGAAGCCGGGAAGATCGTCGTCTCCGAGCGCGAGGCCCTGAGTGAGCAACGCTCGAAGGCACTCGAGCACTTGAAAGTCGGCGACATGAAGGAGGGCATGGTGAGCGGCATCGTGAAGTTCGGGCTCTTTGTCGCCTTCGACGGGCTCGAAGGCCTCGTGCATATCTCCGAGATTGCGTGGGGCCATGTGAAGAATCCGTCGGAGTTCGCGCAGATCGGCGACCGCGTGACGGTGAAGGTGATCGGCGTGGATGGAGAAAAGCTCAGCCTCAGCATCAAGCAACTGACCAAGGACCCGTGGGAGGAGATTGCGGAGCGCTACCCCGTGGGCAAGCGCGTGACCGGCACCGTCGTCCGCTTCGCCGACTACGGCGCGTTCCTCAAGCTCGAGAAGGACATCAACGGTCTGGTGCACCTGAGCGAAGTCGCGCACCACAAGGTCACCGATCCCGCGGAAGTGCTGACGATCGGCCAGAAGGTCGACGCGCAGGTGATCAACATCGACGTCGACGAGCGCCGGATCGGCCTCTCCGTGAAGGCGCTGAAGCCCATCGATAAGGAGACGATGGAACGCATTAAACGTGAACGTGAGGAAGAGGAAGCCAAACTGAAAACGCTGAGCGATGCCAAATCGGAAACCAGCGCGGGCATTCTGCCCGCGCACGGCACCGAAGGTGCCGAACGACCCGCACCCGCATCAGGCTTCATCGCCTCCCAAACCGGCAAGAAATATTATCCTGCCGATTCGGCCGCAGCGCAGAAGATCAAGGAGGAGAACCGTATCTTGTTCGGGACGGCGGAGGAGGCGGAAGCGGCTGGTTATTCTGCATGAAGCAATTTTCTTGCAAGTCTTATTGGTAACTACTAGACTCCCGCCTCTATGAATCAACAAATGTGGGAACGAGCGAAATCGGATGCCATTGCAGAAGTGAATGCGCTTGAGCAGAAACTACAATCTGCCAATGAGAGACAATTTTCAGCGCAATATTTGCAAGTGAGCGACGCAGTGAAACAGCTCAATTTGCATTGGCCCGGCGATCCCCGATGTATCGATGCTTGCAGAAATCTGCTGCGTCTTGGCATAGAACGAATGCAATCGAGAGCAGATATTGTTTCTGTTTTATCTCAACGCTTGCAAACACTCGATACCCACCAATTGAAAAATGAGATTTTCCTTCATGGGAGAAAGGATATCGATGAATGCCATTGGATCAGCTTCGCGATCACGGAGCGATTCGGCCGATTCTGAACGTTGCAGGGCAAGGACCTGCAGCTATGATATGACTTGATCGCTCAGGAGATGCAAGTGCAGATACGGCACTTCCTGCCCCCCGCCCTTCCCGACGTGGAACGTCAATTTGTAGCCATCAATCCCCTTCTCTTTCGCAAATCGCTGCGCCTTGAGGATCAACATTCCGGGAAGATGCGCTGTCTCCGGCGTGACGTCTGCGATAGACGCGACAAAGTGTTTGGGAACGAAGAGCAGATGTAGAGGCGCCTTGGGGTGAATGTCTTTGAAAGCCAGAATCTCCTCGTCTTCGTACACGATTGTGGAGGGGATCTCCTTGTCGAGAATCTTATGGAAAATTGTGCGTTCTTCCATGTATCCAGATTACCAGATCGTTCTCCCCTCCACCTCGCCGACCCTGAGCGGAGCGAAGGGGAGGCATGGGGGAGGGATCGGGGCCTGCCTCGCATCGTCCTGAGCCGCAGCGAAGGGCTGGTGCTGGGAGTGGGGGTTATGACCGGCGGATGAGGTCCAAATTGACTTTTCAGTCCAAAAGAGGGACAATATAGAGTACATGGCCAATGCTCTCTCCTCCTCCGCCGACCGCCTTTCCTCCGCGAAGTCCATCGAGACCGCGCGGTTGATCGTGCGGCAGCCGGGGAAGCTGCAGGAACTCACGAACCTCCTCGAGACATTCGAGAATTTGAACGCGCGTGTGAGCGAACGGACCGGCGAAGACCGCTCGGGAGATCTGGGCGGCGCGGGCACCGGCGCCGCTGGCGGACAACAGGGAACGCAAGGCGTCTCGGCGCGCGATCTCGCGATCCAGAACATCCCTGCGGTGGACATCATGCAGAAGAAACTCGCGCAGCACATCCACCAGGAAGCGCAGAAGCTGGAAACATTGGCGCGCACGGTCTCGCGATCCCCCGCTCCGGGATCGGCACACAAGCTGAATGAACTCTACGCGAAAATCCGTCGTCTCCACGCACTCATCTACGATATTCTGGAAGCGTCCATCGAAGTGCTGAAGCGATTTTTCATTCGAGTATTTATCGACCAGCAACCTATACTGTAATGAACTTGTCCCGAGTAGAAATCCGCGGCCTGCCCTGAGCAGAGTCGAAGGGAGCGGAGTCGAAGGGAGTGGATTTCGTACGAGGGATCGATCAGCAGCCGATCCTGTAAGAGAGCAGGCGCATGATCCACAGGAGGAACGGGGAGACGATCAGACTTTCTCCACGTCGAATGCCTTCTCTCCTTTCTTACGTTTCTTCTTTTTCGCATGACTCAGGTGATCCATCACCCACTGGAACGCCTCGTCGAGGATCGCGAGCGGCTTCAAAATCAACGCTTCCACCTGTGCCGTCGTCTCCTCCATCCGCCGCATGATCTTGCGCAGATCGACCACGATGAAGAGCAGGTGGTACAGCACCACGATGATCATCACCGCGACGACCGCGTAGAGGACCGCGAGCAGCCCCTCCATGGTGACGGTGATCTGCGAGAAATGGAACATGGACTGACCGTGAGCGTAGTGAAGGATCGCCGTACGAGCAATGCTCTGTTGACGATTTCATGGTGCAGTGACAAACTCCGTTCTGTGTACCTCCTCCAAAACCTATGCACGCTGCGCTGCTCTTCACATCGCTCGCTCTCCTTGCACTCACGACAACGATCCCTGAAGACACATGCCTGACCGAGGCACAGTATGCGGAGCTCTCGCAACAGTGCCAGAGGGAGGGTGGGGAGTTTTTCTTCGCCGAGAAGGGTGGTTGTCACTGGACGTGCGCTGCAAAATCCCAGTGCCCGTCTGAGCAGGAGCTGCAGAAGGCGCGTCGCATGTGTACCACTCTCGGTAGACCGTCACGCGCGGATACGGACGCCTTTGGCTGCCAGTACGTATCCTGCGATAGTGCAGGACAGGTGCTCGCACCTTCTCCCTCTGTGCGCAAGAGTAGTGAACGTGTGCGGTGCAGCTCATCTGATCGGGCGAAGGCACGTCGTAGCTTGCGGAAAGGCATTGCTCTGGAGAAGTCGCTCCAACAGTGTGCTCGCAGAAGCCCTCCTGGGCGGACGAAGTAAGAGGGTCGACGTCGGTGTGGAGCGGGTTAGTATCCTCATTCATGCCAATCAATCCGATCGCCCCTCATACACCGGATTTTTATCAAACATTTCACTCATCGCATTGGCTACCCATCTGTGTGAATGGTGGAATCCCAG
>Ga0114945_10002136_pt1 | contig 11762 bp, 4 predicted proteins | sample OV2TP3_FD_87194 | JGI IMG/M metagenome (GOLD analysis project Ga0114945, IMG submission 87194) | Hot spring microbial communities from Beatty, Nevada to study Microbial Dark Matter (Phase II) - OV2 TP3 | ecosystem: Environmental > Aquatic > Thermal springs > Hot (42-90C) | place: USA: Beatty... | reverse complement strand
CGGCTTCAAGGACTTGGTGTACCTCCAGGACCATGACCGCAGGGCCACCCTGGTTTATCATCTCTTTCGACAGGGAGCGTTCAGTCAGAGATATGTCGCCGAGCATGCTCCGATCGAGTCCTTGAATTCCTCCCGTCATACCCGATTCTTGGACGTGGACGGCGACGGGGCCACCGACCTTCTCCGCGGAGGCAACACCTGGGTACGCTTCGCCGATGCCTTTGGGTCCGATGGGAGTCACGACCCGCGCCGAATCGAATGGAGGCCGCTTGCGGTTGTCCCTTCCCTCGACGAAGTCAATGTGAACCGTCATCGGCCCAGACGTGGATTCGTGATCTTCTCCCAGACAGGCGCCACGCTCATGGTCGACATCAATGGGGACGGGCTGAAAGACGTGGTCCTGAGTCAGGCCATCATCGAAACGGACGGCACGACCCAGCGCGTGCTGGAGACGTTTTTTCTGGTGTCGAGGAATCAGGGAGCAGGAACCTTCGCCGGTTATGAGCGGATCTACACCGCCGGGAGCTTCCAAGGGGCGCCTGGAGCGACGCCGCATAGCGTTCCCACCGTCCTGGACTACGATTTCGACGGGAGGCAAGACCTCCTTCTGGTCAGTTACGCGAGCGACCGCGACGAGTCGGGGACTCCGCAGGGTCAGGGGTGCGTGTGGGTACAGAATCCGAATATCCACCTTCTCCTTCGCTCGACCGGCACCGGATTCGAAGAGTGGTGGGTCTCCCTTCCCGCCTCCCATGTCCACGCGCGCGTCGACGGCCGGAGCGTCTTTCTCCCGGTTTTCACGACCCGCCTCGTCTTCGATGCCAACGGCGACGGCCACGAAGACCTGGCGTACATGGCGATGCGGGGGGATCAGCCCGTCTATGCCGCGGCCATGCGCGACCTCCCGCGCACCGGCCTCCTTACGTCCGCCGCGGACGGCCTGGGACGGGAGTGGAGATTCGAATACAAGCCGCTCTCCGATTCGTCCGTCTACGAGCGTTCCGGAGTTTGCGACTACCCTCTCCGATGGGATACCTCTCGCCGCTGGGTGGTCGCGAGGTCGGAGGTTCAACAACTGGCCAGGAACGCCCCGGACCCCTTCCAATCGTGGGGACACAAGTACGGCAATGCCCGGCTCCATCCGCGCGGAAGGCGCTCCGTGGGATTCGAGCGGCGCCGGATGATTACCTCGCTCACCGGGGAGACGACTCACATCCGGTACGACAATCGCTCGAGGCTTGCGGAGTTGGAGGTTTTTCCCTACGCGGGGATTCCTCAGGACGTCATCGTCGAAACGCCGCTTCTGAAGCCCGACGGATGGCACTACGAGCGCACCGCAAGATTCTCCGTTCTCAAATCACGCGTGCTCGGTCAGCCCGGGGGGCCGCGGAGCTATTCTCCATACGTAGATTGGAGTCTTCTTGCCCTCAGCGACTCCTTCTCCGAATTCGACGTTCGGACCGAAGCTTGGTCTCAGGTCGACTTGGAATCGCGCTATCGGACGACCGAAACCATCTACGCCTACTCGAAAACGGATGACCTGTTCTTCGGCATGCCGGAGGTCATCGACAGCACGACGCGCATTTCAAGTTTCGGCCGCGGCGGCGGACCGGCGGGGTATTGGAGTCGATCCGTAACGACGATCCAGTTCCGCTACGATCTCGAACGCTGGCTCGTGGCGCTGCCGGAGTACAGGATTCATTCGGTGGCGACGTCTCGTCACCCGCTCCGAACCAGAACAACCCGCTATGAATACGAACCGGCCTCCGGTCGTCTCGAGCGCGTGATCCTCATGCCGGGGGACGCCGCCTTCGAGTTGTCGACCTCCTTTTCCAACCCTGATCGGTTCGGCAATGCAACCTGGATCGAGGAGGATCCTGCCGTCGGGAACAACCGGGTCACGCAGGTTCGATACGACGCTCGCGGCATCTTCCCGGAGTGGATTCGAGACCCGGAGGGCTACGAGACCCACACCTGCTTCCACGCCGGCTTGGGAGTCCCAGTCCGGAAGGAGGAGGCCGGGGGGCTCGTCACGACCTACTCTTATGACGGCTTCGGACGCCCGACCCGCGAGGTCCGGCCGGACGGCACGAAGGCTTCTTGGCTCTACGGATCGAATCACCCCCAGTTTCCGGACTTCCCGTTCTTCGTCAAGAGCTACGAGACCCCGAACGACCGTGAGGCGATCGAGGAACGGGATCTCGGAGGCATCTCCTTCCTCACGCTGGCCGGCCGTCTCGGCGCCGTGTATCGGCGTCTCCGGGACGATCGATGGAGTCTGCAGGAGTTCAGATACGACACCACAGGGAGCCTCTCTTCGGTGGGTCTGCCTTACCACTATCCCGGCGGTGCCGTAGGCTCCGTGTCCTACACCCGCGATGGACTCGGCCGAGCCACGGGGATCGACCATCCGGACGGACGTCATTGGTCGTTCGACTACGATCGCATGACCGTCACCGCGAATCTCCCCGACGGTCATTCGACCACGGTGGTTTCGGACGAGGCCGGGCTTCCCCTATCCGGCATAAACAAGGCGGGGCAGCGAACCGCCTACGAATACGACGGGTGGGGACAACGAGTTCGCGAGGTGGACCCGGCCGGGCACGCGACCGTCTGGCAGTACAACCTGCGCGGTCTCCCCTACCGAGTCACCCATCCCGATTTCGGCGTCGTCTGGTCCTACTACGATTCCTTCGGGCAACTCACCAGCCAGCTCTTCGGGGGAAAGACGACACGATGGGTCTACGACAAGCTAGGAAGGCAGACGAGAGCCGAGTACGACGTGGTGGGAAATGTCGCGCGAGGAGACATCGCGTTTTGGCAGTTCGACGATCGACTATTCCCTGGAAGGCTTTCCAGCAAGTCATTCGGCGGGAACTCGACGGAGTACGACTACGACAACCTCGGCCGTGTGAACGGAGTCACGACCCGAATCGTCGATCGCACCTTCCAAATCGATCTGTCCTACAATCGATTCGGGAAGCTCGAAAACGTAACCTACCCGGAAGGACCGGGAGGAGTCCGTCTCCAAGTACGCTACCACTACACCGAGAGCGGCAGGCTCCAACGAGTGGCTGACCCTCAAGTCGGAGACTACTGGCGAATCGACGCGAGCGACGCCGAGGACAGGATCACCCAAGAGACTTTCGGGAACGAGGTGAAGACGATCCGCGATGTCGATCCGGTGCGCGGCGTCCTCAGATCAGTCCGGACCGGCCGCGGCGACGCCCAGGTTCAGGACCTGCACTACGAATACGATCCGCACACGCTGAGTCTCAAGGCCCGGGAGGACCGAAATCGGCACACGCGCGAGACGTTCGACTACGACATCCTGGATCGACTGACCCATTGGAGGGAGGATGGCGTGCTGCTCCAGGAGTGCCGGTACGATCCCCTCGGCAACATCGCCTTCAAGACCGGCGTAGAGGAGATGAGGCACACGAACGCCGCTCGACCTCACCGGCTCACGCGCGCGGGGGCGGACAATCTGACCTACGATTTGCGCGGGAACATCCTGCAGGCGCCCGGGTATCGCGTCGAATGGACCCCGTTCAACAAGCCTTCACGAATCGTCAGGAACAATCAGCACACGGTCTTTCTCTATGACGCGGAGGGGTACCGCGTCCGGGAGGCAGCTCCGGAGGGCGTCACCTACTATGTCGAAGGGCTGTTCGAACTCTTCGAGGGCGGCGGAAAAGTGGAAGCTCGCTCCTACGTGCACGCCGGCGGGCGAATCGTGGCCAAGGTCGTTCGCAAGGCCGATGGGGTGCGGACGTGGTATCTCCACGACGATCATCTCGGCTCGACCTCGGCCATGACGGATCATCCTCGCACGGAAACCGTGCGGCTCGCCTACGATCCGTGGGGCGCGCGCCGCCCGGGTCATGACCCGGTTCGGTCCGGAAGCCATCCGGGCTTCACGGGGCACGAGCACGACGACGGGCTGAATCTCATCAACAAGATCGGCCGCGAGTACGATCCCCGGCTGGGGCGGTTCCTCTCTCCCGATCCTGTGGGCCAGAGTCCGAACGGCTACTCCTATGTCGACAACAATCCGACGAAGTATGTGGATCCCAGCGGCCATTTTTATTTCGGTGGTTGGGGCTCCGATGGGATACCGCCCGGTGGCAGCAACGGACAGGACGACATGCCCGAGATCGGGATCTCCGCCTCGATACCGATTGGAGAGGCTCCGGCTGGGTCCATCTATTCTCAGCCATGGGCGGCATGGCTCTTTGGAGGGAGCCCGGGGATAACCGGGGTCGCAGGCTACGGGGGGAGTCCTGAGGCCAGGGGCGGAGGAGGCTCCAGCCCGCCGCAGGATGATCCGATTTCCTCCGACGGAGGCGGGGGGCGGGACGATGAAGGGCCGATGGCACAACTCAATGCTCGTTTCGACAGCGCCATGACACTCCTGGATGGAACCCTCATCGGACATTTCTTTCCTGAAGTGGCTCATTACGCCGCTATGGGCTACGCACGCGGCTGGTACGAAGATTACACCGGAGGCCATCGCGCCTGGAATCAAGCACCGTTCGATCCCGAAACTGAGTTATGGGAACGAGCGGGCGTCGCGATAGTGCCCATGGGTATTTGGAGCGGCGGCGGGGCGGGCGGGAAGGGAGGAAATGGCCAGACCAACGCCGTGACGCCGGGGAGGCTTTTCTTCTCGCGAGGCACACTCAAGCCAGGTCTGGGCTCTACGGTCCACTCTCATCACTACTTCCCCAAGCAACTCCGCCAATTCTTCCAGCGGGCCGGCATCAACATCGAAGAGTGGCAGGGGCCCGTCCTGAGGGGCAATCACATCGGAAAGGGAGGATTACATCCTCGATGGAATGCGGAATGGAGAAGGTTTGCGAATCACAATCCCAATGCAAGTCAAGCCGAGATCATCGACCATTTGTACAAGATGATTGATCGCATTTTCTAGAGGGGGTGAAATTCTCGCATTCCTGGCGAGAGCTTGGACGCTCGGCGGAATCGCCCGGGGTATTATCGCCAGAAGTAGTCCACCTGGGATGTCAGGGGCGCGCAGGATGGGGGCCAGTCGGCGAGTGATGCGTAGCGGCTTCTCAGGGGTTGGGAAGCGACGGGCGGCACCGCCATGAAGCGCGGCTTGACTCCCTTGAGGATCTTCCGCTGCCGCGTCTCCACGGCCGGCTCATGCCTCAACTGCCCCTCGATCGCGGTCAGGATGCGCCGTCCGTCGAAGGGTCGAATCCGGGCCAGGTCATCCTCGACGTTCTCCTCGAACGCGATTCCATACATTGCATGTATAATCGCGTGTACTTTCTCCGCCGTCAAAAGCCCGTCCGCCGGCCGTCTTTCCCCCTCGCTCCCCCAGGAACGTGGGCGACAGTCGATTCGTACGATCTCATCGGGGTTCGACCGACTCGAGGTAGGGCCGCCCCGCCTGGTACTCCCCGCTTCTACCTCCGCCGGTCCTCTCGTTGCTGTATAATTCATGCGATGTCCTCCGACTCCTGGACGGGTCAGTTTTTCGATCAGATCCGAGAGCACGAAGCGCAGAGACCTCAGGCCGCCCCCTCCACCCGCTACGAATGGCGCCGCGAGATCGGTCGCGGCGGGATGGCCGTCGTCTACGAGGCCCAAGATCGGGAATTGCACCGGACGGTGGCGATCAAGACCCTCCGGGAAGATGTCGCCCTCCAGCGGACCTCCCTCGAACGCTTCCGCCGGGAAGCGCGGGTAGCCTCGGGTCTCTCCCATCCGGCGCTGGTCACCGTGTACGACGTGGGCGAGGATGCGGGGCGCCCCTTCATCGTCATGGAGCTCGTCGAAGGGGAGTCTCTGGATCTCTATTGGAGAAAGCACTGCCCCTCGGTGCGGACTCGAATCGAACTTCTCGAGAAAGCGGCCCGCGGCGTTGCGTGCGCGCACGAGCACGGCATCGTCCATCGGGATCTCAAGCCCGGGAACATTCTCGTGGACGCGAAGGGCCAACCGAAAGTGACGGATTTCGGTCTGGCCCACTTGACCGAATCGACGTCGCCCTTGACCCAAACCGGTGTCGCCCTTGGAACGCCGCAATTCATGGCGCCCGAACAGGTGCAGGGGCGCTTGAAGGAGATCTCCCCACGCACGGACGTTTATGCTCTCGGAGTGATCCTGTACGAGATGCTCGCCCTGGTGCTGCCCCACCGAGGCGGCACTCCGATGGAGATCTTCGGGAACATCCTCCACCGCGACCCCGTGACTCCGCGCGTCCGGGATTCTCAGATTCCCCGCGCCGCGGAGACGATTTGCCTCAAGGCCATGGAGAAAGCTCCTTCACGGCGGTACGCGACCGCCCGCGAATTCGCGGACGATCTGAGGAGATTCCTCGACGATCTTCCGATTCTCGCCCGCCCCCCGAGTTTGGCCTATCGGATCCGGATGCGCCTGACGCGCGGCCGCGGCCCCCTCCTCGCGGCTTCGGGCGCCGCCCTGCTGGCGGCCGTCGCCGTAGGCCTCACGATGCGGTACGTTTCTCGCGCGAGAGAGTTCGAGGAGAGTCGCGCAAGAGCGCAGCGGGCGTACCAGGCCGAGGACTGGCCCCGGGCCCAGAGCGAGTCCGAGCGCGCGTTACGATCGAGGTGGGATCCGAGCCTGGCGGCCATCGCCGCCGAAAGCCATCGGAAACAGCTTGCCGAAAAGCAAGAGGGCGAACGCCGGCGCATTGAATCCGATCGGTACAAGCGCCTGCAGGAAGAGAGAATCAAGCCCCTTCTCACGAAGATCCAAGAGGCGCGACTCTATTTTTACCTCCGCGAAAGCCCCCTATGGTCCAAGCTCTCCGAGGTTTCCGCCGAGCTGGCCGATCTCGAGAGGCTGGCCGAGTCGCCGGACTATCGAGGAATGGCGGACGTTTGGATCACCTTGGGGACAGGGTGGTACTTCGTGGCTCAACCGGATCGAGCCGAACGAGCGCTGCTTCGGGCCGAGGAACTCGCGCCTAGGAACGAGCGCGTCGCGGTGAGTCTGGGAAAGATCTGTTTGGATCGGTGGTTCGCCACTCTCGTTTCCCTCTCCGGGCACTTGCAACGGAAGAAGGGAATGGCCGCCCACCAGACCTGGGCCCGAAAGGCCGCCGACTATTTCGCCCGCGCGAGGCGACCCGGAGAATCGCCGGAGAGCTTGGAATCCTACCTCGAAGCCGCCTATCGCGCGTGCGCGGATAGGGACGAGAAGGCCGTGCTCGAAACCGCACGGAGGGGACTCGAGCGGTACCCCGGCATCCCCGGAAACGAAGAGCTTTGGTTCCTCATCGGCGAATACACCGAGGGGCGCGAGTCCATCGAGGCGTTTGCTCGCGCAATCGAGTTGCGCGCGAACTTCTGGTGGGCCTTTCTCATGCGCAGCGCCCGCCACTACAATGCGAAGGACTTCGTTCGGGCCGAGGAAGACTTGAACGAAGCCGTCCGCATTCATCCGCGATTTGCGCTCGCACTTTTGTTGCGCGCCCGCTTGTACGAGCGCCGCGGGCGGCCCGATCTGGCTCTCGAGGATCTCAACAAGGCCGTTCAATTCAACTCTTCCGAACCCGGCTATTGGAACGAGCGCGGGAGCCTCCGCCATCGGATGCGGGACCACGCCGGCTCGGTCGACGACCTCACCCAGGCGATTCGCCTCTCCCCCGACCTCGTCGAAGCCTATTACAACCGCGCGTTGGCGCGATTGAAGTTGCGGGAGTACGCGGCCGCTCTGGCCGATTGCAACGAGGCCATCCGTCTCGATCCCGACGAGCCCGATGTTTGGAGGTGCCGCGGGCAGGCGCGACTGTCCCTTCACGACCTCGACGGCTCCGAGCGGGATTTCACCGAGTCCATTCGACTCGGGGGAAAGGCCGAGTCGTACGGAGACCGCGGAGTGACGCGCGAACACAAGAGGGATTTCGACGGCGCTCTGGCCGATTATTCGGAGGCGATCCGCCTGGATCCCTCCTTGTACAAGTCGTGGTACAACCGGGGGGCGCTACGATACCGGCTGGGCCAGTCCGAGGCCGCTCTTGCGGACCTAAAGGAAGCGCTCGCGCGGGCTCCGGAGGGCTGGTCCGACCGCCCGAAAGCCGAAAAACTCGTCCGCCGTCTTGAGGAGTAGAAACTACGTAACCCTTCAGGAGATGGATGCCCGCCGGCCGCACCGATTTCGCAGAAGCGCGTCGTGAACGGCGCGTGGACGCGCCCACAGATTGTGCAGAACGACGTGCACGGGGACGGCCCCGGAGGCGCCATCGGTGCCCATCTACGGAGTCCCGGATACGAAACTATTTCCGCGCCAGCAGCACCGCCGACACCACCCCGAGCAGGAGCAGCCCCCCCCCGGCGAATTTCGCCCAAACCATCTTCCCCGCGAACCCCGCGATGATCCACGCAAGCCCGCACAGGAAAAAAACCAGGGTGGCGGCGACATCGCGGTTGCGTCGAACCCGAGGGGGAGCGGCCGGAGGCGGGGGCGCCGTCGGAGGAGCCTCTTCGCCCTTCGCCGGAGAGGGGGCGGTGGTCTTAGGGGGAGACGGACTCGAGGGGGGCGTGGCGCCGCTCACGCTCTGGAGGACCTTCTGCTTATCGATCCCGACGTCTTCCGGCTCGGCCATCCCTTACTTCTTCGGGACCAGATCCGTCTCGCACCGCGAGCACTTCCCGGCCTTGGGAGCGTCCGTCTCCGGATGCTTCGTGCACGTAAAGCGCTGCGCTACCTGCGAGAGGTCCCGCTGGCACACCTTGCACTTCCCCGGCCGGTCGACGTGGATGGCGGGGTGCTCGTGGCAATAGTACTCCGGCATAAAAAGCACGAGCGACCTGCCGCAGTTCAGAGCCCGACAGCGATCATGGCGCTGGCCGTGGACGTCGGGATGGACCGAGCACAGATAATCCACCCGCCGGACGAGGTCCCGGTCGCACCGAGAGCATCGTCCCCCGAACGGCGCTTCCACATCCGCGTGCTCCGTGCACGTGAATATCTCCCGGACCAGGACGCAGGGCTTCGAGCAGGTCGGACAGGCTCGGGCGCGCGGGTGCCGGATCCCCGAATGCTCCGAACAGACGTATTCCAAGTGCCTGGGCTCGAGAATCCGGCGGCAGGTCGGGCACTTCCCTGCCTTGCCCATTCGGACGTCCGGGTGCACCGGACAGCGATAGTCCTCGGCCCGCGCCTGCCGCAAGAGTCGCTTGGAACACGTAGGGCACTTTCCCGGAGCGGTCTCGGAGACGTCGACGTGATCCACGCAGACGTACTCCATTCGTTTTTCTTCCTCGTCGTACCAGTCGCGCCACCCGGCGTAGCCCCGATCGAATTCCTTGGACGTGATGCTGGCGAGGGCCGTCCACGCGGACTCGACCACTTTATGATCGCCGTCCTTGAGAAGCTCGATCAGAGGATTTACCGCCTCGAAAGCGAGGGGTCCGAGGGACGCCAGGGTGATGGCCGCATTCTGACGGACCAACGGGTGCGCGTCGCGGAGGGAGAACTTCAGGATCGGCTCCAGAATCACCGGGGTACGGATCCGCCGCAAAGCGATGACCGCCTCGTTGCGAACGTCCATCTGGGCGTCGTTCAAGCGCTCGAACAGGGCTCCGAGCACCGCGTCCTCCAACTTCCCGCCCGGCTTCGAAAGGAGCGTTTCGATCTGGAATCGGAAGCCGTAGATCGCCGCCTGGCGGACGGTCCACGAAACATGAGAGAAGCGATCGGTGAAAGCGGAGAGCGGAGTGTCGTCCATTCGAAGCATCCCGAGGGCGATCATCGATACTTCCACGGTGCCGCTGTCCTCTTTGTCGCTTGTCACCACTCCCAGCAGGGCTTCTTGAACCGACTTGTCTTTGTCGCTGAAGGCGAGGGCGAAGGCGGCCAATCGCTTTCGTCCGGGAGGTCCCGACTTCAGGTCGCGGAGAAAGATCTCCCGGCGATGAAGGGCATGGCGCCGCATTTCCTGGAAGACCGCATCCAGCGCGGCGACGTTATGATCCGAATAGGCCGTATCGTAGCTCGCCCGTAGGTAGGCAAGCCGATCGTACAGCTCTCGCTCGCGCTCGACGGTGTCTTTGCCCCCGGAACACGCGCTCGCGAGCAGAACTCCCAAGAGGGCGATTCGATGCATGAGTATTCAACGCGCGGCGACCCGCCGCGTTGGGACATCATATCCCCCTTTCGGACGATTTCGAGGAATTCCTTGACCCCGGTTCGATGCTTGCTATATTCGACCAATGGAAACCAGCCACGACAAGATCGTCGGCGAAGGGATCACCTTCGACGACGTTCTCTTGATCCCTCGGTGGTCGGAGTTCGTCCCCACGGAACTCGAAACCAACACCCGCCTGACTCGGTCCGTCCGGCTCAACATCCCGATCGTCTCCGCCGCCATGGACACCGTGACCACTTCCTCGCTCGCGATCGCGTTGGCGCAAGAGGGAGGGATCGGCATCGTCCATCGAAATCTCGGCCCCGCCGAGCAGGCCCGGGAAGTCGCGAGAGTCAAACGATTCGAAGCGGTGGTGATCGCGGACCCCATCTGCCTCAGTCCGGAAGAGACCGTCGCGACCGCCCGGCGCGTCATGCGCGAGAACAACATCTCCGGCATCCCTATTTCCCTGGGAAAGAGACTCGTCGGGATCATCACGAGCCGAGATCTTCGGTTCCTCACGGACGACGGAAAGAAACTCTCGGAGGTGATGACCCAGTCCCCCCTCGTCACCGCCCGACCGGGAACCAGCGTCGAGGAGGCCAAGGGAATCCTCAACCGCCACAAAGTAGAGAAGCTCCTCATCGTGGACGACGACCTCCAGCTTCGCGGCCTCATCACGATGAAGGACATCAACCGGCAGGCCATCCACCCGACCGCGTGCAAAGACGCGCGAGGCCGTCTCCGCGTGGGAGCGGCCGTGGGCGTGCACGACTACGACCGCGCCGCGGCCCTCGTGGAGGCCGACGCCGATGTGCTGTGCGTCGATACGGCCCACGGCCACTCGAAAAACGTAATCGAAACCGTCCGAGAACTCAAGCGGCGGTACCCCGAGCGTCCGGTTCTGGCCGGAAACATCGCTACCGCCGACGCGGCCCGGGATCTCATCCGCGTCGGCGCGGACGGTCTCAAGGTCGGCATCGGACCAGGCTCCATCTGCACGACCCGGGTCATCGCGGGAGTCGGCGTGCCGCAAGTCAGCGCCATCCTGGCGGTGGCCTCCGAGGCCGAGGCCGCCGACATCCCCGTCATCGCCGACGGAGGCGTCCGCCACTCGGGAGACATCAGCAAGGCGATCGCCGCGGGCGCATCGGCGGTGATGATCGGAAGCCTCTTCGCCGGCACCGCGGAAAGCCCAGGGGAGACCATCATCTACAAGGGGCGGAGCTACAAGGCCTACCGCGGGATGGGATCCGAGGGAGCGATGGTCGCGGGATCGAAAGACCGCTATGGTCAAGGGTCGATCACGGACCGGGCGAAGCTCGTACCGGAGGGCGTGGAGGGAATGGTTCCCTTCAAGGGACCGCTCGGCGATTTCGTGTATCAGCTCGTCGGGGGACTCCGCGCCGGAATGGGCTACTGCGGTTGCCGCACCATCGATGACCTCCGGAAAAACACGCGATTCCTTCGCGTCAGCACCGCGAGCCTCCGGGAGTCCCACCCGCACGACATCGTCATCACCAAGGAGTCCCCGAACTATTCGGCGGAATCTCCCGGAGCTTAGAGCACATCCCGGTAGGATCGTGGCCGCGGTGGCGGCGCCGAGGGTTCAGATGCGAGGAGCGACGACGACGCGTAT
>Ga0114945_10002135_pt1 | contig 11767 bp, 8 predicted proteins | sample OV2TP3_FD_87194 | JGI IMG/M metagenome (GOLD analysis project Ga0114945, IMG submission 87194) | Hot spring microbial communities from Beatty, Nevada to study Microbial Dark Matter (Phase II) - OV2 TP3 | ecosystem: Environmental > Aquatic > Thermal springs > Hot (42-90C) | place: USA: Beatty... | reverse complement strand
GTATCTGGACTTTTTCGGCGGCATCGTCACCATCAGCGTGGGCCATGCCAACCCGCGCATCACCGAGAAGACCAAGGCGCAGATCGACAAGCTGCAGCACGTCTCCACCTGCTTCCCCAACGAGCCCATGGTGGCGCTGGCGGAGAAGCTGGCGGAGATCACGCCCGGCGCCCTCAAGAAGACGTTTTTCACCAACAGCGGCACCGAAGCCAATGAGACCGCGGTGCAGGTGGCGCGCATGCACACCGGCAACTTCGAGGTCATCGCGCTGCGCCACGGCTACAGCGGGCGCTCTTCGGTGGCGCGCGCCATGACGGGCATGCACACCTGGCGGCGCGGCACCATTGAAGTGGGCATCGTGCACGCCATGAATCCCTACTGCTACCGCTGCCCGCTGGGCCTCACCTATCCCTCCTGTGAGGTGGCCTGTGTCAAGGACATCGAGCAGGTCATCCAGACTTCCACCTCGGGGCGCATCGCGGCGCTGCTGGCAGAACCCATCCAGGGAGCAGGTGGCTTCATCACCCCGCCCCGCGAGTACTACAAAATGGCCTTCAACATCGTGAAGCAGTACGGCGGCGAGTTCATCGCCGACGAGGTGCAGACCGGCTGGGGGCGCACCGGCAAGAAATGGTTCGGCATCGAGCACTGGGAGGTCGAGCCCGACCTCATCACTGCTGCCAAGGGGCTGGCCAACGGCGTGCCCATCGGAATCACCGTTGCCAGGCCCGAGATCGCCGATTCCTTCCAGGGGCTCACCATCTCCACCTTCGGCGGCAACCCGGTCACCTGCGTCACCGCCAAGGCGGTGATTGACTTGATCGAAGAAGACGATCTGCGCAGCAATGCGGAAGTCGTCGGCGGCTACTTCCGCGGCAAGCTCGAAGAGCTGGCGGAGAGGCACACGCTCATCGGCGATGTGCGCGGCATGGGCCTGCTGCAGGCGCTGGAGCTGGTCACCGACCGCAAATCCAAAGAACCGGCCACCGCTGCCACCGCCGCGTTCATGGAAGAGGCGCGCAAGCGCGGCCTGCTCATCGGCAAGGGAGGACTCTTCGGCAACGTCATCCGCATGTCGCCGCCGCTCAACATCACCAAGGCCGATGTCGATGAAGCCGCGCGCATTCTCGACGAGAGCTTTGTGGCCGTCGAAGAGTCGCGCATGGCGGGGGCGTCAAGGTAGAACAATCCTCCTCCGCGGGTGGCACAGAGCCTGCGCGCCCGGGAAAATTCTTTCTTGCCATTGAGAAAAATCTCTTGACATTGAATATTGTTCAATGATATTATGATGTCTTATGGTTTTCTTTTAGATAAGTCATTCAGAATCAAAGACCGCAGACCTAAGCTCTTTGAAATCAACAGATCCGCAGATATCGACCCCCTAAGTCCTGTGTTTTCAAAGACCAGGTAGGGGGGTAAGGGGGCCAGCCGTCGTCAACCCGATGCCTGGCGGCTGGCACGTTGCCCTCAGTGCGCTTCCCCGTCTCCCGGCGTTTCGTCGGCGGTATCCACCTTCTGCGCCAGGGCGCGCGGCTCGTAGACCGGCGGCGGTAGGAACTCCTCATCGCGTTTGTCGGCCAGGGCCACTTTCATGAAGTTCATCCAGATGGGCAGCGCGGCCACGCCGCCGGTCTCGCGCTTGCCGATGGTTTTCTTTTCGTCGAAGCCCACCCAGACGCCGCAGGTGATGGAAGGCGAGAAGCCCATGAACCAGGCGTCGGTAAAGTCGTTGGTGGTGCCGGTCTTGCCGGCCAGCGCATGGCCCAGCGAGCGCGCGCGGGCGGCCGTGCCGAACTGCACCGTGCCCTCGAGCAGGCTGGTCATGGTGCGCGCGGTTTCCGCGCGGATGACGTCGCGCACCTCGGGGAAGTTTTCCTCGAGCACGTGTCCGTCGTAGTCGGTGACCTTGCGGATCAGGCGCGGGCTCACGCGCACGCCATCGTTGGGAAAGACGGCGAAGGCGGCCGTATGTTCGAGCAGGGTGACTTCGGAAGCGCCCAGGGCCACCGGCAGGTAGGCGGGGATGGGCGAGGTGATGCCGAAGCGCCGCGCCGTCTGGATGATGGTTGGCATGCCCAGCTTATCCGCCAGCTTGACGGCGGGAACATTACGCGACTGCGCCAGCGCCCGGCGCAGGGTGATGTTGCCTTCGAATTTGCCGTCATAGTTGCGCGGGGCGTAGGGCTCGTTGCCGCTGGTGAAGACCACGGGCGCGTCCAGGATGACGTCGTCCGGCTGGAAGCCGGCTTCCATGGCGGTGGTGTAGACGTAGGGTTTGAAGGAAGAGCCCACCTGCCGCAGGGCCTGCGTGGCGCGGTTGAATTTGGACTGGTGGAAGTCGCGGCCGCCCACCATGGCGAGGATGTCACCGCTGGCATTATCCACGGCCAGCAGGGCTCCCTGGATGCCGGAGTCCTGCTCCAGGGTGACGCGCGCGCGCCCATCGCTTTCCAGGGCCTGCACTTTGACGTAGGCCACGTCGCCCACGGAGAGGAGGTCCTTGGGTGAGCGCCGGCCGGTCCAGGCAATTTCGGCCGGAGAGAGTACTGCCGTGTAGCGCCCCAGGGTGACCTCAGCGGTGCCGGAACCGGTTTCGGTAACCAGCGCGGGCAGGTAACTGCCGACGAAAATCGGCTCGTCCCATTGGGGATGGGTGTAGCCTTCGATGCCTTCGCCGGTGATGAGGACGTTTTTCAGGCGGCCCTTCCAGCCGTGGCGGCGTTCGTAGGCAGCCAGGCCGTCGAGCAGGGCCTGGTTGGCGGCGCGCTGCAGGTCCATGTTCAGCGTGGTATAGACACGCAGTCCGCCCTGGTGGACTTCTTCGCTGCCGTAGCGTTTTTCCAGGTATTGGCGGATTTCCTCCACAAAATAGGGCGCGATGGAGTTGCCGGGCTGATGGACATCGAGGCGAACGGGCATGTTTTTGGCGCGCGTGGCCTCTTCCACTGTGATCTTGCCGTCCTCCAGCATGGCATTCAGCACCAGATTTCGCCGGCGCAGGGCGCGCTCCAGGTTGTGCAGCGGAGAATAGGCGTTGGGGGCCTTGGGCAGTCCCGCCAGGAGCGCGGCTTCCTCCAGCGTGAGGTCGCGGGCGTGCTTGTTGAAATAGAACTGCGAACCCGCCTCGAAGCCATACACGCCGTGCCCCAGGTAGATCTGATTGGCGTAGAGAGTGAAGATCTGCGGCTTGGTGAAGCGGCGCTCGATCTGAATGGTGAGCATCAGTTCCTGAAACTTGCGGCGGAAGGTGCGTTCGGGCGACAGGAACAGGTTGCGCGCGAGCTGCATGGTGAGCGTGGAGGCGCCCTGCTCACGGCTGCCGGCGCGGATGTCGTGGTACGCGGCGCCCAGCGCGCGATAAAAATCGATGCCCCAGTGGCGGTTGAAGTCCTTGTCTTCGATGGAGAGGATGGCGTCGCCCAGTACCTTGGGATAATCCGCGTAGCCGGCGATGACGCGCCGCTGCACGGCGAAGGAACCGATCACACGCCCCTGACTGTCATAGAGCTCGGTGATGGCGCTGGGGCGGTAGCGGTCGAGTTCCTGCACCTGGGGCAGGTCGGTGGAATAGACAATGAAAAGCCCGCCGAGAACGCCGAAAGCGGCGGCGCCCAGCACCAGCAGCGTGTAGGCGAGCTTCCCCGCCCATCGTTTTTTCAGGCTGGGGATGGCGGGGGGCTGTTCTTCCTGAAGCTCCATAACTGCTTCGCGGGCCTGAGCGAGCCCAGAATAGCACGGAAGACCACGGGCGCCGCAGCGGAGCTAGGCCTTCTGCTGGCGGCTGCGCAGCAGTTCGATGGCGCGGCGCAAGGGCTCGTCTTCCTGGGGGCCGGGAGAGCGATCGGGCGCGGGCCCTTCCTCCACCTCCTCCTCGGAAACTTCGAGCTCGTCGCGGGCGTCGGCCACCTGCACGCTGGGAGTGACGGCGACATCCTGGATGGCCTTGCCTCCCGGCGAGTAGTACTTGGCAATGGAAAGGATCAGGGCGGAGCCGTCGGGAATCTCAATCAGCTTCTGCACCGAGCCGATGCCGAAGGTCTTGCTGCCGACCACGTCGCCGCGGGCATTTTCCAGAATGGCGGCGGCCACGATTTCGGCCGCGCCGGCCGTACCCCGGTTCACCAGCACCACCAGGGGAAGACGGGTGACGGCCTTCTCCGGATCGGCGGTAAAGGTCTCACGGGCGTACTTCTGGCCTTCCAGATAGGTAATGACGCCGCGATCGAGGAACAGGTTGGCCACGGCCACACCCTCGGCTTGCTCGCCTTCCGAAGCGTTGCGCAAGTCGAGCAGCAGGCTGCGCGCGCCCGCGCGCTCCAGCGAGCGGATGTGGGCGGCGACTTCCGCAGCCTTGCCCGCGGGCAACGCCTGCACCTTGACATAGCCAATGCCGTCTTCCAGCATGCGCTCGGTTACCGCAGGAAGGCGCACCAGATCGCGCGTAACCGTGACGCGCTGCGGTTCAGAGCGCCGCGCCCGCACCACCGTAAGATTGATGGTGGAGCCCAATTCTCCGGGCATCAGGTTGCGCACTTCAGCCAGCGACATGTCGCGGGTGCTGCGCCCTTCAATGGCTTCGATGATGTCGCCGTTCTCCACGCCAGCCTTCTCCGCCGGCCCGCCGGGAATCACCGCGACCACGGCGACGTAGCCAAAGCGCTTGGAAAGCGTGGCGCCCAGCCCGCCCTTGCCGTCCGTCTTGCGCAACTTGTACTGGCGATACTCGGACGGGTTCAGGTAGCCGGAGTTGGCGTCCAGAGATTCCAAAAGACCGTGCAGGGCGCCGTCTGTGACCTGCGACATGTTGGGCTCTTCCACGTACTCGCTGCGGATGCGGGAGAGCACTTCGCTGTACACGCTGAGTTGGCGGTAGGCGCCCTCGCCGCTGGCGGCGCGCACACCCAGCCCACCGAGCACAGCAAACAGCACTAATACCGCGGAGGTTCCGATGACTGCGGCCTTCAATCGCATAGACATGAATATACCCGAGCGGCAGTGGCCAAATGCCTCCCATGCCGCTTCCTCATTATACGTAACTTAGACGCTTCTTCCGCAGAAAGGAAACCACTGCTCCTGCTTGAGATGCGGTCTCGTTATCCGTCTTTGCCGCCGTTTTCGCCAGCTTCCGGATATCCTTGCGGAAAGCGCTGGTGCCACTCCCAAGCGCTGGTGATGATGGCATCCAGCTCGGGCCATTGCGGCTTCCAGCCCAGCTGCTGGCGAATCCTGGCAGAACTCGCCACCAGCACCGCGGGATCGCCAGGACGGCGTTCGACTTCCACGGTAGGTATGGAGTGCCCGGTAACACGACGGGCCGCATTCACCACCTGACGCACGCTGAAACCGGTGCCGTTGCCCACGTTGAAAACCATCTGACCATGCTCCTCCAGGGCCTCGAGGGCCAGCACGTGCGCCGTGGCCAGGTCGTGCACGTGAACGTAATCGCGGATGCAGGTGCCGTCGGGCGTCGAGTAATCAGTGCCGAAGATGGGGATCTGCTCCTTCTGTCCGAGCGCGGTCTGGAGAACGAGAGGGATCAGGTGAGTCTCGGGACGATGGTGCTCTCCCAGGTCGCCGAAGGAGCCGGCGGCGTTGAAATAACGCAGGCTGGCATAGCGCAACCCGTGGATGCGGTGGAACCAGTCCAGGATTCGCTCCACCAGCAGCTTGGACTCGCCATAGACGTTGGTGGGCCGCAAGGGGTCGTCTTCTTCGATGGGCGTGCGCCCGGGCTCTCCGTACACCGCCGCCGTCGAGGAAAACACGAACCTGCGGACGCCGTTTGCCAGCATGGTCTCCAGCAGCGTGAGCGTCCCGGCGGTGTTGGTGCGGAAATAGCGCTCCGGGGCCCGCATGGACTCTCCGGCCTCGATGAGCGCGGCGAAGTGCAGCACGGCTTCCACGCTCCGCGCCCGGAGGAGGTACTCGAGAGCGCCGCGATCGGCAATGTCGCCCACCACCAGTTCGGCGCCGGGCGCCAGGGCGCGACGGCTGCCGTGGCTGAGGTTGTCCAGCACAATGACGCCATGACCGGCGCGGAGGAGCTCGGCCGTAACCACGCTGCCGATGTACCCGGCGCCTCCGGTGACCAAGAGCTGCACGAACCGCCTCCTCTTCCTATGGCAAGCCGTTGATGCTTTTTTGCATCTGCACCGCGTTCATGTGCCCACGGAATCTAGGCGCAACACCGCGAGGGAGTCAAGCAGGATGCAACGCAATGGAGGCTCTGGCCACCGGCGGCCTCGCTCCCATCGCTAATGCTACGTCTCGGCGCTTTTTGTGGCGAAGTCTCTGCGCAAAACGTGCGGCGCGATCGAACAGAGTTTTGTTCTGGTGAGCACGCTTCGCGCGCAGGTGGGAGAGGCTCCGCTCCAGGCGAGCCAAGGCATCACTTGAGTCAGTTGGGCGGCGAGGCCGCAACGCCGTCTCTTGTGCGAACCGCTATTTTGTAACGCCCAGAATGGAAGCGGAAAGTTCGTCCATCAAGGCGTGCAGCCGCTCATGGGTGCCCACGCCCATTTTCTCAACTTCCACTCTGTTGAACTCCTGCGCCAGCTGTTCCTGCTCGGCGTCTGAAAGAAGTCTCTCCGCCAGCATGAACAGGACGTTATTTTCCTTGTCGATGTGCAGGCGAAGCATGGAAGCGTAGCCTCGCGCGGCCAGCGCCCAGGGGGCAGCCGCTGCCTTGTCACCTGCGGCATAGGCAGCCGCGGAGTCCGTCATGCGGCGCACCAGGGTGCGTCCCTGATCGTGCTCAAAGAGCATCACGCCGATGGGGCCGCCATCCCGTGGCATGCCCTTGCGCTCCAAAAGCGGGAACAGCAGGTCTTCTTCCTTGCCGTGGTGGCAGCGGTCCGCGAACAGGCGGAAGAATTCCAGCAGCCCGTGCAGAGTCTCCGCAGGAACGGCCTCACCGCGCTCCAACTGGCGGGCAACTTCTTCCGTCACATCCAGCATGCGCAGAATGGCATCGTGCTCCTGCCGCAGAATCATCGTTGCAGATTGCATGTGGGTTCCCCTTGTTGTGTTATGAAACTTCAATCCCTTGCAGGCCGGGCATCACACAGGAAACGACCACGCAATGAACCCGGCGAAAATCAAAGAAAGCGCAACCTCGCTCCAGCCCAGTCTGGACAGGGCAAATGCCCGGCGCACATCGCGCAGGCCCCAGACCGCCCGCGCCGCAGCCAGGAGAAACGGAACGGCCAGCAGAATGGATGCACTGGTCGCAGCCACCAGCCCCAGCACCAGTAGCAGCAGCAACACGTGGAATGCGATCGCAATTCCGGTAGAAGGGTGTTCGCCGGGCTGGTGCCGTGCCACTCTGGCGCGCAAGCGCGACTTCACGTAAAGAACGCCGCCTGTGAAAAACCCGCAGTTCAGCAGCCAGATCAGCCATCCTGCGGAGTCGAGTCGCCCGGTGGCGGCCACCCAGGCCACCAGCGCCGAAAGGGTGAGCCCAGCCGTGCCCAACAGCTCCGAGCTCAACCCCCGCTCGGCACCGCGCAGCCCCTGGCGAATGCGGAACAAAAACAACCCTCCTGCCAGCCCCGCCAGGAGCAGCAGTGCGTACAACTTCCACACCCATACCAAGGCCAGGCCTGCACCAACCAGGAGGACGGAATACACCCAGGCGGAACGCACCAGGAGAGTTTTGGGCGGGCGACCGGCGCGAATGTAAGACTGTGGAAGAATCAGCAGTTCCACCGGATAGCGGAGCAGGAAAGCAAACAGTACCGCTGCTAGAGCGACTCCGACGACCAGAGAAACACGGGGCGCAACCAGGACCGCAGTAAAAAAAGGAATGAAGACCATTCCCCACGCCCCATGCTCCCGCGGCACCACCAGCCGCCGGGATGGGCCTCGATCATGGCTCTGGTCTTGCATTGCTCATATTATGGATATCACACTCCATAATTGTCAACTTCTATTTTGTGGCCTCGGCGGCGCCCGCTGCTTTCTTGCCAAAGCAAAGCCTATTGACAAATACCTTCTTTCAGGAGTACTTAGTCCATCAGTATGTTTTCTCGTTCCGTGGAGTATGCAATCCGGGCCATGACCTTCCTCGCCACGCAGCCCACAGGCCGTCTGACCGGGGCGCGGGAGATTTCGCAGGCGGAGAAGATTCCCGCTCCCTTCTTGTGGAAGATTCTGCAGGGCCTGGCCCGGCAGCGCTTGATTCGTTCCTTTCGTGGCGTGCGTGGAGGCTACGAGCTGGCCAGGCCCGCCAGCGAAATCACACTGGAGAACATCATCCAGGCCATCGACACCACGGAAGCCGTGGAGAGCTGTGTGCTTGGCCTTCCCCAATGCTCGGAAGAGAACCCTTGCCCCATGCATCCAGTTTGGAAGGACTTGAAGCTGGAGCTTTCGGAGATGCTGAGAAACAACACGCTGGCTGACCTGGCCCGCGTCGCGCAGCAACGGGCTGCCACAGGCAAATAAATGTCTTTATTATTGGCACAAACTGGATATACGCATCTATTTATCGATTTTGTCGATACCCGCTTTTGCGCAACGAGATCGCAAGGGTTCGGGCTGCCTTGTGATTTCGGTCACAAGCAATGGTGACTTTGCACACCGCAAACAGGGGCGAAATCTCCTAAAACGTTCATGGGACTGCGCCATGGGTGACGCTTTCGTCGATCCTCTCTACCAAGTGCGCCTAGCTGGGCGCGAGTATTGGCGTGAACAGATCAAGTGCCAGTATGCGTGCCCGGTTCACACCGACGCGCGGGGGTACGTGCGCGCCGTGGCCGAGGGCGACTATGAGCGCGCCTACCTGATTGCGCGCGGGCCCAATCCCCTGGCCTCGCTCTGTGGCCGCATTTGCGGCGCCCCCTGCGAAGCAGCTTGCCGCCGCGGCACCATCGACCAGCCGATTGCCATTCGTGCCCTGAAACGCTTTGCTTGCGAACGCTTTGGCGTGGAATCCCGCTCCAACCCCGGGCACCAACAGTTTCCCTATTTGCAGCAGCACTCCCAAGAACGCACCTGCGACGACGCCGAAGAGCTGCCTCACCTGCTGCGCTTCCTGGCCGCGGTCGATTTTCCCCAGCCGCAAGGCGAGCCGGTCGCCATCATCGGCTCCGGGCCGGCAGGCCTGGCAGCGGGACACGACCTTGCCCTCATGGGCTTCCGTCCCACCATTTTTGAAATGGAGCCGCAGCCGGCGGGCATGCTGTTTACCGGCGTTCCCGGCTATCGCCTGCCCCGTGATCTGATCCGCGCCGAGGTGGCCGTGATCCAATCGCTGGGCGTAGAGATTCGCTGCGGCGTGCAGATTGGACAAGACCTCTCCTTCGAAGACTTGCGCCGCGAGTTTTCCGCCGTCGTCATCGCCTGTGGCGCCAAGCGCTCCCGCGCCCTTCCCCTGCCGGGCGCCGACGCCATGGGCGTGATGGGCGGCGTGGACTTCCTGCGCGACGTTTCCCTGGGCAAGCAGGTGGACCTGGGCCAGCGCGTCATCGTCATCGGCGGCGGCAACGTGGCCTTCGACGTCGCCCGCACCGTCCTCCGCCAGGAAGAGTATGACGTCTCGCGCACCGCCGCCCGCCTGCCCGGCGTGCGCGAAGTTCACCTGGTTTCGCTCGAATCGCTCGAGGAAATGCCCGCCGACACCGTGGAGATCCTGGAAGGCGAAGAAGAGGGCGTGGTCCGGCACAACGCCTGGGGACCGAAAGAGTTTCTGGTGCGGGAACGCAACGGGCAGAAGCTCCTGCGCGGCGTGCGTTTCATCCGCTGCACCTCGGTCTACGACGAGCAAAAGCGGTTTGCGCCCAAGTTCGACGAATCGGAGACCTGGGAACTGGAGGGCGACACCGTGCTGCTTTCCGTGGGGCAGTCGGCCGACTTGAGTTTTCTCGATGCGCAGCGTGACGGCATCGAGATGCGCTCCGCGCAACAGATCGTCAACGACCCTGCCACCGGCTGCACATCGGCTCCGGGCGTCTTCGTGGCCGGCGACATCGCCTACGGCCCGCGCCTGATGATCCACGCCATCGCCAGCGGCAAGCAGGCGGCGCGCTCCGTGTATCGCCATCTCCGAGGGCGTGAGATTTCCCCCGAGGAAGTGCAGTTCCACTTCCCCCTCGAGCGCTATCACCGGGAGAAGTCCTACGAACGGCGCGGCCGCCTGCCCGTTCCCACCCTGGCGGCGGCGGAGCGCAAGCGCAACCCCGGCGCGCTGGTGGAGATCGGTTACAACGAAACTCAGGCGCAACAGGAAGCCGGGCGCTGCCTGGATTGCGGCGTGAACACCGTCTTCGACGGCGAGCGTTGCATCCTGTGCGGCGGCTGCGTGGATGTGTGTCCCACGGTTTGCTTGAAGCTGGTTTCCCTCGATCGCGTTGCTCCAACTCCCGAATTACAGTCCGCCGTGGAATGGCTGGGAGAGGCCCCGGAGGACGTTTCCGCAATCTTGAAAGACGAAGAGCGCTGTATTCGCTGCGGCCTCTGCGCCGAGCGCTGCCCGACCACCGCCATCACCATGGAGAGATTCTCATTCACCAAGGAGTGGAAATCATGTCCCGTCTAGATCCGCCCCGCGTCTCGCGGCGCAGTTTCCTGAGCCTGGCGTCGCTGGGCAGCTTCTTTGCCGCCCTGGGCACCGCGGCCGCCGGAATGCTGCGCCTGCCCAATCCCACGGTCCTGCCCGGACCGGTGCGGCGCTTCAAGCTGGGCGTCCCGGAGCAGTTTCCCCTGGGCAGCGAAACCCGCTTCGAGCAGGAAAACGTTCTGCTGATGCGCGCGGCGGAAGGCGTGTATGCCGTTTCCACGGTTTGCACTCACCTGGGCTGCACGGTCTCGCGCTCCGCAGAAGGATTCGCCTGTCCCTGCCATGGCTCGCAGTTTGACGCCGACGGCAAGGTCACGGCAGGTCCGGCCCCGCGGGGGCTGCCCTGGCTCGAAGTGAGCCGGGCCGCCGACGGGCAGCTCATGGTCAACGCCGACAACGAAGTGCCCGCGGGCACCTATTACGAGGCCTAGGAGGAAAGCGTGGCCAACACCGCAACCAGCGAATTCCTTCACAACCTGCGGGACCTGCCGCATACCTTCAAGGATGCCTGGCTGCGCCTGGGAAAGACCCCTGAGTCGGAACGCGAGGAGTCGCAGGCGACCTTCCACAATTTTTTCCTGCACATCCACAGCGTGCGCGTCCACGTGCGCACACTGCAGCCCACGCTCACGTTCGGCCTGGGCCTGCTGGCCGCTTCCAGCTTTCTGGTCACGCTCATCACCGGCATCCTCCTGATGGTCTATTACAAGCCCTCGACCGAGCTGGCCTATCAGTCCATCAAGGACATTCACTTCACGGTGGCCACGGGCCGCTTCATGCGCAACATCCATCGCTGGGCCGCGCACGTGATGGTCATCACCGTCTTCCTGCACATGGCGCGCGTCTTTTTCACGGCAAGCTACAAGAAGCCGCGCGAATTCAACTGGCTCATCGGACTGGCCTTGCTGGTGGTAACGCTGGCGCTGAGCTTTACCGGCTACCTGCTGCCCTGGGACCAGCTGGCCTACTGGGCGACCACCATCGGCGCCAACATCGCCAACTCGCCGCGCGAGCTGACCGACGCGGTGGGCATCACCGGCTGGTTCGATCCGGGCGGCTTCCAGAAGCGCCTGCTGCTGGGAGCCAGCTACGTCGGCGAAGATGCGCTGATCCGCTTTTATGTGCTGCACGTATTCGTGCTGCCCTTGGTCCTGGTCCTGTTGCTGGGCGTGCACTTCTGGCGAATCCGCAAGGATGGCGGGCTGGCGC
>Ga0114945_10002133_pt1 | contig 11773 bp, 12 predicted proteins | sample OV2TP3_FD_87194 | JGI IMG/M metagenome (GOLD analysis project Ga0114945, IMG submission 87194) | Hot spring microbial communities from Beatty, Nevada to study Microbial Dark Matter (Phase II) - OV2 TP3 | ecosystem: Environmental > Aquatic > Thermal springs > Hot (42-90C) | place: USA: Beatty... | reverse complement strand
GCGCGCAGGCCGAGCAGGCGACGGGCCGAGACCACGCCGACGGCCCGCCCGCCGGCATCGACCGCCACCACATGGCGGATGCCGAGCCGCTGCAGCCGGCCGATGGCGATGTAGAGGAAGGCATCCTCGGCCACGGTGGAGACCGGGCTGGTCATGACGTCGCCGACGCGCCGGTCTAGCGCCGCCGCGCCGTCGCCGGCGACGGCGACCATCACGTCGCGCTCGGTCAGGATGCCGGCGGCGGCCCCGGCAACGTCCAGCACCAGCACCGAGCCGACGCCGGCGTCGCGCATGTGGCGCGCCGACGCGGCCAGGCTGGCGTCCCGGCGGATGATGACCGGCGCGGTCATCACGTCGCGCACCCGGTGGCGATACGGAAAGCTGTCGATCCGTTCGAGCGGCGCCCGGTCCATACCGCTCAGCCGTAGCGCCGCAACAGGCGCCGGTGGCCTTCCTCCGCCAGAGCGCGCAAGGCGCCCAGCGTGACCGCCTCAGCAGCCTCGGCTCGGCGCAGCAGGGCGGCGAAGATTCTGGCTGCGGCCACGGCGTCGCCCAGCGCCGTATGCCGCCCGGTCACCGCCACGCCGAACCGGTCGGCCAGTTGCTCGAGCTCGAGACCCGCATCAGAAGGCAGCAAGGCGGCGGCCAATTCGCGCGTGCATAGCGCCGGCGGGTCGCGCCAGGGCAGCGCCACGCGCCGCGCCTCGCTGGCCAGCATGGCGCGGTCGAAGGCCACGGCATGACCGACCAGCACGGCGCCGCGCAGCAGCGGCGCGAGCTGCCGCGCGGCCGCGCGGAAACCCGGCGCGCCGGCGACCATGGCGTCGGTGATGCCGTGCACCGCGGTGGCGCGCGCGGCGATCGGCATGCCGGGATCGACCAGGGTGTCGAACACCGCGTCCGGCGCATGCGCCGGACCGTGGAAGCGCAGCGCGGCCAGCGCCACGACGCGGTCGCGGCGCGGATCGAGCCCGGTGGTCTCGCAATCCACCACCGTGGCGGCCAGGCCCGCGAGCGGCGTCGAATCGGGCGGCGCCAGGCGGTCCTTGCGCGGCAGCGTGCGGGCATGGCCGAACGCGTAGCGCGCCAGGCGCTCGCCGGGCGGGCCGGCTGCGCGCGAGGCGCGGGCGATCGAGATCAGCAGGCCGCGGCGGATCATTGCCGCGCGCCTGCCCGCCCGCAGGCGGTCAGCGGCCGGCAAGGGAGAACAGCAGCGCCAGCCCCCACATGGCGAATGCCAGCATCGCCGTCCAGCGCGCGAACATCAGATAGGTCTCCCGCAGCACGCCCGCGGCCAGCCGCTGCGCGTAAGCGGCCGGCGGCCGGTGCTCCTTGGGCAGGTAGAGCCACATTTCCGTGCGCCGACAATCCTTGGTGCGCGCCTCGCGCGCCTTGAACACCAGGATCAGCGACATCAGCGCGGTCAGGAAGCCGCCGGTCTGGAACGCGACATAGGGCATGAACGACAGCCCGACCATGACGCAGAAGATCGCCAGGGCACCAAACAGGCAGGCGCGCAAAGCCGTCTCCTGGGCGATCGCACGCATGCGCTCCATGCCGCCATCCCTCGGCCGCGAGACGGTCATCTTGGCAGAGGACCGGCCGGGCGATCAAATGCCCGTCTGCAGGAAATTCCCCACGGCCGGCGCCGTCAGGATCGCCGTCCCCGCGAGCCAGATCCACAGCGAGACGGTCGACGGCCGATCCTGGGCGCCGCGCGCACGCTCGTAGATCGCCGCGGGAATGCCACCCAGGATGATGGTCGCGGTGGAAACCATGAGCGACGAGAACAACAGCGTCAGCGACACGCTGCCGAAAAGCAGCGCCGGCGCCAGCACCTGCACGTGCAGCAGGGTGAACAGCACGAAGGCCTGGTTGAACAGCCCGTTGATCATGCCGAAGAAGGCGATGCCGACGTAGTAGACGGTGCGATCCATGGCTCAACCCAGGCGCGGCACGGCGCCGAGAAACAGGAACACGTGCAGCCAGAGCACGCGCAGCCAGAACATCCAGACGAAGCAGAACAGCCAAAGCACCACGGGCGCCACGTCGCGCGGCGTCACCCAGGCGAACACCGCGACGACGGGATCGGTGATGCGGCAGAAGAAGCGCCAGATGTAGTTCTTCGAATCCACGCCGAGGAACAGGCCGAGAAGCGCGCGGCCGAGCAACGTGTACATGATCGCCGCCAGGACGAAGTTGGGCACCACGAAGGCCCAATAGGCGACCGAGGATTGTGCAGCCATGGCGTCGCGGCTCTCTGCGGCGGGCGTCGCGCGGCATCCTAGCGGAACCGCGCCCGCCCTCCGCAAGAAAAGCGGGGCCCTCGCGGGCCCCGCAGCATCCACACCGGTGCGTATCCTCCGTCAGGTCTTCTCCTCGAGGATCGTCCGGCCTCGCGGCTTGCGAATCTCGTCGACATAGGCCTGCATTTCCTTCGACGGCTCCTTGCCGAGCAGGCTGACGACGATGATCACCAGGAAGCCGAGCGGCGCCCCCAGCAATCCGCAATTGATGTTGTTGAGGTTGAACCAGCCGACCTTGTTCGCCATGGGATGGGCGAGCGTCGGCCAGCTTTCCATGGCGTTCGGCAAGGCCATCGCCTTGGCCAGATCGACCAGCGGCGCGCCGGTGACCGGGTTCAGGAGCGAGGTCATGCCGAAATACTTCACGCCCATGCCGGGGAAGTACCTGGTGGTGACCAGGTAGAACAGGCAGAGGCCGAAGCCGGCGATGATGCCGCAGATGGCACCGGTCGCCGTGGTCCGCTTCCACCAGATGCCCATCACCAGCGCCGGGAAGTTGCCGGCCATGGCCAGCGAGAACGCCCAGCCGACCATGGCCAGGATGTCCGACGGCTTGGTGGCTGCCGTCGCCGCGGCCGCCACCGCGACGATCAGCAGCAAGATGCGCGCCACGGTGAGCCGGCGGATCGTTGGCGCGTTCGGGTCGAGCATCTTGTAGTAGACGTCGTGGCTGAGCGCATTGGCGATGGCCAGCAGCAGCCCGTCGGCGGTGCTGAGCGCCGCGGCCAGGCCGCCCGCCGCCACCAGGCCGGAGATCACGTACGGAAGCCCGGCAATCTCCGGCGTCGACAGCACGATCACGTCGGTGTTGATGACGAAATCCTGCAGCCGGAGCACGCCCGGATGGCCGGAGATCGCCTTGCACGCGGCAAGGATCGCATCGGCGTTCGCCGCGTCCTTGCCGCAGATCTTGATCAGGCCGAGCTCGCCCCACTGGAACACCCAGGGCTTGATCGCGCTCAGATCGCTGCCGATCAGGTTGGTGTAGACCTCAAGCTTGGAAAACGCGGCGTAGGCCGGCGCGGAGAAGTACAGCAGGAAGATGAAGAACAGCGACCAGGCGACCGACTGGCGCGCCTCGCGCACCGTCGGCGTGGTGAAATAGCGCATCAGGATGTGCGGCAGCGAGGCGGTGCCGACCATCATGCACAGGATGATGCCGAAGTAGTTGAGCGGGCTGTAGTTGATGAACGGCTCGATGTGCGGTTTCAGGTTCGCCACCGTCGCCAAGCCGGTCTGCAGCAGTTGCTGCTCGCGGGCGGTGATGTCGGCGACCGCCTGCCCGTAGGTCAGCTCCGGGATCGGGAAGCCGTACTTCTTCGTCGACAGGATCACGATCGGCGTCAGGTAGGCGACGATCAGCACGATATACTGCGCGATCTGCGTCCAAGTCACCGCGCGCATGCCACCCAGCATGGAGCAGACCAGGATGCCGGCCAGGCCGACGAACACCGCGACCTCGAACGGCATGCCGAGGAAGCGCGAGGCGATGATGCCGGTGCCGTAGACCTGCGCCGTGACGTAAGTGAACGAGCAGCACACCAGCACGATCACCGCCAGGAAGCGGGCGAAGTTGCCGCCGTAGCGGAACGACATGAAGTCCGGCACGGTATAGGCGCCGAACTTCCTGAGGTACGGGCCGACCAGGATCGACACCAGGACGTAGCCGCCGGTCCAGCCGAGCACCCAGGCGATGCCGTCATAGCCGAACAGGAACAGCGTGCCGGCCATGCCGACGAAGGAGGCCGCCGACATCCAGTCGGCGCCGGTCGCCATGCCGTTGTAGAAAGCGGGCACGCGCCGGCCGGCGACGTAGTATTCAGAAACCTGCGCGGTGCGGGTCATGATGCCGATCACGGCGTAGACCGCGAGGGTGAAGAACACGAACAGGTAGCCAAGAATCCGGTTCGGCACGCCGGCAAACTCCAGCAGCGCCACGAACACGATGAAGGCCAGGAACCCGCCGGTGTAGGTCCCGTAGATGCGCCCGAGATTCTTGATGAAATCCGAGCCGCCGGCAGCAGAAGTCTGAGTGGCCACGTTTCGATCCTCCCCCTCAGTCGTCTTCCGCGAAGCCGAATTCGCGGTCGATCTTGTCCTGCTGGCGCGCGAACATGAACAGCATGACCACGAACACGATCAACGAGCCCTGCGCGGCCATGTAGAAGCCGAGCGGGAAGCCCAGGATCGGGATCACGATCTTGTTCAGCGGCACGACGAACATGTGGATCACGTAGCCGAAGAAGAACCAAACGCCGAGATGCGTGAGCATCAGCCGCGTCGTCTTCCGCCAGTGTGCGTCTTCCTGGGACTGGGCCATGACTGCGATGCCTCCCTCTCGTTGCCCGACCGCGAGGTCGAACCGACCACGCGGCATGCACGCGCTTTTGCTTGTCCAGGTGGGCCGCTCCGTCAGCGGCCTGTCGTCCCCCCATCTGCGCCAGCCGATGCACGCCCGCTCTTTGGCGGAAGCTGGTCGCCCCTTCTGACAGCGGACACGGCCAACCTTAAGGCAACCTTAAGGCTCGACGATTCGCGCCCGGGGCGGCGATATCGGCTGCGGTCGGACGGCGCTTCGCGCTAAGGTCGCCGCAGGGAGGCCGCGATGGGATTGCTCGACATGCTGCGCAGGCCGCGGCCGATTCGCAATATCCACGAGCTGTCGGACTTCGTCGATGCGCAATCCGCATTTCTGGTGCAGAAGGGCATCTACGAGTATTCCCGCGCTCGGGCCGGGCACTTTTCGAAGGTGCTGCTGGCCGAGTCGGCCTTCATCGCGGTGGTCGAGCGCTCGCGCTGGCAGGCCTATCCACTGGGACTCGCCATGGTCACCGAGATGGTCGAGGGGGTCCTGGGGCGAGCGCGGGGGGATCAGCGGGCGCAGGCACTCGCGCGGCTGAGCGCCCTGGCGCTTGCCGTGTTCGACCGCTATCCGCCGCCTGCCGCCTTGGGGGCGACGCATTGGCAGGACGCGCGCAGCGACCTGCTGCACCGCCTTGCCGGCATCGGCCTGCATCCGGCGAAGCCGGTGAAGGACATCCCGGAGCCCTACGCGCAGGACTACTTCGCACTGATGCCAATCCACGAGAGGCTGCGCGGTCCGGACTTCCCGGCCATGCGCAGCTACCTCAAGGTGTCGCTGTGCAACATCCACGACGAACTGGTGCGCCGCATCGACGCGGACGCGGTCGCGTCGACGCTGCACGACGACGCCACGTCGCCGCCTTAAGCCTCGGCTAAGCCTGGGCTAAGCCACATCTCAGCTTCGGCTCAGCGTGATTTAAGCGCCGCCTCCTAGCCTGCTGTCGCGGGTTCCAAGAGGAGGAGGCGACCCCCATGGCAATTGCGGCAAACTTCGACGACGTGGCGGCACGCAGCCGGCCCATGTCGCGCGACGAGAAGCGGGTGATCCTCGCTTCCTCGCTCGGCACCATCTTCGAATGGTACGACTTCTACCTGTACGGCTCGCTCGCTGCCATCATCGGCGCGCAGTTCTTCAGCCAGTACCCGGAGGCGACGCGCAACGTGTTCGCGCTGCTGGCCTTCGCCGCCGGCTTCCTGGTGCGCCCGTTCGGCGCGCTGGTGTTCGGCCGCCTGGGCGACCTGGTGGGGCGCAAGTACACCTTCCTGATCACCATCCTGATCATGGGCCTGTCGACCTTCTTCGTCGGCTGCCTGCCGTCCTACGACTCGATCGGCTTCATCGCGCCCGCGGCGCTGATCGCACTCAGGATGCTGCAGGGCCTGGCGCTCGGCGGCGAGTACGGCGGCGCGGCGATCTACGTCGCCGAGCACGCGCCGCCCGGCCGGCGCGGATTCTTCACCAGCTGGATCCAGACCACCGCCACCATGGGCCTGCTGGTGTCGCTGATCATCATCATGTTCACGCAGATCTACGTGAACGCCAACTTCGCCGAAGTGGTGAGCGCATCCGGCGCCAAGCTGACGCCGTTCGCCGCCTGGGGCTGGCGCGTGCCCTTCCTGGTGTCGATCGTGCTCCTGGGCGTGTCGGTGTGGATCCGCATGCAGATGCAGGAAAGCCCGGCCTTCAAGAAGATGAAGGAAGAGGGCTCGATGTCGAAGGCGCCACTGACCGAGGCATTCGGCCAGTGGCGGAACGCCAAGATCGCCCTGCTTGCCCTGCTCGGCCTGGTGGCCGGCCAGGCGGTGGTCTGGTACACGGGCCAGTTCTACGCCCTGTTCTTCCTGCAGAGCATCCTGAAGGTCGACTCCTTCACCGCCAACGTGCTGATCGCATGGTCCCTGGTGCTCGGCACCGGCGGCTTCATTGTGTTCGGCTCGCTTTCGGACCGGATCGGCCGCAAGCCGATCATCCTGGCCGGCTGCCTGATCGCGGCGCTGACCTACTTCCCGCTGTTCAAGTTGCTGACGGCGACGGCCAACCCGGCGCTGCATGCGGCACAGCAGCGCGCCCAGGTGACCATCGTCGCCGACCCGGCGGACTGCTCGTTCCAGTTCAACCCGACCGGCACGGCGAAGTTCACCAACTCCTGCGACATCGCCAAGGCGCTGCTCGCGCGGAGCTCGGTGAACGCCACCTCGGTCAACGCGCCGGCGGGCGCGGTGGCCATGGTCAAGATCGGCGACAAGGAGTTCTCGGCCAAGTCGCCGAGCTTCGCCAAGGACGTCGGCGCGGCGTTGACGGCGGCGGGCTATCCCGGCGCCGACAACCCGACCGTGGTGAAGATCGCCATCGACCCGAAGGCCGGCCTCGCCAACTTCGGCAGGATGTTCGACATCTTCAGCGCGCAGAAGCTGACCATCGTCGCCATCCTGACGGTGCTGGTGATCTTCGTGACGATGGTGTACGGCCCGATCGCCGCGGCGCTGGTCGAGTTCTTCCCGACCCGCATCCGCTACTCCGGCCTGTCGCTGCCGTATCACATCGGCAACGGCTGGTTCGGCGGGCTGCTGCCAGCGACCTCCTTCGCCATGGTGGCGCAGACCGGCGACATCTACTTCGGGCTCTGGTACCCGATCGTGGTGGCGCTGGGCACGGTGGTGATCGGCACGCTGTTCGTGCCGGAAACCTACAAGCGGGACATCTTCAGGCAGTAGCTTCGGTTGCTTACCCCGTGCGAAGGGCCGGAGCGGCATTCGCTCCGGCCTGCCGCATAGGCGATGGGAGGCCGAGATGCTGATCGCCCTCTTGTCCGACGTCCAGGCCAACCGCGAGGCGCTCGACGCCTGCCTGGCCGATGCGCGGCGCGCCGGCGCCGAGCGCTACGTCTTCCTCGGCGACATCGTCGGCTACGGCGCCGACCCGGTCTGGGCCATCGAGACGGTGGCCGAGATGGTGGCCGACGGCGCCGTTGCCGTGCTTGGCAACCACGACGCCGCGGCGATTCGGCCGGGCGATTCGATGACCGCGGCGGCGCTGGCGGCGATCGACTGGACGCGGGGCCGACTGGCCGAGGCGCATCGGGCGTTTCTGGCCGGCCTGCCGCTGACACTCGAGGAAGACGACCGGCTCTATGTCCACGCCAGCGCCTGCGCGCCGGACACGTGGATCTACGTGCGGACGCCGCGCGAGGCGTTCCAGAGCCTGCAGGCGACGCGCCAACGCATCACTTTCTGCGGCCACACCCACATTCCGGCGCTGTTCACCGAGGGCGTCACCGCCCTGCCGCAGCAACACGTCCCGACCGACGGCACGGCGATCCCGCTGCTGGCGCAGCGCCGCTGGGTGGCAGTGCTGGGCGCGGTCGGCCAGCCGCGCGACCAGAACCCGGCCGCCTGCTACGGATTGTTCGACGATCGGCGCAATCGCCTGACCTATGTGCGTGTGCCGTACGATGTCGACCTCGCGGCGCGCAAGATTCGCGCTGCCGGCCTGCCCGACATCCTGGCTACCCGGCTGACCGTGGGCCACTGACATGGCGAAGGCGCTTCTGCACGCCGGCATGACGATCGACGGTTTCCGCCTGGAGGAGCGCATCCATCGCGGCGGCATGGCGGATATCTGGCGCGTCACGCGCGACGACGTCGGCTTCCCCATTGTGATGAAGGCGCCACTGCTCGATTTCGAGGGCGACCTGTCGCTGCTGGTCGGCTTCGAGGTCGAGCAGATGATCATGGCCGAGCTCGCCGGCGAGCACGTGCCGCGCCTGGTCGCCAACGGCGACTTCGCCGTGCAGCCCTACATCGTCATGGAGCGGATCGAGGGTCCGACATTGCGCGCGCGCAGCCGCGACCGCGTCCTGCCGGTCGACGAGATGATCCAGGTCGGCATTGCCGTGGCGCAGGCGCTGTCGGATCTGCATCAGCAACAGGTGCTGCACCTCGACCTCAAGCCGGGCAACATCCTGTTCCGCCCGTCCGGCGCCGCCGCACTGATCGATTTCGGCCTGTCGCGGCACGAGCGGTTGCCCGATCTGCTGGACGAGCAGTTCCATCGGCCGACCGGCACGCCGGAATACATCGCGCCGGAGCAGTTGATGCAGGTGCGTTCCGACCGGCGCAGCGACATCTACGCGCTCGGCGCCATCCTGTATGAGCTGGCGACCGGCCGGCTGCCGTTCGGCGTGCCGTCGCGCATGGCCAAGGCGCGCCGCCGCGTCTGGCGCGATCCGGTGCCGCCCCGCGCGCTGCGGCCGGACCTGCCGCCCGCGCTGCAGGAATGCATCCTCAAATGCCTGGAGCCGCTGCCCGATGCCCGCTACCGCCGCGCCGAGGATCTGGCCTTCGACCTGCGGCACCCGGACCTCGTCGAGCTGACCGAGCGCGCGCACCGCCTGCAGCAGGACGATCTACGCACCGTGCTCGGCCGACGGCTGCGGGCGCGTGCGATCATGCGGCGGATCCTGGCCATCGCGACGCGGCCGCCGACGCGCCCGCCGTTGATCCTGGTCGCGGTCGACCTGCGCCCGGGCCTGGAGCCGCTGCGGCAGGCATTGCGCGACGCCAGCGCCTCCGTGCTGGCCAACATGCCGGGCGCGCGGCTTGCCTGCGTCAACGTCATGCCGGCGTCGCTCATTGCCATCGACGAGAACGTCGACGCGGCGGGCGAGAACATCCATGTTCGCCGCCTGGCGGAGCTGCGTCGCTGGGCCCGACCGCTGCAACTGCCCAAAGGCAAGATCAGCTTCCACCTGCTCGAGACGCGCGCCGTCGCCGCCGGCATCCTGGAGTTCGCCCGATCGAACCGGGCGGATCACCTGGTCATGGGCGCGCACAGCGCCGGCGGCTCTTTCGCCGGACGAGCCGGGGGACAGATCGTCGCCGACGCACCGTGCACGGTGACGGTGGTGCGCGCCGCCGAGGCGCCGGCCGGGGTCGCTGCGCCGGCCGGCCCGCTCGGCGAGATGCATTCCAAGCCATGAAGGCGATCTGCAACGATCCGGGAGTGAACGCCATGGAGAAGCCGCACAGCGTGCTGGTTGTCGACGACGAACCGAACATCCTGCTCTCGCTGCGCTACCTGATGAGCAGCGGCGGCTACGACGTGCGCACCGCGCGCGACGGCGCCGAGGCGCTGGCCGAGATTGCGCGCGAGGCACCGGACGTGGTGCTGCTCGACGTCATGATGCCGAAGCTCGACGGCCTGACGATCTGCGAGAAGATCAAGTCGAACCCGGCCTGGGCCGGCACGCGGGTGATCATGCTGACGGCACGCGGCCGCGAGGTGGAGCGGCAAAAGGGATTGCGGCTCGGCGCCGACGACTACATCGTCAAGCCGTTCTCGACCCGGGATGCCATGGCGCGCGTCGCTGCCGTCCTGGCCAGGCCGCGCAAGACCGACGCATGACTTGACCGGGTATCCGGGATCGCCATACTTACTCGTGAGTAAGAACAAGGCGCAGGGAGCCTAGAGATGCACGTCGGCATGGCGGCGATCTTCCAGAACCCGAAGCAGGCGCGGACCGATTTCGAAGTCTATCAGGCCGACCTGAAGCTGGCCGAGCAGGCCGAGAGCCTGGGCTTCGAGTCGATCTGGGGCGTCGAGCATCACTTCACCGACTACACCATGTGCCCCGATGTGCTGCAGTACCTGGCCTACATGGCCGGCCGCACGAAGACCGCGAAGCTGGGCTCGATGGTGGTGGTGCTGCCCTGGCACGACCCGATGCGCGTGGCCGAGGAAGTCTCGATGCTCGACAACCTGTCGGGCGGCCGGTTGATCCTCGGTCTCGGACGCGGCGCCGGCAAGGTGGAGTTCGACGGCTTCCGGCTCGACATGGGCGAAAGCCGCGAGCGCTTCGTCGAGGCGGCGCAGATGGTGCTCACGGGGCTGGAGACCGGCGTCTGCGAGTACGACGGCAGGTACTACAGGCAGCCGCGCGCCGCGGTGCGCCCGGCGCCGTTCAAGAGCTTCAAGGGCCGCACCTACGCCGCCGCCGTCAGCCCGGAGTCCTCGCGCATCATGGCCGAGCTCGGCGTCGGCATCCTGATCATCCCGCAGAAGCCGTGGCACGAGGTGGAGAAGGAGCTGGCCGCCTACCGCAATCTCTTCCGCGAGGTGAACGGCGCAGAGGCGCCGGCGCCGATCAGCGCCGGGTGGATGTTCGTCGACGAGAGCAAGGACCGCGCCTACGAGATGGCGCGCAAGTACATCGGCGGCTACTGGCAGACCGTGCTCGACCACTACCAGTTCGCCGGCGACCACCTGAAGACCATGAAGGGCTACGAGTACTACGGCAAGTTCGCCGAGAAGATCCAGAAGTACGGCGACGAGACCATCGAGTTCTTCGTCAACCTGCAGGTCTGGGGCACACCGGAAATGTGCGTCGACAAGATCGCCGAGATCGGCCGCAAGACCGGCGCCAACAGCTTCGTCGGCGTGTTCTCCTATGCGGGCATGCCGCCCGCGGAAGCCGAGCGCAACATGACGCTGTTCGCCGACAAGGTGATGCCGGAGCTGAAGCGCCTGCCGGCGTTCGCGGCGCCCGACGCACCGGCGAAGGTCGCGGCGGCGGAGTAGCGCCTCACGCGGGCTTGAACGCGGCGCCGCCGGTCGACGCTGTACAATTGCGGAATGTCGGGAATTTCGCGTCGCCGATTGACGCAGGGCGCCGCTGCGTCGATCGTGCTGGCCGGCGGCGGCTGCGCCAGCCTGTTGGTGCCGCGCGCCGAACCGCTGCCGAATTGGGCGGCACATAGCCCGGGGGCGGTCGATCGTGTCGACCACGCGGCGCTGAACGCGTTCCTTGGACGCCACCTGGTCGCCGGCGCGGACGGCGTCAACCGCCTCGCCTATCGCCGCGTCGGCGCGTCAGATCGGGCCGGCCTGCAGCGATACATCGCCTACCTTTCCGCGGTCGCCGTCGATCGGCTCGACCGCGACGAGCAGTGCGCCTATTGGATCAACCTGTACAACGCAGGCACGATCGAGACGGTGCTGGCGCACTATCCCGTCAATTCGATCCTCGACATCGCCATCTCGCCCGGTCTGATCGCGCCCGGGCCGTGGGGCAAGCCGGTGCTCCAGGTGCAAGGCCGGCCGCTGT
>Ga0114945_10002131_pt1 | contig 11776 bp, 9 predicted proteins | sample OV2TP3_FD_87194 | JGI IMG/M metagenome (GOLD analysis project Ga0114945, IMG submission 87194) | Hot spring microbial communities from Beatty, Nevada to study Microbial Dark Matter (Phase II) - OV2 TP3 | ecosystem: Environmental > Aquatic > Thermal springs > Hot (42-90C) | place: USA: Beatty... | reverse complement strand
CTCGAGGAAGTGCGGCGGGTACTCAATGCAAAGGGAAAATAAAAAATCCGAAGCACGATGAAAAGCACGAAATTCGAAATCCGAAGCACGAAACAAATCCCAAGCACAAAGCACGAAATTCGAAACGGTAGTATAGGATTTCGGATTTTGAATTTGTTTCGGATTTCGTATTTGGGATTTCGGATTTCCCTCTCGGGTTTGTTTCGAATTTCGATATTCGGATTTCGAATTTAGGCAGCGTTATGTCGGCGAAGATTCTTGTCGTTGACGACACCCCTAAGAATGTCAAGCTCCTAGCCGACCTGCTGAGCGCGAAGGGATATGCCGTCGTGACTGCGATGTCAGGGCGCGAGGCCTTGGCCCAGGTGGAGGCCGAGCAGCCTGACCTCGTGCTGCTGGACGTGGTGATGCCGGAGATGAGCGGCTACGAGGTGTGCCGCAAGATCCGTGAGGACCCGGCCACGGAGATCCTTCCCGTGGTGATGGTGACGGCGCTCGATCCGTCGGAGGAGCGGATCAAAGGGCTTGAGGCGGGGGCGGATGACTTCCTTACGAAGCCGATCAATCAAGCTGAGCTTCTTGCACGCGTCCGCTCCCTTCTCAGGATCAAGGAGCTTTACGACACTGTCCAGGCTCAATCGGCCCAACTCGTGGAGTGGAACAAGACTCTGGAGCAATGTGTCCAGGACAAGGTAGGCCAGATCGAGCGTCTCGGGAGGCTAAAGCGCTTCTTCTCGCCTCAGCTAGCCGAATTGATTGTGGCCGGAGGCGCGGAGGACCCGCTTAAGACCCATAGGCAGGAGGTAACGGTGGTCTTTTTAGACCTGCGGGGCTTTACCGCCTTTGCCGAGACCTCGGAGCCGGAGGAAGTCATGGGAGTCCTCCGGGAGTATCATGCCGAGATGGGCAGGCTCGTCCTGGAGCACGAGGGCACCCTTGAGCGCTTCGCGGGCGATGGCATGATGGTCTTCTTCAACGACCCGGTGCCGGTTCCGAACCCGGCGGAACGGGCGATTCGGATGGCGCTCGCGATGCGCGAGCGGGTGGGGAAACTCAGCGCTAAGTGGCAGAAGCTGGGCTATGCACTTGACTTTGGCGTTGGCATCGCACAGGGATACGCCACCATCGGCGGCATCGGGTTCGAAGGCCGCTTGGACTATGGTGCGATCGGCACCGTGACCAACCTCGCCTCACGCCTCTGCGGTGAAGCCATGCCTGGCCAGATCTTAGTTCCTCAGCGCTTGCTCGGAACGGTCGAAGATCTGGTCGAGGCGGAGTCCGTCGGCGAGCTAACACTCAAGGGTTTCCATCGTCCCATCGGCGCGCACAACATCGTACGGATGAAAGGATAGCTAGTGGGCGAGCGGTTGTCGATTATCCGGTTATGGAAGCAATTCGCTTAGCAGGAGGAGCTATGGAGATTAGGAAATTCGTTTTGATTCTCGTCGGGACGCTGGTTCTCTCTCTTCTTGTGTTTCCTGGATTCATGGTCCGGGCCGGGGCGGGTACGATCACGAAAATCCGCGTTGGTTACCCCTCCCACAGCGCCAGTATGTATCCTTTGTATGTCAGTCATGAGGCGAAGCTCTTCGAAAAGTACGGGCTTGAGGCGGAGATGATCTACGTCCAGGGAGTCATGATGTACCAGATTCACGTGGCGGGCGAGGTTGATTTTTCTATTGGCTCCGGGCTGGTTGCGCTCCAGGCCTCGGTGGGTGGGGCAGACCTAACCCTCGTTGCCAACTCCATCGAAAACCACCTGATGAAGATTATGGCGCATCCGAGCATAAAGAGACCTCAGGATCTCAAGGGCAAGTCGGTCGGGATAAGTCGGTTTGGATCGCTGACAGATCTGGTGGCGCGGCCTGCGCTGAGAAGCTGGGGGTTGGAACCGATGAAGGATGTTACCCTGATGCAGATCGGGACTCAGAGGGACATTGCGACGGCCGTATCTCTCAAAAAAGTGGATGCCGGCGTTTTGTCCTTTCCCACATCTCTTTTCGCTGAGAAGATGGGGTTGAAAGTCCTTTTGGACCTGGCGGAGGCCGGTATCGAGATCCCGACAACGAGCGTCATAGTCAAGCAGGGATATAGCAAGGCGAACAGGGATGTGGTTCTCAGGTTCCTCAAGGCCTATATCGAGGGCACCCGCCGTCTCTTTGCGGACAGAGAACTGAGCATCCGGGCGTTGAGGAAGTACGCCAGGATCGAGGATCAGGAGCTTTTGGCGACTACCTACGCCCTTTTTACCGCGAAATATATTAAGAAAGTTCCCACAATCGGGATCAAAGGCGTCGAGAACGCTTTGGCTCTCATCGCAGAGAGCAATCCTAAGGCGAAAGAGCGCAGAGCCAGTGAATTCATTGATACGAGCTTCGTAGAAGAGCTGGAACGGACGGGCTTTATCAAGACCATATGGCGATAGAGGGAGTCAAGTGGAGTATAGCTTGACGTCCAGCGCCACTTGGAATAAATAGCAGGTCAACAGTAGATTCTCTGGGTCTGACGGGGTCTTTCGATCCAGTCACAGCCTTGATTTGCAGCTAAAGCCCGGACTGGGTCTTGTCAGCCGGGTTTTTTGTTTTAGGACGATAGAGGGAAGACAAGGAGGGCACGCAATGAGGGGATTTAGGAGACTGTTAATTGGAGGTGCTGCCGTGGTTCTTCTGGTCGTTCTGATGCCCGCCGCGGAAGCTCAGCAACCCATCCGCATTGGCGCCTCGCTCTCTCGGACCGGCAGTTTTGCTGTGCTCGGCCAGAACCAGCAGCGGGGCTACCAGCTCTGTGTCAAGCACACGAACGAGAAAGGTGGAGTGCTAGGGCGCAGGATCGAACTTGCCGTCGAAGACGATCAGTCCCAGGCCGCCACGGCCGTCCGCACCTACGAAAAACTCATCACGCAGGACAAGGTGGATGCGATCCTGGGACCGTACTCCTCGCCCATCACCGAGGCCGTGGCTGACGTGACCGAGAAGCACAAGATGCCGATGGTGGCAGCCGGGGCCGCCACCACCTCGATCTTCAAGAAGGGGCGGAGGTTTGTTTTCATGATTTACTCCCCGAGCGAGGTGTACTTGGAGGGGCTCGTTGACATGGCTGCTAAGAGGGGGTTGAAAACCGTTGCTATTATCAACGAGGATACCATCTTCCCTAAGTCCACGGCGCAGGGGACCATCGAGCTGGCAAAGAAGAAGGGGCTCAAGGTGGTCTTCTCCGAGGCCTACCCTAAGGGGCATAAGGACTTTTCTGCGATCCTAACCAAGGTTCGGGGGGCGAACCCCGACGTGCTCGGGGCAGCCACTTATTTCGAAGACGCCGTGGCCATCACCCGCCAGATGAAGGATCTTAATGTGAGCCCGAAGATGTACGGGGTGACGGTGGGCGGCGACCAGCCGCAGTTTTACCAGACGCTCGGGAAAAGTGCAGAGTTCGTCTACGGCGCGGCGCAATGGGAGCCGGAACTGGTCACGCTGCGGGCGGGCGGATTGATCCCCATTTCCCGCCGGTACCCCGGGGCTCGGGAGTTCGTCGAGTCTCATAACAAGGAGTATCCCGGAGCTCCTCTCTCGTATCACACCGGCGGTGGCTACGGGGGCTGCCAGGTTCTGGTGGAGGCTATCAAGCGCGCGGGCTCCCTTGACGGAGAAAAGCTCAGGGCGGCCATTCTCAAGCTGGATTTCAACACGGTCTACGGTGGGTTCAAGGTGGACCAAGATGGCTTCCAAATCTCCCACAAGATGGTCATGTTTCAGTGGCAGGACGGTAAGAAAGTGATCGTCTGGCCCGAGGATCTGGCCCCGGGGACGCCACGCTTCCCGACGCCGCCATGGAATCAACGCTGATGAGAAAATCCGGCAGGGCTTCCATCGTAGGGTTTCTCTCCATCGTAGTTTGGATCGGTCTGGTTGCGATCGCGGAGGCTCAGCAGCCGCTCCGGATCGGCGCGTCGCTGTCTCAGACCGGGGCCTATGCGGTCCTCGGGCAGAACCAGCTTCGCGGGTACCAGCTCTGCGTGAAGCATGCGAACGAGAAAGGCGGAGTCCTCGGGCGGAAGATCGAGCTCGTCATAGAGGACGACCAGTCCGAAGCGACGACGGCAGTCCGCATCTACGAGAAGCTGATCAACCAAGACAAGGTCGACGCAGTCCTCGGACCGTATTCCTCGCCCATTACTGAGGCCGTCGCTGGTGTTACTGAAAAGTACAAGATGCCTATGGTGGCACCAATGGCGTCTACAACCTCGATCTTCAAGAAGGGGCGGAAGTTCATCTTCATGGTTCAGTCTCCAGCTGAGGTGTACCTCGAAGGGCTCATCGACATCGCTGCAAAGCGGGGCCTCCGGACTGTTGCTGTCGTGCATGAGGACACTCTCTTCCCCAAAGCGTCGGCGCAGGGGACCACAGAGCTGGCAAAGAAGAAGGGACTCCAGGTGATCTTCGCTGAGGCCTACCCCAAGGGCAACACCGATTTCTCCGCGATCCTGACCAAGGTCCGGTCGGCAAACCCCGACGTCCTGGCCGCAGCCACGTACTTCGACGACGCGGTAGCCATCACGCGCCAGATGAAAGAGCTGAATGTGAACCCGAAGATGTATGGGGTAACGGTGGGCGGCGACCTGCCGAAATTCTACGAGGTGCTCGGACGCAACGCGGAGTTCGTCTACGGTGGGGCGCAGTGGGAACCCGAGCTGATGATGCTGGTGCGTGAGGGTATCCGGATACCGGTGTCCCGCCGGTACCCCGGGGCGCGAGAGTTCGTCGAAGCTCACCGGAAAGAGTTTCCCGGGGCCGATCTCTCTTATCACTCCGCGGGAGGCTACGCAGGCTGCCAGATTCTTGTAGAAGCTGTCAAGCGCGCGAGCGCTCTCGGCGGCGAGAAGATCAGGGAAGCGATCCTGAAGATGGACCTCAACACCGTCTACGGAGGGTTTAAGGTCGACCGGGACGGCTTCCAGATCGCGCACAAAATGCTGGTTTTCCAGTGGCAGGACGGTAAGAAGGTGATTGTGTGGCCCGATGAGCTGGCTCCGGGCAAGCCACGCTTTCCGACGCCCCCATGGACCCAACGCTGACTTCCACTCGCAAGGTCTCGATCGTTGTCTGGGTTGTCCTTGGGGCGGTCCTTGCGCTCGTTCCGTTCACTGCGGCGGCGCAGGGCCGCCGTGTGTACCGCATCGGTGTTCTCAACGAGGCGTGGGCTGCAAACCACCCAACCGTCGAAGGACTCAAGGCGGGGCTCAGAGAGCTCGGCCTCGAAGAGGGCCGGGATGTCACGTTCGACATTTATTTCACAAAGGGTGATCCGAACGCCGCCCCCGTCGCCGCGGTCGCCCTCGTGAAGGCCGGTGTCGATCTGATCTTCACCAGCAACGAAGCCTCCACACAGGCCGCGAAGGCCGCTACGCAGAAGCTTCCAATCGTCTTCACGCTCGTGGGGGATCCCGTAGCAGCAGGCATTGTTACCAAGCTCGCGCAGCCTGGGGGTAACCTGACCGGCATATCGAGCCTGACGACTGAGCTGGTACCGAAACGGTTGGAGGTTCTGAAGACGCTGATCCCGACGATTGGCAGGGTCTGGGCCATCTATTACGCCAACGACCCGTCATCGGTCGCAGCAGTCCAAAGGGCTCAGGAAGCGGCACCGCGCCTGAAAATGGGGTTAGTGGCCCGGCCAGTGCGTACTGCAGAGGAGTTGGAGCAGGTTTTGCGAGAAATTCGGCCCGGGGATGCTTTGCTTCCCCCAGACATCGCGACCATGGATATTCCTGCCGTGATTCTGGAGGCGTCGCTGGCGTCCCGCATACCGGCGGTCTTTCCGGCGGCCCTGTGGGTTTCTCACGGTGGCCTCGTGTCGTACGGGTCCGACTATCGTGCTCAGGGGGTTCAGGCGGCACGGCTGGTAGCCAAGATTCTCCGGGGAGCGCGCCCTCAGGATCTTCCGGTCGAGGGCGCCACCAAGATCGACCTTGCCGTGAACATCAAGACCTCGAAGCTGCTCGGAATCGCGATCCCCCGCAAGGTACTTCTCCGAGCGGAGGAGCTCCGGCGATGAGCAGTCAAGAGCCGCGAGGCCGTCTCTTCAGGAAGTACGTCGCCGTCTTGCTAGTCCTGGTCGGCGGGATGTTGCTGGTGAGCAGCACGGTCGATCTCTACTTTTCCTACCAGGAGACCAAGACGGCGCTGATTCAGGTTCAGCGAGAGAAGGCCGCAGCAGCGGCAGAACGCATCGAGCAGTTCGTCAGAGACATCGAGCGTCAGGTGCGCTGGACGACCGGGGCCCTTTTTGATGATCCAGTCGCCGCGCTGGAGCAGCGCGAGATCGATTACGTCAGGCTGCTCCGAAATGTCCCGGCGATCACCGAGATTAGCCATCTGGATGTATCAGGGAAAGAGCAGCTTCGGCTGTCCCGGTTGACGCTGGACGCGGTTGGCAGCCAGGCGGACTCCTCCCGGGAGCCGAAGTTCCTTAAGGCGAGGTCCGGAAAGACCTATTTCAGTCCGGTCTACTTTCGCAACGAGTCCGAACCCTATGTTACTATTGCGCTGCCGGCGGGCGAGTTCGGCACCGAAGTCGTCGTCGCCGAAGTGAATCTCAAAGCCATCTGGGATGTAGTCTCCCAGATCAAGATTGGCGAGGCCGGGTACGCATACGTCGTGGACTCCAGCGGGCACCTCGTCGCCCACCCGGATATCAGTCTGGTGCTTCAGAAACGAAATCTCTCTTCCCTGGTCCAGGTCCGGGCCGCACGTGCCAACCGGTCGCCAGCAGCCGCCAAGCGTGACGTCACGATCGCGCGGGGCCTCGAGGGGAAGCAAGTCCTCGTGGCCCACGCTGCCATCGTTCCGCTGGAGTGGCTGGTGTTCGTTGAACAGCCCATCGGAGAAGCCTTCGCACTCCTTTACGCGTCTATCGTCCGCAGTGCTGTGCTCATCATTGTGGGGCTTGGGCTGTCGGTCGTAGCAAGCCTCATTCTGGCTCGCAGAATGGTCAACCCGATTCGGCTCTTGCAGACCGGGGCGGCCAAGATCGGTGCGGGCAATCTCAGCCACCGCATTGAAGTGAGGACCGGCGACGAGTTGGAAACCTTGGCTCAGGAGTTCAACAGCATGACCGCCCAGCTTCAGGAGTCTTATGCTAACCTGGAGCAGAAGGTCGAGGCGCGGACTCACGAATTGCAGAGGCGGACCCACGAGCTGGCTCGCTTAGTGGAAGAACTGAAGGCATTGGGAGAGGTAGGACGGGCGGTGAGCTCAACTCTGGACCTCCACACAGTGCTCACTAGCATTGTCTCCTACGCTGTTCAGTTGAGCGGTACTGACGCCGGAGCGATCTACGAATACGATGAGCAGTCCCAAGAGTTTCAACTACGTGCAACCTACCACATGGAACAGGAGCTCATCGAAGCGCTCCGGGCGAATCCTCCTCGCCTGGGTGAAGGCGCAGTGGGGCGTGCGGCAGCTACTGGGGAGCCAGTCCAGATAGCCAACATTTTAGAAGATGAAACCTACACCAGGCGAATACGCGAGCTGATGGCGCGATTTAGCTCCCGAGCTAGCCTGGCTATCCCTCTGTTACGCGAAGGCCGCATTATCGGAGGCCTGGTTGTACGGCGGAAGGTCCCTGGTACGTTTCCGCCGGAAGTGGTCGAACTTTTGAAAACCTTCGCTAGCCATTCGGTTCTGGCAATTCAGAACGCCCGGCTGTTCCGTGAGATCGAAGAGAAGAGCCGCCAGATCGAACTAGCCAGCAAGTATAAGTCGCAGTTCCTAGCCAACATGAGCCACGAGCTCCGCACCCCCCTGAATGCTGTCCTTGGTTATACGCGGATGCTCCTTATGAGCGTATACGGCCAACTGCCCCAGACGGTCCGAGACGTGCTCGGTCGTGTGGACAAAAGCGGGCGCCATCTCCTAGATCTGATTAACGACGTCCTTGATCTTTCCAAGATCGAGGCGGGCCAACTGACTCTCTCCCTCAACCCGTACTCCCTTAAGGAGGTCGTTCAGAACGTACTAACTGCGATGCAACCCTTGGCGGCCGAGAAGAAACTTGCGCTAAAGGTCTCATTGCCTTCAGAGGTGCCGGTTGCCCAGGGTGATGAGCGGCGCATCACTCAGGTTCTTCTCAACCTTATCGGAAACGCAGTCAAGTTTACCGACGTGGGTGAGATCTGGATTCAAGTAACGGCTTCAGATGGTGCGCTCGTGGTGGCGGTTTCTGACACGGGCCCAGGCGTTCCTGAAGAAGATCGGCAAAAGATTTTCGAAGAGTTCCGACAGGTCGAGAATTCCGCCACGGGGAAAAAAGGTGGAACCGGCCTCGGGCTTGCGATCGCCAAAAGGATTATTGAGCTACACGGCGGACGCATCTGGGTTGAGTCGAATAAGGGAAAGGGCTCGACCTTTTGTTTTACGCTGCCGATTCGCGTCGAGCAGCAAACGAGGACGACATGAAGAAGCGAATCCTAGCAGTCGAGGATCACGAGGAAAACCGGCGCCTGTTGCGCGACCTTCTTACCAGCGTTGGTTATGAGTTGATCGAGGCGGTCACAGGAGAAGAAGGGCTCACGTTGGTGGAGACGCATGTCCCCGACCTGATTCTCATGGATCTTCAGCTCCCCGGTCTTGACGGCTACGAGGTTACGCGTCGGATTAAGGCCAATACTAGGCTGCGCCATATCCCCATCATCGCGGTAACCTCCTATGCCCTTAGCGGCGACGAAGTCAAAGCGCTGGAGGCCGGCTGTGACGCCTACGTCTCGAAGCCCTTCGATCCAGAGGAGCTCCTGGCGAAGATCCGGGAGTTTCTATAATTTTGGATTTTAGATTGCCGATTTTGGATTAGGGAAATCGGGAAAATCATTCCTCGCGCAAAGGCGCAAAGGACGCCAAGGAAGAAGTCATGGCGAACCAGGTCCAATCTAACTCGGTGCTCGTCGTTGACGACAATGAGATGAACCGGGACATGCTGTGTCATCTTCTGGGGGCAGAAGGCCATAAAGCCTCCGTTGCGGAAAACGGGCGGCTTGCATTGGAGTTGATCAAGGCAGAGCCCTTTGACCTTGTCCTGCTTGATATCATGATGCCGGAGATGGACGGATATCAGGTGCTGCAACATCTCAAGTCCGACAAGTCCTTGCGTGACATTCCGGTCATCGTGCTCTCAGCCCTGGACGAGATCGATAGTGTCGTCAGATGCATTGAAATGGGGGCCGATGACTACCTGCCTAAGCCATTTGATCCGGTTCTGTTACGCGCCAGGATCGGAGCCTGCCTGGAGAAAAAGAGGTTACGCGATCAGGAAGTTTTGCATCTCCGCGAGCTCGCCGAGTGGAACAAGACTCTAGAACAACGGGTCCAAGAGCAGGTGACGCAGCTTGAGCATCTCAGCCGGCTAAAGCGTTTCTTTTCCCCTCAGCTCGCCGAGCTGATCGTAGCTGGAGGCGCCGATGACCCGCTCAAGACCCATCGGCGGGAGGTAACGGTGGTTTTCTTGGACCTTCGCGGATTTACCGCTTTTGCCGAGACCTCGGAGCCAGAGGAAGTTATGGGTGTCCTGCGTGAATACCATGCCGAGATGGGCAGACTCGTCCTGGAGCACGAGGGAACTCTCGAGCGCTTCGCGGGCGATGGCATGATGATCTTCTTTAATGATCCGGTGCCAGTTCCGAATCCGGCGGAGCGGGCGATTCGCATGGCGCTCACGATGCGGGATCGAGTGGGAGAGCTCGTCGTCAAGTGGCGTAAGCTGGGCTACGAGCTAGAAATTGGAGTCGGCATCGCTCAGGGCTACGCCACCATCGGCGGTATCGGCTTTGAGGGGCGGTGGGACTACGGGGCCATCGGCACCGTCACCAACCTCGCCTCCCGCCTCTGCGGCGAAGCAAAAGCCGGGCAGATCCTGACCTCCCAGCGCCTGCTTGCGACCATCGAAGACCTGGTGGAGGCAGAACCCGTGGGCGAGCTGACGCTCAAGGGTTTCCACCGGCCCATCACCGCCTACAACATCCTGCGGATGAAAGGGTAGGCAAAGTCGCAAAGTACGCCAGGATGAAACTCAATTTTCTTTGCGTTCTTGGCGTCTTGGCGCGATAAACTTTGTTGAGGCGGAGAATCTAAAATAGACCGGGGTCAGTGGGGCAGGCCAAAGAGATAATAGACAAGGCAAAGCAGGCCGAGCGCGATGGAGCCCCAGTTCAATTCCCCGAAGCGGCCCGCCATCAGCTTGATCACGGGATGCAGGACCAATCCAGCGGTCAGGCCATTGGCGATATTGTAGGTAAATACCATCATCGCGATGGTTGCAAAGGCAGGGACCAGCTCGGTCAAGTCGTCGAAGTCAATCTTGGTCATTGAAGCGATCATGGATACGCCGACTACGATCAGCGCCGGCGCGTAAGCGAAAGATAGCTGCTGGAGCGGCTCGATCAGCGGGACGAAAAATAGGGAGAGCGCAAAGAGCAGGGCGGTGGTTGCGGCCGCCAGGCCGGTGCGCGCCCCCTCGCGGATTCCGGTGGCCGATTCGATATAGGCCCCGCTGGTCGAAGTCCCCACCAGACCGCTGAACATGCAGGTGACCGCATCGACCAGCATCGGGCGCTGAATCTCGGGGAAATTGCCGTCCTTGTCCAGCATGTCGCCGGCCGCGCCAACCCCCACTAGCGTACCCGTAGTGTCCAGGAAGCTCATGAGGAATAGCGTCAGCAGGATGGGCAAGAAGCTCAGACGCAGCACACCAGCGATATCCAGTTTGAACGCAATCGCGCTCAGGTCGTAGTCGCCGGTAAACGGCAAGGCCAGAAGCGCTCGGGGCGCCCGGCCGTAGCCCAGCAGCCCTCCAAGCAGCGCCGTCGCTGCCATCCCCAGCAAGATCGCTCCCCGCACCCGACGGCAGAGCAACGTCGCCATCAGCAGGAATCCGAAGATCGCCAGGAGCGCCCGGGGTTCATGGAGGTTGCCGATCTTCACGGGGACATCGGGAGCGCGCAAGAAATCCGTGTTCGGCACGAGGAGCGCCTTGGCCGGCATCCCGGTTACGAAACTAGTGACGATGCCGGCCTCGTAAAGGCCGATGAGCGCCAAGAAGAGACCGATGCCGACGGCGAAGCTGTGCTTTAGACTTGCGGATATGGAGTTGACGAGCCAGGAACGGATGCCGAGCACCGTAATGAAGACAAAGATGAGGCCGCTGACAAAAACCGATCCCAAGCGCTGCTCCCAGCCGATGCCCAGGGCCGTGAGGCCGAATGCGATGAAGGCGTTCTCGCCCATGTAGGGCGCGACCGCAATGGGGCGGTTTACATAAAGGGCCATCAGCAGCGATCCGAAGACCGCGGACAGGATTGTTGCCGTGGTGCTGGGCCCGACAGGGATGCCCGCGAAGCTCAGGATGGCGGGGTTCACCACGATGATGTAGGCCATGGTGACGAAAGTGGTGGTGCCGCCCAAAAGCTCGGTTCGTAAGGGGGCGCCCCGCTCCTGCAATTTGAAGATCTTTTCCACGATGTCGCGCATATCGGAACCTCTCAGCTCGTCCCAAAGGCGTAGCTTTGAATAGCTGAGATCAACCGGGGAGCTCCGGTCTCAGGCTTGAAGGCGAGGTTTCTCAGAGTGGTGCGCCGGCGAAATAGGAAAAAAGGAGGCGACAGCGTTACAGTCCCATCTTCTTGAGCACTTCTTTCCCGGTGCTCCGTGCCGGCGCCTGTCCGGGAAGATAGAGCATGACTCCGCCGCGTGCCGGCCTGGTCTCGATGACCCCCTCAGCTGCCAACTGGGTG
>Ga0114945_10002129_pt1 | contig 11779 bp, 13 predicted proteins | sample OV2TP3_FD_87194 | JGI IMG/M metagenome (GOLD analysis project Ga0114945, IMG submission 87194) | Hot spring microbial communities from Beatty, Nevada to study Microbial Dark Matter (Phase II) - OV2 TP3 | ecosystem: Environmental > Aquatic > Thermal springs > Hot (42-90C) | place: USA: Beatty... | reverse complement strand
TGTAGATGGCCGCCGTATGCCCGGCGGGCCCTGAACCGATAATGATCACCCGTTCGGTGTGCGCCATTCCTTGAGAGCTCTTAGTACTGCACGAGGGAAATAATCGGGTGGGGGGCGAGCCGCGCGCGGCCGTTGAGGGCGGTGAGTTCGATGAGAAAGGCCAACTCAATGATGTCCGCGCCGCATTGTTCGATGAGCCGAATCGTCGCTTCCATCGTGCCCCCGGTGGCCAGGAGATCGTCGACGAGCAAGACCCGAGCGCCTTTCGCCAGCCCATCGCGGTGAATTTCGAGCGTATCCTGCCCGTACTCGAGGGTGTACGAGGCGCGATACGTTTCATGCGGCAGCTTGCCCTGCTTGCGTACCGGGATGATGCCGACCCCGAGCTCGTGCGCGAGGGCGGCTCCGACGATGAGCCCGCGCGACTCAATCGCCACGACGGCATCCGGCGCGCGCCCTTCATGCCGCGCGGCAAGCGCCCGAATGGCTTTGCGAAATGCCTTGCCGTCGCGCAAGAGCGGGGTGATATCCCGGAAGAGAATGCCCTTGACGGGGAAATCCGGAATATCGCGGATATAGCGCTTCAGTTTGAATCGATCCAAGGTCGCGTCGCTGGACGGTTTGAGATGTGTCATGGCCACCTCGCGTGCACGTGCCCTATGGCCGGGGCGCGAAGATCCCAATCAGCGCCGCCAGCCCCACCCGGTACCACCCAAATGGTTCGAGTCCGCGGCGCGTCAGATACGCCACGAAGCCGCGAATCGCGACAGCCGCGACGATCGCCGTGGCCGCGAACCCGCAGACGATTGAACGCCCGCCGATCTCGCGCCAGATCATGGAACCGCTCTGCGCGGCTTCAAACAGGGTCGCCGCCGCCAAGGTCGGCATCGCCAGCACAAAGCTGTACTCCGCCGCCGCGACCGCGGGCAGCCCCACCAGCAACCCCGCGACGATGGTCACCATGGCCCGCGACGTGCCGGGCCACAGCGCGAGACATTGCAGGCAGCCGATCAAGAGCGCCTCGCGGGGCGTGAGCGAATCGAGCGTCCGGCTCGCGGGCGGTTGACGGCGGCGCCACCGCTCCACGCCGATCATCACGAGGCCCCCGAGGGCCAACGCGGCCACGACGGCCCACGTCGCAAAGAGGCGTTTGATCGCTCGATGCGCGAGGGCTCCGACGAGCAACACCGGCAACACGCTCAGGAAGACGTTCACGAGCAGCCGCCTTCCGGCCGCCTCGCCTCCGAAGAGTCCCCGCCACATCGCGCCGACCTGCGCGCGATAGAGTCCCGCGACCGCCCCCAGCGCCCCCGCCTGGAGGACGACCTCAAAGGACGCGAGGCTCTCGCCGTGAAGGCGCAGCCACGAGGAGGCGAGAATCAAATGGCCCGTGGAGGAGACCGGCAAAAACTCCGTCACCCCCTCCACGACTCCGAGCAGGGTCGCGTGAAATGGATGCATCGACGACGCGACGACTCGCCCCCTGCGCTCTACGCGAAGGAAGGCGACTCGCGCGGACGAACTAAATTAGCGAACGCCTTGGCGACGCTTCGAGAAACAATCTCGGCAGTAGACGGGCCGATCGCCGCTCGGTTTAAACGGCACCTCGCATTCTTTGCCGCACGCCGCGCACGTGGCTTTGTGCATCTCACGAGGTCTGCCCCCAAAATCCCCGCTTCCTCCAGGACCACTTCCGAAAGGCATCTGCCCCCCTACTCTGCTAGGATGGCGTCGGCGCTGCGCTCCACAGGCAGCCCGAGCATCCTCACCATGAAAACCCGACTTATCCGACGGATTCAAAGGCACCGCGGCGAGCCGCCGGCGCGCGCAGCCGCGCGATCACCCCGCTCACCACTGCGGTCAGTTGCGGCTCGGTTTCCGCGGCGACGCGCAGCAGCTCCTCGACGGACGCAGGCTTCAGTTGTTCGGGAATGCAAGCGTCCGACACGACGACGATCGCCAGCACCCGCAGTCCGGCGTGCCGCGCGGTGAGCACCTCGGGCACCATCGACATGCCGACAACGTCAGCGCCGATTTGGCGCAGGAAACGATACTCCGCGCGCGTCTCGAGGTTCGGCCCGGCGACCGCGACGTACACGCCCGCTCGCAGCGGGATGCGCTGTTCCGCCGCGACCTCCTGCGCGAGACGCATGAGCTCGGCATCATAGGGAGCGGACATATCCGGAAACCGCGGCCCCACGGTCTCGTCATTGGGGCCGATCAAGGGATTCGCGCCCATCAGGTTGATGTGGTCTTCCAACAGGACGAGAGAGCCGGGGGGCATTTGCGGATTCATGCTGCCGACGATGCTGGTCAGAATCAACGTCTCCGCGCCCAACGCGTTCACGAGGCGCACCGGAAACGCCACCTGCGCCATGGAATAACCCTCGTAAACATGGAATCGGCCGGCCAGCACGGCCAGCGGGACATCGTGCAGGGTGCCCAGGAGCAGCTTCCCCTCATGGCCCGGCGCGGTCGCCTGAGGCATGTGGGGTAACTCGGCGTAATCGAATGAGGCATCGACCCGCAGCGCGTGCGTCAATCCGCCCAGGCCCGAGCCGATAATCACCGCGGTGCTAGGACGAAACGTCGTCCGCGCGGCGATCGTCCGCCGCGCTTCCTCAAGCTGCCGCTGCAGCAGGCGTGTGGGCGTGTCGAGCATCGCGCGCCTCACGGTCCTGTGGAAACCATGTCAGGCCGCACCGGCAGCCGCACGATGAACCGGCTGCCTTTGCCGGGCGCGCTTTCCGCCCAGAGACGGCCCTGATGCAATTCAATGAGATCGCGGGCGATGGGCAGGCCCAAGCCGGTGCCTTCTTCGCCGCGGCGATCCACGCGCTCGAATTTATCGAAGATGCGCTCGAGGTCGGTCTCGGCGATCCCGCGCCCCGTATCCTGCACGTCCACCTGGACCGTCTGGGTCTCCTTGGTGAGCCGCACGCAAATGCCGCCGGCCTCCGTGTACTTGATGGCGTTGGCGACCAAGTTGACGAAGACCTGCCGGAGTCGATCCGCATCCGCGACGATGCTGATCGGGTCGGTCGGCACATCCATGGTGAGCTGCAACCGCCGTTCCCTGAGCGGATCATTGAAGAGCTGGGCCACCGACCGCAGCATCTCCTGCAGGACGACCTCCTGTTGCAAGAGTTGCAGCTTGCCGGATTCGATGCGGGCGATGTCGAGGAGATCATTGACGAGGCGCGCCAAGCGCTCGGTTTCCGCGCGGCACATGAGGATCGAGTCCTGCTGCTCCGTGGTGAGGCGTCCATGAATTCCATCGGAGAGATTCTCGAGCACGCCGTTGACCGCGGTCAGCGGCGAACGAAACTCATGCGCCACGTTGCTGACGAACGCTCCCTGCCGTCGATAGAGCCGTTCCAGTTTGGTGTTGGTCTCCACGAGTCGCTGGAAGATGTCGCGGATCACCTGCCGGCCCGTCACCAGTCCCAACAGCGCGATCATGACGGCGAGCAGGAAATAGACGCCGCTGAGGCCTTGGAGGATGGAGAGGCTGAAAAATTTCACCGTGATCAAATAGCAGCAGATGAGCAGCGGGATAATGCTCATGAGGCTGAAGGCGATGTTGAAGCGCGAGAGCCAGTGGCGCGCCTTCACCGGGGGCGGTGGCGGCTCGAGTGGTTCGGAGATCGCTGCGCGATCGTTAGCTCTCAGCAAGGGACTCCTGGCATGCGTGCGACGTCCATTATAGCGCAATCCGCGGCTCATCGTTAGTGCGTCACTTTTGTGCGTCGCGCCTCTGGCGCGCCGCAGCGGCTGCCGGCATCCCCAGCGGGGTCACCACGATGACGGTCGTGCCCGCATCGAGCGAAATGGTCAAGCGGGTGATGGGTCCTGCGGCGACGTCCGTGGGGAGACGAAGCATCACGTCGCACTCCTCGCCGGGGAATAACGTGCTGGGGTACCGGAGGAAATGGTCCTTGGCCAAGGCGACCATGCGCTCGTCCCTCGTCTCGACGACATAGCGGTCGGCGATATAGCTCATGTGCACCATCGACGACGTTCGATTCGTGAGCCGCAGCCGCAGCCACTGCTGACACGGTCGGCCATAGAGCCATCCTTTCACCGTGACGGAGGCAGGCTGTCGTGAAGGCGTTTCGTCAAACCAGACGATACCCCGGCCCTTCATCCGCCTTTTTTGTCGACGGGAAAGTTTCAACGGCTGAAGAGGGGGAAGGGTGGGAGCAGGCTGTGACGCCGTCAGGCGCGGAGTTTCATAGGGGGTCGCCGCGGGTCGCGCGGTCAGGCCCGCGGAGGGCTCACGAGTCGCGGGAGCAGCCTGCGGCGCGGTCCGGCGATCCTGCGGGACGATGCGATGCGCGCCTGATGGATGCTGCGGTGGCCACCATAGGCAGCATCCGTGGACAGCGCCTGCGCACAGGAGGGCTCGCATGACCAGCGCCATTCGCCACGCGCGATCATGACCGATGCGACTTCTGCCCATGGAACCTCCTCCGCCGAGCCCAGGCCCTAAAAACTTTCTACGGTATGAGCGTGCGACTGCGCGGCGGCAAAGAGGATCGGCAGCGTCATCGCCCATGTCCATCGGCTGCGCCGATCGAGGCCGATGGCGCCTGCGCGACCCGGATCGGATGGTGGACGCGCTCGATGTTCAGCACGCCCGCGAACCGTCCCCGCGCGCCGTCCATGATCGAAGCGCTCATGCGCGCCCGGCCATCGCGCTGGATGGCCGATCCGGTGCCGGCGTTACAGAGCGGATCATCCTCCAATTGTCGGACGGCGAAGGCGACCGCGTCCGCGGCGCTCTCGTTGCGCAGCCGATCATACATCTGCGCGGCGAGGCGGTCGGATCCCGGTGCCGCCGTGGATCACCAGGGCCGGCCGCGGCGTCATGCGGGGTCGGCCCATCCGAAGAGGCGGCAGGCATTGCGGCTGGTTTGCGCGCCGAGGGCGTCCACGGTGGTTCCGCGCAGCGCGGCCAGACACGCCGCCGTATGCGCCACGTAGGCCGGTTCATTGGTCTTGCCGCGCACCGGCTGCGGCGCGAGAAAGGGCGCGTCCGTCTCGATCAGCAGCCGCTCATCAGGGACGAGGGGAACCAAGTCGCGCAGGGTCTGCGCCTTGGGGAATGTCACGTTGCCCGCGAAGGAGATGTGCAGCCCCAGCGCCAGCGCTTCTTGGATGAACTCCGGCGGCCCGGAGGCGCAGTGGATGACGCCTCGCAGCGGAGGCTGGGTCGTCGCGCGCAGCGCGCGCAGCAGCGGCTCATAGGCATCGCGGCAGTGGACGAGCAAGGGCAGCGATCGTCGTTGGGCGAGGTCGATGAAGCGAGCGAACGCCTCATGTTGCTGGGCTGACGTCGGTCCCTCCCGATGCAAGTCCAACCCGACCTCGCCAATCGCCACCACCACCGGATCGGCGCAGAGCTGCTCCAGCTGCGCCATCACGCTGTCCGTGACGTCATCCGCGTCATGCGGATGCACCCCCACGGCCGCGCGCAGCGCCGGATGGCGACGGGCGAGCTCCACCGCCGCGCGGCTGGTGTCCAGCGTCGTGCCGATCGTCAGGCACCGGCGCACCCCCGCCGCGCTCGCTCGCTGCAGCACCGCCTCAATCGATCCCGCCAATGGCTCGTATTCGAGATGGCAGTGCGTGTCCACGAATTCAGGCGGCATGCTCTCCGAAGAGCGTCTGTGGATTGAGCTGCCCCATCAAGGAGGCGACTTCAGGATCCTGGAGGAGGGAGGCGAACTGAGGGGACGCCGTGAGCTTCGCCATATCGCGCGACTGCGCGAGGGCGAGGAATTCCGGGTCGCGAAAGAGCGCTTGGACTTTCGGGTGGCTGAGCAGGGCGCGAAACGGCTCATGCTTCATGAGCCGCTGCATCATCTGAAACTGCTGCATCGTCTGTTTGAGATTCTCGAACATCGTCGCCTCGCTTTCGATAGGTGGGGTGAGGTCTCACGGCGGTGTCCATTGTACCGCATCTCCTCATCGGGCAACATCTCCACATCGCGGCCGCGCGCGGCGGATCACGGCGCAGACAAGGAGGCAGACCCCAAACGCGCAGACGACCGTGGCTCCCGTGGGCAGATCCCACGCATACGATGCGGCCACTCCCGCGACGCTGGTGAGCGTCCCCGCGGCCCATCCCACCAACAAGCGCCCTCCGATCGTGCGGCCGAGCAGCACCCCGCAGACCGCCGGCACGATCAAGAAGGAAAACACGAGCAGCACCCCCGCCATGTCCACCGAACTCGTCACGACGAACCCGAACGTCGCATAGAATACGAAATCCCACCATCGGACCCGCATCCCTTGACGGAACGCGCGTTCCGGATGCTGAGAAATCGCCAGGAATTGCCGGCGGGCGAGCCAGTGGATGAGGCCGATCAGGCTGTAGAGCGCGACCACCTTCAGGATCTCCGGCCACTCGACGAAGAGCAGGTGCCCGACGAGCAGCGCCTTCAGTTCCTCGCCGCCTTCCGCCGCGCGGCTGAGCACCAGGATCGACGCGGCCGCCGACACCGCATAGACGATGCCGATGAGCGCTTCTTGCGGGACAATCGGTTTGCGCAGCCGCGTCATCGCGAAGACCGCCGCCCCCATCACCGTAAATCCCAGCGCGGTGAGATAGCTGGCCAGCGAATGCAGCCCAAAGCCCCACGCGTATCCGAGCGTCGCCCCGAAGGCCGCCATTTGCGCCAAGGCCAAATCCACGAAGATCACCTGGCGTTCGATGACATGCAGCCCCAGGTAGGCGTGGATGCCCGTGAGGAGGAGGCAGGCGACGAACGGCCTGGCCATGAGTTCGAGGAAAGCCATCATCGGGGCGTTGAGCGCTCGCAGGCCGCGCCGGCGAGTTGGTTGACGTTGTAGTCCGCCATCGCGAGATAATCCGAGCAGGCCGGCAGTTCATGCACATTCTGACAGAGCCGGATCACCGGGGTTCCCGTCCGCTTGGCGATCGCTTCTGCCGTCTGCTTGGGAGCGTAGGTTGGTTGGACGATCCCGGCCACATGATGCGTCGTCACGTAGTGCTCGATGAATTCCACCTGCCGCGGCGTCGGGGGGATCCCGGGTTTCGGCTCCAAGAATTGTTCCATGCGCAGTCCGATGAAGCGCATGAGGTAGGGCCACGCGTTGTGGTACCCGACGAATTCACGATCGTGGCAGGCCGTGAATCGGTTGCGCCACGCGACGATCCGCTCATCCACTCGCGCCACGAAGGCGGCGAGACGACGTCGATAGTCGGCCGCGGACGCCGGATCGAGCGCGCTCAGCTTTTCCGCAATCGTCCGCGCCATGGGCTTGGCGTTTTCAGGGTCCGTCCAGTAATGAGGATTGCCATACAGATGAATATCGCCTTGCGCGCGGCTCACGGCCGTCGTGGGCACTTCCAACAGCGCGATGCCCTGCGAGAGATCCAGCTCCCCCGGTTGCCCGGGAAACAGCTTCGTGTTGCCCGCGGCATCCAGCAGGGGCCCGCGCCACAATTCCAGATCGAGCCCCGCGTGCACGAACAGATCCGCTCGCTTCACGTTGAGCACATCGCTCGGCTTGGGCTCAATGAAGTGCGGATCGAACTTCGGGGAGGCGATCGCGGAAACATCCACGCGATCCGCGCCGATGGTCTTGATGAGATCCGCGAAGGTCGAGAGCGTCGCCACCACCTTGAGAGGCTTGCCCGAGGCCTCGGCCACGCGCGCGCTGCCGATCAGCAGGCAGCCTGCGAGCACCAGATGAAGGCGTTTCATGGGTCTGCTCCTATCGAGTTGGCGTGCTGCGTTATTGCAGTTGATGTGTGTGGACGCCGATCGCGACGGTGCCCTGCAGGAACACCGTGTTGTCATCGCCGCCGCGCGCGAAGTTGGTGTGCCGAAACTGCAGCCGCCACCGCGCGAACTCGCTCTGATAGAAGGTGAGGTAGCCGCCCCAGGCGGTGTCGCCGGCACGCACCACTGTCACCGGATCGACATCGACCGGCTCGACGTAATCAACACGTCCGCCCACCCCCAGCCGAGGGCTGAGGCGATAGTCGAGCAGCGTGTAGAACCCCCATGGCGTATCGCGAAACAGCGTCTCGGTGCCGTCCACCGCGATGCCGACCGCTTCGTCACGCTCCTGGAGGTACGCTTCGTTCTGCCATTTCAGCTTGTTGGTCGGCGTGAAGTAATGCACGAACGTGGCATCGAACCCCAGCGCGTCGACTTCCAGGTCCGAGTCATCGTCTCGGGAGCCCGTGAAATAGGTCACGCCGAGTTCGGTGTTGGTCGTGTCAGTGATATCCCAGAAGTTTTTCAGGTGCGCGTAGTAGGAGGGCCGGCGCCGAACCGAGCCGAACAGCGTTCCCCCCTCGCCGACGCCGCCTTCCAGAATGCCCGCCGCAAGATGGTGGACGACGGCGTCCCAGGGGAGGGGCAGAAAGCCTGACAGCTCCACGCCGGTCCGTGAGAGCCCCTCCGCGCCGAGGTACTGCTCGACGAACAGCGGCTCATCCACCGTGTCCAGCGAATCCCGGTGGAGGGCGCTGGCTTTGCTCACAGGCGGTCGAAAGCGGCCCACGCGAGCCTTGAGTTCGGCGGGCAATCTCCAATGCGTGACGTAGGCCTCCTCCAGGCTCGCCGCCTCAACGTCGGAGAAACTCGTGGTGACATCGAGCCGGGAGTAGGGGTCGATGGGGTGTCCGAAGACCAACTCGAGCTCCCGGGCGCTCACTGTGTCATTGCCTTCACCGTCAGCGGAACTCTCTGAAAGCCGGCCGACGACATCAGCCAAGGCACCAATCTCCGGATTGAATGCCGAGAGGCTGGAAGCCGCCTGTGGAAGGCGAACCGGTCCGCCGAAGGCCCCGACGGTCGGTGTCGAGACTGACGGAGCGGGCGCCTGGACCACCGAGGGATTGGCCTGAGCCTGCTGCAACTGCGCATTGGCGCGCTCCAGTTCATCCATGCGCTGTTGCTGGGACTGAACCGTTGACGTCAACTGCCGTACCGACTTGGTCAGTTGCCGTACTTGCCGCCGCAAATCGGAGACTTCATCCGGCCGGGCTTGGGCCCATGCCGAGGTCGCAAGGATCAGGGAACCACACAAGACGAGCAGAGCGGATGTCATCGGATCCTCCAGGGCGATGGTTGTGCCGCCCACAGATGGACGGCGCTGCTGCGATCGGGAACAACCGCGGCTTAGGGGGAGGAGCGGGGCGGAGCGCGGGGCGAGCTGACGCGCGCGATGCGGCTGACGCGGGGAGCCACCGATGCGATGAGAAGATGGCGGGCAACCGTCGGGGACTGTACGAGGATGGCGGATGAGACGGAAGGCGCGGCGGACCATCCTGCCTGCATGCGGCAGACCCGGCACGTGGATCCTTGATGGGAAACGGACGACGTGTCGTGCACATGCGTCAAGACGGCGCCAAGCAGCAGGGCGAACGCGCTGAGGCCCGCGATGAAAGCACGTCGGCGTGAAGACCACATGGAGGATGTCATGGAACTCGCTCTAGTATACGACGCGGTCAGGCGATGTCAATTCTTGGGCTTGAGTTTGGCCGTGATCTTGCTAGAATACACCTCATGACGAAGGCGCTCATCCAAAGACGAGGTGGGGTATGCCGAAAGCGTTCATTATGATCGATGTCGTCCCCGGCCAGGAACAAGCCGTGCAAGACGCCGTCAAGAAGCTGGCCGGCGTCAAGATGGCGTACCAGGTGACCGGCGAGCATGATGTCATTGCCTTCGTCGATGCCGAGCCGTACGAAGAATTTGCCGTGATTCTCTCCACGATTCGCCAATGCGGCGGGGTGCGGGATACCGATTCGCATCTGGTGTTGTAACCGGGGCACTTAGCAAGCAACGCAGGAACGTTAGGAGGCAAGGGGCGATGGCGTATGTGATTACAGAGAAGTGTTTGGGCGAGCGCTACGCAGTCTGCGCATCGGTCTGTCCGGTGGAATGCATCCATCCCGGCGAGTACCAGGGGCAGCCGTTTATGATCATCGACCCGGAGGTCTGCATCAACTGCGGCCTCTGCCTGCCGGAGTGTCCCGTTGGCGCGATCGTCGCCTCAGAAGACGAGGAGAAGGCCTACGCGCAAATCAACAAAGAGCTTTCTCCCAGCTTCAAGAGCAATCCGCCCGCCCCGGAGCGCCCGAAGAACGATCCGCCGAAACGACCCGGCAATAAATTGGTCAACTAAGCCCGCGCGCCTTTTGAGGGACGAAAAGCCCCGCAGTCGATGCGGGGCTTTTGTGTTGGCGATCAACAGGATTGTTCAGAGCGCTTTGACCATGTACGTATCTTGGAGCGCGTAGCCGAGGCGGCGGTAGTAGTCGCGGACGCCGATGCCGGCGATGACGGCGATCCGCGGCCGGGCGAATTCCTCTCGCGCGATTCGTTCCGCTTCCTCGAGCAGCCGCTTGCCGAATCCCTGATGTTGCGCCGCGCCGTCGCGATGCTCGGCGAGCGGCAAGTGCGGTCCGTAGGAGTGCAGCTCTCGGATGAGCGCAGCCTCGCGAAGGGCGGGCCACAGCGCAGGCGCCGCTGAGGGGATGCGCAGACGCAGCAGCGACGCGAGCTGATTCGTCGACGGATCTTCCATGCTGAGAAAGATCTCGCGGCCGCCGGACGCTTCGTAGTCGCGCCGGATGAGACGCACCGGGCCGCGCAGGGCCGATCGCACCTGCCGGCAGCGGATGCATCGGCACGCCAGGCCGCGAGCGCGCAGGCGCCGCTGGACCTCCTCGCGGAGATTCGTCGTCAGGCAGCCCGCGCGGATCGAAGTCGAGGGGATGTCGCGGATGACGCGCTCGATGCGGACATGCGGCGGCACCGCGCGTTTGATCTGCATCAGCAGCTCGATCAGCGTGTCATCGTCATACGGCGCGTAGCGCCCCCGCCGCCACCAGGCATGAAGTTCCGCGGTTTCGATCACGACGCAGGGATACAGCTTCATCGTATCCGGTTGATAGCCGGCATCCGCAAAGAGCCGTTGCGCGCTTTCCAGATCGCTTGGGGGCGTGGCACCGGGCAGATTGGGCATGAGATGATAGGCGACTTTGAATCCCGCGTCCTTGAGTAGCTGAGTCGCCGCGCGCACTTCCGCGGTGCCATGGTCGCGGACGATGAGCCGCAGCACCTCCTCGTCGAGCGTTTGGACGCCGAGTTCCACGCGCGTGACCCCCAGCTCGCGCAGCCGCCGCACTTCCTCCGGCGTGATGTAGTCGGGGCGCGTTTCGATCGTGATGCCGATGATGCGGCACGCGGCCGTCTCATTCCGCGTTTGCGCTTCTTGGAGTGCTCCAGGCTCTCGGGTGGAGGGCTGAGGGGTGGCTTGGCCTCGAGCCTCGAACCTCGAACCTTGAGCGAAGTCGTTCGCGGCGTCGAAGCAGCGCTGGAGAAACACGCGCTGATACGCCGCGGGGTAGAAGGACCACGTCCCGCCTTTGACGATCAGCTCCATTTTATCCGTCGGGTGCCCCGTTTCTTCGAGGGCCTCGAGGCGGCTGCGCACTTGGCGATACGGATCATAGTCATTGCGCAGCGCGCGCATCACCGCCGGCTCGTTGGTGAGGTAGCTCTTGGGGGCGCTTGCCTCGGTGGGGCAGTAGACGCACCGGCCGGGGCACGCATACGGCTCGGTGATGACGGTGACGGTGGCGATGCCGGACTGCGACCTGATGCCGTTGAGCGTGAGGATCTGTTCGACCCGCTCATCGGCCGGGCGTTGGCCGCGCGCGACCTCGCCGCGGTAGCGGCCCAGCAGCGCGTCATTGCGGATGAGGGGAGTGTGCGCCTCCGCCGCG
>Ga0114945_10002125_pt1 | contig 11789 bp, 10 predicted proteins | sample OV2TP3_FD_87194 | JGI IMG/M metagenome (GOLD analysis project Ga0114945, IMG submission 87194) | Hot spring microbial communities from Beatty, Nevada to study Microbial Dark Matter (Phase II) - OV2 TP3 | ecosystem: Environmental > Aquatic > Thermal springs > Hot (42-90C) | place: USA: Beatty... | reverse complement strand
CGGCAGGCGGCCATCTGCGGCGTCCCTCCTCCTCGACGTATCGCTCTCAGCTGATACGCCGTCGTCGTCGGTCCTGGCATCTGGCCGCCTGGCACTCGCAACGCGACCATGTCTCCATGAGGTTAGGGACTCTTGATCTTTTCTTGCGCCAGCCACTCTTCCACGACCTTGCGATCGAACCGCCACTGGGTGCCTTCCCGCTGAGCGGGCAAGCGACCTGCCTGCGCCCATCCCAGGATCGTCTCGGTGTCCACTTCGAGGTAGCGGGCCAACTCCTCGACGCTCAACCATTGCTGCTCACCCCGATCGCGAAGCATCTCGCACGTGCCATGAAGAATGGCTCCCTCTTCCACAATGAGCTTTGCGGTGATGATTTTCCCGATGACCCGCGCCGTCCCCCGCAACTCGATGGATTGCGACGCGGTGATCTGACCTTCCATCGCTCCCGCGATGCTGATGCGCTCTCCGGTGATGGTGGCCTTGACCTGGGCCGCCCGCCCGATCGCCAAATTGCCTTTGGTCTCCAACGTCCCCTCGAAGCGGCCATTAATCTGCAAATTCACCGGATCCTTGAAGCTCAAGGTCCCTGTCATGCTCGCGTCCACTTCCAAAAACTTCGGTGGTTCGCCCTCCTCACCCTTTCGCCGTAGCGCCATCCTTCGCCCTCCTCTGTTCACTAACTCTCCCTGCGTGGCCCGCGTGTTCTCTCACCGAGCACCCCGGCGGGGTCGGATGTTCGCCATCCGCTCGACCCCTTCGCACGGTTCTACCACAAGCGTTTTCTACCAGTCCTTGCGGAGCCCCCCTCAAAGCGACGAAACACACACAACGCCACCCGCACCACGATGAGCGCAAGCCGCTAAACGACCTGGCTCTCAGGCATGCAGGGTCTCGGTGGACGGTGTGCCGAGATGCAGGCGGGGATCGGCATTCATCGAGAGGGGCGCCTGGATGCCTTTGCGAAGCAAGGCAAACGCCAGACCGGCCACCATCGCGCCATTATCGACGCATAGGTCGTTGGGAGGAACGACGACCTGAAGTGAGCGCGATTTCCCTTCCTCCATGAGCCGCTGCTGAAGCCTCCGGTTGGCCGCGACCCCACCGCCCACCACGAGGCGCTGGATGCCTGTCCGCTGGCAGGCGCGTAGCGCTTTGGTAACCAGGATATCCACGGTCGCTTCTTGAAAGCTGGCAGCGATATCCGCGATCTGTTGACGACTGAGAAAGTTGTGAGTTGGGAGTTGTGAGTTGTGAGTTTCCAACTCCGAACTCCGAACCCCGCATTCCGCATTCCCGATGGCTTTTTTCACATGGAGATACACGGCGGTCTTCAAGCCGCTGAAGCTGAAGTCGAACGCGTCCTTGGCGGTGTGACGGGGAAACGGGATGGCGGCGGGATTCCCTTCCTCAGAGAGGCGGTCGATGACGGGCCCTCCCGGATAGCCAAGCCCTAGCAGTTTGGCCACCTTATCAAACGCCTCTCCCGCCGCGTCATCCTTGGTTTCTCCCAACAATTCAAATCGTTGCTCGGCATGCACCACGCAGAGCAGCGTGTGTCCGCCAGAGACGACGAGACCTACATAGGGCGGTTCGAGTTCCGGGGACACCATCTCACCCGCGTACAGATGCGCCGCGAGGTGATCCACCCCGATGAGGGGACGTTGCAACGACAGGGCAAGTCCCTTGGCAAACGATAGGCCGATTAAGAGCGCGCCCGGAAGCCCAGGCCCTTGGGTCACGCCGATGGCATCAAGATCTTCCAAAGTACAGGAGGCTTGCTCCAGAGCGTCTTCGAGCACTTGCCAGATCACTTCAACGTGCGCGCGCGCGGCGATATCTGGCACGACCCCTCCGTAGGCTCGATGAAACGCTTGGCTCGAGGCCACCACGTTGGAGCGGATCCGACGTCCATCCTCAACCACGGCGATCGCCGTTTCATCACACGAGGTTTCAATGCCGAGGAGACGCACCATCTAGGGGATTTTGGATTTCGGATTTCGGATTGTGGATTGGCTCCCTGAAAATCCGCACTCCCCCGGCCCGCCTGGTGGCTCGCCAGCCGGGGCGGGCGCATTCCCCCGGCCCGCCTGGTGGCTCGCCAGCCGGGGCGGGCGCAATTCACAATGGGTAGTTACCATTCAGGGAATGGTCTTCAGCGAGGAGTGATAGACCTTGATTCCCTTCAGCAAATCCACCGCCCTCACCAACTGATTATCAAGGACGATCGTCGGCTTGGACGTGGGATTCTCCTTGTGCTCAATCGTGTCGAAGATCTCACCGGACTGTTTCTCGCCCTCCTTGGGCTCCGGAGGTGGCTCAAAGGGCACGAGGACATCCGGCATAATCCCCTCGCCATGAATCGAGCGGCCGTTCGGGGTGAAGTATTTGCTCGTTGTCAGACGCAAAGCGCTGCCGTCTTTCAAAGGAAAGATGGTCTGGACCGAGGCCTTCCCGTGCGTCTTGGTGCCGACGATGATCCCGCGCCGATGGTCCTGGATCGCGCCGGCGACAATCTCTGATGCGGACGCCGACCCTTCGTTCACCAGGACCACCAAGGGCATCTCGCTCACCGGGCCTTTCCGGCGGCTTCGGAACTCCAGATTCTGACTTCTGAGGCGGCCTTTGGTCGTCACGACGAGCTGCTGGCGGTCGAGAAAGAGTTCGGCGACCGACACCGACACGTCCAACAGCCCTCCCGGATCGTTGCGCAAGTCGAGGATGAGGCTGTCCATCTGCTGTTCGTTGAGCTGTTGCAAGACCGCCTCGAGGTCCGCGGGGGTGTTCTCCCGGAAGTCGGACACCCGGATGTACGCAATCCGGTCCTCCAGGATCTGGGCGTCTCGAACGCTCTGGATTTTGATGATGTCCCGCGTCACCGTAAACTCCTTGAGCTCATTCTCCCCCTCCCGAAGGACCGTCAAGGCGACTTCGGTGCCTGGTTTACCGCGCAGTTTTTTGACGGCCTCCAGCAACGTAATGCCCCGCGTGATCTCGCCGTCGATCTTGACGATGCGATCACCCGGTCGCAAGCCGACCTTGTGCGCCGGCGTTCCATCGATCGGCGTGATCACCGTGAGCAGATCATCCTTGATGGTAATCTCGATCCCCAGCCCCCCAAATTGCCCTTCGGTTTCAATCTTGAGTTCGTTATAGCTATCAGGGTCGAGGAATTGGCTGTACGGGTCGAGCGTGGCCAGCATCCCTTTGAGGGCTCCATAGATGAGCTGCTTGGCTGCCGGCTCTTCCACGTAATCGGCCTGGACGATCGAGAGGGCGTCGCTGAAGAGCTCCAGCTCTTTGTACAGATCGTCCTTCTCTGTGGTCCGCTTGGCCTGCAGCACGCTGCCCTGCAGGGTCGTGATCACGATCGCCAGTCCCAGGCCGACTCCCGCCACCCACCGCATCCTCATCAATGCTCCTCCTTAGCCGTCACGTGTAGCTTCCGCTTCAAAATCTCAGTGACCTGTTGAGGGTTCGCCTTCCCCTGTGAGCGTCGCATGCACTGGCCCACCAGAAACATCAGGGCGTTCTGTTTGCCGTGGCGAAAATCTTCCAGGGATTTGGGATGGCCCGCGAGCACCTCATCCACAAGCTGGCTCAGCGCCCCATCATCAACGATCTGCCGCATCCCCTCTGCCGCAATGATCTGCTCAGGATCCCGTTGCTGCTCGATTGCCTGGACCAACAGCTCCTTCGCCATTTTCCCAGAGATCGTCCCGTCGTCAATAGCCTGCAGGAGATGAATCAGCCAGATCGGCTGGAAGGTGACCTCCCCGGGCTCCTTGCCGTGCGCATTGAGATAGGCCAGCAGGTCGCCCATGATCCAGTTGGCCACTGGTTTGGGCTTTGGGTACTGGCTGACGGTCTGCTCAAACAACTCGGCCAAGGGCCGGTGCTGGGTGAGCACGTGGGCATCGTACGCGGGCAGTCCGTACTGCTCTGCAAGTCGCTGACGTCGTCGTGCCGGCAGTTCAGGAAGCGTGTTGGTGAGGCGCTCGATGACGGCGCGTTCGATCACAAACGGAACCAGATCCGGTTCCGGGAAGTAGCGGTAATCCGACGCCTCTTCTTTGCTGCGCATAGACTCCGTGAGTTCAGTCCTGGCGTTCCACAGGCGGGTTTCCTGGGGGACACGCTGTCCTGCCTCCAACAACGTGGCCTGCCGCTTGGCTTCACACTCCAACGCCGCCTTGACCGCTTTGAAGGAGTTCATGTTCTTCACTTCCACCTTCGCGCCGAGCTGAGTCGCCCCTCGGGGCCGTAAGGAGATGTTGGCATCGCACCGGAGGCTGCCTTCTTCCATGTTGCAGGTGGAGACATCGAGATACTCGAGGACGGCTTTCAATTCGATGAGATACTGATAGGCCTCCTCGGGGGAGCGCAACTCCGGTTTGCTGACGATCTCCAGCAGGGGCACCCCCGCCCGGTTGAAATCCACGTAGCTGAACGGCGCCTGCGGATCATGGAGGAGTTTGCCGGCATCTTCTTCCATATGGATTCGCTGAATGCCGATGCGCTTCTGGACATCGCGCACCACGATGTCCAGATAGCCCTCGTGGGCGAGGGGCTGATCATACTGCGAGATCTGGTAATTCTTCGGAAGATCCGGATAGAAATACTGCTTGCGGTCGAACTTCATGACGGAGGCCACCTGGCAGTCGAAGGCCAGGGCCGCCTTGATGCCCCATTCGAAGGCGCGCTGATTCAGCACCGGCAACACGCCAGGCAGCCCCAGACAGACCGGACACGTCTGGCTCGTCGGGGCGGCCCCAAACGCGGCGGGGCATCCGCAAAAGAGCTTCGTCTCCGTCGCCAACTGGACGTGGACTTCTAAGCCGATGACCGATTCGTAGTCCATGCCTTAGAGTTGAGCGTTGAGCGTTTCGAGTTCGCGCCGCTGTATAACTCTCTAACTCGCAACTCGCAACTCCGGTTTACGCAGGTGCCACTCCGTGGCTTGTTCGTAGGCGTAGGCCACGCGAAGCAAACGGGCCTCGTCGAACGGCGCCGCGAGGAGTTGCATCCCGATGGGAAGGGTCCCGTCAGGCGTCAGTCCGCACGGGATCGAGATCGCAGGAATCCCTGCCAGATTCGCCGAGATCGTAAAGATATCAGAGAGGTACATCTGCAGCGGGTCGTTGAGTTTCTCGCCGATCCGAAACGCCGCGCTCGGCGAGGTGGGGGTGAGGATGACGTCGCACTGGGTCCATGCGGCATCAAAATCCTGTTTGATCAGTGTCCGCACCTTCAGCCCTTTGAGGTAATAGGCGTCGTAGTAGCCGCGCGAGAGGACGTAGGTGCCCAAGATGATGCGCCGCTTGGCCTCTGGACCGAACCCCTCGGCTCGAGTCCGTTCATACATCGCCATCAACGAGCCGCTCCCATTCGCGCTGGCCCGGTAGCCGTATTGCACGCCATCATACCGGGCAAGGTTGGAGCTGGCCTCCGCCGTCGCCACAATATAGTAGGTGGCCACCGCAGAGGGGGTGCGGGGCAGGCTCAGGCCTGTCCGTCGCATCCCCAACCGCTCGAGCACCTGGGCGGCTTCCTCCAGGGCCGCTCGAACCGCTGGGTCGATGCCCTCGGTGGGGAAATATTCCTGGGGCACTCCGAACCGAAGCCCCTTCACGCCTTGTTTCAGGAACCCGACATAATCCGGAACCGCCACCGGCGCGGAGGTCGAGTCGCGGGGATCCTGTCCCGCGATGATGGACAACACCCACGCGCAGTCCGTGACATCCTTGGTCAGGGGACCGATCTGGTCGAGCGATGAGGCAAATGCAATGAGGCCATACCGAGACACACGGCCATACGTGGGCTTCAGCCCGACGACACCACAGAACGAGGCGGGTTGTCGAATCGAGCCGCCGGTGTCTGTCCCCAGGGCGGCGATCGCGAGGTCAGCCGCCACGGCGCTCGCCGCTCCACCACTCGACCCACCAGGCACCCGGTTGACATCCCACGGGTTCTTCGTCACACCGAACGCTGAGGTCTCTGTCGAAGAGCCGAAGGCGAATTCATCCATGTTGGCCCGTGGGATGATGATCGCCCCTTCTTGAATCAATCGCTCGATCGACGTGGCATGGTACGGAGGGACAAAGCCTTTCAGGATCTTGGAGGCGCAGGTCGTCTCCTCGCCTTGCACACAGAGATTATCCTTGACCGTGATCGGAATCCCAAAGAGCTTGCCTCGAGGTTCTTGTCGGAGACGCTCCGCAAGCTGCGCGCGCAGACGCTCGGGGTCAACGGTGATGTATGCCTGGAGGGTTGGATTGAGCCGCGCGATCTCATCCAGCAGATCATCCAGCAGCTCGCGGGGATGGACCTCGCCCTTGTCAATGAGGGAACGCAGTTCATGGATCGTCAAGCGCGAAGGCGTCTTGGAAGACATACGCGGTTAGGTCTCGAGCACCTTGGGGACTTTGACGAGCTGGCCGTGCCGTGCCGGCGCGATGTTCAGAATCTCCTCAGGGTTGGTACATGGTTGGCGCTGATCGGGTCGCACGACGTTGGCGAGCGTGATCACATGGCTCGTCGGTTCGACGTGATCTGTGGAGACCGCCTGCAACTGTTGTACGTACGTCAGAATGTCGTCCACTTGGGATGAGAGCGTGGCCAGCTCAGCCTCCTCAAGCTGCAATCGGGCCAGACGTGCAACCTGTTGCACGTCCCGCTGACTCACCACCGACATGGTCGGATGCTCCAGCTCATCGCTGCTCCATTATACACCCCTCCCGCCCTTCACGGAACGAGTTCAGAGCGAAGAGGTTGTCATCTGATGGACCGTGTTGGCAAGCTCCGCAAAGGCCTCGAGGGAAAGTTCCTCCCCGCGGATGGCGTCAGGAAGACCCACCGCCCGGATCGCTTCCAAGGCCTGAGGCTTCTTGAGGCGCCGTGTGGCAAGCCCAACCAAACTGTTGAGGAGCATTTTGCGTCGTTGGGAGAAGGCCGCTCGCACGACGTCAAAAAACAGCCGCTCATCGGCCAGCGCTGCGACCGGGGTCTTGCGGGCCGTCAACTGCACCCACGCCGAGTCGACCTGCGGAACAGGAAAGAAGACGGTCCGTGGGATCCGCACCAGCAGCGAGGGGTGAAACCGATACTGCACAAGGATCGTCAGGCGTCCATAGGCCTTGGTGCCGGGTCGGGCCGTCAAGCGATTGGCGACTTCCCGTTGCATCCCAAGCCACGCCACGGGCACCGGCGGAGAACATTCGCACAGGCTAACGAGGATCGGCGAGGTGATGTGATACGGAATCGTCCCCACCACCTTGCTGCCGGCGTAGCGCAACCAGTCAACGGTCAGGATATCCTGACAGACGACCTGGACGTTCGGGAAGCGGTCCATCCGGGCTGCCAGGAGCCGGCAGATGACCCGATCGACTTCGACCGCCACCACCTGGCTGGCGTGGGTGGCCAACAGCTCGGTCAGCGCTCCGAGTCCCGCGCCGATTTCCACGATGGTCTCGTCGCGGCCAAGCTGACACGTGCTGACCAGACGCGAGGCCATCTGCGAATCGATGAGATAATGCTGACCCAGTCGTTTCTTGAGCCGCACCCCATGGCGTTCGAGGAGCTCACGCAACTCGGTTTTGGTGTACATCAGCCATTCCTCGCTTGACCAGTGTTGCGGCAAGCTCAATGGCATAGCGCATCGAGCCGGGATGCGCGATGTCCTTCCCGGCGATGTCCAGCGCGCTGCCGTGGTGTGGTGAGGTCCGTGCGACGGGGAGGCCGAGCGTCAGTTGACACCCCTCATCACGCGCCAGCAACTTGAAGGGAATCAGGCCTTGATCATGGTACCAGCACATCACGGCATCGTAGCGGTTCCCGTCCCCTCCGGTGGCCGTGAGCGTCGCAAAGAACGCGTCTGCGGCCACAGGGCCATGCACCCGAACTCCTGATCGCTTCACGTCGCGCAGGATGGGTTGGAGCACCCGGCGCTCTTCATCCCCACACCCCCCGCGCTCACCCGCATGCGGGTTGATCCCACAGACAGCTAGCCGGGGTCGGCGAATTCCAAACCAATGGCGCAATCCATCAACCGTCACCCGCATCGTGCGGCGCATCAACTCCCTGGTAAGACGCCCAGAGACCTGGCGCAACGCCACATGTCTTGTCGCCAGTACCACCCGGAGCGATGGCGAGACAAACATCATCACGGGAAACGGAACTCCAAATGCCTCGGCGAAGTACTCGGTCTGTCCGATAAATCGGCCGCGTGCCTGCTCGATGGCCCATTTGGTCACGGGTGCAGTCACCAGCGCATCAACAGCCTCGCGTCGCCAGCAGGCCACCGCCACATCAAGATACGCCGCGGAGGCTTCACCGGCCGCCTCGCCGCTGTGCCCTGGCTGAAACCGCTTCCGATGCCCGAGATCGACAAAGAGGCATGGCGATCCACGACGCGGCAACCGGTCATCGGGCCCCACAGCCTCCCAGCGAGGCAGACGGCGGCGGAGTCGAGAGGCGGTCTCTTCAAAGACCGCCAGATCCCCGACGATCACCACACGGATGCCTTGGGGCAGCGGGGTAGCGAGGGCCTTCAGAAGAATCTCAGGACCGATCCCGCAAGGATCTCCGCTGGTGATCACGAGAACCGGCGGACCGTGCTTAGTGCTCATTCCAAAACCTTTGGAGACGCTGATCCTCGCGGATCAACACGCGGAGGCACGTAGATAGAAAGAGGAGGAATCGGCGTCCATCAGCGTGGCAATCAGCGACCATCAGCGTGACGGGGAGTTTTGAAATAGGCGCTTACTCATCGAGGATCTTGATGTAGGCGCGTCGTGTAAGCTCTTCGAGCCACTCAGTCATGCGGCGCATGAATTGCTCCCGGTACAGTTGCTGCCACGCGAGCTCCCGCGCCAACGCGATGTCTGCGGCAGAGAACTGACGGCGGTCCACCACCTTAATCAGATGCACACCCACCGTCGTCTGGATGGGTTGTGAGACCTCCCCCACGTTGAGCTGAAACAGGGCTTCGTCGAGTTCAGGCATCAGTTCTCCCTGACGGGTCCAGTCCAATTGGCTCGCCTCAATGTCAGGGAGCGTCTCGGCATAGCGGCGGACGACCTCCTCAACGTCCTCGCCGCCACGAAGCTGTTCATGTAGTTGCGTAGCGATGGCCAGCGCTTCCTCGTCTGAGCGCGCCTTCAGTCGGACCAACACATGCTCTGCCCGACGCTCCTCGGCCTGCTCGGTCGTTGTGGGTGCCGCAAGGTCGGCCTTGGCCAATGCAGAGGGACTCACCACGATGCGTGAGCGCACCGCCTGATCAATGGCTTTCTGGGCCAGCAACTGTTCGTGGATCTTCCGTTTGAATTGCTCTTCGCTCATTCCGGCTTCGCGGAGCATCTCCTGGTACGCCTCGGGTGTGCCCAGCTCTTCTTGAATATCATGCAGCTTGGCCCTCACTGAATCGGCGGACACCTCAAGCGCCAAGCGTTTAGCCTCTTGGACAATCAGCCGCTCCTCAATCAGCCGTTTGAGCACGACGCGGCGCACCTGATCGAGTTGGGGAGGCTCTCCCTCCTTCGCCTGGTCCCGTCGCATGACCACCTGCAAGTAAGCGGCCACATCCCCTTCCGTAATCACCTCGTCATTCACCACCGAGACAATCCGATTCGCCGGTTCAGCGTACACGTCGTACACCATGAGCAGGCCGCAGGACACAGCAGCTGCCAAACGACTCCTCGTTGAACGATTCATCCCTTCATCCTCAACTGATTCATTCGGATTTCAGGCGGCTGACGGCCTCGCGAAGCAGCCGACAGTACAGATCAAATCCGACCGCGCTGATGTGGCCGTGCTGCTCAACGCCCAAGAGATTGCCGGCCCCTCTGAGTTTCAAATCTTCCATGGCAATCTGAAACCCCGCTCCCAACTCGGTGTGTTGCATAAGGGCCCGCAGGCGCTCGCGGGCGTCCTGGGTGACGGCGCCCCCCCGAGGCACCAGCAGATACGCGTAGGCCTTCCGCGTAAACCGACCGACCCGACCCCGCAGCTGGTAGAGATCCGCCAAGCCAAATTGATCCGCTCGATTGACGATCAGCGTGTTCGCATTGGGAATGTCCATGCCCGATTCGATGATGGTCGTCGTCACCAGGACATCCAAGCGCCCTTCCATGAACGCCACGATGGTCTGCTCCAGCTCCTGCTCGGCGAGCTGTCCATGTCCGATCCCCAGACGGGCTTCCGGGATGAGGTGTTGGAGGCGTAGGGCCAGACGGTGGATGTCCTGCACGCGGTGATGCACGACGTAAACCTGACCATCCCGATGGAGTTCCCGAAGAATCCATCGTCGCAATGAGTCGTCCTCATCCTCGGCCACGATGGTCTCAATCGGATGGCGATGCTCTGGCGGCGTCGTGATCAGAGACATGGCCCTCGCGCCCATCAACGCCAGGTACAACGTCCTGGGGATGGGGGTGGCGGAGAGGATGAGGACATCGAGTTGGGTACGCCATTGCTTGATCTGCTCTTTGTCCCGCACGCCAAACCGTTGCTCTTCATCGATGATCAACAACCCCAGATCGCGGAACCGGACATCGCCGGAGAGCAACCGGTGCGTCCCGATGACGATGTCGCACTGGCCGGTTGCCAGGGCGTTCAGAATGGTGCGCTGCGAGGTGTCAGACTGGAACCGCGTGAGCATTTCCGCCTGGACCGGAAATCCCTCCAGGCGCCGGGTAAAGGTCCGGTAATGTTGATACGCCAGAATCGTCGTGGGGACCAACACCGCCACCTGTTTGTGATCCATGACGGCTTTAAACGCGGCACGCAAGGCGACTTCGGTCTTGCCGTAGCCCACATCGCCCAGCAGAAGTCGATCCATTGAGCGAGGATGTTCCATGTCCTGTTTGACCTCGGCGGTGGCGGTCAACTGATCCGGGGTCTCGCGGTACGGAAAGGTTCGCTCAAAGGCCGCCTGCCATTCATGGTCTGGGCTGAACGCATAGCCTGAAAGCGCCATGCGTCTGGCCTGAAGGGCAATGAGCTCCTTGGCATAAGTCCAGGCACCGACGTACGCCTGGGTTTTGGCCCGCTCCCACGCGCTGCCTCCCAACTTGTGCAGCGCGGGCCGCCGTGAACCAAAGCCCACATACTTCTGCACCAAGTGGAGTTGATCCATCGGCACATAGAGCCGATCGCCATCTGCATACTCCAGCGCCAGCGTATCCGTTTGCCCCTGGCTGGTCGTCAATGTGGTCCGTCCGAGGAACCGGCCGATCCCATGGTCCAGATGGACCACGAAATCCCCTTCCTGGATATCCACAACGCCTTCAAAGGGAATCTCTTCGGCGGTCCCACGCTTCGCCACGGCGATGCGCATGCGAAGCTGCCTGGGCAGGAGGACCACCATCGAATGACGATCCAGGGTATCGAGGGAGGCGGGATTGAAGCTCCTGATGGAGGCGATGCGTGAGCCGTCCAGTTCAATGCGCAACGGACATTCAAAGGTCGTCGGAAACACATCCAACACGCCGCCCCGCAAGGCGACATCACCGGGATCGGCCACCTGGGAGACGCGGTGATAGTCAAAGCGCATGAGCTGTTCAAGCAGTTGGGCGAGATGCACCCGCTCCCCGACATATAACCGGCAGTATTCCAACATGTCCGTTGAGCCTGTTGAGCCCGTTGACGGACCTAACCGGCTCAACCGGCCTCACCACTCTTACATGCGTCGAGGCGCTGAGACGCCCACCAGGCCCAGCCCATTGGCAAGCACCTGGCGGGTCGCCCGCACCGTGGCCAACCGGGCCAGTGAGCGTGGGACATCTTCGGTG
>Ga0114945_10002123_pt1 | contig 11795 bp, 11 predicted proteins | sample OV2TP3_FD_87194 | JGI IMG/M metagenome (GOLD analysis project Ga0114945, IMG submission 87194) | Hot spring microbial communities from Beatty, Nevada to study Microbial Dark Matter (Phase II) - OV2 TP3 | ecosystem: Environmental > Aquatic > Thermal springs > Hot (42-90C) | place: USA: Beatty... | reverse complement strand
CCAATAACTATCATATGTGTTTGAGGCTCCACTTAAGTTCTCAATTCTCAGGAATGTCTCAGTTTTTGTATGATAGAAACTATCAGTGGAATCATAAACTAAATCGTAAGCATTTCCTAGAAAAACAAGTTTAAAAGTATCATCAGAAACATTTGCCAGAGTTGCATTAATATCTCTATATACATAATTCTGCGTTAAACCCCAACCAACTCCTAAAATACTTGGCCTTTGCTTTACTGATTGACTATTATACTGGATAGAAATAGAAGGCTGCAAATTGTTAGTACCTTTAGGCACTTCTATTGGATAAGAATAGGTAGCAGCTCCTGGAAATAAATTAGTCTGGTAACTTCCATACAATTTTACTTTAGGGTGCTCTGGAACATTTGCTTTGTGTAAATAAGGTTTGTATTCTTCTGCTGCTAGAGAAAATGAGTTTAATAAAAAAGTAGATAAATATTAATAATGAAAACTAGAAATATTTTACGCAGACATTGGTTAAAAATGACCTACACCCCATTTACTAAATAATAGGCTATTATATACTAATTTAAATATTTTGCTTAATTACTCATCACTTTTGTAAAAGGGTAAATCATTATGAAGACAATAATTAGTACATGCATTGGCAAGATTTCAAAGTATAAATACCCACTTCTTTTCTTCGCATTTCTCTCTATAATGGCTGCCTTTCCAATTCTGCTTAACTTCTCAAATTGGGGGCAACTGGACTGGGATCAGCATACATTTTATCACGCAGTGCCTCGTAAGGAGATCATAGGATTTTTTCAGTTCCCTCTATGGAACCCCTATCATTGTGGAGGATCCCCGTTACTTGCAAATCCTCAATCCACCTTTCTTTCTCCATTATTCATACTAGTTCTACTTTTCGGAGAGGTCCATGGATTAAAACTACAGATATTCTTAGCATTATTTATTGGTATGTTAGGGATGTATTTTGTCAGCAGAAAATTGGGCTATGGAAAATTTTCCTCACTTATTCCACCAATAATATTCTTTCTCAGCTCTTGGTTTCCATTAAGAGCTAATGTTGGTCATACAATTTACTTTATGATGGGGCTCTTTCCATGGATACTCTTCTTCTATTTAAAAGCATTAGAGAATATTAAATATGTATTTCCAGCTGCTTTATTTATAGCATTCCTTATATTTGGTGGAGCAGTTTATCCTATTGTCTTTATAGCACTAATTCTAGGTTTGTATTCACTATTCATTTCTATGCAGTCTAAATCATTTAAGCCATTAATTATAGCAATAGTAATCTTAATATCTTTTTTCTTAATAGCAGCTATAAAGCTCTTTCCATTAATGGAATTTACTAAGAAATATGCATCTGTGCAGCAAGATACCCAGTACCATTCAGTAAATTTGCTAATTAAATCCCTACTCGATAGAAATCAAAAGGAACTATTGCTTGGAAAGACTTTTATGCCAAGAGACATCCCTTTTGAGCAGGTTATTATTAAAAGAGTTGGCGGCGAATTACCATGGGCGTGGCACGAATATGGTAGCTATATAGGCATTATTCCATTAGTTTTGCTTATGCTAGTTTGTATTGGTACAAAAAAATATGGCCACTATTAATCAGTTCATTTATTTTCCTTGTAATTGCATTAGGGGATGCTTCTGTCATCAATCTGTGGAATATTATTCATAGAATACCATTCTTAGCTTCTTTGCATGGGCCATCTAGATTTATTATTGCATTTAATTTTTTTGCAGCACTTATTATTGGTTATGTTCTCTCAAAAATAGAAGAGAAAAAAAAGATAAAGATTAAAGGAAAAAATATTAATAGCTCTACTATTGTTCTTATTTTATTGTTTGTAATAACGATAGATTTACTACTTGTTTCATGGCCATTATATGGTAATACATTTGACATCATAGCGCCTGCTATAAGAGAAGAGCCTCCTAATATGGTAATTCCTATATGGAGTTCAAATCCACTTATATCACAATATCCAAATTTTCTTCAGAATCTTGGAACAATTGACTGCTATGAAAGAGTTCATCCACCAATTAAAGCTGTTCCTGCTTTTATTGATACAGGAGAAAAATATGCAAAGTACATAGGAGAATCTTATTTTGCTGAGAATAATCAAACGCAAGATATCATATACTTTAGTCCTAACATGATTAAAATAAAAGTTAACTATAAGAAGGATGACGTTAAAAAAGATTATACTTTAGTATTAAACCAAAATTTTGATAATGGCTGGAAAGTAAAAGACAGAGAAGTTTTCTCTTACAAAGGGCTTATAGCTACTAAAGTAAATTCAAATGACAAAATTATTGGATTTTACTATCTCCCAAATAGTTTTATTTATGGATTGATTATAACAATTATTTCCTTAATCGCAGGGATTTATTTCTACTTTAATTCAGAGAAAGTTATGAGCATGTTAAAGGTAGTGGATGGTTAATAATATTTTAGATATAATAATTAAAAGATAATTTACAAAAGAGTCAGCAAAATTTATTTTAATTATAATAATTGGGAAACAAGTCTTTGAAAAGTAAAGTTATATAAAGCTAATAAATAAAGCTAAGAAAATTTCAATTAATAATAAATCAGAACATTATAAAAATGGAATTACAAGGTATGAGCGCGGATGAACAGAAAATATTGCAAGAAAGGCTTAAGAATATGGGCCCTGAGGAACTCAGAGAATTCCAGAAACAACAATGTCTCTTCTGTCAAATTATTCATGGTAAAGTAAACTCAAGAAGAGTGTATGACGATGATAAAATTGTCGCAGTTCTTGATATTAACCCTGCTAGTCTTGGTCATGTCTTACTAGTACCTAGAGAACATTATAATATACTGCCACAGATGAATGATGATGAAATTTCTCATCTATTTAATGTTGCAAAAGGGATTTCAGGAGCCTTGTTGAGAGCATTTCAAGTGCAAGGTACTAGTATTTTTGTTGCAAATGGAGCCTCTGCTGGTCAAAAGGCCCAACATGTAATGGTTCATATAATCCCTAGAAATGAAGGAGATAAAGTAAATTTGGTTGTTCCTGAATTCCAGATATCCGAACAAAACATGGCTATAATTCATAAAAGGATATTAGAATTTATGACAATTGATTTAGGAATGCAATCGGAGAAAGCTGAACAGGTTGAAAAACCTCAAGAAGTACAGCAAGAAATGAGAGCAGAGATAAAACCATCTGAAATTCAAGCTACTAATATTTCTACTACGATGTCTAAAAAGATATCTGATAAACTTCAAGGATCAAAAGAGGTTAAGATACCTAGCGATAGAAAAGTTGTTGAAGCTGAGTATAAAGAGGTACAAAAATCTGCTACTAAAAGAAGAAAAAAGAGAGATAGCAAGAAGTTCAGAGAAGGTATGAATATAGATGATTTAGCTGATGAATTATAGAACTTTGAAGATGTCAAAAATCATAATTGCAAAGTAAAATAATACTAACCTAAAGAGTTCAATCAAAGATGGTAAAGGAAGATTGTTTATTATGCAGTGTAATTAATAATAAGGTTACTGCAAGGAAAGTTTATGAAGACAAGGAAGTTCTAGCTATTCTGCACCCTACACCTGCTTCTGCTGGGCATATCTTGTTAATGCCTAAAGATCATAATGCAATATTTGAGCAAATCTCTGAGTTTGTAACAGCAAGATTATTTCAAGTTACTAATAAACTTTCATCTATCATCTTTGAATCGCTCCAAATGGAAGGAACTAACATCATAATTAATAATGGGATCTCAGCTGGTCAAAAGTGGCCGCATTTGACCATTAACTTAATACCTAGAAGAACAGGTGATAATCTAAATTTTCAATGGAGCAATAAACAGTTTAAAGACGATGATATGTCAACTGCTGAGCTTAAGCTTAGTAGTGAAACTAAAAGGATAACAGAACAAGAAATACCAGAAGAGATTGAGCCCACACCTGTTATGGAGAAAAAAGTGGATAGAATCCCTGGCAGTGAAGAGGATAATTATCAGATAAGGCAGTTGAGAAGGTTGCCTTAAAAAGGAGTGTAAAGGTGTGGTGCTTTAGATACAGTTGAATATAAAAGAGTCTTATTTATGTCAAAGAGCTTATCAAATAAGCTAGTAGATTTCCAAACAATATAGTAACTATAAAACCTATTAAAAAAGAAGGAATAAATGGAATACCTACCTTTAAGACAACTTTATTTATCTTCTTTTGTTTATATAGCCTAGTTAAAAAGTTTATCTGCTGCTTACTTACTCCTAAATCTTTTGGACTAGCTATGATTTTACCTTTATATTTTACTTCTTTCGCTATCCAGTCTCCCTCTGTCAAAATTTTTGGATTTACTAATTTTAGCATACAGGCTTTTTCAACCATTTTTATAAATATCAAGAGTGTATTGAGTATCAATAATAAGATAACCCAGGATAATATAAGCATTTTTAAATAGATATCATGAAGTGAAAAATAGACAACTATGGATACAATTAAGATGAGCAGTGTTAAATAATGATATCCTTTATGGAAATATTGCCTAAAATTCCTTAATTCTTTCTTAAATGATGTCCAATATTTAATGGTAAGGTATATTGAAAAAAGTAAGCCATAGATGGAACCAGCTAAAAGCAAATTTATAAAGAAATATATAGCAAAGGAGTTGTAGTCAAGGCTTATGCCAAATAATGCTCCTAGGCCCATGAGCATCTTGCTATCTCCACCCCCCCATTGACCTGCATAAAACATGAGTAAAGATATAGCTACAAATAAGGCTAATCCTATAAGTCCTTCTATAATATAGCTGTAATTATTATAATATACAGAGAACATTAATCTTAGCCCTACACCAGCAAATATAATGCTATAATTAAGCCAGTCTGGAACCTCTCTGGTCTTTAAATCAGTGTAAGAAGCTATTAATAGAGCTAGAAAGGCTATAGAGTATAATATTACTAGAGTTATATCCATAGAAAGAGGTATTTAATAGACTATGTATTTAAATTAGTTTGTTTAGGGGCTCAGTAGAAATCCTAAAGGTAGTGCCAATATGCAAGGCTCTTGGATTATAACTTTTAGCTGACAAGGGGGAGGTCCCTTATGGGGAACCATGAAAAACTTCGTTTTTCAAGGTGCCAAAAATGCTTGCATTTCCTAGAAAATCTTTTAGATTTTCTGGACCAGAAAAGCTTGGCTTTTCTTGGTTTTAGCATGTCAGCCTTCGCATTATGCATATAAGCCGAGCCTGGCACTACCCGAGCGAATGCGAGAGGATTTCTACAGAGCATGTTTAGGGTATATTACAAGCACATACCAAAAATCAGATAGAAAATATTGCTTTATAGGATCTAATATATGTTAGCCAAAATTTCTTACTGCCTTTCAAATGCATACGCTTACGCTATTCCGAAAATCCTTTTGATTGGTGCCTTCATTAAACTTCATAAGAGAACGAAAATAAAAAAGCCCGAAAAAAGAGAGATGTGGAACTGACGATAGGCGACAGGTTTTTTGCTCTGACGCCAGAGCGACAGCTCCGAGCACAGCAACCTTTATAAACTTAATATATTTTCTTAGTTATACTGTGATTAATGATAATCCTTTTTAGGGTTTGAATGAGGAATACTTCTAGTAGTCCTCTATAATATTTAGGAGGGGGTTAAATTATGGCACAATTAGATGTTTCAAGTGAAATGTTAGACAAGGTTTATGAAATTGTTGAGGTAGCTAGAGCTACAGGAAAATTAAAAAAGGGAAGCAATGAGGTAACTAAAGCTATTGAAAGGGGAACTGCTAAGTTTGTAGTTGTCGCTAAAGATGTAAATCCTCCTGAGATAGTTATGCACATACCTATTCTTTGTGAAGAAAAGAAAATACCTTGTGTACAAGTTCCAAGTAAAGAAGAGCTTGGTGCATCTGCTGGCATAGGGCTTCCAACTGCTTCGATTGCAGTAATAATAGAAGGTGAAGCAAAAGATATGATTAAAGAGATAGTTAGTAAAACAGATAAATCTAGTAATTAAAAGATAATTTACAAAAGACTCAACAAAATTTATTTTCGTTATAACTATTTACATATTAATTATTAGCATGCGAGTCACAAAGTGTATGCCATTAGTACATTAATAGGTAAATAAAAATATAATTAGCAAAAGGGTTACTATTATAGTCAACCAACAAAGTAATTAGGGTTATATATTGTTTGTTGTTGACTATTAGGAGCCACAACTAGACCTATTTATTTTTGTGGTTTACTATATTTATTAACTATAAAACTTTGCAAACGAGTCACTTTGTGTGTGCGAGTAGTCCGCTAATTATTGATTGGCCAGCTATATATGGCGGACCGACAAGCACCACTGAAACACCTCGTTGCAAATAAAATTAATATCTTAAAAATGTTTAGCATTTTTGACACATCAAGTACAAAGATAAAATAGCCTTGATTATAAATATTATAAATATAACACAAATAATTCAAGTAAAATGGCAGAAGAGCAAAAACAGGTTCAACAGGGAGAAAGAAAGAGAGAACTTCCTGAGAAGCAGTATCAAAAATCTGCAGTACAATTCACAAGTGCAACTCCTGCAAGAGTTGAAGAAATTATAGGTAGAACCGGTCTTAGAGGAGAAGCTATTCAAGTCAGGTGCAAGATAGTAGATGGTAGGGATAAGAATAAGATCATTAGAAGAAATGTGAAAGGTCCAGTACAAATTGGAGATATTTTGATGTTAAGAGAAACTGAGATTGAAGCAAGACAAATCACTAAAGGTGGCACAAGAGGAACAGTAGCATAGATAGAGTGTGTAGTAGGTATAGTGAAACGTAGATAGAGTGAAAGATAAAATGGCTAAATGCAGTTTTTGTGGTTATGATATAGAACTAGGAACAGGTAAATTATATGTAGAATTAGATGGAAAGGTGTTGTATTTTTGTTCAAACAAGTGCGAAAAGAATATGCTTAAATTGGGAAGAAACCCAAGATACATTAAGTGGACTAAAAGCTATCAAAAGGGTGGCAAATAAAAAGGTGAGAAAAGAATGCTTGAAAGAACATTATTATTAATAAAGCCTGATGGAGTACAAAGGTCCCTTGTTGGAGAAATCATTTCAAGATTTGAGAAAGTAGGGCTAAAAATTGTGGCTATGAAGATGGTGTGGGTTGATAAGAGATTTGCAGAGACTCATTACAATGTTCACTCAGACAAGAAATTTTTTAAATCTTTAGTAGGTTTTCTGACAGAAGGTCCTGTAGTGGCAATTGTACTAGAAGGATTACATGCAGTTGAAATAGTAAGAAAGCTAGTAGGCAGTACTGAGCCTAAATCTGCGTTGCCTGGAACTATAAGAGGAGATCTAAGTCATCACTCTTATGAGTATACTGACAAAAAAGGAATGCCTATCAAGAACCTTGTGCATGCTTCAGGCAATAAAAAGGATGCAGAAAGAGAGATTAAGCTTTGGTTTAGCACAAAAGAGATACACAGCTACAAATTAGCACATGATATCCATGTTCTATAGTAAGCCACAAAAATAATAATTATAATAACAATAGGGAAATAATCATTTGCAAACGAGTCACTTTGTGTGTGCCAAGGTCCGCTTTATCCTGAACGCAGTGATGGATTTAGGAACAAAGTTCCTATATCATGGCTGTAACATACCATGTAGCGGACATGTTGAGGAACTACGTTCCGAGACATTTAGGAAGCCATAGCTTCCTACAGATAAGCATACAAGTTAAACAAAGCGTTGCAAAGGATAGTAATAGAAAATATATGATGTGGCGGACAGGTATACAAGGTAACGTAAGTCGTTGCAAATTATGTTAATAGGAAAATAAAAATATACTTTGCATAAATCCTAATTATATACTCACTTTGTTCGTGAGTTTCAACATAGTTGAAACCTTTGTTGGTTGACTATATAAGAATATTGAAATGATAGAAATAAATAATAAAAGCTTTTCTTTTTGGGAATATGGTGATTAAATGGCAGAAAAAATGGCTGAGAGGGTCAAAAGATTAATGACTCAGCATGATAACATTAGGAATATCGGAGTCTGCGCTCATATTGATCACGGCAAGACAACTTTTTCTGATAATCTATTATCTGGGGCAGGTATGATGTCTGAAGAATTAGCTGGGAAACAGCTTGTTCTTGATTTTAGAGAGGATGAAAAGGCAAGGGGAATTACTATTGATGCGGCAAATGTTTCAATGGTGCATGATGTTGATGGTAAAGAATTCCTTATTAATTTAATTGATACACCAGGCCATATTGATTTTTCTGGAGATGTTACAAGGGCAATGAGAGCTGTTGATGGTGCAATAGTTCTATGCGACTGTGTTGAGGGTATAATGCCTCAAACTGAGACTGTGCTAAAACAGGCTTTAAGAGAAAGGGTTAAACCAGTTTTATTTATCAATAAAGTTGATAGACTAATAAGAGAGTTAAAGCTAACACCTGAAAAAATGCAGGAAAGGTTTGTTGCAATCATTAATAATGTTAATAGACTGATAAGAAGTTTTCTTGATAAAGAAATGAAAGCTAAGTGGGATGTTTCTGTAAATGAAGGAAGTGTTGCATTTGGCTCAGCTGTACATAACTGGGCCTTATCATTTGACTATATGCAAAAGCATAATATGACTTTCAAGGATGTTATTGAGGCATATAATAATGACGACTATAAAACACTTGCAAAAAAGGCGCCGCTGCATAAAGTGGTTCTTAATCTGGTTGTTAAACATCACCAAAACCCTAAAGAGGCACAGGCATATAGAATCCCTAAGATATGGCATGGAGACTTAGATAGTGAGACTGGAAGATCGTTGATAAACTGTGATTCAAATGGGCCTCTTGCTTTTATTGTAACTAAGATAGTTATTGACCCTCATGCAGGAGAGGTGGCTGCTGGGAGAATTTTTTCAGGGAAGATGAAAACAGGAGATACAGTTTATATGAACCAGGCAAAAAAACAAGTAAGACTGCAACAAGTTTCTATTTACAACGGACCAAAAAGAGAGACTGTAGATCTGACTTTTGCTGGAAATATTGTAGGTATAGTAGGTTTAAAAGGTGTGTTTGTAGGAGAAACGGTTTCAACAGAGGAGATGGAACCTTTTGAGGCAATTAAACACTTATTCGAACCTGTTGTTACAAAAGCTATTGAGGCTAAAAGACCTTCAGATCTACCAAAACTGGTTGAGGTGCTTAAACAAGTTGAGAAGGAAGATCCTACTATTGAGATTGAGATTAATGAAGATACAGGAGAGCATTTGATGCGTGGGATGGGCGAATTGCATTTGGAGGTTATTGAAAACAGGATAAGAACTGTAAAAGGCATAGATGTTGTAACTTCAAAACCAATTGTTGTGTTCAGGGAAACTATTCTAGCTAAAAGTCCTGAAATTGAAGGCAAGTCTCCAAATAAGCATAATAAATTTTATTTTGTAGTGGAGCCTATAGAAGAGAGTATTACACAAGCAATTAAAAACGGAGAGATAGCTGAAGGTAGAATAAAAAAGAAAGATTTAGTATTAAGAGATAAATTAGTGGCATGCGGTATGGACTCGCGTGATGCTTTAAAAGTTAAAGAGTTCTATAAAGGGAATATGCTTGTTGATATGACTAGAGGGGAGGTCCATATAGGTGAGGTAATAGAAATGGTTACAGATGCTTTTGAACAAGTAATAATAGGAGGCCCTCTTGCTAAAGAGCCATGTTTCAAGGTTAGGGTTATGCTGGTTGACACTAAACTGCATGAGGATGCAATACATAGAGGACCAGCTCAAGTTTATCCTGCTGTGAGAGATGCTATTAGGGCTGCAATGTTGAATGCTAGGCCTGTTATGTTTGAGCCAGTACAGACCTTACAGATTGATGCTCCAGCTGACTATACAGGAGAGATTTCAAAATTAGTGCAAAACAGAAGAGGGCAGCTTCTGGATTTACAGCAAGAAGGAGAGCATTTGATAGTAAAAGCAAAGATGCCTGTAGCGGAAATGTTTGGCTTTACCTCTGATTTGAGAAGTGCAACTGGTGGCAGAGGAAACGAGTTTTTAGTTGACCAAAACTTTGAGAAGCTACCACAAGAATTGCAAGAGAAGATAATAAGACAAATTAAAGAGAGAAAAGGATATAAAATTGATGAGCCTATTGATAAGTTAGCAAATGTTTGGGATTAGGATGGAAAAGTTCCATATACTTCAACTATAATTATGGTAAATTATGACCAAGACAATTGTACTTGATTTAAGAGGGGTCTAATCTATGATTTCTTTTGGTATTGGCATTTAAATCACTTAAATTATTATTCACCTATTATTAGTTTCTCTATCTCTCTTGCAAATTCTTTTGCTCTTTGCAGTGAGGTTTTTGCTTTGGATTTCTTTTCAAATTCAACAGTTTTATACTGGATTAGTCCTCTCTTGCTTCTTTCAAAATCAAAAGATTCTATTATTTCATCTGCCTTTATGCCAGCTAAATTTAATGCTTCTTCTTTTGTTTCTTCGTATTCTTCAATGAGAGATTCTTTCAGTTTTTTCCTGATATAAACAATTAAGGCGTCTGAAGTCACTTTGTGAACTATTTTATCTCCTACTTTATAGCCCATCTTTAAAAGAACAGCATTTGCATAATAGAACATGGCGTAATACGAACAGACTATTGTCCATAACTCTGAGAGATCTTTTTGATGAATCTCCTCTGCAACCTTTAGGCTTTCTTTTGCATTTTTTAAAAGAATATCCATTACATTTTTGTCTGTAGCCGCTTTTTTCAATAATCCTTCACCTAAGTAAGACTTTACATTAGTTTCAGCTTCTTTTATTCTTTTTTCACTGAGCATTTGACATCAACCTGTAATATTCTTCTATTCCAACTAAAATTACGTTATTTTTAATAGCTTCGCTTACTACTGTAAATTCTTTGCTTTTTGCCATATGGATAAAGTCTTTGTAAGCTACTGATGTTAGGTGAATTTTTTCAGGCCATAATGATATTATTGAGCGGATTTCTTTTTCATCTCCCCCTATTGTTAATAAGTCAATATCTGAATGCTTATTTGCTTTTCCTTTAACATGAGAGCCGAATAATAATGCTATAAATGGAAATTGCAGTTCAGATAATCTTTTGCAAAGCACTAGAAAATCCTTATTTTTTAATAAATCTCCTCTTCTTTCACATTCAGCCTCAAAAACACTTTTGTCAAATTTGTTTGTAAACTCACAAACTTTTGTATTGCCTGTCTTTACTACCTTTAGAAGCCCTTCTTTTTCCATCTGAGACACTTTTTCATAGGCAATCCTGTAATTAACTTTTGCTCTTTCAGATATCTTTTTAATTGTGAATTTCTCCTCTCTGTTGCTTATCAAAAGCCTCAGTATCTTTATTTCAGCTTTCATTTTTTATTCACCAAACCATTTTATTACTTATTGTAATAGTATTATTACTTTTAGTATATAAAGGTTTTGATTATCGCTAGCAGATTACCAGCCCAGATTAGAAGTATTCAGAAGTAAATTGAGATAATAAGGATGAAAACTTAAATTCTATACCAATAAGCATCCAGATATAATTTTAGATATTTGGTAATTATAAATACTTTTAAACAGTCAAATCAGAATTTGAAGAATTAATAAAATAGGGCGGGCGTCTTATTTTCTTATAGAGGTGTTTTCATTTCTCATTACTTGTTCAAAGGGTGTTAACTGCCTTTGTTCCATTCTTTTAAGAGCGTCATAAACTCCTGCTTTTTCCATCAATATTCTTGTCATTACTTTATATTCTTGAATACCACTATTAACT